>Ga0209417_1000799_pt1 | contig 66232 bp, 61 predicted proteins | sample RifGroF2_FD_184002 | JGI IMG/M metagenome (GOLD analysis project Ga0209417, IMG submission 184002) | Groundwater microbial communities from Rifle, Colorado, USA - Groundwater F2 (SPAdes) (version 2) | ecosystem: Environmental > Aquatic > Deep subsurface > Groundwater | place: Rifle, Colorado... | reverse complement strand
CATTTTATACTTCTATCTGCCGTCAAGCCGATAGAAGTATAACGCAACAACATCTTTTTTATTGAATCCATGCGCCAAGCGTTGATAGTCGCACTAGTTAAACTAGTGGATTACCTGTCTTCATTTAGGATCACCAAACCTACAGGTATTTGTATTTGGCAATTATTCGAAGGTTAGGAAAATATCTAATTATATCGATTCAGTGGGGCATTCGCCCAACCCCGCTCGTGGTGAGTGTTTTCTGAAGCTTAATATTACTTCGTAGTTCAAACTCTCTAAGCTGAAGAAAATGTATCGAACCATACGGCGAAGCTGTACAGGGGTGGAATAAAGCTTAGGAAATAAGTAATTTTATCAATCCACATGCAAATTCCCTGCATTCGCTCTATTCGCCTTGCTAAATCAGTACGGTCAGTAAGATGCTGTAAGAAGATAATTTTGGCAGATTAATATGTGAAATTGCTACAGGATCAACGCAAATAAACAAATGGCCACCCCTGTACAGCTTCGCCGTATGGTTCGATACATTTTCCCTACGGGAAAACACTCACCACGAGCGGGGTGGTGTATACTCCTTCTAGATCGATATAACCATGTGTTCTTGATCTTTATCTTAATTGACAAACACAATTATCTATTAGATTTTTTATCTCAACTTATTACTATGAAGATGTGGGTAATGGATAGTCGGGATGAGCGGGGAGGAAATGCACTTCCACCACTCATCCCGAGTGTTTTCCGTAGGAAAACGTATCGAGGGAGACTGGTGGTAAAATAATTTGCAGCTACTTTTATGAGTATACAAAAACCATCTACCGCTATTCTCCCTCGATACAACCCTTCGACAGGCTCAGGGTGAGCGGATCTGGCGTATTTATCTTCTAGATCGATATATTGGCTAGTTTTGGCACTGAGGTTTTTTTCCGCAAACTCTTGCGCACAGACCTCATTATGCGCTAATTTCCTCTTAAGTTTATTCTGCAAGGCGGTATAAAAAAAGGAAAAAAAATGGATACACCCATTCGCTCATCAGCACTCTTTGCGCTTAAAAAAGTAGTCCCCTTTTGGTTAATTGCCATTCCACGATTCGCGTTCAACGGACTCGTTATCGGGGCAACAACCTTTGCTTTCTCTCTTCTTTCTGTGTACAGCTATTATTTTATCAACTCACCCCAGGGGCATCGCCTGACTTTTTCAATGATTTTGCAAACACCCTCTACTGCAAAAATACTGTATCTCATCACTGCAGCCGTTGTAGCGCTTTGGGCCTGGGCAGCAGTAAAAAAAATCGCGCTTGATCTTTATGACCAGAAAAAAACACCTTTTTTTCTCTCGAGTCAACTTGGTCATGGCATACTCATTTTTTGTACTTCAGTTATTGACCACTGCGTAGCTTTTGTCGGCTATTGTATGCTTATTTTTCCGGGCGCTTATCTACAACTTCGTTGGCTTTTGCATCCGTTTGCCATTGTTGATCAAAACAAAGGGCCAGTCGGAGCACTTTCCAAAAGCTGGCGAACAACAGAACGCATTAAACGAATTATTTTTTGGCTTGCTATTATTTTTGCAATCATCATCCTCTCCGTATTTATATTTTATTGGTATCGTGGTGCGTTTTCGTTTGTTCATAAAATTATCGCGCACCAGCGGCACTTTTTTTCACACTCATATAAGTACACCGCAAAACTTAATAAAATAGTCAGTCTCTTTTATGAAAAACATCGCATCAACCTGCTCGGTAACGCTGGTATTGTTGTGCTTGTTATTGCTTCTTTGTGGCAGTTATTTTTGGCGTCACTGTATCGTCAATTGAATGAGAAAAGATAAAGAATTTTGCCGCTCTACCCATTCGAGACGTTTTGCTTACAGCAAAACCCTCAGGGTGAGCGATGGAGGCAACTCTTTACCGCTCGTACCCATTCGACAGGCTCAGGGTGAGCGGAGCGGGGTAAATTCCTCACTTTTTTATCGCCAAATCAGGGCGAGCGGAGTAGGCAAATCATGCCAAAAAACTCTTTAATTGAGCATGAAAAAAATAACAACTCTTGCCAAAAGAATATGCGCCGAGCTAGCCTCCCCTTATATTTGCACACACTTTTTTCAAGGAGAAATATATGAACACCGGACTTATCCGTGATTCACTCAAATTTGCCTTCACCAAGCTCTTTAAATTCTGGTGGATCGCCATCCCACGAATTTTGGTCAATGCGCTTGTTGTTGGAATCACCATCTTCACACTCTGTATTGCCGGCGTTTACGGCTATAGTTTTTTTGGTTCAGGATCAAGCGAAGCTAAAAGCATCTTGCTCATTTTTAGTGCACCACTCATCCTCGCAACCATCGCGCTTATCAGTCTCGGCGTTGTCTCAATTTTTACTATTGCAGCCAATACCAAAATAGCACTCGACCTCTATGACCATAAAAAAACTCCGTTCTTTATCCTTAATCAAATCGGCAATGGTATCATCATCCTCTGCGCAGCGATCATTATTTCAATTGCAACTTTCTTTGCTTTCTTTTTACTTATCTTCCCTGCAATATATCTTTCACTCCGCTGGATGTTCTCTGCTTATGCCGTTGTTGATCTGGGCAAAGGTCCTTTTGGTGCGCTTGCCCACAGCTGGAGAAGCACACGAGCAATAAAAAAACCACTCTTCTGGATCTCCCTTATTCTCGTTGTTGTCACCGTTATAAAACTTTTTATTCTCTCAAAATATGGCTACCTCGATGCACTCAACAAGTTTCTCGAAAACCCAAAAATGCTCTTAAATAACCCAAGCGCGATAACCTCTCAGGCATCGGAGCAGGCTAAACAGCTTATAGAAATCGTTAAATCACAAAAAGTTATTATGGCAAGCGCCGCTTCTATCGGCGGTTTTATTCTTGTTTCGCTCGGGCATCTTTTTGTAACAAGTCTTTATCGAAAACTGAGTCGTACAGAGCAAAAATAATCTTTCTCAAAATATTCCAAAACAGGATCTAGACTTTTTTGTCATTTGGTGATTATAGTGACCAAGGTAGTAGCCAAATTGGTAAACGAAGTTCTTTTTTTAACAAGGAGAGGTGCATATGAAGCACACTTTACAGCGCATATTCTGCGCGTTAATTCTTTTATTTGGTGGCACAGTCACCAGCGCAGGCGAAGACCTTCGCATAGCACTTTCAGCTGAAGAGGTCAGTGAAGTCGTTCGCGCTTCATCATCCTATCTTTTTATAGGAAGCGAACTCAGCCCCCTTGCAAATGTCATCAACAAAATAGCGCCTTTGGCAACCGCTGAAGAAAAAGCTGATGCACTCAAAGCACTTGCATCACGCTTTGCAAAAAACAACAAAACAGCATCACAAGAAATCGTAAGACAAGCACTTGAAGAAGCAACACTTGTTCTTGAAAAACATCACGACGCAATCGCCGATGACGAAGAACTTCGTGCTATCGCTCAAAACATTACCGAGTGCAAAGATCTTCTTTCACAAGAAGCGCTTTTGATCACCGTACAAACAGATTCAGAACTCCGCGCACCACGACCAGCTCTTGAGCCAGGAGGCCTCAATCCACTACCAGGCATCGGTTCACAAGTAAATCCAGATGAATTGTATCCCCTTGCTCGCGATGTCAATGTCGACCGCAATCTCCATGTTGGTGGTGATCTCGTCGTTGATGGCACCATTACCGGCACCATTGTCGGCACAACGATCTTCCATGACGACATTATTCTTGAACCAATTGCACCAGACACTGACATTGCAATACTTTTCCACGACAATGCAGCCAATGAACTCGCACGTATTGAAACAACACCAGGCGGTCTCCAAAACGGACTTGTGATAAAAGAAGCTGGAGTCCCCTATATTCACCACACAGGGCCAACTCCTACCACCAACATTTTTGTCGGCAACAGTGCTGGTAATCTTACAGTCACTGGCGGCGAAAACGCAGGTTTTGGCGTTGGAGCTTTGCTCGGGCTAACAAGTGGAACCTTTAATACTGCTGTTGGACGCCGCGCACTACAAGCAGCGACCACCGGGGCTAACAACACTGCGCTTGGAGCCCGCTCAGGGTTAGCGTTAACAACAGGAACAACCAACACAATCGTAGGTACTGATGCAGCGATGCTGTTGAATGGATCAAATAATGTTATTGTGGGATATAATGCCGGAGCAACCTATACCACAGCATCAAATAATATTTGTATTGGTAAAGATGCCGCAGGCGTCGCTGCTGAGACTAACACCATACGTCTTGGTGCTGCTGCCCATACTTCAACATACATCACTGGTGTAAACGTAAGCGATGGCGCAACCAATCTCAATATCGTAGGTATCGATACCAATAACAAACTTGCGACCTCAACAACCGGCGTATTTAGTCTGAATGGCAACATGCTTATACCTGGAATTGATACTTTCCATTCCATTACACTCAACACTGGTGTTGCTAATTCGGGCATTTTGTATACAAACAAATTCGCCCCTACTTTTGATTCTACTGATTTTGACCGGATAAATCTTGCTTTCAACTACTACAACACAACTCCTAATGGAGGCCCTGCCTCAGAGACAATACCAAATGCTGGCTTTGGAACCGCACAGGTCACTCTTGGTGCTGATGGAACCGGTGGCGCTATTGTAATGGGAACCAGCTCAGCAGTTAATACAGCCCCAACTCCACGTATGACTGTCAGAGGAAGCGGTATAGTTGATTTTTATAACAACATCCATCTTGATGCGACAACCGTTATTACTGAAGGGGCTTTAAGTAACCGCTACATTCACCACACTGGACCAACTCCTGCAACCAATATTTTTGTCGGCGATAATGCTGGAAATACAAATGTATTGTTAACCGGCGGTAACAACTCAGGCTTTGGCGTTGGATCTTTGATAGCTCTCACGACTGGCACTGATAATACTGCATGTGGCAAAAGTGCTCTACCCGCACTTACAACAGGAACAGCCAACACCATCGTAGGGACTAATGCAGCGCTTCTATTGAATGGTTCAAATAATGTTATTGTGGGATATAATGCCGGAGCAACCTATACCACAGCATCAAATAATATTTGTATTGGTAAAGATGCAGCAGGCGTCGCTGCTGAGACTAACACCATACGTCTTGGTGCTGCCGCCCATACTTCAACATACATCACCGGTGTACATGTAAGTGATGGAGCAACAGCTCTTAACGTCGTAGGTATTGATGTTAACCATAAACTCGCAACCTCCACAACCGGTGGTTTCACACTTACTGGCGACCTTAATACAACAGGCAATATTGTCATAAAATCTGGAGATGCCCTTGAGCTAAAAGCCGCCGGCTCAATGTTACCAACAGGTAATAGAACACGAATTTCTCATGCGCATGTTTTAGCAGATGGAAGTCTCTTCTTTAAGACAGATGATTTTATTGGTAATGCTACCCACCCAGGAACTGGACATTGGATAATAAATAACAACCCAGATACTACAAACATGGTTGCAGTGGCTACTCCGTCTGCATCTGGAGGAGTTGGTGCTCCAATAGTACTCTCCTGCGATACTTCTACAGGCGTTCAGATTGATGTTTACGCCCTAAATCTGTTGACAGGAGTAGCACAAGATTGTGACTTCAACATTATTGTATGCACAAGGGATTAAACTAAGTTTAATTTGACCGTTTAACTTGGCCATTGTGCCAAGTACGCAAAAAGAGGCAGGGGCGAATGTAGTTTACATTCGCCCCTGCCTCTTTTTAATTCAACAGTTTTGTTACTGCCGCAGCACTAACAAATTGTCTCTCTGCTTAAGCAAGCTTTGCTGAAAGCTGCTTTTGCAAAATTTCTTGTACTTTTGGACTGGTCTTGAACAAAGAACCAAGCTTTGAAGAAACAAAATTGAAACCAGGAACTGAACGTCCAGTCAACAAGGCATAGGTTACGCCAAACGCAGCGACACCAGCAACACCAGCGGTCCACCAATAATGATTAACTGGGAACTTAACGGTAGCTAAAGCGGCATTTTTTACGCCGGTTTTTGTACCAACGTACATCCAATGACGTGCTGCAAAGAGCTTGCTGTCAGCATCAATTTTAGCATTGTATGCTTTCTTATATTCTTCGGTTCCGAAAGCATCGTGGTAGGCTTTAAGTTCTTTTTCATTTCCAACAACTTCAGGGTTGTTATCAACTTTATCTTTGTGCTTAATTTCCTTTACAGAATCAGCACATTCAAAAAGCACATTGTTACGATCTTGAAGAAGATTTTGGAATTTCTCAACATCTTTTCCATTTTGGAATTTCTCAACATCTTTTCCATTATTGAGATCGTCATCTGCCTTAACCTTGGCCGCAGCTTCAATCACGTTGAGAGCAGCTTTATTCACAACTAATTGAGCAGTTACTTTAGCTAATTTATCTGCCTTTTCAAGAGTCGTTTTAGCGTTAGTCAATTTATTAATAAGTTCGTCCTTTTTATCTAAAAGCTTAACACCCGCTTCTGCGCATGCAGTATTTGCATTAACAAGCCTTGGAGTCCAAACTGCATCGCTTGCATCAATAAGATCAAATGCTAATTTTGCATTTTTAGCTAAAAGTTCTCCAAGAGAGTTTTTAGCTAAACAAAGCGCATCTTGCGCAGCGACTACATTCTTGGTGTTGTACAAATATTTGGATGCTTTTTTTGCTGATGTTGTTACGGAATCTTTTGCAGCACCAAGGGTGACAAGAGGCTGACTAAAGGCGTTATAACCGGTTGAAAAGAGGGCACAAGCTTTTCCCCAAGTCCATACGAAAGGAACGGCTGTTCCTGTCATAACTTTTGAAAAGAAGCCTGGTTTGGCATCTAATTCTTTTACTTCGATGTCTGTCTTTTCGTCTTCTTTGACTTCGGTCTTTTCGTTCTTCTTTTCTGTGGTTTCGGTCTTTTCGTTGACACCTTTGACTGTGATGTCGCTGCCGTCAATCGTCTTTTCTTCATTTACTGGCGTAGGGTTTACCTGCATTGCAGATGCAAACTGACCCATAAACAAAAGAACAAGAGCCAAGGCACTCGTTTTAAACATTCTATTTTCCATGAAAATAATCCTTCGGATTTGATTCATAACAGGTTTCTCATATTTCAAAAAACCACCCAAAACCATTTTGGGGTATTCTATGTTCTAAAGGTAGCGTTAGCGCCACCAAAGTCAACGGTTTTTTGAATTACGGAAACACCTCCACTGTATTTCCAAACACAACAACGATTTGTCATGCTCTCGCTCATTTTCCATAAAGATATTTCAAATAAGCTACTACCCAGTATGCCAAAAAAAATACTTCCGTCAATTCTTTTCGCCAGAGGCTATTTTTAATGATACAAATAGAAATATTATTTCTTTCTATTTGTTAAATTTTTAGAGAACAAAATTACGGTTTTAGCCGAATAATAACCTCTTTAAGCACCTGTGCATAATCTGGTATCTGCACTGCAAGGCGTTCTGCAATCTCTTCGATATAAATATGAGAGGTCATATTACGAGACTTGATCATTTCAAGGATTTTCTCTGTCTCATCTTCGCTCAAAAGTCGAAGAGAAAACGCTTCCCGCATCACTTCACTCGGTATTTTGAGTCCCGTTAAAACCTGGGCAACTTCAAGATAATTTTTGATATATTTCCAAAACATATCGATCGTATATTCAAACCGCTGTACTACCGAGTCTCGATAGGTCCGATACTCATCTTCATAGTCAACCTTTGGATTAAAACTTTTTCCACGAATTTCGAGCTCTTTCATTGCCAAAATCGCTTCATCAAGTGTCTTCAAGGCCTTCAATAATTGTTCATATTTTTGCTTTAATCGTTCCATTTTATCCCCTCTTTCAAAACTTTTTCTTTTAAAGCTGCCGATGCAGTAGATAAATCAACTAGATCAATTTTAAATGGAATCGTTGTCTCATCAAATTTCATCAAAATTTTCATAAGAACAGAGTAGGGGATCGCCTCACCCCTATCAACTGCAAGATCAATATCAGAAGTACTCGTAAAATCACCACGCGCCCTTGAGCCAAAAAGATAAATTGTTGCCCCAGGAATGTGCTGTAAAATAATGCGAATTAACTCATGTTTATATTTTTCTTTTATCGCCATATCATCACCCCACAATTTATTATACCCAAAGCTAAATCTTTAAAAGTTTATTCTCAAAAACACTTGCGTCTAGCACCTCCCCTCAAGTCTCTTGTGCTATAGGGAATTTAGGGGAAAATATCACCATGAGCGGAGAGGTTAAATTCGCCTGATCCGTTCACCCTGAGCCTGTCGAATGGGTAGAAGCGGCACTTCGCAAGTTTATTTACCGCTCTTACCCGCTCCCTTCGATACAACCCCGGAGTTTATCCCGAGCTTGTCGAGGGGGGTCACTCCCGGCCGTCGCCAAGGCTATGGCGGGCTGTCGCAGGGTTATTTACCGCTCTTACCCGTTCGAGACGATCCTTCGGATCCCTCAGGGTGAGCGGACTTAATCCCAAGATCACCATGAGCGGATTTAATCAAAGTTCACCATGAGCAAACTTCGACAGGCTCAGGGTAAAAACTCTGGATGAGCGAATAGGGCAAAAAAATCTTGTGCTAACTTATTATTGAATGTTAAAGTAGCACAGCCTACCAAACCAAAAAAAAGAGGTGCATTATGTTCACACGATTGATGGAAAAAACATTACAAAAATTTGCCAATTTTTCGGTTATCGCCCTTCTGGGGCCACGGCAATCGGGCAAGACAACCCTTGCAAAAAAAGCGTATCCAAACCACGCATTCGTATCGCTCGAAAACCCACTTCTCCGCGAGTTCGCCACCAAAGAGCCTGCCCAATTTTTAGAGTCCTATGCAAATAAGAATGGCCTGATTATTGATGAGTTCCAATACGTTCCTCAAATCCTTTCGTATATTCAGCTTGATGTGGATGCAAAAAAAAGAAAAAGCTTTTTTATCCTTACCGGCTCTCAAAATTTTCTTGTTAATCAAGCCATCACTCAATCACTCGCGGGGCGCGTGGGCATCCTCAATCTTCAACCACTCTCTTTAGCTGAACTGACACAAAACGGGCTTCTCCCCAAAACCCCAGCAGAAACTGTTTTCAATGGCTTTTACCCCCGCCTCTACAACGAACAATTCACCCCCGAACAACTCTATCCTTCATACATTCAAACGTATATTGAACGGGATGTCCGACAAATCATTAACGTTGGCGATCTTGGAACTTTTCAAAAATTCTTACAACTCTGTGCATCACGTATCGGCAATCTTCTGAATCTTTCCGATTTGGCTATGGTATGCGGCATTAGTGTTTCAACTGCACGTCGGTGGCTCTCTCTTTTAGAAGCAAGTTACATTATTTTTTTACTTGAGCCCTACTTCAATAATTTTAGCAAGCGCCTTACCAAAATGCCAAAAATCTACTTCTACGACACAGGACTTGCCTGCTCACTTTTGCGCATCAATTCAGCAGAAACCCTCGCCCTTCACCCTTTCTGGGGAAGTCTGTTTGAGTGCTGCATTATTGCCGATATCGCAAAACAATATTTCAACCAAGGATCCCGTCCCCCTTTTTACTTCTGGCGTGACAAAAACGGCAGACTCGAAGTCGACTGCCTCATCGATGAAGCCGGCATACTATTCCCGCTCGAAATAAAAGCAAGCGAGCGTATTTCAAGCGATTTTTTTACTGGTCTTTCTGAATGGAATAAACTCGCCTTTGGCGAAAACCCTTCAAAAGACCCCGCGGCTCATTCGTATCTTTTATATGCAGGAAATGAAAAACAGGTTCGTGCCCAAGCAAAGGTGGTCCCGTGGCAGGATATCGGGAATTTAGTCGAAAATATCGCAAAAAATTTAAAAACAAAACCCAACACCCCCTCTCATAAGGCAATATAGATTGATTTGTGCTAATTGATTATTGAAAAGTCAAATAGCACAAATGTGGTTATTTACCGCTCTTACCCGTTCCCTTCACTTCGATACGCTTCGCTACTCTGGGTAAACTATCTCTTCGAGATACAGCCGCTCACCCTGACTATCCATTACCCACATCTTTTTGGTAATAAATTTAAGAAAAAATCCAATAGATAATTGTGTTTATCAATTAAAATAAAGATCAAGGACACATGGTTATATCGATCTAGAATGAGTATACACCACCCCGCTCGCCCTGAGGGTTTTGCTGCAAGCAAAACGTCTCGAAGGGTTTATACGAGCGTCAAAGCTATAGTTATTTAGTAGCCCGTTTTGCCAAAAAACGCACCTTATCCCAATCTTTGTCAATAAGCGCCTCTTTTTTTGACCGCGTCCACTTTTTAATTTTCCGCTCAGCAACAAATGCTTCATCACGAGAAGAAAATGCTTCTGCATATACCAATTGTACAGGAAGTCGCTTTGAGGTATACACACAACCATAGCCACTTACATGTTCAGCCATTCTTTTTTCAAGATCATCCGTATGACCGATATAAAAAGAGTTATCAGCGCATTTAAGCATATAAAAATAGAACATAATTAACTCATACTAAGAAAATATTCCGCTCGTATAAACCCTTCGAGACGATCCTTCGGATCCCTCAGGGCGAGCGGAGAGGGCGAATTCATCTGTTTTTTTATCGCCAAACACAATTTAAAACGCTCACTGTGAGCGGAGTGGGCGCAATTGCCCTATTACGGCTTTAGCCGAACAATAACCTCTTTAAGTACTTGTGCATAATCTGGGATCTGCACTGCAAGGCGCTCTGCAATCTCTTCGATATAAATATGAGAGGTCATATTACGAGACTTGATCATTTCAAGGATTTTCTCTGTCTCATCTTCACTCAAAAGTCGAAGAGAAAACGCTTCCCGCATCACTTCACTCGGTATTTTGAGTCCCGTTAAAACCTGGGCAACTTCAAGATAATTTTTGATATATTTCCAAAACAACTCAATCGTATAGGTAAACCGCTTAACCAGAGAATCCCGATATGTCCGATACTCGTCTTCATAGTCAACCCTTGGATTAAAACTTTTTCCACGAATTTCGAGCTCTTTCATCGTAAAAATCGCTGCCTCAAGTGTCTTCAAGGCACGCAGAAACTGTTCGTGTTCTTTCTTAAGCATATACCACCCTCCCTCAAACACACTTTAGTATCACCATTAATAATAACCCCATTCTCATCCCAAAAAAAGAGGTTGAACCTGGCCATCACCCAATCACTTGCAAGACAAAATAACATTATCTGTGCTATTTGATTATTGAAAAGTCAATTAGCACAGAAGTGGTTATTTGCCGCTCTTATGGATTCGACAAGCTCACCATGAGCGGGTTTAATCCCAAGATCACCATGAGCGGAGTGAGTGAACGGGTTTAATCAAAATATCACCATGAGCGGTAGGCAAGCAAAACCCACGAGCCTGATTTTTCTGTATACTTAAAACAAAGCCGCGACGGAACAAAATCAAAAAAAGAGGAACCAGCCCATGTCCAATAAAAATATACCCGAAAAACCAGATACCCCTTTGTCTCCTGCATTGCCTGTTTTCTTGCCTGTTTTCTTGATTGACGGGTCATCCTTTTTGTACCGTGCCTACTACGCCCTCGGCACCCTCAATGCCCCCGACGGCACTCCGGTCCAAGCTGTTTTTGGCTTTAGCCGCATGATCAAAAAAGTAATCGACCAATTCAACCCACATTTTATGGCCGTTGTGTGGGACAGCCCCGGCAAAACCGTCCGTCACGAACGTTACAGTGCCTACAAAGCAACGCGTCAAACCGCGCCATCTGATCTCGGATTACAAAAAGAACTCATCCAAGAATTTATCACCAGTATTGGCCTTAAACAGGTTGCTCAGCCCGGTATCGAAGCGGATGACCTGATCGCAACACTCGCCCAGACCTTCTCAGCACAATCGCATGAGGTAATCATCATCTCTTCTGATAAAGATCTTGGTCAATTAGCAGGCCCCAAGGTGCGTATCTTCGATCCTTTTAAAGACACCATTCTTGACGTTGCCGCTCTTGAAAATTCTTACGGATTTCCTCTTGAAAAACTGCCCTTTTATTATGCACTTATTGGCGACAGCTCCGACAATATTCCTGGCGTACGGGGAATCGGCCCAAAAACAGCCACTGCTCTTGTCCAACAATTTGCATCACTTACCGAGCTCTATGAAAATCTTTCAAAGCTTTCATCAGCGCGTACCAGAACACTGCTCGAAGCCAATAGAGATAATGCCTTTTTGAGCGAAGAGCTCTTCACCTTACAGACGCCCCCTTTTACTATTTCACTTGAAGATTGCGCCCTCGCGCCTGATGCATTTTTGCGTGCACGTCCCTTTTTTGAACGGCTCAATTTTACCTCACTTTTAAAACAACTCCCCACCACTCAACAAAATCCAAGCCCGCACGCACACACCAAATACAATTTTTCCGCCATCACCACCGAAAAAGAACTCAAACGCGTTTGTGCGGCTATTGCTCTTAAAAAAGAGGTTGCCATCGACACCGAAACAACTTCAGTAAAAGCGCTGCAGACCGAACTTGTCGGCATTTCTCTCTGTTACGAGCAGGGAAGTGCTTACTATATTCCTGCCCATAAAAACTATCTGCCCGCCGAAACGCAAACCTCTTTTTTTACCACATCCAAAGAAAATGATTCCACGCTCTCGCACGAAGTTATTGCCCGTCATCTGAAGCCTCTTTTTGAATCAGAATCAATCAAAAAATATATGCATCACGCAAAATTTGATCTACTTGTTTTAAAAAGCACCTTGGATCTTGATATCACCGGACTTGCCTTTGACACTATGGTCGCTGCCGGGCTTGTACGAGAAGAAGGAGGCCGCGTCGGACTCAAAACCTTATCAGAACAGTATTTACATGAATCGATGATTACGTTTCAAGAAGTCGTCACCAATAAAAAAATCGCCAATTTTTCAGAAGTACCGCTTGCACTTGCGGTTGATTATGCCGCTGCGGACGCCCATCAGACCTTTGCATTAGTACCGCTTATAAAAAAAGAGCTCGAAAAAGCAGAACAGCTTACCCTCTACCAGACAATCGAACATCCACTCATCAACGTTTTATATAAAATGGAACTCGAAGGCATTGATGTCGACCGCACTGTCCTCGACAAACTCAACACACAAGTAACAGCGACCCTTAAAGTAATCGAAGCCGAAATACGAGATCTCGTCGGCATGAGCGAAAGTGAACTTAATCTTAATTCCCCGCAACAGGTAAGTGATCTTTTGTTCAATAAACTCAAATTAACACCGGTCAAAAAAACTTCGGGTAAGACCGGCTATTCAACCGATAGCGAAGTACTTTCAGAGCTCGCGCTCGTCCATCCAATACCCCAATTGATTATTCGTTATCGAGAACTTTTTAAACTCAAAAGCACCTATATTGATGCCCTGCCACTCGAAATAAATCCAAAAACGGGTCGCATTCACACGACGTATAAACAGACCTCTGTCGCTACCGGACGGCTTGCCAGTGTCGAACCTAATTTGCAGAATATTCCCACCAACACACCCCTGCTGAACAAAGACCATCAAACAATTGATTCACTCTCCATTCGCGCCGCGTTTATGGCACCACACAATCAGCTGCTCATTTCTGCCGATTACTCACAAATTGAACTTCGCGTTCTCGCTTACCTCTCTCAAGACCCAACACTTAAAACTGCATTTTTGCACGGCGAAGATATTCACGCACGCACCGCTTCGGGTCTTTTTGATATTCCCTTAGACAAAATAACGAGCGAACAGCGACAGATTGCAAAGCGGATTAACTTCAGTATCCTTTACGGCCTCACGCCGTTTGGACTTGCCAAAGATTTAAACATTCCACAACATGATGCAAAACTGTATATCGAAAAGTATAAGGACCAATACCCTGGTGTCCAAGTCTGGATGGAACAGGCTGTTGAAGAAGCAAAAATGAAGGGGTTTGTCACCACACTCTGGGGACGTAGACGCCCAGTACCCGGCATTTACGAGAAAAACCAGACACTGTACCAACTCGCCCGCCGTATTGCCATCAACACAAAAGCACAGGGCACTGCCGCTGATCTCATGAAAATCGGCATGGTGGAACTCGATAGACAACTTCAGAAAAAAGCGCCCGAAGCAAAAATTATCCTACAAATTCATGATGAATTGATCGTTACAGCGCCAGAAAGCACCGTTGACACCGTTGCTCAAATAGTTAAAAACACCCTCGAGTCTATTGTAACGTGGGATATTCCTCTTATTGTGCAGATCCGGACAGGCAAAACATGGGCCGATGTTTCTAAATAAGTACCAGCATTCCTGGGTACGGTGCTCTTATGAAACTATTTTATCTTATTACTACATACTTCGATACGAACCGCTCATCCTGACTATCCATTACCCACATCTTCATAGCAATAAGTTGAGATAAAAAATCTAATAGATAATTGTGTTTGTCAATTAAAATAAAGATCAAGAACACATGGTTATATCGATCTAGAAGGAGTATACACCACCCCGCTCGTGGTGAGTGTTTTCCCATAGGGAAAATGTATCGAACCATACGGCGAAGCTGTACAGGGGTGGCCATTGGTTTATTTGCGTTGATCCTGTAGCAATTTCACATATTAATCTGCCAAAATTATCTTCTCAGAGCATCTTTCTAACTGTACTGATTTAGCAAGATGAATAGAGCGAATGCAGGGAATTTGTATGTGGATTGATAAAGTTACTTATTTCCTAAGCTTTATTCCACCCCTGTACAGCTTCGCCGTATGGTTCGATACATTTTCTTTAGCTTGGAGAGTTTGAACTACGAAGTAATACTAAGCTTCAGAAAACACTCACCACGAGCGGGGTTGGGCGAATGCCCTACTGAATCGATATAATTAGATATTTTCCTAACCTCCGAATAATTGCCAGATACAAATACTTGCAAGTTTGGCAATCCTAAATTGTTTCTAAAAAGATGTGGGTAATGGATAGTCATCCTGAGTGTTTTCATCGAAGATGAAAATGTATCGAAGGATCAGTATGCCTGGGTACGAGGCTCTGAAGTGTGCAGAAAAGCAAGAGAACTGGCCGAGAAGAAAAGCTTCCAGAGCTCGAACCTCAGGCACATCAAGTAGCGTAAGCAAAAACCGCCTCACAGAGGGCTAAAAACTCTTATTTGGCCAAATCGGCATTCTGATTGCATTTTTGGCCAACATGTGCTAGAATAATGATGAGATGGTTTAATTTGATAAGCCCAAACAATCTTAATTGGGGTTGGTTATGGAGGTGATGTATGATTCCACGCGTGTTAGCTAACAAGATAAAACAGTTAAGTTCTCAATTTCCGGTGGTTGCTATTCTTGGGCCTCGGCAATCAGGCAAATCAACATTATCAAAGATGCTGTTTCCGACGTATACCTATGTATCGCTTGAAGACCCCGATGTGCGAGCTTTTGCAGAAAGAGACGCCCGTCGTTTTTTGACAAGCGTTACAAAAGGCGAAGGCGTGATCTTGGATGAGGTTCAGAAAGTACCTGACCTGCTTTCCTATATTCAAGGAATTGTAGATGCACAAAAGCGTCCAGGGTTCTTTGTCTTGACGGGCTCTCAAAATTTTTTGCTCCATTCTACCATTACCCAAACACTTGCAGGCCGTGTTGCCTTATGCTCACTCTTACCTTTCTCACTTGAGGAATTGGGGCCAGTTAATGGTATAAAACCGGACTTGGAAGATATGCTTTTCTTGGGCGGATATCCACGTCTCTTTGATGATGGCATTAGCCCTCTTGACTGGTACCCTCGGTATATTTCAACCTATGTTGAACGTGATGTAAGACTTGTCAAAAATGTGGAGGATTTGAGTACATTCCAACGCTTTTTGGGACTCTGTGCTGGCCGCATTGGCCAACTACTTAATATCGCTTCGCTCGCAAGCGATTGCGGAATTAGCCCCAACACTGCACGCTCGTGGCTTTCACTTCTCGAAGCAAGCTATATTATCTTTCTTGCACAGCCCCATTTTAGAAATTTTAGCAAGAGACTCATAAAATCGCCCAAGCTTTATTTTTACGATACCGGACTCGCCTGCTCATTATTACAAATTACCGCATCAAACCAAATTCATAACCACTATCTGCGTGGAGGACTCTTTGAATCTTTTGTAATGAGCGAACTTCATAAATATTTTTTCAATCGTGGCTTGCGACCACCTCTTTATTTTTGGCGTGACAAACAGGGTCATGAAGTTGACGTTATAGTTGAAAAGGCCGACCAACTCCTTCCCATTGAAGTTAAGTCTGGTAGTACAATAAACAGCTCATATTTTGATGAATTACGCTTCTGGAGTGAATTATCTGGTTCATTGCCCGAGAATAATATAGTGGTGTATGGCGGTCTTGATAATCAACAACGCTCAAGTGGACATGTCGTGAGCTGGCAGACTCTTAAAAACCCTACCTGGCTTGCTACGTTCTTAGAAGCCTAAAAAAAGCGGGTATGATTAGCGTTAACTAACCATACCCGCTTATCAGCGATTTTATAAATCTTACTGAGCAGAAAGTTCTGCTACAAGCGCGTCTGCTTCAGCTTGAGAAATATCTCCAGCTGTGCATGATTCTTGAACGCGATTAATTAATGCTTCACGGGTTGCACCGGTTGCTTTGAGTTGGTTCACAACATCACGTACACCATCAATTTGTGCACAGAAAGTTGTTGCTGCTGATGTAAGCAAAAGAGCAAAGAGCGCTTTTTTCATTTAGTTACTCCTCAAAGGGATTCTAAGACAATATATATCAAGAACCAAGTTTACTCCTCACTTTTCAAAGCGCAAGCACTTGATTCGAGTCATCCTGAGGGATTTATGAACAAAACTATAAAAAAGACCGGAGTTCCGCCCTTTTTAGAAAAACAGCTCTTCAATAAAAATCTGGTATACTAAAGAAAAAATAGGGAATACAAAGGATTTTTTTCATGCACACAAAAATTATCTCCGCAACTACTATTGGTATTGATGCTCATATTGTTGATGTTGAAGTTGACCTCTCGTTTGGGATGATGCAATTTCATATTGTTGGATTGCCCGATACGGCAATTAAAGAAAGCAAACAACGCATTTCTACCGCTCTCAAAAATTGTGGCATTCGTTTACCAGAACGTAAAATAACCGTTAACCTTGCTCCCGCCGATCTCAAAAAAGAGGGTGCGCTTTTTGACCTCCCCACGGCGCTTGGGATTTTACAAGCTGCAAACGTTCTTTCGTTGACCCCTGAATTTTTAGAAGAGACCGTTGTTGTTGGAGAACTTTCGCTCGACGGATCCATTAAACCGGTCAAAGGCATTCTCCCCATTGCACGGAGTATGCACCTTGCAAAAAAACGAAGACTTATCGTTCCTCAAGAAAATGCGTACGAAGCTGCATTTGTTCAAGATCTTGAAATTATAGGAACAGATCATCTTACCCAATTGGTTGCACATCTCCGCGCTGAACAGCTCATTGCACCAACGCCGCATCAAAAACCAACATTTAGTACTGAAGTATCTCCTCTTGATTTTAGTGATGTTGCCGGACAGCACCAGGCAAAACGCGCACTCCAAATTGCTGCTGCTGGTCGCCATAATATTCTTTTTATTGGCTCTCCTGGCTCTGGCAAAACAATGCTGGCCCAAAGACTTTGTACAATTATGCCACCTCTCTCGTTTGACGAGATGCTTGAGGTAAGCACCATTTATTCGGTAAGTGGCAAACTTAATCAACATAAACTTATTACCTCGCGACCATTCCGATCACCACACCACACCATTTCCCAAGCAGGATTAGTGGGTGGAGGGTCGTTCCCTCAGCCAGGCGAAATTAGTCTCGCGCACCAAGGAATTCTTTTTTTGGATGAGTTTGTAGAATTTCGTCGATCAACACTCGAAGTGCTTCGTCAACCGCTCGAAGACAGAACCGTCTGTATTTCCCGCGCACAACAAAGTCTTTCATTCCCTGCTTCATTTTTACTTGTCGCAGCACTCAATCCATGCCCGTGTGGATTTCGTGGAGACAAAAAAAAGAGTTGTACCTGTTCGGCCCGTCAGATAAAACAGTATATCGATCGCCTCTCTGGTCCGATGCTTGATCGCATCGACCTCCAGGTGTCTGTCCAGCCGGTAAACTATGAAGCCATTAGTAAAAAAAATCAGACCACTTCATCACAAGAGCTCTACCAAGGCGTTTTGAACGCAGTAACCATTCAACAAAAACGGTATGGTTCACACCAGTGGAATGCATTCATGACCGTTCAACAAATTGAAGATCATTGCATCTTGAGTGATGCAGCACGCGCACTCGTGAAACAGACATTTGAAACACTTGCGATGAGCATGCGCGGATATCATAAACTACTCAAAATTGCCCGAACCATTGCTGATCTTGAAATGAGTACCTGCATTGAACAACATCATATTCAAGAAGCAGTTATGTACCGTTCACTTGAACAATCACTCGAGCGAGGCGAAGCGTGAGTGAAATAAGTGACGAACAATTAAGAGAAAATATTATAGTTGGTATCGGTATCGACTCAGTTGAAATCAGCCGATTTAGAGAGTTTAATCACTACTCAGATAAACAGTTGCTTCGTCTTTTTTCTCCCGAAGAACTCTCTTATTGTCGAGCATATTCGAGCAAATCAAGCGAACGCTTTGCTGTTCGATTTGCCGCTAAGGAAGCTCTTTTCAAAGCGCTTTCATTGTATACAAAAAAAGCGCCGTGTCCCTTTTTTACCCTCTGCAAAATGAGCACGCTTACCACGACTTCCTCTTTGCCATTTCCTCAAATAACCCTCCAGTGGGAACAGCTCAATATCTCTCCATGTTCTATACTTGTCACACTTACGCATACTCAAGATATCGCTACTGCATTAATTTGCTTGCAGAAAATTGACATTATAAAAAAACTTCTATAACATAGTAATTGAATGTGACGCGGGGTAGAGCAGCCTGGTAGCTCGTTGGGCTCATAACCCAAAGGTCGCTGGTTCGAATCCAGCCCCCGCCACCAATTTTTTTGTTCTTTTTATATCTTTTTTCATATTTTTCATTTTAAGAGGAGATGATCATGGTTGATAAGGTGAAAAAGGCGGTCAAGACGCCTGCGAAAAAGGTAACCAAAGTAAAAAAAGCTGCCCCAAAAAAGGTAGTTGCTAAGGTTGCTGCGAAGAAAGTTGTGAAAAAAGTGGTGAAAAAAACAGTCAAAAAGGCTGCCCCAAAAAAAGCTGTAGCAAAAAAGACAGTTGCAAAAAAAGCAACGGTAAAAAAAGCTATTGTAAAGAAGGCAGTCGCAAAAAAAACCGTTCGCAAAATCATTGCGAAACGCAAATAAATTTTCTTCTGAACTTTTAAAGGAAGCTTGTTATTACAGCGAGCTTCCTTTTTTTGTACCGTTTTTTCTGAATTCTTCGTATAGTAAATATAATCTTAGATGAACACTTATTTTTATTGTGGAGTTTTTTTGTGAATATTTTTCCCTTAAAAAAGAGTATAAAATTTCTCATATTTGGTTTTTGCGTAGCCCTCATTGGAGGGGTTGGTTTTTGGTACTGGATGCCCGCAAGCATTGACGATGCGATCCAGTTTTATCAAGAAAAAAGAGACCGTTCAGCTCTGGTCACACTCTTTAACGAAAACTGGTTCTGGCTTGATAATCGGCCACAAGCGGGGGGGCTTGCTGCCTTTAATGTGCATCTTGATAAAATAACCAATCCTGATGAGGATGAAAAACCAACAAAAATGTCTTGGCTTGTTTATTATACGGATGGCAGAGCGCGTGGATTTACATCCTACTTTATGCGTGTTCCTGAGCTGAAAATTGGTAAGATACTTTACCTTGCTGTTCAGAAAGAATATCGGTCTCAAGGCATCGCCCGTAAACTTTTAAAGAGGGCAATTACAGCACTCAAAGAGATGGGTGCCCGCACCATAGAAATTACCGTCCGTCTTGAAAATTATCCCGCACAAAATCTTTATCGTTCACTTGGCTTTAGGCCAATTGGATCTGATGCACAGTATTTTTATATGGAACTGCCCGTACAGTAGGAGAGGGATTTTAATGGCTGAAGCAATTAAAATAGAAACCAAAAGAAAAATCATCGGTATTTTAACCGTCCTCTTTCCTGAAGCAAAGATTTATTTATTTGGCTCTCGCGCCAAAGGAAAAGCCCGTCCCTTCTCTGATATCGATATTGCACTAGACGCCGGAAAAAAACTTGAACTTGCGCGAATAGGAGAGGTTCGAGATATGTTTAAAGAAAGCAATATTCCTTTCAGCTTTGATTTTGTCGATCTGCAAAGCGTGAGCCAAGAATTTCGTGATGTGGTTTTGAAAGAAGGAATTCTATGGAAGGAATAAATAAAAAATTGATCTCATTACCCACATTTTTATCGATCTAAATGGCTTTAATAGTAGATTCACCCTCTCCGCTCGCCCTGACTATCCATTACCCACATCTTCATAGTAATAATTTAGAATCGCCAAACTTGTAGGTATTTGTACTTGGCAATTATTCGAAGGTTAGGAAAAGATCTCGTTACATCGATCCAGAGGGCCTTTTTCACCCACCCCGCTCGTGGTGAGTGTTTTCTAAAGCTTAGTATTACTTCGTAGTTCAAACTCTCTAAGCTGAAGAAAATGTATCGAACCATACGGCGAAGCTGTACAGGGGTGGAACAACGCGTAGGATATAAAGAACCTTATCAATCTACATGCAAATTCCCTGCATTCGCTCTATTCATCTTGCTAAATCAGTACAGTTAGAAAGATACTCTGAGAAGATAATTTTGGCAGATTAATATGTGAAATTGCTACAGGATCAACGCAAATAAAACAAATGGCCACCCCTGTACAGCTTCGCCGTATGGTTCGATACATTTTCCCTACGGGAAAACACTCACCACGAGCGGGGTGGTGTATACTCCTTCTAGATCGATATAATCAGGTGTCCTTGATCTTTATTTTAATTGACAAACACAACTATCTATTAGATTTTTTTATCTCAGCTTATTACTATGAAGATGTGGGTAATGGATAGTCACCACGAGCGGGGTTGGGCGAATGCCCCACTGAATCGATATAATTAGATATTTTCCTAACCTTCGAATAATTGCCAAATACAAATACCTGTAGGTTTGGTGATCCTAAATTGTTTCTAAAAAGATGTGGGTAATGGATAGTCAGGGCGAGTGGGTGTCAATTTGCCGAACATATTCCGCATTATGAAACTATATTTGCCGAAATACTTTTACAAATCTCTAAGAAATGACCGACTGATCATATCTAATCTTACGGAGCACAAGCCCTTGAGGCGGTGCCGTAACAAAAAGCCTTCGTGAAGAACGTTCTTGTAATGCACGTGGAATTTCTGCAACAGAACGATTTTCAAATGAAGCAATCGTAAGCGCAGCACCAACCATGCGCCGCACCATATGATACAAAAATCGATCTCCTACAAAAGAGATGCGAATCGCCCTTAGATGGGGCAACGGTTCAACAAAAGCCCGCTTTATTGAGCAGATCGTATTTACTTCAGGTTGCTCTTCGGTACAGAATGACCAAAAATCGTGCGTTCCCACAAAATGCTGTAGGCTTTCTGTACATTTTTCGAGAGACCACGCGTAGGTATAGTGATACCCATAACGCGCAAACATCGGCAATGGCCGCTTGATAAAAACATGATACTGATACAATTTATCAATAACACGCCAATGTGGATGAAAGTTTGGTAATGATGGAGTCAGTGACCTGATGTGTATATCAGGCGGTAAAGACGCATTCCATGCACGCCTCAATGTCGCTGCATCAACATTGAGCGCCAAAGGAACGGTAGCGCGAGCAACCTGGCCAAGTGCGTGAACACCTGCATCAGTGCGTGATGCACCTACAAGCCCCACATCAGTTCCAAAAACCCTACGGAACGTATCCCGCACGGTCATCGAAACTGTCACACAGTCACGTTGCTCCTGCCAACCATGATACCCTGTGCCATCATACGCAATAACAAGGGTATACTGTTTCATTAAAAATCCGTTTAAAAATCGGTTTTTTTCCGTAAAGCAGCTCTGAGTACCTTTTTACGAAGACGAATGCTAAGTGGTGTCACTTCAATTAACTCATTGGGAGTGATCCATTCCATACAGACTTCAAGCCCCATAATCCGCGCTGGTTCTATTTTGACCAATTCATCAGATCCAGAAGCACGCATGTTCGAAAGCTTTTTCATCTTGCAAGGATTTGCTGCAATATCTTCATCGCGGCTGTTTTCACCGACAACTTGTCCTTCATAAACCTTTTCAGCTGGCTTAATAAAGAGAACACCACGTTCTTGCAATGTATTAAGAGCAAATGCCGTTGTTGTTCCACTTTCCATAGAAATCAAGGCACCCTTTGTCCGTGTTGGAATATCACCCTTGTACGGTGCATACCCATGGAAACTAAAGGTCGCAATACCAGTACCACGCGTTTCTGTTAAAAACTGTCCTCTAAAGCCAAGCAATCCCCGTGAAGGAACTTCAAACTCAAGACGCGCACGACCATTACTATAGTGCTGCACATGCTTTAATTCAGCCTTTTTGCGGCCTAACATTTCCATGACAACGCCTTGATGCTCTTGCATAACATCAACAACCAAATATTCAATTGGCTCATGACGAGTGCCATTGATCGTTTTATAAATAACTTCAGGCGCAGAGACTTGAAGCTCAAAGCCTTCGCGACGCATGTTTTCAATCAAAATGCCCAAGTGAAGCTGACCACGACCAGAAACTTTAAACGTATCGGGCGAATCGGTTGGTTCTACACGAAGCGCAAGATTAGTCTTTAACTCTTTCATCAAGCGGTCTCTAATTTGACGTGATGTTAAGAGCGTTCCTTCTTGGCCACTAAAAGGTGAATTGTTAACCGAAAAATCCATCGCAAGCGTTGGCTCATCAACTGCAACGTATGAGTGTGGCAAAGGATTTCCTACATCACACAGAGTCGTACCAATCAAAAGCGGTTCAGTAAACCCAGTCACGCACACAATGTCCCCAAAACTCGCCTGTTGAATTTCAACACGCTCAAGTCCATGGAACTTCATAAGCTTGGTTACCTTCATCGGCTTACCGATTTGGTCGTCTTTACAACAGATAAACTGTTGTCCTTTTTCAATCTTGCCACTGAAAACACGTCCAATGCCAATAATTCCAAGAAAATCTGAGTAATCAAGATTGGTAATCAAAACTTGTAGACCATTTTCTTGTTCAACCGGTGCAGGAACTTCATCAACAATAGTTTTGAACAAAATGGTCGAATCAGTGGTTCTTACTGCAGGATCATCCGTTACAAAACCTTCACGCGAAGAGCCATACAAAACAGGAAATGCAAGCTGTTCAGACGACTGCGCAAGATCAAGAAAAAGATCACTAATCGCATGTTCAGTACGTTCAATATCAGCATCAGGACGATCAATTTTATTAATTAAAACAATCGGCTTTAAATTAAGCGCCAATGCTTTTTGAAGCACAAATCGAGTTCCAGGCAATACTCCTTCAGCAGCATCAACAAGAAGCAAGAACCCTTCAACCATCTGAAGCGTCCGCTCAACTTCGCCGCCAAAATCAGAGTGACCTGGAGTATCAACAATGTTAATCTCATAGTCACCGTACGTTATGCCCGTATTCTTTGCAAGAATAGTAATCCCGCGCTCTTTTTCAAGCACATTACTATCCATAAGACGATCGGCACTACCTGCCGCAACCGTTCCCGACTGCTGCAAAAGCTTATCAACAAGTGTTGTTTTTCCATGGTCAACGTGTGCAATAATAGCAATATTACGTATATTAGACCGTTCTTTCTTTTCCATCGTTTTTCTCCGCCCCCCTTTAAAAATAACAGACCCCAGTGTTATGATTATACTCACCACGACTAGGGCCTGTCTTTACTTTACAGATTTTAATGTGTATTTAAGCACTAAATAGACATCTTAAATACTACTTCTTATGCGTTTTACGCCGGATTCTCCGTCTCACGCACAAGACCTGCATCATCACATTCTTCTTCAAAAGTCGTATTACGCACATCTTGAGCATCAGTAAGCCCTGCAGCGCGTCTGTGACGCATTGCAAGCTCGAGATCAATTGCGCGTTCAATATCACGCTTCACATTTTTCAACTGATAGAGTTCATAGCCATCCTGGGCAATACCCGATAGTTCACGCAATGCTACAAGAGCACTACCTACAACACGGATAAAGAACCATCCGTTTTTTCCCTGCCATGCCATCTTAAAATCACCAAGCGAAACTCGCTCAGGATCAATAATTTTATAGGCAACAAGCACTTTAAAAACATGATTCCAGATAGAATCCCATTTCTCTTTAGTCACACGAGCATAATCTTGATCAATAGTTGCATGAATCTCACTGGGACTCGCATTCAACATCTCATCAAGGTTGTGATTATCATCACACCGTATCATGCTCACTGACATATTCGAAAAAAGAGCACCCATAACAAGAAGGAAAAGACGCCGGAACAACTGTTTGTTTTCCATATTCATACCTCCAAACTATTAATGGTGTGTTGAAAACGGCAAAAGCGCCATCGCGCGAGCCTTTTTAATTTCACAAGCCAAGGTGCGCTGATAGAAAGTACAGTTTCCTGAAATGCGTGAAGGTAAAATTTTACCACGCTCAGTCAAGAATGTTTTCAAAAGCGCTACATTCTTATAATCAAGACTTGCTACCAATTCAGGATTTGACTCAAAACGACAATGTTTGCTGGAGCCAAATGAATTACGACGCGCTTTTTTACGAAGAAGACGCGTGCTTACTTTAAGTTTTGGTTTACGTGCCATGGGCATATCCTTTCAAGCAACTTATGCTTATTCCATATCTTCTGAAGATTCTTCTATCTCTACAACCTCATCGGCGCTCATCTCAGCAGCTTCGCCCGCAAAAGATGGACGACCATCTTCAGACTCATGGCGAGGCATTTCTTCAAGAGACTCTGGCCGCTTGTAGGTAAGTGGAGCATTTTGATCAAGTTTTACCGTCAAATGCCGCATAATAATTTCATGGAATTTTACTGCACAAAGCACCCGTACTGCATCGATCGATTCACCTAATTTTTCTTTAGGAAGATCAAAACGAACGAGGAAATAGACCCCATATTCGTTTTTACGCACTGGATAAGCCAAGCGATATTTACCCCAGCGCTCAAACGAAAGAACTTCGCCGTTGCACTGAGCAATTACTGCATGGACCTGAGACTCAATCATAGCTGCTTCATCTGCCGTAATTTCCGGCACTGTAAGCAATAACGTCTCGTGACGCGACAACACTGCTGTTTCTGACATGAATACCCCTTAAACTAATTGGAAGTCATACTACACATCTCTCAATAATTAGGATGTGTTTAGTTTAAAAAAACTATTATAAGTATAGCACTTTTTGCTATTCCTTCAATGAGAATTATTCAACAAAATTACGATGGCATTCAACAACGCGACCAATAATCCGGAAATGATCTTTCCCACGAAGCAATGCAATAGGTGCCTGTTTATAATTAACCGATTCTAGCACAATAAAGTCATCAGTATAGGTAACCTTTACAATAGCCTTAACTGGTGTTTCGGTTCCATATTCAACTGCCGCAATGTCACCAGACCGAGTCCATACTTCTGGAGAAACGATCAAGAGATCATTTTTTTCAAAGGTTGGGGCCAAAAGATTGTTGTTTAATTTTAAAGCAAACATAGAAATGTCTGAACGATGGGATACTGGTATAAAAAGGTCCTTATACCCAGTCGTTAACTGCATAATTTGGTTGTTATAAGGTGATGGATGCGAAGGAACATCGCCAACAACAGGAATAACTTGGACTTTGACACCAATTTCTGTGTTTTCTGGCAAAGTTACATTGCTTTTTACATCATCAGTACGCTGTTTGCGCTGTGCAAAAAGATCAAGCGGACTTACTTCAAAGGCAATCGCTAGACGCTCAAGAGAATCCTGATTCCAACGACGTGTACCATTTTTGATGTGGGTAAGATAACTTTCCGACATCCCGGTTTTTTCAGCCAATATTTTTGTTGTCCAACTCTTTTCACGTAATAACTCTTTCACGCGAAGAGCGGTTGATGGTGATGCCATAGTAAACTCCTTAAAATAATAATATCGTTATACTTATCTAAATAAGGGAGGCTATTTTCACCTCCCGCTTAATTCTAATTGTACTCAAAACACAATTCTTGTCAAATGGAAAAACTACAATCTATGAATATTGTACAAAAAATTACCGATCAGTTTCCTGTTCATTCATATGAGAAAGCTGCTTGGAGCAAGGGATCGATTATAGTGGGAATCGATGAAGTTGGTCGAGGATCTCTTGCAGGTCCTGTCCTTGCTGCAGCGGTTGCGCTTCACCCTCAAGCACAACATCCACTCTTGCGTGACTCAAAGACGCTTTCTAAAGAACAGTTGGCTCAAGCATATACGTGGATTATAGACCATAGTTGGTATGCAACCGCACTTTTTTCGCATACTATTATCGACTCGTATAATATTTATGAAGCAACAAAGCTAGCTATGACACGTGCACTTGTTCATCTTTTGGTTACACTTCCTCTTGAGCCAAGCACCGTTGTTGTTGATGCAATGCCACTTCCCAACACTCCCTTTAAAGGAGATATCTTTTATTTTACCAAGGGAGAGTCAAAATCAAGCTCAATAGCAGCGGCATCAATAATTGCTAAAGTAACGAGGGATCAGCTTCTCTCTCACTTAGATGGAACATTTCCCTCATATGGACTTGCCAATCACAAAGGATACGCTACGCAAGAACATCAAGAAGCGCTCGAACAAAATGGACGCTCTTTTATTCACCGGCATTCATTTGCCTGTTTAGCCTCTGAAAAGGAATATCATGAAAACAGACAGACCTCCCTTTTTTGCTGAAGTTATCGAAGGAACACTGACCTATTTTACCGCGCTTTGTTGGCAGTGGAATCAGACAGAGGCGTTTGGATCAATTATTGCAACAGAATCTGAAGAAAACACTGTTTTTGCCGTTATTGCCTCGATTCAGGAAGGATCATCTGATCCTACACGTACGCCTCATGCCTACCAGAAAACAGAAATCGAACTTCGCCGAGATCATCCCCACATTTTTGAATTTCTTCAAACAAAAATTTCAGGGAAAATTATCGGTTTTTGCACGACACACAAAAAATTCGTTTCGCAAATTCCACCAAAACCACCCCTATTGCATGCTTTTGTTCGTCCGGCGACAGAAGCAGAAAAAGATCAGATTAAAAAATCGTCCCATTTTCTCCATCTCTTATGCTCAGATCTCAGTCCTGCGATCGCCGATGAACTCATGCTTGGTTTTATGTATCAAGAGACAAAAAATAAAACCTGTTCTCCTCAAGAATTAGAGCTTTATGCCAATGCATGCGCCAATGTACTCCAGGGTGATTATCAGCGACTCAGACTTTTATTTCAACGAATGGAATCTTTTACCACTTTATAGTACTCTTTTGACAGGGTATAATATAATATCAACAGACTCAAAGGGCCTTATGTTTGGTTTTATAAAAAATGCACTTAAACGCATTTATTCAGCGATCAGTTCTCAATTAGCGACGCTTTTTGCCTTACACGAAATCGACACCGCAACACTCGAAAAACTCGAGCGTATTCTCTGGGAAGCAGATACCGGTACTGAAACAACCAAAAAACTCATTACCGAGCTCCGCGAAGAGATGGCACGAGGAGTAATTAAAACAGGTTCTGACTTACGCACCTCACTACAAAAAAAGCTCTCCCATCTCGTTACTAACCCTGCTTATATTCTTTCACCAAAGCAAAGAATATTTCTTCTCGTCGGCGTGAATGGAAGCGGAAAAACTACTGCCGCAAGTAAACTTGCGCATCTTTTTATTACTCAAAAAAAACGTGTTTTATTCGCCGCTGCTGATACGTTTCGCGCTGCAGCTCCAGAACAGCTTGGTGTGTGGGCTTCACGTACCGGCGCCACAATCTACCAAGGTTTGCAAGGACAAGATCCGGCAGCAGTAGTGTTTCAGGCATGCGAAAAGTTCAAAAAAGAAGAATTCGACATTCTCATCATTGATACGGCAGGTCGACTCCAAACAAAGACGCATCTCATGAAAGAATTGGAAAAAATAGGCACCGTTATTAAACGTCATCTTCCCGATGAACCTATTACCACTCTATTAACTGTTGATGCCATGCTCGGACAAAATTCACTTGATCAAGCGCTTCTCTTTAATGAAAGCACCGATCTTAATGGCATCATTCTTACCAAGCTTGATGGAACCGGAAAAGGGGGTATTGTATTTGCAATATCAGCTCGCATACAAGTGCCCGTTGCATTCATTACTTTTGGCGAGCAATTAGACGATATTAAGGCGTTCAATGCAGAAGAATTTGTATCAGATCTCCTCACTCATTAAGCGTATTGAGGAGCAATTACGCCCCGTGTATCCTCATGCGTCAATTGCCCTCCAAGATGCATGGGTCATACTTTCGTTTGTTACAAAGTTGTCAAAAGCCTCACTGATTGCGCAACAAAGCATTACTCTCGATGCAACGCAAGAAGTAACTCTTGAAAAAATCATCAATGCACTGGTTGTGCAACAGATGCCACTCAATTATTTGATAGGGTCAGTTCCCTTTTTGGATCTCTCCATCACCGTACGCCCACCAACCCTCATCCCTCGGCCCGAAACAGAATATTGGTGTGAACAATTGACCGAGCATCTCACCAAAAAAAAGTTTGGAAACTCGAGGGAGCACACACAAAAAACGATACTTGACCTCTGCACCGGATCTGGCTGCGTCGGGCTTTCACTCGCAAAAGCCTTTCCTGAATGCGCCGTTACGGCTGTCGATATCACACCCACAGCCTGCGCACTTGCACAAGAAAACGCCCGCAACAACCGACTCTCAAATATCACCATACTCGAATCTGACCTCTTTACCGCACTCAAGCCCCACACCTTCTTTGATGTTATTGTTGCCAACCCGCCGTACATAAACCAAGAAGCTTATGATATTCTCGACCCATCAGTAAAAGCATGGGAAGATAAAAAAGCACTCTACGCAGACGACAATGGACTTATCTGTATCAAAGATATCATCGCCAAGACTCCCCTCTATTTTTCATCATCGTCTCAATTTAAAGAGCTTTGGATTGAGATAAGTCACGAACAAGCTGACGTGGTTACTCAACTTTTTTTAAAGAGAGGTTTTGTCAATGTCAAAACACTCCTAGACTTAGCCGGCAAAAATCGCTTGGTAAATGGCATCTTCCCTCTTTAAAAAATCAGAAAACTTGATAATTCGTCCAATATATTGTACACTTACAGAGAAGATAAAAAATTGCTCTAGAGAGGCATTGTTGTGACCAGGTTTTTTCTTCTTATAACAAGTGAATATGAGAAATGGGTACAAAAGCAATCAGCATGCGATAAAGTGCAGATTGCGCTTCGATTATCAAGAATTATGGTAGATGGTCACAAGTCTCTTGAAGATAATGTGTGGGAACTTAAATGGGGCAATGGCCGGCGTGTTTATTATGCCTATATCCCCGAAAAGAAAATATTATTGCTGCTGGGAGGAAATAAAAATGGTCAAAATAAAGACATCGCTCGTGCAAAAAAAATCTATAAAAAATACACCTAAATTACGCACTAAAAAGGCTGTAACACCCAAGCCCTACAATCCTGTACAAGAGTTACTTAATGAGACTCTTATACGTGATGCAATATGGGAATGTCTTCAAAATGACGATTCTGAGGGAGTTATCAAGGTTTTGAAAGCGCATCTCGAAGCGGTAGGCAAGGAAGCATTGTGCCGCGATGCATCGCTGGCGCGCTCTACGTTTTACCACAGTTTGAAGGCAAAAAACCCGACGCTTAAGACCCTTGCAAAACTGGTGAGTGCTGTTCATGCAAGACCCCATTGATCCACAAGCTTTTGATCTTTTTTAAAAAAAAATTTAGTAACATCAAAACACTCCTAGACTTAGCCGGCAAAAATCGCTTGGTAAATGGTGTTTTTCCTCTTTAAAAACCTCTCTTTTTAGAAAACAAACTTGACAAATATGAAATTTAATTTAAAATAGAAGTAAAATATACCGCTACAAATAAAACGAGATTGTTAAAAATAGAGGGACCAGAATCATGAAAAAAATAATTAACCTGAAAGCACTGTTATTCACGTTCCTATCTTCAATTTTCTGTCTTAATGCAATGGATCAGAATCAAAACAGCCCAGTCTTTTCTGGTGGACTTTCTACACGCCCGCAAGATCACCTTCCCTTCATAAAAGATCTTGATGCAAATCAATCACAAAATAACATCGTCCAAGACAATGCCGTACAAAATATACTTCAAGCGTACGATAATGAAGAAGCGTCCGAATCACTTTATGAGATTCCTGATTCAGCATTTTTAATAAACAATAATAATACGGTTGAATCAGCTCAACTGATATGCAAAGAAGAGAGCGAAGAAAAAAATACTCAGACGACAACAAATACATCCTCACTGCCCACTCAAGACGCTAAAACCCCCAATAAAAAACGTCTTTATAATGAGACTGAGCCCACAGAGTTCTTAGAAGAAAAACGAGGGAAAAAGAGCAAATTCGGTCGTGCAATAGTGATTCAACGCAAGAACATCCCTACAAATATTCTTGATAAACACCTCAACAATCGCCTCGCGTTGTTTAAAGCGAAAAGAACAGATAGCCTCGATATCTTCTACCCTTTCTTTAAACCAGAATCAAACAATGAAAAGTACTTAAACTATACAAGATGTTTTTTGAATACCTATAAATTCCCTTGGCCAATCACTCTTTTCATAACAAAAAAATTTATATTACAAACACCAATGATAAGCAAGACACCAATGTTCGAAGAAAAAATAACGTCCCTTTTAAAAGAGATTGTTCAGGGAAATTCAGTTCCAGTCCTCAAAAATATCACTGATTTATTAATTAAAAAAATTGAACTATCAGATACAGGCAGGGCACGGCAACTCCTTAAAAATGAATTAGAGCTCGCAAGTTCTTCATTAAACAATGAGTCTGATATGGCAAAATTCATCAAGCAGACCATTGCAACTTTAAATGGAAAATAAAAGCTTTTGCAGTAAACTATGGTCATACTGACAGCACTCTTATAACATTTTTTATTGCTTGCATTTATGGGAAAAATTCATCTTTTACCACCCTCAGAAATACAAAAAATAGCCGCTGGAGAAGTTGTTGAGCGCCCTGCAAGCGTTGTTAAAGAACTTATTGAAAATGCTCTTGACGCAGGGGCTACAGAAATAACACTCTTCTTTGAAGCGGGAGGCAAAGAGCTCATTCGCATCATCGACAATGGCTGTGGAATGACAGAAGACGATGCACAACTCTGTATCCAAAATCATGCAACCAGCAAACTCTCAACCGTTGAAGATCTTTCTACCATTACCACATTTGGCTTCCGCGGAGAAGCGCTCGCAAGTATCGCAGCAGTCAGTCACTTCACCCTCAAAACTCGCACTGCAGAAAACCATATTGGTATAAGTATCGCCGTAGAAAATAGTGAAATTATTTCGACTGTTCCTATTGCTTGTAATCAGGGCACCGATATCACGGCTCGCGATCTTTTTTATAACGTTCCTGCTCGGCAAAAATTCTTAAAAAAAGATGAGACTGAGTGGCGCGCGTTGCACCAATTAATCATTGCCATTTCGCTCGAAAATCTTGCCTGCACTTTTACCGTACATCACAATGGCCGGCAGATACTACTCTGCCCCTCATGCACCACACTGACCGAGCGAATATCACAACTCTTTGAACCTGCGATTGTCCCTCATTTACTCTCTTGCAATCAAACACTTGATCAAAAAGAGACGTCGCCTCTGACCTTTTCAGCACTCTTCACGCGTCCGAGCCGCACCCGTTATGACAAAAATCAGATCTATTGTTTTGTAAATCGCCGCTGGGTAAAAAACCATAAACTTGCCCAAGCGTTCATCAAAGGCTTTCGCAATATCCTTCCCCCACAGCAATATCCCATTGGAGCACTCTTTTTGACACTGCCATTTGGAGAAGTAGATATCAATGTGCACCCACGCAAAGAAGAGGTGCAATTTTTGCATCCGATTCGTATTGAACGCTTTATCGAAGAAACAATTGCTACAACGCTTGATAACGCTGTAAAAAGCGATCTTGGCACACAAAAACAAAACAACTTTGAATATGCATACACTTCTGGCTTTCGGCCCGCAACACGACCAGCTTTTAGTCCTACCATGCCCACAACTGCCTTTAAAAACGTGTTGCAAAACGATAAGAACATACCACTCGAAAATCAAAACAACACATGCTGTGCAACAGAAGCATGTGCTGTTCATGAACAACAAGATACCCTCGTTCCTCAAACAACATCTTCATCAGTACGGCTTATTGGGCAACTTTTAAACACATATCTTCTCGTTGAAAACGAAGAGGGGCTTCTCCTCATTGACCAACATGCGGCACATGAACGTATTTTGTATGAATTATTTGCAACACGCTTTGGCTCGTTAGCGCCCATAGAATTACTCTTCCCTCAACTTATTCCGCTCTCAGCAGAAGAATGTAACGCACTCTTGCCACACCTTCCGTTTTTCCATGAACAGGGAATAGAAATGGAGCTTTTTGGTGAAAATCGTATCACCGTACGTGCGGTCCCTGCTCCACTCAAAAACAGCAATCTTACGGATATCGTTCGCACTGCAGCCCACTGGATATTGGAAGGAGTTGCACTTGAAGAGACCAATATTGTAGAAAAACTGTATGAAAAACTCCGCGCAATGATGGCGTGCAAAGCCGCAGTCAAAGCGGGAGATGTTCTTTCTCAAGAAGAGATGCTCGAGTTAATTGAAAAATTGGGCGCAATAGAACATCGCACAACGTGCCCACATGGACGCCCAACAACGTGGCGTTTTACTCAGTATGATATTGAGCGCTTTTTCCAGCGATGTGGTTAGAGCTCAAGCTATTTTGCAGTCAAAAAATTGCGATACACATACGCATGCGCTTGCGTCGCAACCGGAAGTGAAATAAGTCCTAAAAGACCTGCTGAGTGAAGCATCGGCTCATTCAAAATACCAAGCAATGCAAAATGAGGGAAAAGCTGCTTTGTCTTATTCTTAGTCAAAGCTACGCTTATCCGCAAGGCCTGTATTGCACCGCACTTATTGTCTATAAGTACTTGACGATAGAACCAAAATCGTAGTGCAAAAATTATTCCTGGGACAATAAAAAAACAGAGCCCCATTAACACTATTACATCAAACAAAAGCGCTGCGCAGAAATGGCGCCATGCAAGTGATGAATGCATCACAAGGCGTGAAAAAGAGCTCGGCTTATCTTCCTGAAGATCAAACGCAACCTGCACCGCTCCCATACGAATAATGCCGCCTAAAAATTCAAACAAAAAGAAAATACCAAGCGCAAAGAAGAAGAGCCAAATACTAGTAAAATAGGCATCAGCGCTTTCTGGATAAGCAAAGAGAGGGTTTTCTGGAACAGACCCGATAAAAAGACGTGCCGAAAAACCAAAAATAATAACAAATCCGCTTATCTGTAAAGCAAATATAATAAATTTAAGTAATGTAATCCAAAACCAAAGCGAAAAAAAATCGACCGTTCGAGTAAAACAACTGCTTAACAGTGCACTCATGCGATATGGCTGTCCGTTCATAATAAAATTCTCCTCACAATAATCACTCCCCCATTTCTGGAATAGAAGAGAGTTTATTACAAAATTAAACTTATACCAAGCAGGTATTGCCCAAGCAATTAATGCTCTGTAATCAAAATTCCGTGATTTAACAAATCTTTTTCAAGTAAACCTGTGGTGTAGACAATGCCATTGATACCAACCCTTTGAGCCGCATCAATATTCACTTTTTTATCATCAATAAAAAGAGTTTCTGATGCCGTAAGCCCATAGGTCTTGAGCAGAAGTCGATAGATTTTAGGATCAGGCTTTACATATCCCACTTCAAAAGAGAACATCATGTCATCAAACTGTGAAAAGATGTCATTAAGCTTAAGGTATACATCATGAGCTTCACGCGAAAGATTAGAGAGAAGGTATACCCTATAGCCAGATTTTTTAAGCCGCTTAATAATATCGATACTCTCGTTTATCCATGTACGGTCAGGGGAAATCGCTTCTGCAACCAACTGCTCAACCGCTTTCTGATCAAATGATTGCGCAAGGCGTTTAATAAGAGCCTCTTTTGTGAGTCGGCCTCGATGCCAATTTTTCCATGTTGTTGAGCCACACACTTTAATGCAGCGCAAATCAGAAGAGGCTTCTTCTCCTTTTTGTACTGAATAATCGTGCCCACCATTAAGAATGACGCCACCTAAATCAAACACTATATTTTTATAATTGCCTGTCTGAGCTGCTAATCCTAAGACTAAAAAACAGGCTCCACAGATAATTCTCATTTTTTGTGCTATCCGTATCACGTCTCTTCTCCTTTTTTTAAAAAATTATTGTTCTCTTCACTATGCCAATGGAAAATCAGGGCGCACCCCAGAAAGAAATTCTCCACAGGGTAAACAGAGTACATTGTTTTTTAACAATCGTTCTTTACCCCTATAAAGAAGAATCGTCTTTGCTTCAGGGTAATCCTCATGAAATGCCGATAACCCTGCAAGGTCTTCAGTTCGTATTTTGTCAGAATTTTTTACTTCAATCGCCCAGAAACCAAGCGGACCAAAAACAATAAAATCAACCTCAACACCTGACCGCGTGCGCCAAAAAAAGAGTTCGTGTTTTTCAGCCGTGTAATCTTTCCACGCCATTAAGTGTTGCGCAACCAGCCCTTCAAGGCCCGCTCCATCAATTTCTGATTCACTATCACCAATTGAAGTTGGACGAAGTGCGCGATAGACTCCTGCATCAAAAAAATAAAACTTAGGGTGAACGGTAAGCTCACGCTTTGCACGCTGAGTAAACATCGTAATCTGAAAACTAATAAGCAAATCTTCTAAAATAGTTATCCAATCTGCAACCGTCGTTCTTTTCACCTGGCACTCACGGGCAATATTGGTAATATTCAAAATACTACCATGCGAAAGACTCATCACCTGTAAAAAGCGGGTAAAGGGCTCAATGTGACGAATAAGTCCCTCCATTTTGACCTCTTCGTCAACATACAAATCAATGTATGCACGTAATGTTGAACGGTAGTCCTCATACGAAAAACGAAGTGGCAAAAGTCCATATTTTAAAGCATCTTCAAAATTAAAATGCTTTTTTAGTTCACATGCCATAAATGGGTGTAACACTTTTCTTAAAGCACGACCACCAAGCAGATCAACTCCTTGCCGTTTCAATTTTCGCGCACTCGAACCAGTCAATACAAACTTCCATTTACGTTTTTTTTCAATAAGTAGATGCACAATAGGAAGAAGCTCTGGTATTTTTTGAATTTCATCGATAACAATAGTCGTTCCATCAGGCTGCGCTTCCACCAACTCAATTAAAAGATCCGGACTTGCAGAAAGCCGGTATCGCATATCTGCCTTACGTAAATCGATCAAGAGGGCTTTTGAATGACGCTCTTCTGTCATGGTCGACTTACCGGTACCGCGAGGACCAAAGAGAAAATAACTCTGCTCTGGCTCTTTAAAAACACGCTCAATATATTTCAAATCCATGACATACCCTCCCTTGGCCTTACAAAAAAATGACGGCGCTTCCGTCATTTTGAGTCTCATTATGACGGAAGCGCCGTCATTTTGCAAGAGATGTACTAAGCTTACCCTTCGTCTATCTTATTAAGACCAAGAACCGACGAATAAGCTTTTATATGGTCAAGTTCACACTCGTCCACTATACGTTTTTTATAATAGTTTTTAACGTCACTTTTTGCACTCAACTTCTTCCAGAAACGCTCCACAAAAAAACATTTTTCAGTCGAATTACTCGCATCAAAAATTCTGTTGAAAAAATGGAAAAAAGCAAGACTGTTCGGCACATATGCTTCTTTTAAATACTTGTATTTCTCCCTGATTACTTTTGAGTTAGCTCGAGAATCAAGTACCTTTTTTCTGAGCAGAGGAAATGAACTTAGGTAATAACAGATAGAAGACCGCTTTTTTACTGGTACGCTATCAAAATTATCGAGGAGCGTCTTACAAACAACATCATCTTGTTGAATTATATCAATCGCCCCATCAAGAGAGGAATAGTTTCCCAGTCTTTTTACTTTTTCAAGCAGAGGCAAATCAGCCTCAAGGACAAATCTAAAACATTTTTTCTGATCTTCTTTTCCTAAACATGCTATAAAATCTGAAGAAAATATCAGTGGTTTTATATTCTCCCCACTATTACACAAGTTATGAAAAAACTGAGTTGCCACTAATTTTTTGTGTTCGGGCTCCAAAAGCTTTCCCCAGATCGGCATATTAATATAAATTGGGCTCTGAGAGGATACTAATATCTCTTTAACCATTTTTGCCACTGCTTCACTCTGCATCAAGTACTCAGTAAATTCTTTTGCCTGCTCTCGAGTAAATTTTTTAAAAAGCTTAGTAGCTGAATTAATTTCACTATTCCCTTTGTCCTTCCAATTGCTGTTCTCCCAAATCTTCTTAACAAAACACATCTGCTGCTCTGGCAGAAATCTCTTCCATAAACTCAACAACACCGCAAATGAGGCGCCAGGCTCAAAAGCTATTTTCACATACTTATCTCTCGTTACTGGCTGAATGGCATCCCACAACTCGTCAAGAAGAATCCCCCGATCTGGTGCACTTCCATAAAAAAGCTCTTCAAAACAGCTCAACTGCGTGACCTCATCTAATAATTTCCAGCTATCCCACAAGACAACCACTTTATCAGCGAAATCAATCCGTTTATCACTCACGCAGTCTTTCAAAAGACTCACGCTTGCTTCATTGCCAAGCAGCTCCCATAGACATCCCAAAAAAACCCTCTTACTTGCAGGATTTGCCATATCCCAGGCAAAACATTGAGCAAACAACAACGCTTGGTCTCCTAATCGCTTCCAGTTTTTTCTAAGCGCACTAATAAGATAAATATCCCCCATGCATGAACGCTTCTTGCTGCAAAGCTCTCTGAAACAATCAAAAAAAAGTTTGTCCGAAAGTTTTTTGCTATATGATAACAAAATAATCCCCTGTACTTCACTCTCAATCGTCTTAAACTCTGAAAAACGTTCTTCATCATTGTCTTCAATTAAAAAAAGCCTATCTTCTGGCTGAAGCAGCATAGCTTCCTGAATTATTTCCATAGACAAGCGTATTTCGTCAAAGCTTTTGCATGGCAGCCCGTTTTTCTCACAGAGTAAGCGAAAGTAAAAAATACGCTCATCAAAAGGCAGTCTTCCTAAAAACCGCTGTTGCTCTTCTAAGGTAAAATTAAGAAACGTTTTTTTCACCGTTTTTGTTGTCTCATCTTTTTTTAAAGCCGTTTGTAAAGTCTGCTGAAAAACATGCGGAGGCAAAATTAAAAGATTATTTAATCGCTCATTCAGAGGCTGATTACCCCACCATTTATCACCTTGTTTAAAAATAGAGTCAGAGTCGTCATGCTTTTTTCTGCAGAGTGGACACATAAATATCGCGCTAGACGGGTCCATCTTATGTATTCCGCCGCCAAATTCAGCACTATGCGGACACTTTGTCAATAGATAACGCAATATGCACGACGTATGAAACACGTGGCCACACGTCAGGGCAAAACAACTATCCGCCTCTTTTTTATCGAGTGCATCAAGACAAATGATACACATTTCCTTTTCTTCAACTTTTTTCTCTTCTATCAGCTCTTCTTGCATGCACAACAAGGTGCCTAGGGACAAAGTAAAAACCAGCGCCAAGCCATATTTTATTCTCAACATTTTCTCACCTCGCGCTTTTAATCGCAGCACACAAACAAACATTCTCTCATATCTCAAATTTTCCTCTTGCAAAGCAGTCAAGCACATTATACCTTCTAGCCTAGATATTTACGATAACTCAAAAGGAGATGAGCGATGAAAATGTGGATTAAAAAAGTATTTGGTTTTGGACTCGCAAGCTTTTTCGGTGATTTTAGCCACGAAATGACCATCTCTCTCATTCCACTTCTCGTGACTCAATTTGTTGGTGCTGCACTCGCACCGATTTATTTAGGACTCATTGCAAGTATAGGCGACGCCTGTGCCAGCATTGTCCGCCTCTTTTCAGGTCTTATGAGTGATCGACTATCGCGAAAAAAGCCACTCATTATGCTTGGATATGGCATTACGGCACTCTTTTCAATGCTCGTCGGTTTTACCAACTCAATTGGGCAACTCTTTCTGTGCCGCGTTCTTGCTTTTACCGGAAGTGGGCTGAGAGAACCTCCGCGCGACGCTCTTATTGCGACTGTCATCGAACCAGAACATTATGGTCGCGCATTTGGGTTGCGCAATGCAATGGACACCCTCGGAGCACTCGGCGGGCCACTCTTTGCCTTTTTTTGTGCAGGAATTTTTTCGCTCAAAGAACTCTTTGCGCTCTCATTTATTCCTGGAATATGCACCGTTCTTGCCATTTTATTTTTCACCCATGATGCTGAAAAAAATACAACACCTCCAAAAATATCAAAAAAAACTCTCTCTTTGTTGCATGATTTTATGCAACTTCCGTACGCTTTTAAACTCTTTACCGGCACTCTCTTTATCTTTGATCTTTGTAATTTCAATAAACTGCTTTTGCTTGCACGGACACAAGAGATGCTCGGCCTTGATCTTGCTACCGGCGTTCAATCGATGGTACTGCTCTATGCACTTTTTAATATCGTACGCGCATGCAGTGAGCTGATCATTGGATTCATCAGCGACAGATTTAATAAAATAATACTTCTCGCCTTTATTGGATGTGGTCTTTTTGCCTATGTTGCGTTCTTACTCATGCCAGCTCACGCCTCTTTTGGGTACAGTGCTTCTGTTTTTTCGTTAGCGGGAATCAGTGCTGCAGCATTCACAACGCTTAAAAAAGCATGCGCAGCCGAGATGCTTCCTGCCGAAATTCGTGGAACTGGTTATGGTGTTTTACAAGCATGCGAAGGATTTGCCACACTTATTTCGAGTGCATTGGTTGGATTTCTCTGGAGCTATTATTCAGCTACAATCAGCTTTTCGTATGTTATTTTTTTAAGCCTGCTTTCTTTAATTTTATTGCTTAGATTAGCCCGTTTTAATATTTCTTTTCCCAAAACGCCTATTTTGTGGTAAAATGTGGTAAAAAAAGAGAAGATTTTTTATCTCAGAAACAAAAACTAACCGTAAAAAAAGGCTTTTTATGCATAAAATAATACACAACAGTAAAAAAATATTTTCTCTTGCCATCGGACTCTGCATTAGCCAACTGCTTAACGCTTCAAACTCAACTGAATTGTTTTACAGTGCTCTCCATGTAAATGACACTGCAACGGTTGAAAATTATTTAAAAAAAGACCCATCGCTCGCCAATACCCCGTATCAAAAATACATCTCGCCTCTTTTTGCAACAAAAAAGAAAGAATGTATAAAATTACTCCTTCAGCACAAAAGCAATCCAAATATTATTGATCCAACATTTAAAGTTTCTCCCTTTTTTTGTTTTCTGGTAAACGCAAGCAAAACAAACGACTTTACGATCCCCCAACTCTTTATTAATTATAACGTAGACGTCACAGCTCCACACCGTTATACAGCGGAAACAAAGGCTCCTTTATTTGCTACCATTTGGGAGCCACAAAACGCCTATTGGAGCTCTGTAACACAATGGTTTGCTGCACAATGCAAGAATCCCAATGTACAAGACGAACAAAAACGCTCACTGCTTCATTGGGCCACGCATTATAGATGCGCTAAAGAAGCATGCATCCTTCTTAAAAGAAATGCAGATCCCAATACAAAAAATATCTTTGACGAATCGCCTTTTTCAATCGCCATTAAAACATGTGTTCTCAAAGAAAGTCAGCTCGATGAAATCCTTTTCTTTTTGACGTGTGGTGCAGACCCAAAATTTCGCTATAATAACGAAAATCTTATTCATTTTCTTCTTAAATATCACGAAGGTACAGAATCAAAATTCCTTGCCCCGATAATAGAATATCTCATCGAAAGCGGCGTTGACCCTCTTGAACCAGATTCAGACGGAATACTTCCTCACGAAAAAGCTGAAAAACTTAAGCTTGATGAAGTAAAAAAATTATTACCCTCCCCAACCAAGCTCAGTTAGACGGGATAAAGACCCTGTAAAATATTGACAAACATATATTATTTGAACGAAAATAAAAGGAATAAGAACAGGTCTAAAAACACAATCGGAGATAATATGAAATGGAGTATACTACTGGGCCTATGGGTGATTTTCAACCTCACTCCATGCCCCCTAAAATGCATGGATTTTTCATCCCAATCCGCCGAGATAAATACCTCAGACGCATCTCTGCTTTTGTTACAATTGAATGCCTATTTCAAACAACTGGAAACTCTGCAAAACCAACCTTCAGTTACATTAGAAGAGACTTATTTTTTTTTGGATTCTTCTTTTAATGCGCAAAAAGAACACTTTCTCAACTTAGATTATAAAGACTTTCTTGCACCCAAAAAAATCGTGCAATCATCCCATAAAAGAAAACGTTCTTTTGTTTTTGAAAAAGCAACTAGTGACCCTGGATACGTCTATACGCACAATATAGAAGATATACTCAGAAAACAGATTGCGCATTCTCAAAATGACCCAAGTGCCCCGTCTAAGATCAAAGAGCTTTTAAATCAATATAAAGGGCTGGCTTGTCTTATCAATCTTCTCACACAACAAAAAAGTACCACTCAAAAAAAGCTCAAAACACCACTACTCTCCGTCGCCGCCAAAGACTGTTCTTTGGAATGTATCAAAGCACTTTTAGAACGAGCGTTCTATCTGATAGATACCAAAAAACCTGTTAGTCAATTGCAAACTACGCTCAAACAAGCTCTTGAAAATGCTGCATATGTAGCTCAAAACAACAAAGAAAAGGATAAAATAATCCCCTTTTTGATGGGAAAAGCAAAACTTTTACAATAAGAAAACAACCAAGAAAAAGAATGTTTTCCATGCCGTCTTATTCATATGTTAGACTAAGAAAAAGAGTCGGTCAGAGAACACCAACCATTTCATAGAATTCGCAAGAAGGGGTAGTATGTACGCAAAAGAAAAAAAGCAGATTTCCGTCGGAGTAGATGATTTTAAAAAACTTATAGAAGAAAACTTCTATTTCGTAGATAAAAGCCTCTTTATAAAAAACATTCTCGATTCACGTGCAGTAACTACCCTTATTCCTCGGCCTCGCCGGTTTGGTAAAACACTCAACCTTTCAATGCTGCGTTATTTCTTTGAAAAATCGGACACGAGTAATCGGCATCTATTTAACAAACTTGAAATTGAAAAACACCCCCGTTACATGGAACACCAAGGACAACATCCCGTCGTTTGGATGAGCTTCAAAGACGTTAAAGTAGGCACTTGGGATATCTGTTATAGAGAAACACAAGAAGTTATCGTTAATGAATTTGCACGGCATAATTACCTCCTCAACAGCCCTGCGCTAAACATAGTTCAAAAGCGTAATTTTGCAGCAATAATGGATAAAAGCGCTGACCAAACCCTGTTTCACAGAGCTTTACTAATACTTTCGGACTGCCTTGCCACACATCATGGCAAACCAACCATAATCCTTATAGATGAGTACGATTCGCCTATACACGAAGGCTATGTCAAGGGTTATTATCAAGAAATCATCAGTTTTATGCGCATTTTTTTAGGCGCAGGCCTCAAAGGCAATGAAGCCCTAAAAATGGGGGTGTTAACCGGCATTCTCAGAGTAGCAAAAGAAAGCATCTTTAGTGGACTCAACAACCTCTTTATCAGTTCACTAACAGACACTACTTTTGACGATAAATTCGGACTCCTTGAAAATGAAGTTACAGAGATATTGCGCTACTTTGGCCTCGAAAATAATATTGATACTGTTCGAGAATGGTACGACGGCTACCAAAGCGGTTTGCACAAAATTTACAACCCCTGGTCAATTGTTAGCCTCATCAAGTACAAGGGAGCGCTCAGACCCTATTGGGTCAATACCAGTGACAATGCCCTCATCAAAGAACTACTCAAAAAAGCCTCTGCCACCACTAAAGAAGAACTTGAAGTTCTTATTGCAGGAGGCAAGCTCACTAAGGCTATTCAGGAAAATATCATTATGACAGACATTGCCAACGAGGAAACACTCTGGAATTTTCTGCTCTTCTGTGGTTATCTTACGTTTGAAAACTATGAAGTCGAAAGCCAATCAAATCTTGCTGAGCTGAGTATTCCCAATAAAGAAGTTCGGGAGTCCTATATCACCTCTTTCAGAAACTGGTTTGGAACCATTGTAGATACAAATGTCTACAATTCTATGCTCAAAAGCCTAATTACAGGCGATATAGACAATTTCAGAGAATTTTTTGAAAGGCTTGTTCTCGAAACGCTAAGCTCATTTGATGTTGGTGGAGAAGAACCCGAGCGCTTTTATCACGCACTGGTACTTGGAATGCTTTCAAGCCTATTTGAAACCCATCTCGTTAAATCCAACAGAGAAAGCGGCATGGGAAGGTATGATATCATGCTTATCCCAAAAAATAAAACAAAACTGGGCATTATTATCGAATTTAAAAAAGTACGCACTCGATTAAATGAAACACTTGAATCAGAGGCTAAAAAAGCTCTCCAGCAAATCGAAGCGAAAAATTATGAGGCTGAATTGCGCGCTCTAGGGATAGAGAAAATTTTAAAACTGGGGATATCATTCCTCGGCAAAAACAGTTTAATTTTAGTTGGATAAGTCTTTAAAAAGTACTGCTTTGCAAACATAATCAATGCCCTTCACTCCTAGACAAAACGACCAAACGCTTTAATCTCTCTTTTCGAACATGGCCCAAGCAGGGCTCATGAATACACTGTTCACACGCAGGAGAAGCACTGTGGCAAAAATACACTTTCATCATTTCTATACCCTTTTTCTTCTTTTCACCTCTCTCTATCTCCCGCTTAAAGCAATGAATGAAAATTCACAAGAAATCTCCACAAGAAAAATAATTAAAGATTTTTTTGTTAAAATTTTCAAAGATGGTGCAGAGGGAAACACTCTGTTCCATAAAGCTGCTCAAACGGGAAACATTCCCCTTCTGGGGGCCTGCATAGATTGGGAACTCGATCCAAACAAATGTAATAATCTTGGCGAATCGCCCCTTGATAATGCAATTCAAAAAGGACATCGCCTTATAATTCGCACACTTGTCGAATTTGGAGCAACTGTAGATACAAAGGCGATCACCCTTGCAAAAGATGACGATATCAAAAAATATTTAGAAGACCACACGCAAGAGCTTGCACTTACGCCTCTTGAAAAAGAATGGGACTGTGATAATGAAGAAGCACAAAAGATTAGAGAAAAACGTCTAGCTGATTTTATGATAAATACGAAGGATGAAAATGGTAACACAGTTTTCCATGTCCTTGCCGAAAGAGGCTACGTCGACCCCCTCATCGATTTTTCAAAAGTAAGAGCTATCAATATAAAAAATAATCTGGGCGAAACGCCCCTCCATGTTCTCATGAAAAACGGATCACTCAAAACAGTAAAAAAATTCATCAAGACAGGCGTTCGCCCCGATGGCGACGCGTTAGAATTAGCTCAAAATCTCGATATGTATCGACTGCTCAAACGTGGCCAAGACGACTACGATAAAAAGGCCGCGAATAAAGCCGCCGATGCTGATGACTCTCCCCTTCTCCACCAGGATATCGAACAACTTTCATTCGAGTTTCTCAAAGAAATTATTACCAAAGAATATATCGATGAAAAAACAAAATATAATCAACTCAAAGATGCGCTCACAAAAACGGTATCTGATATCAATGCCATTGATGAGTATGGACATTCCATTCTCTATTTCGCGGTAGAAAAGGGCTATTCCACCATCGTTACACTTCTTATTGAAAATGGCGCGGATGTAGACGGATCAAATTTGGAAATAACTCCACTACAACACGCACTTGATCTCATCAAGTGGCATGAAAACCCTTGTGTTGCAAAAGCGCTTCTAGAAAAAGGAGCAGATATCAACGGCAGAAGCGCATGCGGATGGACGCCTTGTCATTATGCAGTTAAAGTTCTCAGGAACGAGTCCGCGCTTAAATTTTTACTCGAAAACGGGGCTGACATTAACAAAAAAACAATTCAACACGGATTTACCCCTCTCCATATGGCGAGCGATAACAACGATCTTAATCTTATTAAAATTCTTGTGAATAACGGCGCTAAACTCAATGAAAAAAATAATGAAGGCAACACCGCCCTACATTATTCGCATGATCCTCGCGCAACAGATTTTTTGATCAAATCCGGCGCTGATATAAACCTAAAAAACAATAAGGGTGAAACCCCTCTTCACTTTGCAATCGAGCATAACTATACCAGCTCTGCCGAAAAGCTGATCGAAAACGGCGCCGATATCAATGCAAAAACTTTGGCCGGAATAACAATTACCAAGTTAGTCCAAAAGAAAAAGTCTTGGGGCCTCGTCATTCCATTGATCAAGCATGGGGCAACTTTTGAAAATTGGAACTTTTCATCCACTCCTAAAAATTTTGGCGCTCTAATCAAAACTGTCAGAAATTTTCACCTGCTTGCACAACAAAAACTTTCTCTTGAAACATTCATTACAGAATATTTCGACGATAACCAGGGTGATATATTGGGATATCTGCTCCCCTATGGGAACAAAAAAACTACGCAAGCAGTGAGAAAATGGTGTGACGAACGCAATAAGTTCATGCCTCATTACAAAGTTATTTATGCAAATAAGTCATTATCCACAACTTCACAAAAAACACCATTCCTCGCTTATGGCAAGCTCTACAAACAAAAAGTTAAAAATGGATTTTAAGACTTAAAAAACGATGCGGGCCTCTTTTTGAGGCCCCTCTCCACCCATTTTTACAGTCTGAGTGTAACAAAAAGCAACTCGAGAAAAACAGAGAGTAAAAGAGTATATTCGTTAGTCTATCGCCAACCTTGCAATTTCAATGAAGCTGCTTATAGTTATCAATTGATCATAGGGAGCCACAAGTAAAGTTGAAACCAAAAAATAGGAAAAAGGATACCAGGATATGTCAAAAAAGATTTTAAAACAAATAATTACACTATCAACATACCTAACAGCACTATCAGCACTCCCCATAAATGCCATGAATTTTTCTTTTCATGCGCCCTTATGTCAGCAAAAAACAATGGATCTTTCTCTTCATGATGCCGTGCAGGCACAGGACCTTGAAGTTATAGATATCTGCATATGGGATTTAAAAATCAATATAAACAGCATAGATAAAAACGGAAAAACTCCCCTCCATATCGCTGCAGAACAGGGGTATAAAAAGGTAACTAAGCACCTCATTATACAGGGCGCAAATCTCTCCATAAAAGACAATTTTAACAAGACTGCTGCTGATGTTGGTACGCCTCAAACCGCAGCCTACATTCGGCTTGCTCAAGATTTTTATGCTGCACTATGCGGCGAAATGCTTTTTAAAACATTTGCCGAAAAATGGCTAACGGCAAAGAACTATATCCGTTTTGCTAGCAAACTCCTCTTTGTGCAACCACTTAAAGACACAGAGGCTTTCTCTCACAACTTTTATTCTTGGTGCCACAGCAATAAAAAAACAGACTGCCTTATTTTAAAAAAAGGTGTACAAAAAACAAAAAATACAGACCTCATTGAAGAAAAAAATCTCATTGTGCTTGAACCAACTCAAAAAAAGACCACAATAATTATCCCGGCAGGTAGCCAACTACACCAGGCTGCTGCAGAAGGTAATCTCATTCTGCTTGAGCGACTCTTACTAGCCGGCAAAGACATATATAAAAAAGACGACGAGGGACAAACCCCTTTTGATATCGCAATGAAGACGGATCAAGTTGATGCAGCGTGGCGACTGCTCCTCGCCGACAAAACGTATCGAGCTGCTGCTAATAAAATTCCGTTCAAACTATTTGCAAACACGTATCTGACCACCGAAGAAAACTGTCTGTTTATAAAAAAACTTATATCCGACCTAGACCCAGAATTCCTCGGCAGAATTAATAAATTCCTAGAAAAAAAAGAGCCACCAAAGGTAAAAAAACCGCTCGTCAAGTCAACCAATGAATGTCAATGCCTTCCTCAGGCAATCCAGCTTATAGCCGATATACCTCTCGAAACATTTAAGACGATGGACGAGATCTCAAGAAAAAAAACGGAATATAGGCTTATTGATCAATTCAAAAAAATAAGGGGTGAGTTAAAAGAGATGTCGCCCACGCTTAACACCGCCCTCCATTATGCAGCACTATGGAACATGCGATTAGTAGCCCTCTTTCTTATTAAAAATGGTCTTGATATTAATGAAAAAAATCGTAATGGGGATACCGCGCTTCACATAGGCGCACTCAGTGGCAATCTCGATATAATAAATACATTGATCTGTAGTGGCGCAAATTCTGCACTCAAGAACAACGAGGAAAAAACAGCGCTCATAATCGCCGCAGAGGAAAATAATCGGGAGATACTCAAGCATCTTACAGAGGCAAGTCCCTCTCCCACAAACCATGTTGACGAAGATGGCAACACAGCACTACACATCGTCGCAAAAAACAACTACTTCGATGCAATATCCTACCTCCACACAGCTGGATTTAACCTCAACGCTCTCAATGACCAACAGAGGACCCCGCTCCACCTTGCAGCCGCCAATGAGGCAACCAAAAGCGTATCTGAACTTATCAAGCTCGGAGCAATCTCAAAACCAGACGTTTTTGAAAAAACACCTCTCCAGTATGCAGTAGAGTTGGAGAATGAAGAGATGGTCTATCTTTTGGCAAAGCAAGGGGTGTCTGTGCTGAAAAAGGATCCGGCCGTAGAATCCGCCTATGATAGTGCAAGTAGAAGACTCACGTCGCGGGTATTGTCCGGCCCCTCAAAAAACAAGTTGCGTAGGATCGTCGATTATCTGGGCATGCTTATAGAACGTCCCCATAAAAACACGCTGTCATATCCTGCTCTGATACTCCTCAAGCAACGTGCTAGCGCTTATACCCTACAATGTCTGCTCAAAAAAATTCAGACCAATAAAAAGTTGTATGATTGCAAAATTTGTTTTAAGAAATAGAGAATCTAAGCGCTCATACCCACATGCACCACCAGTTACATTGTTGTTTTTTTCAAAACTCGTATAATAGCAGCGCAAACTATTAAGAATTTCTAAATTTGAAAAAGCCACTATGAAAAGAGCCTTATTGCAAAAACATTTAATTTTTATCGCGATTTTTCTTGCTCCTCTTTTTTGGGCTCGTGCCACACTTAACGCATCAAATACAACAAAATTATTTTACGGGGCGCTTAAGGCAAGCAACACTGCACAAGTCGAAGAATACTTAACCGAAAACCCTCAACTAGCCAACACCCCTTATAAAAAATACGTTTCACCTCTTTTTGCAGCTGAAAATGAAGCCATAGCACAACTGCTCCTCAAACACAAAAGCAACCCCAATGTTATTGACCCGATGTTGAAAATCTCAGCTTTTTATATCTTTCTCGTGCAATCAAGCAGAACGAAAAACTTCACGACTCCTCAAATTTTTATTAATTCTGGTGTCGATATCACGCTTCCACATTATATAACGAACACATCATCGCCTTTAATTGCCACCATCTGGACCCAGCAAACCCAAGACTGGGACTGCGTAATACACTGGTTTGTGCAACAGTGTAAAAACCCCAATGCACAAGATGAACAAAAACGCTCACTGCTCCATTGGGCCGTACATTATGAACAGTTTGTGAATGTATGTACCCTTCTTAAAAGAAACGCTGATCCTAATACAAAAGACATTTTTGGTGAATCGCCTTTTTCACTCACCCTTAAAAAATGTGTTCTCAAACAGGCTTCTATTAAGGTACCCTTCATTTTTTTGGCCCATGGAGCAGACCCAAAAACTCGCTACAAAAAAGAAAATCTTATTCACTTTTTTCTCACCTACTGCAAGAACAAAGAAGACATCGCAACAATAATAAAATATCTCATTGAACGCGGTGTCGACCCTCTTGAACCAGACTTAAAAGGGGTACTTCCTTCCGTAAAAGCGGAAAAGCTTGGATTTGATGAAGTAAAAAAATTACTCAAAAAACAAGACGAGGAAAACGCTCTATGATACACACAAAACAGATACGTAGCTACAAAGAAGGGAATTTCACGAGAGCGTTTCAACCTTGGCTCAAAAGTAAAAAATAATATCCCTGACAACCGTCCACAATGCATGGACCTCAATCTCGCTATTTCTTTGATAACTGCAATGCAGCAAATGAATTTGTTAACGATTTAACATTCGATTTATCGGTAGTGGTTTTGGGTTTTTTAACAGTAATTTTATCAAGAATAAAACAAACAATGTTTAGATGGTTATTCGATAATGCAACGTCCAACGGCGTTTTCCCCCACTTATTTGTTATATTAAAATTTGCACCCTTGCTCGCCAAAAGCTCAATAATCTCAATATACCCATTCTCGGCCGCTGCATGTGCTGCCGTTCTACCACAATCATCGGCCTGGTCCGGGTTGGTCCCTTTTAAAAGATAGCCATACACCGCTTTCACATCCCGTTTAAACACCGCTTGATGGAATAATGGCATGGCAGGAAAATTGTTTTGATGCATAGCCCCTAAATCTATTGTATATGTCACCATAAAACTAACGCAGATAAACATGGGTAGTAATAACATTCTGGCCATGACCCTATTCCCTTTCTCTATAGATATAACTAAACGGCTTCCCTCTTAAAAAAAGCAATAATCAACCGCCCATTGTTTAATTATAATAAAAAACCAAACTCTTGTATTTCGCTCTTCTTCTGCGCAAAAATAACAGTACTTACTCTTTTATATTTTTTACCCCCAAGGATTTTTATGCACATAAAAAAAGCGCTTCTCACACTCCCCTTTTTTATTATTTTATGCACCATGCAGATGAATGCCCAGAACTCTGAGACCGTAGAAAAACGCACGCTTACAACCCCTGTCGGCAAAGAGTTCCCCATTAAAGTACACGAAAACGGAACCACTGGGTTCCTCTGGTTCTTTCTTGCCAATGATGCACCCACACATAATCCAATACAACTCCTACGCAAAGAGACAATCATAAAAAAAACAAAGAAAATGTTAGTGGGAAGTGGGCAGGATGTTAACTGGATCTTCCAGGTAACTGAGCCAGGAACGCATCATATTTCTATGGTTTACAAACGTCCATGGGAACAGAGCATTGGGCAATATCTTGAAGTCACGGTCGAAGCAGCAGCATAAAGGGCGGTATCAATTTTAATCTTTTAAGTTGACGAGTTGTAGTTTTAAAGCTACAATAATTATATTGAAGCAGGTAAAACGCTATGAAGATTATTACTTATACCTCAAGCACCGGAAAATCACCATTCTATACCTGGCAAAAAAAGCTCGATTCACCAACAAGAGCTATCATTAGAACAAGACTAGATCGAATTAGTCTCGGCAATTTCGGCGATAGCAAGATTGTAAAGGGTGGAGAAGGTATCTGGGAACTTCGCATAGACGTTGGGCCTGGCTACAGAATCTATTTTGGCAAAAAGGGTACGACTATAATTGTTCTTTTGGTTGGAGGTGCTAAAAAGACTCAAGAGCGAGATATAGCAAAAGCAAAACAATATTGGCTTGAATGCAAGGAATTATTGAAATGAATAAAAAATTAATAGATTATCAAGAACAACTCCTTCAAGATCTTCAAAATCCACAAGAAGCAATCGAATATCTCAATGCAGCACTATTGGATGAAGATCCTCGCATCTTTTTATTAGCATTAAAAAATGTTGTTGCTGCTCAAGGGAAAATATCTAAAGTCGCAAAAGAAACGAATTTAAATCGTGAAAATCTATATCGCATGCTTTCTACAAAAGGGAACCCAAAGCTAACAAGTATTATTCCTATCCTTGATTTTCTTGGCTTACACCTATCCGTTCAACCGCATCACAATAAATAAACTCTATTCTCAGTAATAGCCCCCCAAAAGAGCCACCGTCCATCGGAACAGAGCATTGGGCAATATCTTGAAGTCACGGTCGAAGCAGCTGCGTAAAAGATAATGGCTTTGCTTACCCTGCAGAACAGGGGGGAACTCCCGCTCATGGTGAGCTTGTCGAATCCATAGAGCGACACATAAATAAGCAAATATTTCTATTAAGATTCTCGATCTATACTTAGTATTTGCAAGGTAATTTACCGCTCTTACCCATTCGATACATTTTTGCTTACGCAAAAATACTCAGGGTGAGCGGAGTAGGCGAATTCCTATTCTAGATCAATATCATCTTATATTTTATACCATCTGAACTTGTATAGCGTTTTGTTTCTTACTACGCCCCAAGGAAATGGTTTATTGTATTGACTCCAACCAAACGCTTTTAGTTTTTTATATTCACGACCTGTTGTTTTCTCGCTACAATAGCTGACATTATCGTAACCAAAGAAAAAATTATTTTGGAAGAGCCATTCAATGAGCAAATCAGTAGCAATTATTGGGGGTGGTATTGCCGGACTTTGTGCGGGCTGTTTTGCCTTAGAAAAAGGATTTCCCGTCACCATATTTGAGCAGAATGAGATCCCTGGCGGCCTCTGTACTGCATGGAAGCGGGGCGACTACACTATCGACTTTTGCATTCACTGGCTCACCGGCGCAACCGGAAACAACGACCTTTTTAAGACCTGGCAATTTCTCGGTGTTATCGACCCCCTTACCTACACATTTCCTGATGAATTTATGCGTATTGTTGGTATTGATGGCACCTCGCTTATCTTCACTAAAGACTTAGATAAACTCGAAGCCGACATGCTCGCACTTGCGCCAGAAGATGCTAAAGAAATCAAACAACTTATTAAAGCAATAAAGCGATTCGCTCGCTCAAATTTTGGACTCACTCATTCCAACACCTACTGGCAAAAATTAGTATCTTTGATTCGATTGATTTCTCTTTTACCGGTCTTTAAGAAATATGGGCGATTATCGCTCAAGGATTTAGGCGCTCTTTTTAAAAATCCTTTTTTATCAAATGCACTTGCGTCAACGTGGGATCCGCGTCTTTCTGCTATGATTCTTTTGGGAATGCTCGCTTGGCACCATCGCGGGATTTGTGGCTACCCCATTGGTGGATCAATGGCTTTTGCACGGGCCCTTGAAAAACGTTTTCTTGAGCTTGGTGGCACAATTCACTACAAGGCAGCTGTTTCTAAAGTCGTCACGCATGATCAAAAAGCTGTTGGCGTCGAACTTAAAGATGGAACTTTGTTTACCTCTGATTATGTAATCTCTGCAGCAGATAGTCACCAGACGTTTTATCAGTTACTTGAAAACAAACACACCACGCCAAAAGTCGCTTCTTATTTTCAAGAACTTCCTCTCTTTGGGCCGCTTCTTTTTGTCGCTTTTGGGGTTAAAAAAACGTTTGAAAATGTTTCACAACAGGTCAGTTGTTCACTGTTTCAGATCCCAAAAACACCTATTGCTGACCGCGATCATGAATGGTTGCAAGTAAAAATATACAATCAAGACAACACTCTTGCCCCCGAAGGAAAGACTCTCGTAACCGTTTTAATTGACTCTGACTATGAATACTGGAAAAAACTAGCGCAGGATCCAGTTGCCTACCAAGCAGCAAAAGAAAGCGTTGTACAAACGATTATTCCGCTTCTTGACCAGTTAATACCAGGCATTGCACAGGACATTGAAATGCATGATGTTTCAACACCGCTTACCGTTAACCGCTACACAAGTAATTGGAAGGGCTCGTACGAAGGGTGGCTGCCCACGCCAAAAACTATTATCATGTCTATGGAAAAAACAGTACCCACTCTCCAGAATTTTTATATGGTTGGACATTGGGTACAGCCAGGAGGCGGTCTTCCAAGTTGCGTTATGACCGCACAAGAAGTGGTAAAAATGCTCTAAAAAAGCTTTTTATTTTTTATAGTTCTGGTGAAAGAGTTTTGTTTCAGGATCTTCATGAAAAAAGAGATGAGAACAATACCAATCAAGGTCTGCCTGTTTTGAGAAGCGATGCTTTTCAAGAAGCATCGCGAGCGCACCCGTATGATTTCCAAGACCAAGTATATCTGTGTTAAAATCCTGCTTCTGGCTTAACTTCTTACAAATATCTTTAAATGTTTTTTTTGCATCGCAACGCGTTAGTTTTATAAAGCAAGGTAGAAGTGCAACAAATGCAGTATTTGTTTGCAGAGTAATTTTAAAATCTTTGCTCAGACTTTTCAGCGTATTATCATCAGTTTTTTGTATGTCAAAAAGAGAGCATTGTTTTAAGATATTTTCATTCTTAAATGCAAGAACAGAAGCCTTGTGAAGGCTATCACAGTCCTTAGTGCCACTAAAGTCGATTGATTCAGGTGAAATGGTCATAGAATTTTCACTGTTTTTCTGAGAAACAATGAACGCATTAAAGCAATTGGATGACCGCACCCGCAACACTGAATTTTTACCCGATTCAAAAAAATCAGACGATCTTTTTTTGAGAAAACGTCGAACCCTTTTTACCACCTTATCAAGAACAATATCGCGTTTATTCTCTTCTATCTTTATTTCAGTCTTTCGAGGAGAAAAAACACAAGAAGTTGACGTTGTTGTCGTTGTTGTATTTTCATCTTTTTCAATATCAAAAAAACAAGTCTCGTTGTTTTCTTGATAATTTTTTTTGTGAAATATATTTTTACGATGGCCAGTAGTTTTCACAAAAACTGGCTCTTTTTTTATGGCTTTATTATTTTTCTTGGGAGAAGAATCTTCCTGAGATAGTAGCTCAATTTCTTGATCATCTAAACAAGAAATTAAGAAATTCAGAAAATCTATGAGGCAATAATTTTGGTTGATTTTCATCGCAAGATTTAAGTCAGTTTTTGATGTTATTTTTTTCAGATCAAAAATAGTGCCCGGCAAAACATCTCCAATAAAATTTCCCCAAAAGAGAAGGAAAAGCCCTGGCGTATCCTTGATAAGAGTACTCAAAAGAAGCTTAAACATCTCATCATCAAGAGGATTATCGAGAGTGCCATCTGATTTTTGAACTGTTTTTGTAAAAAGAATTTTTAAAACGCGTAAATTATCAAGATCAAGAGGAATTCTCTTTCGATTTTCAAGAGCGGGGGAACCCATTAAACAGAGGTCTTTGAGAATAAGCAGCGCTTCTTTTCTTGTTTCTTTTAACGAGAAGCATAACGTTTCTATAACCTGTTTATAGCAATTAAGCATAGGTACCCACTGCTTCATGGAAGAAGTAAGAGAATTTTCAAATTCTTCATACGTTTCAACTAAACAATCAAATGCTTCTTTTGCTTCCTTATAGTCTTGCGTATTCCTGATAAATTTTAAAGATTCAGGCGATTCGCTTTTTTCAAGAAGAGCTCCAGCTAGCACAAATATTTTGCACTCCTGAAGGTTTGTTTCCTTGAGCATTTTTTTATAGCTTTTTGAAAAATCGGTTATCAAAAGATCAAAATCCAATTTCCCTTTATCATTGAGTGGTGCAACATTGATCTTGAAGAAGTAGCTTTTTACCTTATCACATAAAAAAGAAGGCTTAGAGGAGGTATAAGCTGCAGTCACCTTATCAAGTTTTTTCATTTGAGTACGTCTCAATTTTTTTGCAACATCTCCGCAAAGCTCCATATAAGAATTAATAAGCTTCATATTATAATGAGGCGATTTTTTATTGATAATGGCATCTATCTGATCAAGGGAAACCAAAGCTTCTGAACTCAAAAGTAAGAGATTTTTTTTTAGTTTTTTCTTCAACAAATGACAACCATCATCAAATACTTTTTCAATCGAATCATTACCCGCCAACACCAAAATGAAAAATTTAATGCGATCAATAAAAATATTTAACAAAAGAGCCTGATCTTGGGGCTTAAGCGACTGAATAATCGTGTGAAAATTTAATTCAACGTTTTTTTTATCACATAATTCTTTAGTTTCAATTTTCTCAGCGCCATTGTTAGTACATTGAGCCAATCCACAAAAAAACGAAAACACAAAACTTATAAGAATTTTTTTCATACAACACTCTTTTTTATTAAAACAATTGCCTATTTATACGGCTTATTAAAACAAATTTTACATATTTGTCGATCATAATCTCTAGATTCAGAGTACAGAAATATTCGATAAATAAAGAGCGTTTTTGGCAAAATTTAAGTATTGGCCAAAAGAAAATCAAAGCCCTCCTGGGCTCCTCGATTAGGAAAAGTTAAGGCAACCCCCTGCTCATCATTCTGCTGCGGATGCAAAGTAAGATAACCCGCATATAAAAGTGCCATTGAAGCAGAAAGCCCTCCAATCTCGCAATTTTCACCATATAATTGACGAAACTCCCACGACTCCTGGTGATAAAAAAGATTTGGAAAGTTTTTTATCAATTGCACAAGAAAAGATGGCGTACTCGTTTCTAACCAGTAAGGCCCATGCTGCATCTCATATAAATAATAAAAAACCGGAATTGGGCTATATAAAGAGCAGCCTGTTTTTATGAATCGATAACCACCATACCAAACCTGTAACTCATGCAAAATGTCTGTGGCTAATTTATTTGTTTGTAATGCACACTGCTCAACATAAGGGAAAAGTGTCGTCAATAGCTCATCACGCGTAAAACCACAAAGCTTGTTCGTTTCACAAGAAGCTGAAATATTTTTTAAATGTGGAATAGCAGAAAAAAGCATTGAGGCTGAATAGGGGACAACTCCGGTAATAATAATCGCGCGAAAATAATCATCAAGCAGGCCAAGTGTTTTATAAAACACCTTGAGCGTTTGCTCAATCCGCTGCATTGCCTGTTTATCACATTGATACTTGCGCATAGGCTTATCATATTCGTCAATTAAAAGCACGACTTCCCCCTGTTCAGAAAGTTTCTTAATAAATTCAGCGACAGCATTTTCAAGCGAAAGATTTTTTGAAAGAATAATATTTCGCTGTTCTGCCAAAAAATAAATTTCGTAGAGAAGGTTTGCTTCAAAATTTCTCGGTGTACTATCATCAATCAGAAGAAAGTTGAGTGTTACAACTGGATGAACCGGCCAACTATATTGGCCACATCTGCAAATCCAACAATCTTGAAAAAGTTGCTTATTCCCAGAAAAAATTTCTTGCAATGTCGATAAAAACAGCGTCCTTCCAAACCTGCGTGGTCGCACTAAAAAATAATGCCGCCCTGATTGTATTAAAGAATAGATACTCTCTGTTTTATCAACATACACATAATCATCCTCAATCAATTTTTTAAAAGTACTAACGCTCAGAGGTAACTTTTTGAGTCTTTGTATTTGTACTGGCTGACTATACCAATTAAAAAATATGGCTAACCATAATAGAAAAAGCCCACAAAAAATTTTGGTCAACAAGCATCGATCATTATACAACTTCATACTACGAGCCTTTAGTCTAAAAAACCTTCTATTTCAAGCAAGTTCAAGCCCTTGAAATAAACACTCTGTGATATTTTTCTCTTTACTTGAAAAATTCACTCCAACAAGCATGATTTTTTTTTCTTGCTTCAGATAGGACTCATAATATTTTTTCTCAATAATTTGTTTCAGCGCTTCTTTCGCAGAACCATTGAGTTTAAATTCAAAAATATAAATAGTCCGATTCGTTTCAATTATCATATCAATACGCCCAATATTGGTAGCTTTTTCAACCTCAGACTTCATGTTTATAAGCTTCAAAATCACATAAAAGATCGTTTGATAATATTTTTCTTTTTCAACAGTAATGGTATAAGGAACTTCAGCATAAAACTGTTTAATTTGTTTAATAAAGCCGTCCATATTATCATTTTCAAGTGAACAACGAAGCCCCTCTAACCTGTCGTTAATTTGACTATGCTTATAGTTGGTTATAAGCGCTAAAATATATTTAAATAAAGACTCTTTGACCTCCTGATTTGGCGCTTCAAGCAAATAGTTTTTATTCGCTTCATCATAGACTTTAATAGTCACATAACCAGTTTGAAAAAGCAGCGTTGACAAAGGAAGTTTCGCTGGTTCAAACGTTGCCAATTCATCTATAGAAGCCTTTAAATTATCCAATTCTTCTGCTGGATAGTTATTTTTTTTTAAAAGATCAATAAGAACAGTCGGAGTTGCCGACTCAAACCAATAGTTTTCAAATAGCGATGTATCAAAAAATTTTAATATTGAAATCGGTGAATATAGACGCGCTAATTCATTATCTTCTAAAGAGCGCAATCCTATAGATTGATCCTTCCAGAATCTATAACCATCATACAAAAACTTCAATTTATTGTTCAATTCATCAACAGACACATTTTCATTTTTTGCAGTTTGCTTTAAATAATCTTCAAAAAAAACATTGATTTCCTCCCCTGTATACCCAACCAGGTGGGCAAAACGAGGGTCCATAGTAATGTCATTAAGTTGATTAAGGCCAGAAAATATGCTTGTTTTGGAAAATCGACATACCCCTGTAATAAAAACAAAGCGAAGATATTCATCAAGTCCTTTGATAAATTCGTAAAAACTTCTTAAAATTTCTCTCATTTCGCTTGATTTATCTGGATTACTAATATGCTCGAGAATTGGTTTATCATATTCATCGACAATTAAAACAACCTTATTTTTTTCCCCATATTTTTTTATCAATTTCATCACTAATTTTTTGAGCATTTCACCCGGCGTAGTATGAACTAATGGCTCCAATTCATGCTGTTCTACAATATCATCCAAATAACGCATCAGACTTGCCGTTAATTCTGCTGGTGTTTTATGGGCAACAAGTGATAGATCTAGATGAACAACTGGGTGAATAGGCCAGGAATAATCACTATTTTTTTCAATCCACAATCCATTAAAAAGATCTTTTTTCCCCAAGAAAATATCTTTTAATGTTGAGCATAAAAGAGACTTGCCAAAACGTCTTGGGCGAGAAAAAAAATAACAATTTCCTTGAATGAGCTGATAGATATACTTAGTCTTATCGACATAGACACAATTGTCATTAATGATTTTTGAAAATGTTTGGGTACCAAGCGAAAGTTTTTTCATGTTCAAGACAGTCCTTCTCTCATTTTAATTAAAAACCTTACACATGAAAGGTAATCTTCAAGTGAAACCCACCCCATGAGAAAATACCATCGATTATGTTTTGAGCAAAGAAAGGAATTTCATGATGAAGCTTTCCCCGCAAACACCCTTTCTTGTCAAAATTACATTAAGAGACTATATTCGTCCTATCTTTACATTCAATCAAAGGAGCCACACCTATGACAACCCTCATTATCGCATTAATAATTGTCCCCATTATCCTCTTCTTCATGAGCACCGTAGTTGTAAATGAACAGACAGCCGCGATTGTACAGCGCCTTGGACGCTTTAGTAGAATTCTCCATCCAGGCCTCAATTTTAAAATCCCTTTTATTGAAACAATTGCGGGAACGGTAAGCCTGCGCATCACACAACTTGATGTCAAAGTGGAAACAAAAACCGAAGATAATGTTTTTGTGCATGTGACCGTTGCTGTTCAATATTTTGTGTTTCAAGAACATGTGTACGAAGCATTTTATAAGTTAAAAAATCCGGAACAACAAATTACATCATTTGTCTTTGATGTTGTCCGAGCACGTGTACCGCGCCTTAAGCTCGATGAACTTTTTGAAAAAAAAGATGAGATAGCCATTGCCGTCAAAGATGAAATTACATCAGTCATGAAAGACTTTGGGTACGGAATTCTCAAGTCACTCGTCACCGACATAGAACCAGATCAAAAAGTAAAAATTTCGATGAACGAAATCAACGCGGCACAACGACTACGTATTGCAGCTGTTGAAAAAGGTGAAGCAGAACGTATTATAACGGTCAAAGCAGCCGAAGCAGCCGCACAAAGTAATGCTTTGCATGGTAAAGGTATTGCTGAGCAAAGAGAAGCCATTATTGAAGGGCTCAGTAAATCAGTAAGTGAATTTAGAGAGCACATTCCCGGAACTTCTGCACATGACGTTATGTTCCTTGTTCTTATGACTCAATACTTTGATACACTCAAAGATATAAGCAACAATTCACAAACAAATACCATTTTGCTTCCTCATTCACCTGGTGCATTAACCGATTTGTCTGAGCAGATGCGTAATGCTATGCTTATTGCAGGGCAAGTGCAGAATGTTACAAAAAAGTAACCGTTAGCAATTAAAACAGCTAGAAGCTAAAATGAAAAAAAATATCTCTTGCGGCATAGTGTCCGTTTTTTTGCTGATCTCAACAGCTGCTTTATCCATGGAACAGCTTTTGGACATAGCCTCACTAAAAAAACAGCACAACATAACGTCTATTTCAAAAAAAGAAGAGCTTGAAAAACAAGATTTAGCAGTTATTCTTAAGACCTTCAAGTGCATACAAAACCCACAAACCACATGGGATAAAAATGAAACATGTCCTATCTGTTTTCATGCATTTAACCTTAGAAATCGTATTCGAGTCCCCCTTCATCAAGGCAAAAACAGAGTCCTCCATCACGCAATATGTCTAAAATGTCATACGCAACTTGACTGCAATGTGCGACGAGTTGGCAACCTGCAGAATCAGGCATGTCCTATCTGCCGCAAAGCAATTGAATTCAGCGAATGGGGAATTTTAAGCGAAGAGGCACTAAAAAACATTGCAAACTTTGAGCGTCTAGTAGAAGAACTTTTGATTCAAAAATGCTCTGATGAATTTTCTCGAAAAAAGGAGAGCGAGTACAAAAACTTTGGCACTCAGCTTGGCCTTCTCGAAACAACAACAGTTCCCTTCAAAAAACTGAGACTGATAAAAGATACAAATCTTTTCAAAAAGGCTTCCTTTGGTCCCTACAATAGCTTGATAACCACCGGTCTCAATGATTGCTATGCCATGATCTGGGATAGTTTAAAAGGAACAATAGAACATGTTTTTATTTGTGGCCTAGAGGAGAGTCCTCTTAGTCTTTCAACCTGCAAGGTCAAAGAAAAATTTCTCCTAACAATGTCTTTAAAAAATAAAACAAATATCTTTATGCTTGGCCCCGGGTTGACTCACTCGAACATGATTGCTAAACAACCCCGCGCACAAAACGCATCTGCTCCTGTTTATAGTCCAAATTCGAGCTTTTTGGCAGCCACGATCGGCCATATTGTACTCTTATACTCTGTAACAAATGGTGCACACACCTATTTCGACTGTAAATCTGACATTTCTTACCTAGCCTTTAGCCCTGACGAAAAATACCTCATAACCGAATCAATATGCGCAACCCCAAATAACACCAAAAAATCGATTATAACCGTCTGGGATATTAACTACCCCCAGGCACCAAAACATTCCTTTGAAATTGAAAACTGTATAGGAATTGACCTGAGTCCGGTAGGCACCCTTATAGCAACCACATCACCCAACCAGGTATGTCTATGGGACTGGAAAACAGGAAAGAAGATTGAGGATTTTGCGAGCAAAACACCCCTCGCACACGCATTTTTTGGTCATAACGGCAACTATCTAGGCCTTGTAGCAGCCCCATCCCAAAACTGCAAAAATATAGCGCTCGTTAATCTTGCAGGGACTAAGCTTTGCACACTAAAACATAACAGTCCGGTTAGCTATCTATCATTTAGCGAAGACGGGCATTACGTAGCCGCCACACTCACAAACGGAGCAGTTCAGATCTGGAAACGAACAGAATCTTCTCCAATCTCTTTGTCAAGAAAGATAGCGCTAGAATCTGTAAAAAAATCGATCTTAAAACACATCCTGAACGATCGTATCTAGAATGACATTTGAACACAACAACACGCTCTTAATTTGGTATACGGATATGTATAATGACTTCAGAGAATATTAAAATTGGGTGTGAGCTTTTTGTCATACAAGAGGGCGCTATTTTACTTGGTAGACGCAAAAACTGTTATGGCGAAGGGTGTTGGGGATTGCCGGGTGGGCACCTTGAATATGGCGAAACGCTTATTGAATGTGCACACAGAGAGCTAAAAGAAGAGTTAGGCATAGAAGCAACTTCTTTGCACCCCATAATTATTACCGACAATCTTGATTATCGTGGGCAGTATGTCCACATCTCTTTTTTGGTTGAAGAATTTTCTGGTGAAATACAGTGCAGGGAACCTCATCTGTGTTACGAATGGCGTTTCTTTGCCCCAGAGGCGTTGCCTCACGATATCTTTATGCCCCATGACAAAATTTTAAAAGCGTATGGAGAGGGCAAACTCTATCTTTCAGCAACTAAATAGTCGGTTTTTTACTCTCATTCATACGTGAGCTTGATTGCAGGGATACTACTATTACAGAACATACTCTTATTACGATTGTAGAAAAGTGCAAACACATTCGAGTGCTTAATTTGTATGGTTGTGCATATCTTCCACCGCATATGAAAAGGCGTCTCACTCGCCATGGATCTAAATGGGTTTAGAGATATCACGCACAGAGCGGCGATAGTTTTTTAGCTCACTACTGTAAAAAATATAGAGACCCAGTGCGACCAAACAGATACTGACACCATAATGCCAAGTAATATGTCCGCCCATAAAGAGCCATTCGTATAACACACCAAAGCTTGGTGATAAAAAGCCTGCTAATGCAATAAAAGTCAATGAGTACGATTTTAAGAGCCAGCCATACAGGTTGTAAAAAAGAATGTTAGCAGAGACAATCAAGGCCAAGAGCCAGATCAAAAACCAGGTCCAATCAGTAACTGGTGGAGTAAATCCGACAATGCTGTCTTTTACTATCCAGGAAACCATACTCAATATCCCCCCCACAAACATTGCTACTCCATTGATCACCAATAAGCCATAGCCTCGCTCCATTAAGGCTTTTACAATAAACCATGCATACGATGAACTTAATACTGCGCCCAAAAGTCCGATTTCTGGCAAAGAAAGAGAAAAGAGTTCTCCTGGGCCTACACATACTTTTGTATTGGGGATAAAGCAGACAGGAATAATACTCAATGTTCCGATTATCATGCCCATTACTTGAATAAAACGTAAACGCTCTTTCAAGATCACATACGACAAGAGCGCTGTTACAAAAGGAGCGGTTGCATAGATGACATTTGCCTTTAAAGCTGACAAGTATTGCAATGACCAAAAATCGAGAATAAAAGCAATGTAGATGTGGAAGAGAGAGACTTTTAGAAAAACACCCCAGTCTTTTTTTGCAATAACCAATGCTTTTTTATCGGCAAAAAACTGCCAACCAAGGAGCATGATTCCTGCAATAATCATACGAAAGCCTATTAAAAAAAGTGGCTCACTATATGCCAAGGATTCAACACTAAATATAAATGTTGATGCAAGTAACGCATACAAAATAAAAACTAATATCATCTCACATTGCCTTTATAGCTCAAATTTTTCATCAATAACAAGCCGTACTTTCCTACTGTAGCAAAAATAAAACTTGCCTCAAATCCACTCAGTCTTACGAGGCGTAATTCTTTACGTTATTTAACCAAATGTATACCAAAACTAGCATTTAGTTAAACCAAATGCTATATTAAACTAGCACTTGGTTAGAAAATCTATCTTCAAGGGAAGGATGTGGCATGATTATTAGCCGCCCATTTTGGGAGCAACTCCTTAATAATGCCTGGGAAAAACGCACGGTTATTTGGTTAATGGGTGTGCGACGTGTTGGGAAAACCAGTTTATGCAAAAGTCTTTCCAATATTGAATACTTTGACTGCGAATTGCCGAGCATTCGATTGCAATTGCAGGACCCGGAAGCATTCCTAGAGAGCAAGCGTGGTAAAAAAATTGTACTTGATGAAATTCATCGACTAGATAACCCTTCAGAACTTTTAAAAATTGCCGCAGACCATTACCGTGACGTTCGCATTATTGCAACTGGCTCTTCAACACTAGGAGTAAGTAAAAAATTTAGGGACACACTCACCGGCCGCAAGATAGAAATATGGCTTACCCCTCTCCTTATTGAAGAAATGGCTCTGTTTAAAAACAATGATATACGTCATCGCTTTTTGTTTGGCGGATTACCATCATTTTTTGCCGAAACAACTGTCCCACAAAAATTCTTTCAAGAATGGATTGATGCTTATTGGGCTAAGGATATACAAGACATTTTTAGTATTGGAAAACGAAATGCTTTCCAAAAATTTGCAGAACTATTACTGGCCAATAGTAGTGGATTGTTCGAAGCAACACATTATGCCTTACTATGCGAGGTAAACAGAAGCACCATAGACAACTACATCGATGTTCTCGAAGAAACATTTGTCGTTCACGTTATTCGACCATATTCATCGCATAAACCAAGTGAAATCGTTAAAGCGCCCAAAGTGTATGGATTTGACACAGGAATTATCAATCACGTCAAAGGCCGCACAATATTACGTGAAGATGATCTTGGTTTTATGTGGGAGCACTGCGTACTTAATCAATTACATGCTCATTTGCAAACCCGTTCAATCAATTATTGGCGCGATAAATCAGGCTCTGAAATTGATTTTGTTATTGGTGGCAACAACAATACCGTACATGCCATTGAATGCAAATTTTCCATACTATCAGATACCCAAGCACCAAAATCGATTGCAAAAAATTTTGGTGCTTTTCGTAACCATTATGCAAATGGAGAAAACTATGTTGTTGCTTTTAACATAGACACTCCATTTACCAGAAAATTTGGTGATTTATCAATAACCTTTGTTGATGTAAAAAACCTGGTACAGTTATTGAAGGTTAAACTGTTTGATTAAACGGTTCTTCTTTTATTTAGATATGTTTTTTGTCTTCTGCTATTCTATCATGCTGTTTAGTGTACCACCCTCTTGTATCCTCAAAGGAAACTTAATATGTTTTCAAAAAACCAGCTGATCATTCCATTATTCTTAGTTTTTGGGTTACCAACGGTAAGTCGATCTATGGAAAACATAGATTCACAAACCTATTCACAACTGCTTCTTCATGATGATCTGTACCATACAGACAAAACGTATCACGCGGCTATTTTAAAAAAAGTAAACAAATACCAAGCTGCTTTTCCAAACTTAGACGCCATTACGCCTGCTAAACTAAAAGAGGTAGATGCAAGAACACGATATAAACTACTTGCTTATGACGATGGATATGGATGTGGAATTGACAGTACGTCAATATCTGCAATGGAGATAGCCAAACAGCTTCGTCTCTATGAGCTAGTGCAAGATGTCAAAAACATTGACTTAATAGATGCAATTAACAACAATGATATTTCTCTTGTAAAACAGATCCTTGATAAAGATACTGAAGTCGACTGGAAGTTCCTTAAAGAACCCACATTGCACTGTGCTTGCAAAAATGGTTTTACTAAAATAGCAGCAATGCTTTTAGAAAAAGGCGCCAATGTAAATTTAAAGCAAGGAAAGTTTTTAACACCCTTACTGATCGCCATTTTCAAAAATAATCGCCAATTATTGAAATTACTACTGAGTAGGACAGACATCAAAACAGCTCGTGCGCTTTTAGCGGCTATCTATAAGAATAATCTCGACCTCGTCAAAGTTCTTATAAGAAGTGAAATAGCACCTTCATCAACAGATCTTTCGGAGGCTGCTGTATATGCAGATGTGAAAGTATTGGAATATTTGCTCAGGAATACAACATTCAATATCAGCAAAAGCTTGATGGATACAAAGCATTATGAGCAGGCATTAAAAGCAGGGAAGCAAGAGATGGCTGAGTATCTTTTGTTCGTAGCCGATATGCACAAAGCAATAGAGGGAACTATGCCATTCAAAGATTTTGCGCAAAAACATCTTATAAAACATTATGTCAGTACGCTAAAACTGCTCGGACTTGATGAAAAAGGTGATTTTTCCAGGGCATTCTGTACCTGGGAAGAGACCAATCGAGAACAAGCCCTAAAGCAGTTCAAGCAATAACCACAAAATTATCAAAGCTCCAAAAAGAGAAATAGTGTTATGAGCAACATTCTTTAATTATGTTGCTCATAACAAAAGGGGTTTTAAAGGAAAAAATAATGGCATCAACCCAAGACTTTATTGATTTTATTATGACTCAAGCAGACGATGCTGGACATATCACCTCTCGAAAAATGTTTGGGGAATATGCCCTTTATTGCAATGGTAAGGTTGTGGCCTTGGTATGTGACGATCAACTCTTTGTAAAACCAACAAAAACTGGACGTGAATTTATCGAAAATGTAGTTGAAGCTCCGCCATACCCAGGAGCAAAATTATATTTCTTGATTGAAGACAAATGTGAAAATCGAGAATGGCTCAGCCATTTAATTAAAATTACCGCAAACGAGCTTCCTGAACCTAAACCAAAGACCAAGAAGAAGGCACAAGGGGGGAAGCCTGCGGCTCGTTAACCTCCGTCGCTATCCTAACTTATCCCCAGTTTGGTTTTCTTAGGAGTCAATAAAAGTAATCGTTTTTTAGAGCGTTTTGCCCATATATCCTCTACTTCTGCCTGAAGTAATAACTGGCCTGCATTATTAAATGCTAGAATCGCAAAGCAATTATAATCCTTAAGTTCAGCAAAACTTTGCAGCATACAAGATCGCGTTGCTTTGCGATTCACATCCCACTTTGCAATTGCAGAATATGTTTTATCCATATATTTGACGCCAATCAACGCAACAACCTCGTCATTGTCATTTAACTTTGCTGCCAATAATTCTCTTGCTTCTGAACCATCTGCCCGAGATAAAATTAATTCACCACAACAAGGAAGTAAAAGGTAGCGATTATTGCCACGTTTAAGTTCTAAATCATGTCCTTGATATGCCTGTAAAATCACAGACCCCTTTTTATTAGTATCAAGTCTAAAAAGAGGCGTTGTATCTTCTCCTATATTACCGGTAAGCAGATTAATGGTATTATCGTTTGGATTCCAAATATAATTGCCCGTCAAAATTAAGTTACTGTCGTTTATTGCGCGAGGACCACCCTGTGGACCATATACAACTTCACCTGTACTGGTATTCCACAAAATAGTTCTATTCATACCCTCACTTTTTAACTGTCGCAAGGCAGCGATAAACCCTTTGTCATTTAATGCGTACGAACATGTATTCAGACCTTCTGAATGCAATATGATTAATCCCTTTTTAGAGTCCCACAATGCAGCTTGTGTATTTGATACACATCCAGCAACCTGACCAAGATTATTAAAGATTTGAGGGAAAGAAGCCCATTTTGAAATATCAAATAATTCTGGTAACGGAACAACTGAATAGGTTGCGTGCTTAGTAGCGTCAAGTTCAAAAAACTCCTGTTCTTTTACTTTACTTTCTTGGTCCCGCTTTACGCGTTCGTTTTCTGATTTAACCCATAGTTCTAAGTGTTTACGCGCAAGCTCTTCGTCATTTTTCTTGCTTTGTTCTTTTGCCAATTGCTCTTCATTAAAATGCTTTTTCAATGCCTTTTCTTCTTCAATTCTCACCAATTCTTCTTGTTGTAATCTCTGTTTTGTTGCAATAGCAGCTATTTCTTGAGGCGTCTTATAATCAGGATCAAAATGATAATTTGCTTGATCAACAAGCTTTTCTACCTGTTCTTTTGTAACAGAAGGTTGAACTTTAAAAACCCACAGATTTTCTTGTTTGATCCGCTTGGCACTTTCAAACTGATTTTTTGATAACGGATTTAAAGACTTAGCTAAAAAAGAAAAAAACTCATTTGCATATTCATCTGTAGCATTTTCATCAAATTTGACTCTGACATAGATAGGCAATGGTGGCTTTCCTCTTCCAACACCAGGATAGTTGCCATACGATCCCTGTTGCCAAAAAATTACAGTTGCACGAGGTTTCTTAGCTTGTACTAACCCATCCCCAAAAACAAGCAATCCTGTAAACAGAATTAGAAATCGAAATTTCATGTTGAATGCCCCCATAAAATACCTACCATTCCATGGATAATTCAAGAACAAGTGCAACACTTTATGCATAAGCTTCTCCAAAAGCCTCAATTGGAGTAGCAAACCCTAGGCATTTACGTGGCAAACTATTTAATTTTAATTCTATAACTTTTAAAGCCTCA
>Ga0209417_1000795_pt1 | contig 66348 bp, 53 predicted proteins | sample RifGroF2_FD_184002 | JGI IMG/M metagenome (GOLD analysis project Ga0209417, IMG submission 184002) | Groundwater microbial communities from Rifle, Colorado, USA - Groundwater F2 (SPAdes) (version 2) | ecosystem: Environmental > Aquatic > Deep subsurface > Groundwater | place: Rifle, Colorado... | reverse complement strand
ACATCTTCGACTTTCCAAGGTTCTGTTAAGCCTAATAATTGGTTGTAATGGGTGGAGATAATTGATTGGGTATTCATACCCTACCATTTTACCTCAGAGGCTTACCCACAGGAAAGTCTGAAGAACCAAAAATATAAACCGAACGCCACCATAATAATCCCAGACCATTGTCCTGGTGTCAAATAAATTAGAACCGTTTCACCGACTCGCAAAAAATCAAAAGCCAAACGAAATAAACCGTAAACCAATAAAAAAGAAACCAAAAAAGTTCCGATCGGAGCTTTAATTTTCTTGAACACTAAAAATACCAAGAATAAAATCAGACCAAACAACGAATGATACAAACCAAGATCATGACGAACAACTCCGTCCGGATATTGCACGCCAAGAAAAAAATTCGTCGGCAAGCCCGGGTGATCATGGATCAAAAAGCAACCGATGCGGCCGATAAAATAACCGAGCGGCAAACCAAAAATCAAAGTGTCGGAATATCGCCAGATGCCGAGTTTTTTTTGTCGCAAATAAATCAAGCCGAGCAAAACCGCGCCAAAAATTCCGCCCATCATACTCATACCGCCTTGCCAGATATAAAAAACCTCGAGCGGGTGCTCGATAAAATATCCGGGCGAGTAGAAAAGAACAAAAAACAAACGACCAAAAACCATCGATCCGAGCAACAAGAGACCAAGAATTTCCCAAACAATTTCGGATTTCAAACCGCGCGCTCGGCAAAGCCAAGCACTAGCCGCCCCGCCAGCAACAAAACCTAAGGAAACCAAGAGACCCCAGGTTTGAATGGTTATTGGACCAAGAGGAATAACAGTGGAGGTTATGTATGGGAGCATAAAAATTATTTCAACAATTTTTGATTAAACCTCTCCAATTCTTGTCTAACTCTTTGTTCCATATCATGTCGTGAAACACCGCCGGAGTTATCCAAAATTTCTTTATCGTTCAAAATCAAAAAACCGTCGAGTTTTTGAATCCAGTCTTTCATGTACATAACCCGCTGTTCCACGCTCTGAAGTTCGGCAAATGATAAAAACTGCTCAACTAATAAATTGAGTCGCTTCAATTCCAATTCTTCCAAATAATTTTTGGCGATTTCCGCTTGCTCGCGAGTAATGACTTCACCCTTCCAATTGGTCAATCCAAGATTTTCTTTATTGCTATCCACACGACTAGAAACTATTTCCGCGGCCGTGAGGCCGGTAATGGCAAAATGAAATTTATTTTGCACCACGGCGAAAAATTTCTGGGCATAATCGGTTTTAGGATTGTAATCGGCGCTGGTGGCAAAAACATCGCGAACTTTTTGATAAAAATTGGCTTCCGATGTCCTGATTTTTCTGATTCGTTCTTCCAACTCTTCAAAATATGGTTTTGGTACATGACCACTCTCCAATCTCTCGTCGTCTAGAACAAAACCCTTAATAATGTATTCTTTCAGTTTTTGCGTGGCCCAGATGCGAAATTGGGTGCCGCGGAGAGAATTAATTCGATAACCAACCGAAATAATTGCGTCCAAATTATAATGTTTAACTTGATAATTTTTTCCGTCTCTGGCAGTTACCGAGGATTCCTCGGCAACTGAATTTTCGCTAAGTTCAGCTTCTAAAAAAACATTTTTTAAGTGCAAACCAATATTATCCGTACTGCAATCAAAAAGCTCGGCCATTTGTTTTTGGCTAAGCCAGACAGTTTCATCTTTCAGTTTAACCTCGAGCTTGGTCTGTCCGTCGTTGGAGTTGTAAATGATGATTTGATTGTTTTTTTCGTCCATAATTTCCATTTAAAAATCCGGATGCCTCAAATGCCACTCTGTCACGCCCTGATAAAACTTCCCGGCTCGGAACAAGCTTTCTTTGTCGAACAGCCTAACTAAAAGACTAAACAATATTTAAATTCGGATATTTTTTTATTATCTTTTGTTTTTCAGCCGTGGTAAGACCGTTAAGGTAGAGGTCTCTGCCGATTGTTTCCGGGAGGGTTAGACCTTCAGCAGTGGTAAGACCGTTAAGGTAGAGGTCTCTGCCGATTGTTTTCGGGAGGATTAGACCTTCAGCCGTGGTAAGACGATTGAGGTTGAGGTCTCCGCCGATTGTTTCCGGGAGGATTAGATTTTCGGTTGCGGTAAGACCATTGAGGTTGAGATTTCCGTCGATTGTTTCCGGGAGGGTTAGACCTTCAGCGGTGGTAAGACGATTGAGGTTGAGGTCTCCGCCGATTGTTTTCGGGAGGGTTAGACCTTCAGCTGTGGTAAGACGATTGAGGTTGAGGTCTCCGCCGATTGTTTTCGGGAGGATTAGACCTTCAGCCGTGGTAAGACAATTGAGGTTGAGGTCTCCGCCGATTGTTTCCGGGAGGGTTAGACCTTCAGCAGTGGTAAGACGATTGAGGTTGAGATTTCCACCGATTGTTTTCGGGAGGGTTAGACCTTCAGCCGTGGTAAGACCGCTAAGATCGAGGTCTCTGCCGATTGTTTTCGGAAGGGTTAGACCTTCAGCCGTGGTAAGACCGCTAAGATCGAGGTCTCTGCCGATTGTTTTCGGAAGGGTTAGACCTTCAGCCGTGGTAAGACCGCTGAGGTAAAGGTCTCCGTCGATTGTTTCAGGGAGGGTTAGACCTTCAGCTGTGGTAAGACCATTGAGGTAGAGGTCTCTGCCGATTGTTTCAGGGAGTGTTAGACCTTCAGCTGTGGCAAGACCGCTGAGATCGAGGCTTCCGCCGATTGTTTCAGGGAGGGTTAGACCTTCAGCTGTGGTAAGACCGCTGAGATCGAGGCTTCCGTCGATTGTTTTCGGGAGGGTTAGACCTTCAGCTGTGGTAAGACCGCTGAGATCGAGGCTTCCGTCGATTGTTTTCGGGAGGGTTAGACCTTCAGCTGTGGTAAGACCGCTGAGGTAGAGGTATCCGCCGATTGTTTCAGGGAGGGTTAGACCTTCAGCTGTGGTAAGACCTATGAGATCGAGGTATCCGCCGATTGTTTTCGGGAGGGTTAGACCTTCAGCTGTGGTAAGACCTCTGAGATTGAGGCTTCCGCCGATTGTTTCAGGGAGGGTTAGACCTTCAGCTGTGGTAAGACCGCTAAGGTTGAGGTCTCCGCCGATTGTTTCAGGGAGGGTTACTTCAGCTGTGGTAAGACATCTGAGATCGAGGTATCCGCCGATTGTTTCAGGGAGGGTTAGACCTTCAGCTGTGGTAAGACATCTGAGATCGAGGCTTCCGCCGATTGTTTCAGGGAGGGCTAGACCTTCAGCTGTGGTAAGACCTATGAGATCGAGGTATCCGCCGATTGTTTCAGGGAGGGTTAGACCTTCAGCTGTGGTAAGACCGCTAAGGTTGAGATTTCCGTAATGATATCGTATTTCACCTCTCAAAGCTTCTTCTTTTGTAGTGCTAATTTGATCTCTGGAACATCTGATAACTGTGGAAAGATCGTCTTTTGGATCTCGTCCGGCTAAGACTTCTTGGATTCTCGGGTCTTTTTCATAACCAAAACCTTCGATCTTGCTGTCGAATTCGTAAAGGAAACGCAGGTCTTCTATTAAAAGCTCATTGGCTGACTTTTGTTTTTTGTTTTCCCATAAAAACGTCAAACGCTCCATGTTGGCAAGTCGTTTTTTGTACTTCTCTCCTTCAACCCCGAATTCAACAAGTTTTTCGTCTAAGACTTTGTGAATATATGGGTCAAGGTTTTGGTTGGGGGCAATGCCGCGAGGTGATTCGGCAATCTTGTTTTTTCCCTCCATGCGAATAGCCAAACGAGGAATGACTGGCTGACCATCTTCATTGAAAGAATAATAAACATAAAAGTCACCGCCCTGCAGTTGGGTTCTGGCAGTGTCCGGATCGGCGGTACACCATTCCAAGGGGTAGCCCCCCAGACTTTTAACCAGTTCGTCGGGTTTTGATCCTTGCGGGAATTTTCTCCACTGACCGCGAGTTTCTTTTAGGCCTTCGGTGGAATACTCCGGTATCTCCAAAAGAAATTGAGCGTATAGATCGGAAAACTTTTCTGCTGATAACAGTCTTTGAAATTCCTGATCGCTTAATCTTTTGCTTACATTGGCCGCGGGCTGTCTTTGGTCTTTGGGTTTTGTTTTTTCTTCAACATAAGCGGCCATAACTCCAATGGTTTTGGCTAGGGCTCGAGGGTTTAAAAGCGGAAAAGAAGAAGTTGTGGTTTTGGTTCTTCTTTGGAAACGGGCTCTGACTTTATTTTCATCCTCATCCTCATCTTTAGCTTCAACTTTTTCGTATTTGCCCATTTTAAGCATTGAGGTGAAAGACCAATACTTGGCCCAAGTTGGATATAGAGCGTCCGGAGAAGTTAGATAATCAAGCCAGGCATCCAGGCTTCTTTTTTGATTACTGATAATGACCGCCAGTTCTTGTTCCTTCATTTCATCGGGAAAAAGATAGTCAGTGTGTTCCTGATTATTTTCATCTGCCCAGACTTGTTTTTGAACTCCGCTTTTTGCCAAATCTCCGCCATAACCTTGTCTAATCATAATTTCGGCTTTGTTGTTCCAATAACTCTTAGGAATGTCCCCAAGAGTTATGGTAACATTCTGTTTGCGATAAAAATCCTTGATTCGCTCAAAAACCCGTGGGTCTTCGCGATGACCCATGTGAGTTTTTTCCAAGACCTTCAACCAATCGGCCAGTTTGTCGGCTGGTTTTTGTGAAGCTTCTTGATCATTTCGTCTCCTTCTTACAACCTCATGTTCGACCGGTTTCGAGGTATGCAAAGACGGAACTTTTTGATGCAGAAATTGTTCGCCAGAATTTTTCATAGTTTTTATAACTTCGGATGTTTAAAATGGTGATCGGTGATCGTTTGATAAAACTTCCCTGCCCGAAACAAACTTTCTTCATCAAACGGTTTGGCTAGCATCTGCAAACCGATCGGCAAGTCTTGATCAAAACCGCACGGAATCGACATGGCTGGGATGCCAGCCAGGTTGGCAGTGACGGTGTAAATGTCCGAGAGATACATGGTTAGTGGATCGTTAAACTTGGCGCCAATATCCCAAGCGACCGAAGGCGAAGTTGGAGTGACAATGATATCAACTTTCTTAAAAGCCTCTTCAAAATCCCGACGAATGAGTTCGCGGACGCGTAGGGCTTTTTTGTAATAAGCGTCGGAGTAACCAGTAGAAAGGGTGAAACTACCGAGCATGATGCGGCGCTTGGCTTCTGGGCCCAAGCCTTCACCGCGAGCTTTAAGATAGGTGTCCAAGAGGTTCTTGCCATCAACGGCATGGCCGTAACGAATGCCGTCCATGCGGGCCAGGTTAGAGCTGACTTCGCAAGGCATAATGATGTAATAAGCAGCAATGCCATACTCGGCGTGCGGCAAAGAAATTTCTTCGACCTCAGCGCCATTAGTTTTCAAAAGTTCGACGGCTTCGAGAACGGCTTTTTTGACGTTCTCGTCCATGCCTTCGATAAAATATTCTTTGGGAATACCGATTTTGAGACCCTTAACATCGTTCGGAATATTTTCAAAAGAAAAATAATGAGGTTTATCTACCGTAGTCGCGTCTTTATCATCAGAACCGGCGATAACCGAAAACAGCTCGGCAACCTCTTCGACTGTGCGCGCGCAAGGGCTGATTTGATCCAAACTCGAAGCCATGGCGATTACTCCGTAACGACTAACCCGACCGTAAGTCGGTTTAAGGCCGGTGACGCCGCAAAGCGCCGCTGGCTGGCGCACCGAGCCGCCGGTATCAGAACCGAGAGCTGCTGGCACAAAGCCAGCCGCTATCGCCGCAACCGAACCGCCGCTCGAGCCGCCCGGAACCTTGCTGGTGTTCCAAGGATTCTTGGTCGTGAAAAAAGCCGAGTTTTCGGTCGAGGAACCGTGGGCAAATTCGTCCATGTTAGTCTCGCCGATCAAAATAGCCCCGGCCGCGCGGAGGCGGCGAATGACCGAAGCGTCGTAAGCCGCTTCGTAATTTTCGAGCATTTTGGAACCGGCCGTGGCTTTGCGCCCTTGAACAAGAATATTGTTCTTGATAGCAATCGGGATTCCGGCCAACACAGGCAACTCTTCGCCAGCCGCTCGAGCCGCGTCCACTCGTCGAGCTTCGGCCAAGGCCTCGTCATCAGCCACATGCAAAAAAGCCCCAATCTCGTGATCGTGTTTTTTAATACGATTCAAAGCGTTCGAAACCAACTCTTCGCAAGTTATTTTCCCTTCGGCCAAAAGTTTTTTAATTTCGCCGATTGTTAAAAATTCAGTGTTCATATTTATAAATAAATTTCGTAAATTCGTAATTCATTCGTAATTCGCATTCTTATTCCGTTCTCCCTTCAAAAACTGCCGGCACCTCCATCAGAATTCCCTCTTTGCGCGGAAAAGAATCAATAATCGAATCGCGCTCACTCGAATCACAAATTTGCGCTTCGTCGGTTCGCCAAACGTTAAGCGAACCGGAAACCACGGCCATCTCTGGCACACCTTCAGTATCAACCTCGGCGAGCTTGTCGATATAATTCAAAATCGAAACCAAATGGCCGCGATATTTTTCGACCTCGTCTTCGGCAAGCTCGAGACGTGAAAGAGTGGCAATGTGTTTAATGTCGTCGTTAGATAATTGCATAAAAATCTTAATAATTCTAACTTTTTTTAGATAGTAAAGCAAGTAAATCTTTTTCTGACAAAATCGGAACGCCGAGTTCTTGGGCCTTCTCAAACTTCGAACCTGGATCAGCACCAACAATTACCCCGGTGGTTTTTCGACTGACCGCTTCTATGGGATCGGCGCCAAGAGAACGGAGTTTTCTTTTGGCTTCGTCGCGACTCATGGTTTCAAGAGTGCCGGTGAGGACATAACTTTGACCAGAGAGTGGCAGGTTGGTTTTGGGCGGAGCTTCGCGAACCACAACAATACCGTTGGCCAAATAATCTTCGATCATTTTTTTGTTATGCTCTTCGGACAAGAAAAAGACAATACTGTCGGCTACAACTTCGCCGATTTGTGGGACAGAAACCAAATCTTCTCTGGAGGCCTTTAAAAACTTTTCCAGACTGCCAAAATACCCGGCTAAATCACGAGCTGTTTCTTCGCCGACATTTTTTATACCAAGAGCGATGATAAATCGCGAGAGCGGCAGTTTTTTTTTGGTCTGAATTTCTTTAACCAATTTATTAGCCGAGACCGCCGCAAAGCGTTCAAGACCCAAAAGATCTTCGGTTTCCAGAGTAAACAAATCTGGCGGAGCTTGAACAATATTGTTATCCATGAATGAAGAAACGATTTGCGGACCTAAACCATCAATACCAAAAGCTCGAGCCGCGTAAAGAACTCGCTCGCGATCTTGGGCGTAACAATGACGATTAGTACAAACCGTCGCCACCTCGCCCTCACGCTTCTCGACCGGCGAATCGCAAACCGGACACTTGGCCGGAAGACGAATTGTTTTGGCCTCGGGCGGACGCAATTCTTTTAAAACGCTTTTTATTTTTGGAATAATATCACCGGCTTTATAAATAATAATTGTGTCGCCGATTTTGACTCCCAAGCGCTCAATCTCGTCAAAATTATGGAGCGAAGCGTGCTTGACTGTGGTGCCGCCAAGCCAAGTCGGTTTGACTGTAGCAACCGGCGTGAGCGCACCAGTGCGGCCAACAAACCACTCAACATCTTCGACAACTGTGGTCACCTCTTCGGCCGGAAACTTCCAGGCCACCAAACCACGCGGCGTTTTGCCGACCACACCTAGCTGTTCAAAAGCGGCGTTATCATTAACTCGAATAACCGAACCGTCAATCCAATAATCAAGTTTTTCTCGTTTCTTCTGCATCAAGCTCCAAAAATCCACAACCTCGGAAACCGAGCACACTAAACCGCCTTCTGGATTAACTTTGAAACCAATAGCTTTCAAAACCTCCCATTCTTTACCATGAGTTTTCTGACCAACATCGCTAACAATATCCCAAGCAAAAAACGACAAACCTCGTCCGGCAACAATTCGCGGATCAAGCTGACGCAAACTGCCGGCCGCGGCATTGCGCGGATTGGCAAAAACCGGCCGGCCCTCTTTTTCCATTTGTTTATTAAACTTCTCGAAAGCTTTAACCGGAAAAAAAACCTCGCCACGAACTTCGAAAGAACCGCGCGACGGCGAAACAATACCGAATTTAGCTAATTCTTTTTCTTCGAGCTCGAGCAATCGTAAAGGCACAGCTTCGATGGTTTTAATATTTGAAGTAATATCCTCGCCTACCTGACCATCACCACGCGTGGCCGCGGTCATCAAAACTCCATCGAGATAGCGAAGCGAGATAGCCAAACCGTCAAGTTTAACCATACAAAAAACTTCCAACTGCTCGACCCCAATTTTTTCCGCGGTTTTGCGATACCAATCCAAAAACTCATCGGGCGTAAAAACATCCTCAATCGAAAGCATGCGCGACTGATGTTTGATTTTTACAAACCTATCAAGCGCCTGCCCACCAACCCGCTGGGTTGGCGAATCCGGGGTAATCAACTCAGAAAACTCCTGCTCAAGTTTATAAAGCTCGTGCTTTAAAGAATCCAAAGCCGAATCAGAAATTTCTTGCTGATCCAAAACATGGTATTGATAACGATGAAAACCAATAGTTTCCTTGAGTTTTTCAATTCTGGCTTTGGCTTCGGACTTGTTCATATGGGATATATTTTATCATAAAAAAACTGGTCTGGAAATGCCTTTTTTCTTCGTTTTTTCTTCGTTTTTGTTCCGGTAACAAGATCTTTTATTGCCCGGAGGATTTGTTCGGTTCGATCTCATCTGGCCGATCTTCCTCTCTCATCCAGTCGACTCGATTCCACCTCACCCAGGTTTGCTGTCGGAGGGTGGGTGGTTGCCGACAGCAAACCATCCCTCTCCCAAAAGGAGAGGGCCGTTAATCGGCTGGGCCGACGCCAGCCGATTAACGGGGTGAGGTGGAGGCAGAAAAAATCACGGAACGCAAAAAAAAACGACTCAGCTACCTGAATCGTTTTTCTAAAATCTTTTTTTAAAATCCTTTACAAGCCCCGGCTTTCATACCCTCTGGAGTCGCGCAATTCAAACCTTTAACCAATTCAGCCAAAGAAATGGCGTGCTCTAATTCAAACTGAATAACATAGGTTGAACCGTCCTCGTTGGCCAAATAACAATAGGCGTTCACGGCCCCGCCACAAGAAGATAAACCATCAAGACCAATACCTAAAGTAGCCGGAACAGCTCGAGTTAAAACACCTTCGGTTGAGGCATCACAAGTGGCTTGAAAACCATTTATCGTTAGACAACCAGCCGAACCAAAACCCAAAGCTGTTACTTCGCTCACCACCGGATAAGCATTGCGAGCCACAAAATGATCTTCGAGGGCCGACTGCATTTGGCGAACATTGGAAAGTCGCACGGCATCACGAGAGTTGGAACGAGCCGAAGAAACCGCGACGGCCGCCAAAGTGCCAATTAAACCAATTACGGCAACAACCACCAAAATCTCGATTAGCAAAAAACGTTTTTGTTCATTCATAAATTTAAAATTAAGAAAGTTGAGGAGTTTTATTAAACAGTTGATCAATTTGCCCGGCCAAAGCATGCGGTGTTATTTGGCTTTTTAAAAAATATTTGTCAGCTCCGGATTCCAAGGCTTCGTGAATACTTTCACGATCGCTAACACCAGTTAAAACAACGATTAAAATTTTACTCGTAGTTACCTCATGCCGCAAAACTTTTAACCACTTGAGTCCGCTGCTTTCTTCAAGAGCAATATCAACCACAACCAAATCCGGAAGAGCTCGACTTATTTTTTTATTAGCCTCGGCAAAATTTTTAACAATCTTTGTTTGGTATTTATGCAACGCAAAATGTCGAGCGTAAATTTCGGCCAAATGTGAATCCTCCTCAACTATTAAAATCGTTGGTTTACGAGCCATATTAATCTAATTCGCGCATAGCCAAACCAATAGCCACGGAAAGTTTGGGACCAATTTCATCTAAAACCGGCCGAAGTTCTTCGGGGGTCATAACCCGAGCCCAAGGATCGCCAATATAAACATTGGTGTTCATGGCCATGGTTAATTCTTTTACCAACCCCGGCAAATGAGCCGAACCGCCGGTTAAAATTATTTTTTCAACTTTTTTACCATCGGTCAATTCCATTTTGGCATAAACCTCGGAAGCATATTTGATTTCGTTGATCATTGGTTGCAAAACCGAGGCCAGGACAACTTGCAGTCCCTCGCCGGTTTGCGGGTCGCTTTCGGCCATGGTACCTAAATCCTGTTTTAAACGTTCAGCCTCGGCTTCGGGGACGTTTAATTGTTCCATGATCTTTTTGGTTACCGTACCACCGCCGACATTAATGCTTCTGGTTAAAAACGGAATACCTTTTTCGACAATTGTAAAATTGGTGCGAGTATAACCAATATCTACAATCATAACCGTGCTCTTATCTTTTCCGACCAATGAACGGATAAGCGCAAAGGCCTCGGTATCCAAGGCAACCAAATCGATTTTAGCCAACTTGAAAATTTCGATATACTTTTGCACCAAAGACTTGGCCGCGCCGGTAACCAAAACCCGAACGTAATTTTTAGCATCGGTATTTAAAACCGTGGCGGTTTTTTTTTCTTCTTTGATTTTTAGAGGATCAATAAAAGTCGAGTAGGTGATCATTTCCTCGAGCGGCATGGGCGCAAGTTTTTTTACTTGTTCGTTAACCGCCTCTTTAATTATTTTCTCGTCTTTACCGCGAGGCACAGCGACAATAGCCGAAAAAACACTCGAGAGTGGTAAAGCCCCCACGGCTCGCACGGAAGTCATGCCGGATTTTTTACAAATACTAGCAACAACCTCGGCCGTTGCTTTAACGTCCTCGAGCGGATGCAAACCATTACCATCAACTCCGCGTTCAGAATAACCATAAGTAATCAGCCGACCGCGACCCTTTTCGTTCATGAGCTCGACAATTTTAACCCCGCCGGCGCCGATGTCGATGCCTAAATAATTTTTTGTTGTTTTTTTTCCGAAGCCAAACATAGTGTAAGTATTATAGCACGAAAGGGTGGTTAAGGGGAGTTAAGGGTGGTTAAGAGGGGTTGTAGGGAAAAAAAAGCCGTCCACGAGGGGGACGGAAAGAGGAGGACGAAAGCTAGTTCTGGGGCAGATCAACGAGCAGACCACCTCCGTAACTATGAGAATAGACGGTCTGAGGAGCGGTGTTCGGGGAGTACCGGATGATCCGATCAAAGCCGGTGAAGGCCTTAATGTCATCTTCGCCATTCCAAAAATTCTGGTAGACCAAACAGCCTTCACTGTAGCTCATTGGTCCACGACCACCCATGAAGGTCTTGACCGCGGCCAAAGCTTTCTTCAGGAAAGGTGTAATTTTGTCAGGATCTTCTTCCAGACGCCAGCCGTCGTAGCGCATGTACCAAACTGGCTGGATTCCACACCAGATGATCGTGAAGCCAAAGCTGTGCTTCCGGCGGTCGGCACGCGGCTGGCCAGAAACCCAGACATCGAGGTAGTGGAGTGACCCTCGGGAAAAACTGAAACACTTGGCGTCCGGAATGAGGTCGCCGAAAAGTCTCGGTTTTTCCCCAGAGGCGTAGCCGTATCGGCTGGCTTCGAGGTAGAAGGCAGTGATCTCAGCGACTTTGGGCAGGTCGGACATGTTGAGTCTCCGGGTGAGAGGAAGGAACAAACAAAAGAACGGGAACACAAAAAAATTAGCATTAAAAAGCTAATCAGTCAAGAGCAAACTAAAACTCGATCACTCAAAATCTTCAAACAAATCTCGCCAACTCCGGATTAAAAGAATTGATAAGAAAAATTTTCTTTTCGCGTCGCCACTTTTTTATTTCTTTTTCTCTCTCAATAGCACTAATTACCACTTCTACATTTTCAAAATAAACTAATTTTGAACAATTATATTTACTGGTAAAACTTTTTTTATTGATTTTATCTTTATGTTCAAAAATTCGACGATCAAGATTGTTGATAACTCCGACGTAAAGAACTGTGTGTCTAGGATTGGTTAAAATATAAATGTAGAAATTTTTATCCATATTTATTTTTCTGTTCCCACCGTCATCCTTAAGTCTGGGCTGTAACTTAGGGGATCCCTCCGTGGCGTCGGGATGACGGTAGTTGAAATTGAGGGTAGTAAAAAAAACGTTGACACCCCACCCCGGCCGTCATCCCGAAGCCTCTAAGGGATCCCGTTGGGGGCAGAACAGCCTTTGGTTTACTCCTAACACAAAACACGCGGTTAAGGTTTTCAGTCATCCTTAAGTCTGGACTGTAACTTAGGGGATCCCTCCGTGGCGTCGGGATGACGGTAGTGGTGGTGGGGGAAAAAAGAAGAAGTGAAGGAGGAGAAAAAAATTACTCCAAATCTAATTCTTCCAACATCTGCTTTTGCTTCTTTGACAAATTTTTTGGCGTAACCACTTTTACGGTAACAATGTGATCGCCGCGACGACCACGAACTTGGACACCTTTGCCACGCAGACGGAATTCGCTTGCGGATTGGGTGCCGGGCGGAATTTTGAGCTCGACTTTGCCGTCAACAGTTTCGACATCGACTGTGCCGCCCAAGGCGGCTTTGGAAAAACTAATCGAGATCACGGACAAAATATTTTCGCCAAGGCGTTCAAAACGCGAATCCGGATGAACTCGCAAACGAATATACAAATCGCCGGATTGTCCGCCTTTCACGGCCTCGCCTTGGCCGTGGAGACGCAAAGTATTTCCGCTTTCAACTCCGGAAGGGACATCGACGGTTAAAGTTTTTTTATTTTTTTGCAAACCAGAACCATTACAAACCGAACAGCGCTTTTCCGGAACCTCGCCTTCACCGTCGCAGGCTTGGCAAGCGACTTTGGTTTGTATAACACCAAGAATTGTTCGCTGAACTCGAGTTTGATAACCGGCGCCGCCACAAACCTCGCAACTCTTCATTTTGGTTCCCGGTTCGGCCCCAACTCCACCGCAATGTTCACAAGCTTCAGTGCGATTAAGAACAATGTCTTTGGAAACACCGAAAACGCTTTCTTCAAAAGTCAAAGTCAAATCAGTCTGTAAATCCCGCCCGCGAGCCGGACCTCGGGAACGCCCGCCACCAAAGCCAAAAGCATTACCAAACATATCGCCCAGATCGCCAATATCACCAAAATCAAAATTAACTCCACCTTGTTGGAAACCACCAAAACCGCCGCCAGGAAAACCTTGTGAACCATCCCAGCCATAGGCTGGTCCGCCTCCGGCAGAAAAAGCTGCCGAGCCAAACTGATCGTATTTCTGCCGTTTCTCGACATCGCCCAAAACCTGATAAGCCTCGTTGATCTCTTTAAACTTCGCTTCATCACCGCCAGCCTTATCCGGATGATGCTTGTGCGCCAAAACCCGGAAGGCTTTTTTAACCTCTTCCGCCGAAGCTTTTTTTTCAATTCCAAGTGTTTTGTAATAATCTTTGGACATAAGTTTTTTGGCAGGTGTAGAAACGGTCTAGTGGTGAAGCCTTGTAGAAAGCGTAGAAATCGTAGAAAGCGTAGATCTACGATTTCTACATCACCGTGTCTATTCTCTTTTCCCAATCGCCAAACCCACGAACATAAAAACCAACACGATGGCAAACATCGCGGTTACCACATGCCAATCGGCGGCGACTTCTAAAGTTTTAAAATAGCTCGGACACAAATCTTGATCGCTTGATGGCTGTAAACTGCAACCCTGTTGTTTGGCCACGGCCTGCATAAACAAAGACTCGATCGAATCCGAATCGTCGGGGACAATTTTTGGTTGGATCATAACTAATTTTCTAAATTATTTTTGACCCATATTACCGAGATTAAACGGAATCGGCATTTCTTTAATAACCCCGAATTGTTTTTCATAACTCTCGATATTCTCGCTCAAAACTTTTAGCAAACGCTTGGCGTGCGCCGGCGAAATGGCGGCCCGAGCAATCATACTACCCTGCGGCGGATAAACCGAAAGCAACTCCAACACAAATTCTTCGGCCGAATGGGCAACCCGAATATAATTGGAATAGTTAAGCGCGAGTTTTTCGTCAGGAACTTTGATTTGGATTTGTTGTTGATCGGACATAAAATTTTTTTTGAATTATGGAAAATGTGATCCCCCTCCTGTAGTCCTCCCCCTGGGGGGGGGAGGAACACGTTTCCGAAACACGCACCTCGCGTCCCTCCCCCCTAGGGGGAGGGCTAAGGCTGCGCCACGCAGCCCGGGAGGGGGGTCACATCTTTACTCTTTCTCCTTAAACTCCGCATCCACCGGGCCCTCGTCTGGCTTCGAAGTCTCTTGCTGACCGGCGGCTTCTGGGCCCGGAGTTCCTTGCTGATACATTTTGGTGGAAACTTTTTGGGCCGCGGTAGTGAGTTCGTCGGCGGCTTTTTTGATGGCTTCGTGGTCGTCGCCATCTTTAACTTTTTTCAAAGCTTCAATTTTTTCTTCGACTTCTTTTTTCTCTTCTTCGGTAATTTTATCACCGGCATCTTTGAGCATTTTTTCGGAAGTATAAACCATGGTGTCGGCCAAATTTTTGTGCTCGATCCATTCGCGCTTCTTGGCGTCTTCGGTGGCATTTGCTTCGGCTTCTTGTTTCATTTTAGCGACCTCGTCTTTGCTTAGACCAGTCGAGGCGGTAATGGTGATGGTTTGTTTTTGACCAGAGGCTTTGTCTTGAGCCACGACATTCAAAATACCGTTGGCATCAATATCAAAAGTCACTTCGACTTGAGGCACGCCACGCATGGCCGGCGGAATGCCGGAAAGCATGAATTTTCCAAGAGTCTTGTTATCGTTCGCCATGGGGCGTTCACCCTGAAGAACATGAATCTCGACACTCGGTTGATTATCAGCGGCCGTCGAAAAAGTCTGCGACTTGGAAGTTGGAATAGTAGTGTTGCGTTCGATGAGCGGTGTCATAACACCGCCGAGAGTTTCAATACCGAGCGAGAGCGGAGTGACATCGAGCAACAAAACGTCTTTGACATCGCCCGCCAAAACACCGCCTTGAACAGCCGCACCAATAGCCACAACCTCGTCCGGGTTAACCGTAATGTTCGGTTTTTTGCCAAAAAACTCTTCAACTTTTTTCAAGACAAGTGGCATGCGAGTCATACCGCCAACCATAACAATTTCTTCGATGTCGCCTTTGCTTAACTTAGAGTCACGCAAAGCCGCCTCGACCGGGCCAAAAGTTTTGGCCACCAAATCGCCAACTAATTCCTCGAGTTTGGAACGAGAAAGAGTTAACAACATATGTTTTGGACCGTTGGCGTCACTTGTGATAAACGGCTGGTTGACTTCGGTTTGTTGAGTTGTTGAAAGTTCAATCTTGGCTTTTTCAGCGGCGTCTTTGATGCGTTGCAAAGCCAACGGATCTTTGGAAAGATCAATTCCCTCTTGCTTTTTGAATTCGGAAATAATCCAGTCGATAATAACGCGATCAAAATCATCGCCACCAAGATGAGTGTCGCCATTAGTCGCCTTCACTTCGACAGTATCAGCGGAAACATCGAGAACCGAGACGTCGAAGGTACCACCGCCTAAATCATAAACTAAAATTTGCTGACCGACTTTTTTGTCAAAACCATAAGCCAAAGCCGCGGCTGTTGGTTCGTTGATAATCCGTTTGACGTCGAGTCCGGCAATCTCGCCAGCGGTTTTGGTGGCGGCGCGCTGAGCGTCGTCAAAATAAGCCGGCACAGTAATCACTGCTTCGGTAATTTTTTCGCCGAGTTTTTCTTCAGCGTCTTCTTTAAGTTTGCGCAAAATCATGGCCGAGATTTCTTCTGGCGAATAATCTTTGCCCGACATGGTCACAGCCACACCATCACCGCGTTTAACGATCTTATACGGCAAAAGTTGAAGATCGCGCTGGACTTCAGTGTCTTGCCAACGACGGCCGATTAAGCGCTTGATGGAAAACAAAGTATTTTCCGGATTGGTGACAGCTTGACGTTTGGCCACAGCCCCACCAGTCCGCTCGCCGGTTTTGGAAACCGCGACAACTGACGGAGTGGTGCGCGCACCTTCTTTATTTTCTAAAACTTTGGGCTGGCCACCTTCCATGACAGCCATGCAGGAATTGGTTGTACCGAGATCGATACCAAGTATTTTTGACATAGGTGTGTAAAATTTTATAATTTTCTCCGCCGCTGGCGGATCAGCCTATGGCTGATAATTAATTAATTTTCTAATTGAGGTTAAAAGATTATTCCTTCGAATAACTTTTTTAAAATTGCTTGAATTTTATTTTCGTCCGGCCTTTGGTTGTCTGGAATCAAATCTGTGAGTTTTTGATTTAGCTCGGGATAGAATTCAAAGGATTCAGCAAAAATTTTTTTTATGAATTCGCGAAGTTCGACCGATGTCATGGCGTTGACTATCTCTGGTTCGCCGTATTCCTCTTCGAATTTTTGGAAAAAATCGCTGGTGTCAATTTCGGCCAAACGACCGGGGAGATCGACAATGTTGCGACTTCTTTCTCTGATTGAAGGAGCAGAGACATTATCGACCGAGACGACACGAACAATATTTCTGTTTTTTTGTTCAACCAAATTTCTGGGGTCTTCTAAAAAAGTTTGTAGGTCAGGAAAATCGCTAAACTCGTTAGTTACCAACTTGATAGTTTTTTTAGCAACACCAATTTCAGAAAGTTGCTGCCAAGCAAAACTGACGACATAAGAACCATTTCCGCCTCTTTTGGAAATTGGCATGAAGCTTTTTAAAGCTCCAAACAACTTTTCCAGAAAAGGGCGATCACCACCGCCAACTTGTTCTGACCAAGCCTTTTCTTTATTAACCTCGGCTAACGGCTGTTGAAGATCAATTCTTCGAAAACGGATCCACGGAGCTGAAATCTGCGGTTCCAGGGCGTGATCTCGGACATAGTCATAAACTTCTTCGACTGAGGACACCAACTCGGTCAAAGAAACCACAGCAAATCTTTCCTCGTGGACCACGCGAGAAAAGGCGTGACTAAAGGCGTCGACTACAAAACTGTATTCCACAAAAACCGCTTTCGGATCGAAACCAAGTTCTTTCAGACCAGCGACACCGGAACGAAAGCACTCCAAATCTTTAGCCATGTTCTGCTCGAGCTTTTTAACAGTTTCTCGTTGCACCTCGACCGACATGAAACGATCGCGCCGCGCCTGGATAATCGGAATATGACTTTTAATTTTCGAGTCAAAATCCGCGGATCTTTCTGCTTCTACTCCGAAATCTTCCGGAGGTGACTTTATTCTGTCTGACATAAAGATTTTTTTAAATTCCATTAATAATCACCTTTGCCGGCAAAACCACACGTTCGCCAATCTTCCAGCCGCGCTGGACGACCTCAAGGACGATTTGATCTTCACGGTTTTCGTCGCGACGGATACTGACGGATTCGTGGAGAGCTGGATCGAATTTTTCGCCTTCGGACCCGAAGGGTTCGGCGCCGATTTCTTTGAGGGCTTCTTCGAGCTGAGAACGAATTTGCAAAGCACCGGAAATCCAGGCCTCGACAGCTTGATCCTGAGTGTGCGGACGGTGTTTGGCGGCTTGATCAAAGTTGTTCAAGAGCGGCAAAAGGTTCAACAACATCTCGACCGCCACGGCCCGGCGCATTTCACCGCGCTCGCGAGCCAAATCTTTTTTGAGGTTGTCGTAGTCAGCAAGAGCTCGCTTCCAACCGGTCAGGTATTCGGCGGCTTGGATTTCGAGGGCTTGAGAGGCTTGATTTTGATTTTCGTCTTCTTTTTTTTGTTTTTCGTCGGACATAATTTGATTGATAATAAAAGTGTAAAAGGTAAAATTTTATTCCTCCCCTAATATTTCTCTAACTCCTTCAATCAACGTTAAATTCTTTTGGTAATCCATTCTAAGCGGGCCAAGTAAACCGAGAAAACCCGTAACTTTGTTCGGTAACTGATATTTAACCAGAATGGCAGCCATGTCGTCACCAAAAGGATTTTCTTGGCCGATCATGATTTGCGGCTCGACGGCAATTTGATCGAAAATTTGAGTCACGACTTCGTCGAAACGATCGACCATTGAAGACAGGCCTTGTAAAACTTCTAGATTTTGAAAATCCGGTTTTTGAAACAAGTTGGAAACGCCGGTGTAATAACTGTGATGCGGACCAAAGGCAACAATGGCGGTTTCGCCGGAAATGTCGACCAGAATTTTGGCCATTTTTTTTAATTTAGTTTCGTCGTCATCGTCAGCCAAAGCCGCTTGACGCAAGCGTGAGGAGATTTTTTGTCCGGGTTTAGAACCGACAAAATTTCGCAAATAATATTCGTAAGCCTTTTCGGTAGGCACTCGGCCGGCCGAAGGATGTGGTGAGCGTAAGTAACCTTCGTCTTCGAGAGCAACCATTTCGTTTCTGATGGTTGCCGGCGAAACCTCAAAACCGCATCTTTCCACAAGAAACTTAGAACCAACCGGCTGAGCCGAGCGGATATACTCTTCAATTATGGCGCGCAAAATGCGCTCACCACGATGATCCATATTCATAAGTAAAGTTACTAATCTACTGATACATAACCCCAAATTAGTAAGCTTCTTGGATTATAAACGACGGTCCGATACAAGCTAAAAACAAACTTAGCACTCTTATTATAAGAGTGCTAAGTATTAATGTCAAGACCAATAACTAGGCGGCTTTTCTCTGTTTGGTGGCAGTAACCAAATCTCGATGACGAATTTGATCGGATAATCTAGTGATCTCTTTTTTCCAAGCAATCACAGCTTTTTCGGCTCCACCATTTTCGGTAATTCTGGAGCTCACCCACCTCTTTTCTTCCGGTGTGCAACTCATGTTAGCGACCGCCTGACCAACTCGTTCAAATTCGGAAAGAAGCTCCTGCAAACCCGCCAAATCGTCACGAAAATCCTCGGTTTCGTTAGCATCGAAATCTGTGCCTTCGGCGGCAATGGCTTCAGCGAGATCTCGAGCCTCTTGAGCCCTTTGATTATTTTCGGCTTCGATGGCTTGTCTGGCGGCAAGATTCTTTTGATCGATTACCGCAAAAGCTCTTTCCGTGCCCGGAGACGACTTTGGCGCTTGCCAGTCTTGGTAGTCTTGTCCCCCACGATTTTCGATTTGATTATCCATATTTTTATTTCAAATTATTTTTAAGCAATTTTTTCTTGATTTTCTTTTTTTAAACGCAGTAATTGTAAGTCTCGTTTAAGTTTTGAAATATAATCATCCCAATTTTCGTAAGCATCGCCCGAACCAACTCGGGCCATTTTAGCTATCTTAAGAACGACAGCCCGTTGATCAAAATAATTACCGATGTTACTAACAAAATCGCCGGCCGCTTTAGAAACCTGACGCAGACGTTCTTCTTCTTTAATTTTTTCTTCCAACACAGCAACTTCCGGATCTTCTTCGGCCAGGTCTAAAGCCTTACCCAAAGCCTCGGAGATATTTTGAATTCGTGTTGTTTCTTGAAAACGCCGTCTGCCGGAAAGACGTCTGGTTTGTTCTTGAGATAGTCGACTACCTCTAGCTTTACGCGCACCAGGAACAACCATTAAACCATTCAAAGTAATATCGTCTTCTTTGGACAAAAGATTTTCTATTTCTTGTGATCGGTCCGAGGCGGCCGCACGAAGGTTCTTCAAACCCTCTTGCAAAGAACCGGCCGAGGACAAAATTTGTCTGATTTCAGCTTTGGTTAAATTATCAGACAGTCCATCCGAAGTCAAAACCAGACGATCACCTGGACTTAACTTAACCAAGACGGTATGAGAAAAATTTACCCCTGGCAAACCAACGGCTTGAGTCAAAAGTGCTCGCTCTTGTGGGTTTCGATTAAAAATTTGAAAAAGTTTTAAAAGATGTAATTGTTGTTTTTGTCTGGGTGTCAAAAAAGCGGCATTTTTAAAAAGTCTCTTTTTTTGACTAATTTCTTCTGATGACAAATCGTAGACCTCTAAAACCTCATTCTCGGTAGCCAAACCGTTAAAGACTAATTCGGCGGCGAAATTCGCCCGCGTCGGCGCTTCACTAATTAATTCTGATTCAAGTTGAGTTATTCGCCCCTCATCGACATACTTTTGCAAAAGGCTGTCTTCGGGTAGACCTTTTTCGGCTCCCAAAAAAACCACTCGACCGTCGGCTTGCCAAACAAAAGCCGAGGAATCACCGATACTTTTGACAATCGCCCAAAAACCCTCTGGCCGCTCGACAATTTTGGCCGCCAAAAAAGTCGCCACGGCCCGAGCCTGGCCTTCGGGGGTTATTTGATTGGAATAAATATGAGCTTTGGCAACAATTTTTTGGACAACTTCTTCGAAACGTTCCATAACTTCATCGAGCGAATCGCCGAAAATCTCGTGGCTATGTTCGTAGAGCATGGCCATAACAGCTCGACTCATGGTATCGCCGGCAGCTTGACCACCAGCTCCATCAGACAAGCCGATCAAACCTTGATCGGCAATTTCTAAAGTGTAATCCTCGTTCCTGTTTGGGTGTCTTGGCGAGGCTTCGGTGGTTTTTTCAACCAAAAACATCGCCGGCTTTTTTTCCGGTGTTTGAAAAATTTCCGTGTTTTTTCTGAATTCCGACATGTTGATTTTATTTTAGCATATTTTAGAAGTGGTGTGGATAGTAAATGACCGGCCGATTGTTGGTAATCAACCACCCACCAACAACCGTGGCCGGGGTAAGAATAAAAAAACACCACCTCCTACGAGATGGCTTGAGTCTGGATAAGCCGAGCTGCGGAATCGGCCAGGAAAAGAATGGCCCCGGGCGCATACTGTTCGCCAAAGACCTCGTGTGGTCGCAAGTCGCGTCGTTTCTCGGTCTTGAGTGTGAGAATGCGACTGGATCGAGTGAAGCTGAGATGAGCGACCTCGTGCAACTCGAATCGAGTACCGACCCGAAACACCAATCTGAGGACTGTCACCCAATCAAGCGAGAGTCTAACTCTCGAACGAATAGTCATTCGGATCGAACCGTCAGGTTGCACACTGACATTGATCCGACTGCCAATCTGACCGAGAAAAAAAACATCGCGTCCCAAATTGTTCAAGAACGCGATGTTGCCGAGACCCGAAGATCGCTGAGCAGTAGCCGCGTTCGCCATGGAACACCTCTTGTTGGGGACTCTTGACTCTACGCCCCTTTTTACTCTCTGTCAAGCTCGATCTCTTTGCAAACATCGGCTTTTTCAATTTTTCTTGATTTCTTCCATTGTTTGGCTTCGCTTTGATTTCGCTTCAATAAGTCACGAAACTTCTCGGCACCCAAAATACTTGGAACAATGACATAGTCGGCACCAGCGGCGTAACAATCCATGGCTTCTTCTGGCGTGCGAGCGGCTACAATGGCTGTGCCTTTAAAATTGGTTTCTCGCAAATAACTCAGAAGTTCTAAACTGGTGGTAACATCGGGAATTGACGAAAGGACGAGTTTGGTTTTTTCCACTCGCAGTTCGCGCAAAAAATCTTCGTCGCCAGCATCGCCATAAACCGCAGAAATTTTTCGTTTTAGCAAATCTTCAAGAACGTGCGGATCATAATCAACCACCAAAAACTTGCGACGCATTTTTTGAATTTCTTCGATTAAGATTTCGCCGGTGCGATGACAACCAAAAAGAATCACACTTGGCGAAGCCAAACGCCGAGCTCTGGCCGCGTGTCGAACTCGTTGTTTTTCAAAAATTCTAAGCAACGGCTGGAACTTTTCGTAAATGAATTCGTTTTCTTTGATGAAATAAGTGGAGACAGCAATGGTAATCAAACCGACAACCGTGGTAAGTGTCATGGCGGTTGGCGAAACCAAACCCAAAGCCACACCGGCGCCGAGCATAATAAAAGAAAACTCGGAAATCTGGGCCGTGGTTGTGCCGGTTAAAAATCCGGTCTCGGGATGATAGCCGAGGGCTCGCATGACTACCATCATGATTAAAGGATTACCGATCAAGACAAAAACCACCATGGCCACGATTGGCCAAAACATTTCTGTGGCCGCGGCCGGATGAAGCTGAGTACCAAGGACAATAAAAAACAAAATCAAGAAAAAATCACGGAGCGGTTTAACCCGAGAGTTAATTTCGTGTTGATAATGAGTTCCAGAAAGTGAAACACCGGCAATCAGGGCACCAATTTCCATACCAAAACCAAAGAAGGACAAAATTCCGGCCACAGCAAAACACCAACCCAAAGAAAAAATCAAAAGCAGTTCTTGACTTCCGGCAGCAAATTTAACCAAATGGGGAATGACAAAAGTCGACAACAACCAAAACAAAATCACCACCAAAATTCCCTTTAACAAAGACCAACCCAAAATCTGCGAAATAGTTTCGCCGCGACCAATAGCTCCCAAAACCAAAAGGATTACCATGGCCACCAGATCTTGGACGATCAAAAAACCCACAGTAATTTTTCCGTACAAAGTATCCAGGTCGTCTTTATCCGCCAACATTTTAACAATAATAATGGTTGAGGAAAAAGAAAAAGCAATGCCAATAAACAAACTGGTCAGCAAATCAAAACCAAAAGCATAAAGCACCAAAAACCCGGCCGCCGAGGTAACAACAATCTGCCCGAGCCCGCTCGCCACGGCCACGGCCCCAACCTCCCTAATCCGCCGCCAGTTCAGACTCAAACCAACAGTAAACAAAAGAAAAGCAATACCGATTTGCGCCAAAGTCTCAAAAACCCCGCTCTCGTTTGTGAGCGACAAAACCGCCGGACCAATTATGATTCCGGCCAGCATGTAGGCAATAATCATAGGTTGCTTCAGCGAGCGCATCAAAAACGCGCAAGCCGCGGCAATAACCATAACGCCTCCGATTTGAAAAAATAAACTTTCGGGCATAGCGATGGAAATTCCAAAATTTGAATTCCAGATTCCAAATAAATCTCAAAATTTAAATTTTAAAATTTGGAATTTATAATTGGAATTGGAATTTTTTAATTTGGAATTTTCCACAATTATTATACCACAAAAATCTTTGTCCAAAAAGAAAACTCACTAGCCTTGAAAAAATCAAGAGCAGTGAGTTTGAGGAGACAGCTTCATGGATGATGAGCTTGAAAGAACTTGAAAGCCGAGCGAATGGTAGAGAGCTCGGGCTTCGGGAGTTGAGGTGCTTAAAAGAACTTCACGACAGCCGAGAGCGCGAGCTCTGGCAATCGTGCCAACCATGAGTTTCCGTCCGAAGCCGCGGCCGCGGAACGGTTTGTCGATGACGACGTAATCAATGTGGCCGCACCAGTTGTACTTGGGATTGGGCAGACGGTTTAGCACAGCTGCGCCAACGACTTGATGTTTTTCGTCCTCGAGAACGAAGACATGGAACGTCGGAAGAAGCAGTCTGGTTGCAAACCACCACCTCGACGGAACCGGAAACTCAGAACGACCGACTTGGCGGAAAAGTTCGACGACTCGCGAAGTGTCGGAAATCTTCATGGAACGAAAGAACATTGATTCTCCTCTTGATTAAACTTTAAACTCCGGTAAAAAACCTGGCAAACTTTTTTCTAAAAATTTTTCAAAAAATAAAATTAAGAGCTTAGCAAAGCCAAAATTCCCTTCCTTTGTTTTGTCCAAAAAAAACCGACGAAATTGTCGGACAAATTCAGACAAACTATCTCTTGTATTTATTGGCTTAAACTAGTACTGTTTTCTTAGAAAGAAATAATTTTTTAAAATTAATTTTGACTGATATGAAGACAGAAATTAATCTAAAAGTACGGACACTCGAGCTCCTTGGCCTAAAACCAAAAGAATTCGAAATTTATCTTGCTGTTCTGAAACTCGGCACAGCCCCGCTTCGGCGAGTGTCCGAGGTGGCCGGGTACAATCGCGGCACCACCTACGACGCTCTCAAGATTTTAATCGAAGCCGGCCTTGTGAATTTTGTCGAAGCCAAACCACACCGCTATTTCACGGCCGAGGATCCGCAAAAACTCCGTGGACTGGCCACCCGCCGCGAAGTTGCTATTCAAGAAGCTCGCCTGCAACTTGATTCCCTGCTCCCGGACTTTCAGGCCCTGGCCGGTTCATCAGCCTATCGCCCAGCGGTTCGCTATTACGAAGGCCGCGACGGCATCAAAGATATTTTGAAAGATGTTTTAAAAACCACCGAGCGAACAAAAAATAAAACTTATCGCATTTATTCATCTTCAAAACTGCGCGAGTTGATCGCCGAGGCTTGGCCGAATTTCACCAAAACCCGAGTGCAATCAAAAATCCAGGTCAAAGCTATTTCCATCGGCCCGGGCGGCGAAACCGCCGGCCTCGACGAGCGCAAATGGCTGAGTAAAGAAAAAAGCTCCTCGGCCTACATTTTCATCTATGGACAAAAAACCGCTTATGTTTCCGCCGACGAATATAATCGACTTTTCGGAGCGATTATCAACGACGAAAATATCGCCTCGTCGCAGATGATGATTTTTGACGCTCTGTGGAAGTCGCTTTAAAAGCGACGAAGCAAGTTCTTGAGAAAACAAACTCGGGAACTCACTTCGTTGTTTTAAGACTCCCTTTATAACAACGAAAATGGGGTAAAAAATATGTGCGGAATCATCGGCTACATCGGCCACCGGACTGACTGTGTGCAAAGCGTAATTCTTCCGGGCCTCGCGGCCATGGAGGAACGCGGCTATGACTCGGCCGGAGTGGCTTGTTTACGGGCCGGACAAATGTTGCGAGCCCGAGCGATTGGCAAGCTCGGAGAGCTTCGTCTTTGTCCAGAAATTCAAGAAATGGACGAAGTCGGGGCGGCTATCGGCCACACTCGCTGGGCCACGCACGGCGGCGTGACTGTGAAAAACACCCACCCTCATGCTGACTGCACTGGTGGACTGGTTGTTATCCACAACGGTATCATCGAAAACCACGACGAGCTTCGTCGCGAACTTAAAGAACACGGTCACCATCTCTCGAGCCAGACCGACACCGAGCTTATTGCTCATCTTATCGAAGAAGCTTTCCAGGCTCACGAAACCTTGGAAGAAGCTGTCCGACTGGCTGTCTCGCACCTCAAGGGAACTTGGGGTTTGGTGATCTTGTCGGCCCGCTTCCCGAACGAGCTAGTAGTGGCCCGTCACGGCTCACCGATCCTCATTGGTATTGGCAATGGCGAAATGTTTGTGGCTTCGCTCGAAGACGCTTTCACTCGCCATACCAAGCGCTTCAACGTGCTCCCAGAAAACAGCGTCCGCACCGTGCGCGCCAACGGCTTTACCGGCAGCGAACTGCCGGTCATCACGGCCGAAGAGATGAACCAGGTCAGCTCGGCTCCTTTTGCGCATTTCATGCTCAAAGAAATCATGGAACAACCGGACACAGCTCTACGTACCACCAACTTCGGCGCTCGCCTGATAATCGAAGACGGCACGGCCAAACTCGGCGGCCTAGAAGGCCGCCGAGACGAGCTTCTCGGTTGTCGACATCTGCGACTAGTGGCTTGCGGCACAGCTTCATTCGCGGCCGGACTCGGCGCCCACTGGCTCGAGGAATTCGGCGGTTTCGAAACCGTCCAAATGATCGCGGCTTGCGACGCTCGCCCGCGACTCTTCCCACCCGGCACCGCCTTCCTGGCCATCAGCCAGTCCGGCGAGACCTACGATGTCTTGGAGGCCTTGAAAGCAGCCAAACGCGGCGGACACTCGGTTTTTTCTATCGTCAACCGCGTCGGCAAGGCCATTGCCCGCGAAACCGGCTGCGGCATCTACACAAACGCCGGCGTCGAAAAAGCCGTGGCTTCGACCAAAGTCTTCTTGGCCCAAAGCGTTGCCCTTTTGCTCCTGACGGCCTGGTTCGGCCGTCAACGCGAAAAAATGAACCGCTCGCAAGGCCGAGCCTTGGGTCGTGCCCTGAACGAACTCCCCGACCAAATCCGCTGTGTCCTCGAAATGAATAACAGCGAACTCCTGGCTCTCGCTACCAGATTCTTCATCTCCCCAAATTGCTACTTCCTCGGCCGCGGCCCGGCCTACTGGATCGCCGCCGAAGGCGCCCTAAAGATCAAAGAGGTCGCCTACATCCACGCCGAAGCCTACAACGCCGGCGAAATGAAACACGGTCCAATCGCTCTCATCGAAAACGGTTTCCCGGTCATCGGCATTGTCCTCGATGACGAATACACCTCGGCCACCATGAACAACCTTCAAGAAGCCAAGGCTCGCGGCGCCTACATCGTCGTAGTCGCGCCAAACAGACTGAAGCTCCCGACCGATCTCGCCGACTTGGTTCTACGGTTTCCGAATTCGCACCACCTAACCTCGCCGCTCCTGGCCACTGTTCCACTTCAACTCCTAGCCTACTACTCGGCCCTCGCCCTCGGACACGATCCGGATCGGCCGCGCAATTTGGCAAAGAGCGTGACAGTAAGTTAAGTTTCTTTTGACAGCTGAAAGGCTGTCTTTTTTTTGGGATTTGAACGGGAAAATGCGATTTCCCCCTCCCTGGCCCGTGGCGGGCTTTAGCCCTCCCCCTTGGGGGGAGGAACGCGTTTATACGGGGCCGGATCGTTGTTTATTCGAACTCCTCCCCCCAGGGGGAGGACTACAGGAGGGGGACCGGATCGTTGTTTATTCGAACTCCTCCCCCCAGGGGGAGGACTACAGGAGGGGGCCACGTATTTCCAAAAAAAAATCCGGCGGCGACTAGTGCACAACCGGTGAGCGGAGAATGAGGAAGACGAAGACGACGGCGAAGGACAAGACCATTCCCCAAATCAAGAGATACCAATTCTGATCAATCCAAGATTTGGACCGGGGCGGCAAACGGCGCCTCGGAAGCGGACGGCGAGGCCGACCCTCGGACACGATCCGGATCGGCCGCGCAATTTGGCAAAGAGCGTGACAGTAAGTTAAGTTTCTTTTGACAGCTGAAAGGCTGTCTTTTTTTGGGATTTGAACGGGAAAATGCGATTTCCCCCTCCCTGGCCCGTGGCGGGCTTTAGCCCTCCCCCTTGGGGGGAGGAACGCGTTTATACGGGGCCGGATCGTTGTTTATTCGAACTCCTCCCCCCAGGGGGAGGACTACAGGAGGGGGACCGGATCGTTGTTTATTCGAACTCCTCCCCCCAGGGGGAGGACTACAGGAGGGGGCCACGTATTTCCAAAAAAAAATCCGCCACACCTAGTTGATGGGCGAAAAAAAGAAACGGGAAAGGGTAAAAACCAACGTCCCAACGACGAGAAACAAGATAAACATTTCCACAACCCCCAACTTCTGCTGCGATGGCGGCGACTGAGGTCGACGCGAACGAACCACAAGTGGTGGTGGAGACGACGAAGCACTCGTTGGTGGCCTCGAATCTTCGGACGGCATCGGATTGTTGGCCGGGTGGCGACCTCGCGGCGGCGTTCGCATCATCTGAGGCGGTGGTGGATACGCCTGGAGCGGCTCACGAGCCGGAGACGGACTGAGGCTTGGCAATAACATGGGCGGTGGCGGATCGGCCAACTCATCGACAGGCAGTTCACACCGACCAGCCTCTCGAAGAGACAACCGTGGCACCTCATCGATAGAGATCGGTTCGATAGCTTCACCGGGCAGGGTGGTCGGAGTGGCGGAAAGCGGCAGTTCGCTTGGATCGTCGACCACGATGGTCTGACTGTTACTGAGCGAAATAGCCGGTATGACTCTTGCCGGAAACTCAACCGCGACTTCCGACAAGCTCAGGCCTGGCGCTGGAGGCGGACGGACATCAGCCGAACGCACGCCGGACGGCGAGGGCGGAGGCGGACGGAGCTCGGACGGCTTCGGAGAAACCGGCTGGTCAGGAGTGACCGGCGGCTGAATCGAAGTGAGCATCAGACGAAAGGGACTACTGGGTTTCGTGGTTTTTCGGGAAACGTTTGACACGACACCTCCACGGGCAAAAAGGAACAATTCGCCCTCAAACCTTAAAAGAAAAAAGACCAAGTGTCAACTTGATCAAATCTTCTTTTCTTTTGAGGCCAGGCCCAGAGCCACCAACAAAGCTAGTAAAAATAAGAGCCCTAAAGCGATCATTTTTTCCTTGCTCTGCAAAAATAAAGTCAAAACTCCAAAACCGCCGGCCAAAGCAAAATAAAAAAACACTACTTGGCGCGTGCTCAAACCAGAATTCAATAATCGATGATGAAGATGGGTACGATCGCCTTTAAAGGCCGCGGAAATTCCGCCACGCAAAACTCGGCGTAGAACCACAAAAGCCACATCGAGCACCGGAACTCCCAAAACCAACAAAGCCGTGGCTAATTTTCCGCCCGAGATGACCGCCAAAACACCAATCAAAAAGCCAACAAAGGTACTACCAGCCTCACCAAGAAAAATTGAGGCCGGATGAAAATTAAAAATTAAAAAACCCAAAAGCGCTCCCAAAGCCACAACCGACAACAAAGCCACATCTGGTTGAAAATAAACCACAGTTAAAGACAACGCTAAAACCACAGAGGTTCCGACCGCGGTAATTCCGGTAGCCAAACCATCCAGGCCGTCTAAAAATTTTGTGGTATACATGATAATCATAAGCCAAACAAAAACCAAAATGTTCGACTGCCAAGCCGCGAGATAAATCACTCCACCGAAAGGATTGGTCAGTTTCTCGATTTGGATTCCAAAAAGCACCACAATTAAAGCCGCAAGAACTGGCGCAATAATCGTGAGCTTTGGCGGCAAAGAAAATTTATCATCTAAAAATCCGCCGATCATTAAAATCACTCCACCCAAAAGGAAACCTAAATATTGTTGATAACCAATTTCCCCACTGGTTAAAAAATTGGTAAAAAATAAAATAAAAATTACCACCACAGCCAAAGAAACAAAAATCGCCAAACCACCAAACAAGGGCACAGGCTTTGGATGTAATTTACGCGGCGCCACCGGCTCATCTAACAAACCAAAACCCGGCGCGTATTTTCTAACTAAAAAAGTAGCCAGAACCGACAACAAAAAAGCCACAACAAACCAAGGCGCCAATACGGCTAAATTGTGCATCACTAAACTCAGGCTACTAAAAATCATACGGCTTTTTCGATCTCGACTTGGCCGGCGGCTTTTAAGACCACGGTGTCGCGCGGTTTGACATCGCCGGTCAGCAAGGCATTGGCCGTGGCGTTTTCCACGTCTTCTTGAATTACTCGACGCAAGGGGCGAGCGCCAAAAATCGGATCAAAACCTTTTTTGGCCAATTCCTCGACAACCGCATCTTCGGCTCGAAATTTGATGCCTTTCATTTCTAATCTTTCGCTAACCTGTTTAATCATAAGGTAAGCAATCTGGCGAACGTCATCCAAAGTTAAAGGTTTGAAAACAATAACTCCATCGAAACGGTTTAAAAACTCTGGGCGATAAACGCCTTTTAATTCTTGTTCGAGTAATCGAGTTTTAATTTCTGCGATTGGCGTTTTGGCTAACACGGCCTCTTGAATATAACTAGTGCCAGCGTTCGAGGTGGCGATTAAAATCGTGCTGGTAAAATCAACAGTCCGGCCGGTTGAATCGGTTAAGCGGCCGTCGTCCATGACTTGTAGAAAAATATTTAAAATATCAGGATGAGCTTTTTCCAACTCGTCGAGTAAAACAATAGAAAATGGCTGACGACGCACAGCCTCGGTTAACAAACCACCGGCTTTTGAACCCGGAGCACCAATTAATCGATTGATACTGGAAGCGTCTTGATACTCGGACATATCAAAACGCAACATAGCTTCCTCACTACCAAAATAAACTTCAGCCACGGCTTTGGCCAACTCGGTTTTACCAACACCGGTTGAACCCAAAAAGAGAAAGTTGGCAATCGGCCGCTTGCCGCTTTGCAATTCGGCCCGAGCTCGACGCAAAGCCGCGGAAACCGCTTTGACAGCTTCTTCTTGACCAATAACTCGGCTGTGAAGTCGCTCTTCAAAATTCAAAAGTTTTTCGCGTTCGTCTTCGGAAACTTTGTTTAAAGGAATACCGGTTTTTTCGGCCACAACTCGCGAAGCGTCGTCGCCGGTAACTAAAGTGTTTACACCTTTTTTTTGCCGAGCTTCTAAAGCCACTTCTTTGGCCACTTCAAGAGCCTTGGCCGGTAAATAAGCCTCGTGAATATAACGGTCGGAAAGAGTGACACATTTTTCCAAGGCCTCGAAAGAAAAAATAACGCTGTTTTGATTTTCTAAACCGGCAATCTTGGCTTCTAAAATATTTATAGCCGTGGAAACGTCTGGTTCGACCACAATAATTTTTTGTAAAATTCGTCCCAAAGAAGAATTTTCAATTACCGAAGTATAAGCCTCGGGGGTGGTGGTGGAAATAAGAAAAGTTACGCCACGCGCCAAGGCATCGGCCAAAATCGAAGTTAAATCCATGGTGTGCTCATCACCGGCCGTAATGCCGGTAATTTTTTCAATATCCGAAATAACCAAAACAATATTACGCGAACGCGCCACCTCGGATAAAACCGTGGTTAAACGCCCCTGGGCTTCGGCCGGATTGGCTCCAGAAAGTAAAGTTGATAAAGAAATTGACATCAATCTTTTATCTTTTAAAATCTCCGGAACATTTTCTTCGACCATGCGCTCGGCAATGCCAGCTAAAATGGCGTCCTTCCCCACCCCGGGCGGGCCAACCAAAACCACACTTTGTCCACCACCCTCAATGGCCCGAAAAATTTCGGCTAATTCTTTTTCGCGACCGATTAGCAATGGCAAACGCCCGTAAACCGCGTCGGCCGTCAAATCATCGGAAACTCGGTCGAGCATGGGTGTGGCCACCGAAGTCATGGCTCGATTCATGTCGCCAACCGGTTTGTGCAAAGCCAAACGACGAAAACGTTCGTAACGAGAACGCAAAGCTTCGTTAATTCGCACCCATTCCACCACATGATCAAATTGTTCGACATTAATTTCTTTGGCCGAAAGCCAATCGGCCAAAAGCGGTTCGGCATGAAAAGCTTTTTGCAAAATTTCTAAAACCGAAACTTCTTCTTTGCCTTGCTGATAAGCCGAGATGAATGCTTGTAAAAAAATTTCTAAACCAGCCGAACCTAAAACAGTTTTACTACCGCTCGGCAATGTAGCTAACTTTTGTTCAATAGCTGGTTTAAGATCATCAAAACGAATCCCCAAACGACCCAAAACCACCTTGGCTTTATCAATTGCCAAACAACCGGAAAAAATATGAATTGGTCCAACTTCGGCTTGACCCAAACGCTCGGCCAAAATAAAAGCTTCTTCAATGGCTTTTCGAGCCGATGGCTCGAACGTATTGGCCAAATCCTCGGCTTTGTCTCCGACATTTAAATAAACCGCTTCTGGCTCAGCGCCTTGATAAACCCTTTTTGGCACTCGATGTGTTTTACGTACCGAATCAACCATTCGATAAACCACAAATTCAAAACACAAAAAAGCCAGAAAAAAACTTAAGGAAGCCAAATTTGGCTGAAGCCAGCCGTTTGGCTTCATTAACAAATGTCCCTCACCGCCAACAATTAAATCAAAAGCGAAAATTCCAGCCATGATTACTCCCAAACTCAAAAACAAAACCGTCATAACTATATCGGCTTGCTTTCTTAAACGCGAAACCGCCCGCGAAGCGCGATCCACCTCTGCCAACCAAGAATAGGTTTTGTTATTTATAACAACGGCCGACCGAATGTTACCGCTAAAATTTTCAACTAAGGACATACAATGAAGGGGCTAAAAAACCAAAAAAATGATAAAGAAAACCAGCAACCGAAATCGGCAAAAGCAACAAATAAAAAATCACCACTAAAAAAATAATAATGATCCAGACCAATAAAGCCAGGCCGCGAACCACAATCATAAACAATCTAACCACAAAACTAATGGCTCGACCGGCCAAATCATTGATGCCGTACATTGGCACAAACAAGTTAGTCAACCAAACACCCAACCCCAAATTAACATACTGATTTTTTATCGACCCACCAGCAAACCGCAAAACCGCCGCCAACCCGCGGGTATACCACCAAATTGGAAAGAAAAGCACGTGCCAAAGAGTCTCGGTAATTAATTTGGCCGTGCCGATAGAAATTGTGGTGTTCATATTTTTTTTGGAGTAGAAGGCGTAGAGGGTAGAAGGCGTAGAAGGCGTAGAAGGTAGAAGACGTAGAGGGTAGAAAACGTAGATTTACGATTTCTACGAGGCCAACAGGCCGATTCTACGATTTCTACAAAACCTCGCCACGAGGCCGATTCTACAATTCCACCCACTTACCTCTCCGGCGCTACCTCGTAATATTTTATCAGAAAATCGGCAATTTCGCCAAAGAGCGGGGCGGCGGTTGATTCGGCCCATTCGACATCGCGAGGATGATCCACCCGAACCGACATGGCAAAACAAGGATTAGAAACCGGACCAAAACCGGCAAAAGTTCCAATATTGTTATCAAGGGCATAACCACCATCCGGACCGGACACCTGGGCCGTGCCGGTTTTGCCGGCAATATAATAACCCGGAACGCCGGCTTGCTTACCATGGCCGTTCTCGACCACAGAGACCAACATAGCTCCAATCAAACTGGCACTTCGTTCACTAATTACTCGACGAACCTCGGCCGTAGCAAATTTTTCGACCGCACCGTCGGCATAAATAATTTCATCAACAATTCGCGGCTCTAAAAGAACTCCGCCGTTAGCCAAAGCCGCATAAGCCATAACCAACTGCAATGGAGTTACCATAATACCTTGCCCGAAAGCCGCCGTGGCCGAATAAACTTCAGAACTCTTTTTTAAAGAAGAAATATCACCGGAAACTTCGGTGTCAATTTTAAGACTAGTCTTTTCGCCAAAGCCAAATTTTCGCACATACTCGGCAAACTTTTCTTGACCGGTTTGGCGCATGACAAAAACCGTACCTGTATTGATCGAATCTTCCAAGACCTGGGTCATGTTAACCAAACCATAAACCTTGCCTTCGGCATTAGTCAGAGGTTTTGGCCAACCGTCAACTAATATAGAACCCACATCTTCGTAAGTCGTGGTTGGTTCGACGGCGCCGGCATCTAGGGCTGCGGCCATGGTGATGGGCTTAAAAACCGAACCCGGTTCATAAGGTTCAAAAGTAACCGGATTGTTAAAATCGTTAATACTATTAACCGCCCCATAATTATTCGGATCAAAATCAGGATCGCCACACATGGCTAAAACCCGACCGGTTTTGGGATCAACGATAATAATCGAGCCACCATCGGCGCCGTGTTTCAAAACCGCGGCTTTTAATTTTGAACAAGCAAAATATTGAATATTGCGATCAAGAGTCAAAACAATATCCGCGCCATCAACCGCCGGCTGAAAAGCTCGATCGGCCACGGCAATCAAGCGGCCGGCAATGTCACGTTCGGAACGCAAAAAACCCGGCGTACCAGTTAAGATGTCATCAAAATAACCTTCGATACCATACTTACCGGAAAGTGTGCCATCAGCATCGGAACCTAAAAAACCAAAAACATGTCCACCTAATCCGGTTTCCGGATAAAGCCGCGAGGCTTCTCGCAAATATTCAATCCCCGGTAACTTTAAGGCCTCAACTTTGGCCAAATCACTATCAGAAACATGACGCTTGATTGGTTCGTAAGGATCACTGCGATCGGAAAATCTAATAGCAAAAGCCGCGGCGGTTTCTTCGTCCCAAGAAAAAACTTCGGCTAACTTTTCTACGGTCTGGCTAAGATCTTCGATTTGTCTGGGATCGGCATAAATAAAAGCCAACTCTTGATTAGTGGCCGCCGCGACCAAAGTTCCGTCTTTTTCGTCGTGAATAAAAATATCTCCACGTTCCGGAAACAGCTCTTGAAAAAGATCGTGCTGACCAGAAGCCAGGGCTTCGTAAAAAGTATGATCAATAACTTGCAGAAAAAAAAGTTTGACGGCAATGGCGCCGGCAAACAATGTCAGACAAATAGAAAGTATCCACACCCGATTATCCCTGGGAGTTTTTTGTTTACTATCTTTATTCCAACGTTTTTTCTGATCCTCCAGAGACATAATTGACGAGCGGAATATCGCTTGGAAAAATTTGGAAATTTCTGTTTTGGCCAGCTAGTCTTCTACGACTTTTGTTTCTTCTTCAACCAAAACTATTCCGGTATAAACCTGGCTATCACCGGTAGAGCTGTTTTCTACAACTCGAACAATTTCGCCTTCTTTGTTTTCATAGTCTGTGAAATCCAAAATATCCTCTTCTTCCAAAGAAGCCTCGTCGGTAATTACAGAAACCGTGCCATGATCTTTGCAAGAAAGTTCAAAGGGTTCACCTTCAAAAAGAGCACCTTCCTCGTCGCCCTCAAGTTCGCTTTCGGTTTGGCGGAAAAAAACCACTTCGTCGGTAACCGGATTGATGGAAACAAAAGCCGCCTCGTCAGAAAAAAGCCAAAAAATAATTTCACCACCATCCAAAGTAATCTCGGCCCGACCTTTGTACTCGAAAGGGTCGTTTTTTACGAGTAGAGTGGTGTTGGATTGTAGAGCAAGTAATTGATTGGTGGTCATAGATGGGTGGGAGGACAAGACTTTGTTCCTGTCATTGCGAGGATCGTGATTTCTGTGCGACGAAGCAATCTCTTCGAAAACTGTTAATCTCAAAAGATTGCTTCGTGTGGCGCTCGCAATGACGGCATGGAACAATCACCTCTGTTCCCTTAAATAAATTTAATGTCTTTTATTTCTTCGGGTAAATACACCTGCTCGCTGGAATTGACCTCGGGTGTGTATAAATAATCTTTGCCGTAATCCAGTTCTTTCATGAGCTTGGTCGGAGCGTTCCGTAAATGAATTGGCACCGACGGATTGGGGCCAGCTTGGATTAACTCGGCCACCCTACCATAAGCCTTATAAAGTTCAATAGACTTAGGTGCCCGGGCCAAATAAACCACGACCTGAGCTAAGTTTACATTACATTCCGGCAAACCAATAGTGTGCGCGGCCTGATAAGCGGCGTTGGCTTGAAGCAGAGCCAGAGGATCGGCCAGGCCAATGTCTTCGGAAGCAAAACGGACAAGACGCCGAGCAACATAAAGTGGATCTTCGCCAGCCTCGAGCATGCGAGCCAGCCAGTAGATGGCGGCGTTAGCATCGCCGCCGCGCATGGATTTGTGGAGCGCCGAAATAATATTGTAATGTTCGTCGCCGGCGCGGTCGTAAAGCAAGTTTGATTTTTGAAAAGCTTGCTTAATCTCTGCTCCGGATAATTCTAGCACATTTTTATCAATCGTTGTTGTGGAAAAATCCGCAGCCACCTCGAGAGCATTCAAAGCCGTGCGAGCATCGCCGTCAGAAAGACCGGCTAACAACGATTCGGCTTCTGGTGACAAGACAATTTTTCGCTCACCCAAACCGAATTCTTTATCAGAAATCGCCCGACGAATTATTTCTAAAATATTTTCCGCCGACAATTTTTCCAAAACAAAAACCCGCGAGCGCGAAAGCAAAGCCGAGTTAACCTCAAACGAAGGATTCTCGGTGGTCGCGCCGATTAGAGTAATCGTTCCGTTTTCCACGGCCGGCAAAAAAGCGTCTTGCTGAGCTTTATTAAAACGATGAATCTCGTCGATAAAAACAATCGTCCGTTTTTTGAAAAACTTAATTTGCTCGCCAGCCTCTTTAATCGCGGCCCGAACATCGACAACAGAAGACGAAGTGGCCGAGAGCGGCACAAAACGCGATTTAGTTTCGTTGGCAATAATCCGCGCCAACGTGGTCTTCCCTGTCCCCGGCGGCCCCCAAAAAATCATCGAAGGCAGTTTGTCCTGAACAATCAATTTTCTAAGTAAACAATTCTCGCCCAAAATTTTCTCTTGCCCAAAAAACTCCGAAAGTGACTTCGGCCGCATACGCTCAGCAAGCGGAGCGTGGTTCAATCGTTCGTGTTCGAGTTGAGTTGAGAAGAGATCCATAATATTAAAAGAAAGTTTAACCGCCCCGCCCTCCCTCTCTCTACCATCGTCCCGAAGCCTCTGCCATGCCCGACATAGCTCGCCACGAGCGACGGTGGGAGGGATCCCGTTGGGGACAGCAGAGGCTTCGGGATGACAGTGGTTAGGAAACTTAAAAAAAACAGCTACTTTATTTCTCCCTCCACCCATTAAACCACTCCCCCCTCCCCTTGACAACCAGGCCAAATTTTGCTAACCTTCCAGGCCCCTTAGACGCCGGAAAACCAACCGTCACCCGCGGCGCTTTGCCGAGGATTGATGGTTTGGAGAAGGCCTTTTTTCCCGAAGGAGAAAAAAATGTCCGAGAACACCACCGGGTTCCCCTGCCCCAACACGCAAAATCCGATCCTCGTCGGGCGGATCGAGAAACAACGAGAAGGTTGGTGGAATCTGAACGTTTGTTCAGTTTCCTTCTCTCCAAGCAACAGACTCTTCGTCGAGGTTAAGAACTTCATCGACTCCTGGCTGGCCAGCGGCGAGCAGGAGCTCGCGGTCCAGACGCCGCCGGCGCAAGCGGAGATCAACGCGGTGTTCTTGTTCTGTTGGGAAGTCTTCATGGTCGGACGAGACATCATCGCCCAGCCCAAGTGGAGCTACAACGAGGGTAGCCCCCACGAGGCTGCCAAGACCATCGGGACCCTCTCCGAGGAGACCGAGTTCTTCGCAGATGAAGATCTCTTCGCCTCCATCGCAACCAGCCTCTGGGCCTACTCGAACGATGGACCGGCAAATATCTTCCCCATCCGCGGCTTCCGTAGCGAGGTCGCGGAGTGGAGGCGCAACCTCCTCTCCGTCCTCCAGAAGTTGGAGGCCAAGGCCGAGACCGCCCGTAAGGCTGTCGATCTCGATCGCCTCCGTTCCCTGAAAGAGAGCGGGTGGATGGAATTCACCTTCATCTCCTCCCACTACGAACGCGACGGTGAATATCTTTATGACTACACAAGTAAGTTCCTCCTCCGGCCAGGTCTGGACGTGACCCGGTGGGAGGGGAGACACGAAGCGTCCGACGAGTTCTCCGAATGGCTCGCCGGCCTCGTGGTGGGTGTGGACTACGTCGCAGTCAACTAGTCTTCACCGGTTTTCTTTCTCACTTTCTTTCCGCAAAAAAGCAAAGTGACACCGCGGGCGCTAATGACCCGAAGCGCCAGGCGACAACCAACATGGGTCAAAAGGAAAAGCTGTCTCTCCTTTGTTTCGCCGAAGCTCACCATGAGCGAAGGCAAACAAAAGTAGACAGCAAAACTTCGGCGAGTTTCACTCACTCGCCGCTCATCCTAGTTTTTGACACTTCTCTTCAACCCTCTTCGGATGGAGAGGTAGAAGTCGAAGATTGAGATGAGGCTCGATGAACCAACCTTCACCCGCGGCGCTCTTTGCCGAGGATTGATGGTTTGGAGAAGGCCTTGTTTTGGAAAACACTGTTAGGAGAGGCAAGATGCGCCGTTCCACCACCAAAAACAAACCCCACGACTTCCACTTCAGTCGAGCCGAGGATGTGGCCACCCCACCAACCACAAGCCCTAGGCGGCCGACCATGCACGATCTGCGCCGCCCTAGCAATGAGGAAACCGAGGACATCCTCGGTCAAACCAAGGGTGTGGCCACCCCAGCCACAAGCCCTAGGCGGCCGACCGTGCGCGAACTGCGCCACCCTAGCAATGAGGAGACCGAGGACATTCTCCGGAAACTCGTTGGTGGCTCCGGCCGATACTTGGTCTGGGCATATCCCAGCAAGTAGGCTTAGAAAACTTCGTTACGCCCTGCGCCCCTTTTGATTGGTGTGGGGTGTTTTTTTGTCTAATTTAAGCCACAAGCCTTGACAAAAGGCCTTTTTTGTGGTACATTATTCCGTTGTCTCGAGCCGGAATCTGCCGGCAAAGAGCGACCTCGTGCGGTCGGGGACGCAGTTTCGCGTCCTGACCTTTGACAATCCAGCCAGCCGGGCGCAAGCTCGGCAAGTGAGGCCACGATGTCCAATTCCACCCCCGCTTCCGCCCCCATCACCAAGGCGGTAATGATGCTCCAGGGCCCGCCGATGGACAAGGTTGTCGCGCTGGCGCTCGTGTGCAAGCACGAGCTCGGCATCGACCCGTCCGACCCCAAGGCCCTGAAGGCGCTCTACATCGTCTTCGAGCACACCCACCCCGACATGAAGGGGCATGTGCTCGACATCGATGTCACCGAGCGCTACCACGGCCTGGCCGGCTCGGCCACCGAGATGGTGGCCCGGCGCCTCGGCCTGCTCGAACTCCCCGGCATTGAGACCGTCCTCCGGGACGTGAACTCCAACAACAACGGGGACCAGGGGCGCAAGCTCCGCGGTGGCTGGCTGAAGGGGCTCAACTGGAGCTTCGTCAAGTTGGTACGGGAGGCTTACACCTTCCCCCACGACGAGTCCAGCCACACGGCCGATGCCACCTGGCGCGCCTCGGTCATCCGCGAATTCCTCCCGGTCTGTGCCGCGTACCTCGAGTACATGGCCAAGCCGCTGGAGCTCAGCGAGGCGACCTTCCAGGCCAAGCGCGCCGAATTCGGCCGGTTCTTCCCCGAGTTGAAGGACTGCCCAACCCACCTCCTGACCCTCTCGGGCCAGGCCTGGTATCGTTTCGCCCAGGGCGAGACGATCGAATCGATCCACGACTTCGTCGAGAAGTGGATGGAGTGGTTCGACCGGGCCTTCGGAGTGGACGCCGGTGTCCTCTCCGACCTTCAGAACGGCCGGATCTGGGCCCAGCGGTTCCGCTTCGGCTCGAACATGAAGGGCGTGATCGTCATGGCCGATGACCCGCGCATCGCCAGGATCATCTTTCGGCACTGGAAGCCGGAGATGGTGGTAGTCCGTAACGACACGGGCAACCTGGCCATCCTGCCGACCATGGCCCGCCAGCTGCGGCCCCAGATGCTCGCCCTCCACGAGGCGCTGAGCACCAGCGAGCCCGAGTGCTGGTACCGCGAGGACCGTGTGGAGAGCGGCGACAACCCACGACTCCTGAACGGCTCCCCCGCGGTAGCCATGCCGCCCAGCCAGATCGGCAAGCAGGACCTGATCGCCATGATCAGGAACGCCTTCGGCCGATAGGCCACAACTTCATCACCCCCCCCTTCTCCCTCTTGGAACACCTCCATTCCTGAGAAGTTGGGGGTGTTTTATTTTTAAACAATTTCCAACCTTCGTTTAACATTAGAAATTAGAAATTTCATCATTTAACACTCCCTCTTCCCCCAACTCCAAAAAAAAGTTATCATTAAGACACCTATGTCTGATCAACAAAAAATTACCAATATCGTCATCATGCCACGAATTCAAGCCGACACTGCAGCTGCGATTTATTTGCTGCGAGCTTTTGGAGAAAAAAGCTTGCCTGGCGTTAGCTCGGCTCCGGTTTTATTTTGGACCAATGTTCCCGAAGGCCAGGATCCTAAAGAACTAGAAAAACAAGGTTATCTTTTAATCGACCTTGGTGGAATTTTTGATCACCACAATGTCAATAAAGAACTCGGCCAGGTTGCCGAATGTGTTTCGACTTTAATTGCCAAACACCTGGGCATCGACAGCAATCCAGCCCTAAAAAAACTTTTAACCTGGGCCAGACGCGACGACCTTGAAGGCAAAGGCACAATCAGCAGTGACGCCCTGGATCGAGCCTTCGGACTTTCCGGCATTATTATGAACCTAAACCGCCGTTTCCCAGACGAGCCACAAAAAACTTTAGACATCTTAATGTTCGTCTTCGATGCCCATGTTCGCGAAGAATGGCGACGCAATGTCGAACTTCCGGAACTTTGGGAAAAACTTTTGTCTTCGGGCCAAGCCGAAGTCTTCCAACTCAACCAAGGCTCGGCCGATTTAAACAGCACAATTATCGAAACCGACGACACTAACCTCCCTGGCTTTTTACGCGCCGCCAAAAGCATGGATTTTATGATCCAGCGCCGCCTGAGTGGCCACACCAATTTTCTAACCAAGCAAATTCGCAGTCTAGACCTTGGCCCGCTCGCCGAAGCCATTCGCCGAGCCGAAGCCGCCAAAAAAGGTTTGGAACTAAAACAGTCCAGCCAAGAACTTCAAGCTTCTGGCCGAATCGAAGAGGTACCGAATTGGTATTACGACACCGCCGCCAACACCTTGCAAAACGGCGGAGTTAATCCACAAAACATCGAACCGACATTATTGTCAAAAGAAGAAATCTTGGATCTGGCCAAAAAAAATATTCCTTTGGGAATAATTGGTAGGTTGAAGAGGGTTAAGGAGCGGGATAAAGAGGCACGAGATGCGGAATAATTAATTTTTAAAAACGGATCAAATTTGATCTGTTTTTTTTGAATTCGAAATTGACGGGGTGATGTATACGATTTGGGCGAATGCCATTCGCCCCTACGATACGTTATGGCATTATTAATGCCATAACGGTATTTTCCATTTGTTTTCGGATTTCTTCCTTTGAATCGTAAATATTAAATCGAAAAATTTTTGGCGGAGTGGAACCGTGTGGTTTACATCCGTGCTCATAAAAATTTTCCAGCCAATCCGAAGCATAACGGCGGTTAACCATGACTTGATAATCGGCCAAGGCCTCGTGATCATCGATCAGGCGGCCACCGGAGCGGGCAGATTTGAGTTCGAGATATTGCTCGCGAGTCCAATCCTCGGACGCACAGACAACAAAGATGTGAGTGGGCGGATGGCCGAAGGCAATTTTGTGGCCGGGTAAATTCAAATAATCTTCGAGCGGAATACCTTGGGGCCAAAACTCATTGTCTTGAACTTGATAACACCCCGACTCCTCGCTACGACTGCGAATAATAACTTTCCCCTGCTCGCGAAAAACTCGACGGAAGCGCAAAAATTCGTCGAGGCGATAAACGCTGTGAGTATGAGCGGCCGAAACCGGATCGAGTTCGCTGCCGTGTTTACTGCGATGTTGTTCGATAGTTCGACAAACCTGACCCGAACCGCGCTTCGAGGGCTCTTCCATAATCCAAACCTCGGCCGAATCCGGATTAATATAGGTACTAACCTCGTTACGATTGCACGAGGCAATTTTCAAATCACCATTAGTGTTGCCGGAAACCAGCAAGTCCACGGCTTTCTTTAAAAAATCGTCTTTGATAAATCTGGGGACCGCTTCGTCTTCCAAACAATCTTTCAGCGACAAATGATCCTCGTTCAAATTCCTAAAAACCTCGGCCTGCCACAAAGCATCGATCTCGGTACCCCGCAGATCGCGAACTTTTTTGTTCTGATTCTGAAAAAAAGAAATCAGGTCGTTTATTTGCGTACTGGTCCCAGACATGTCCGGGCCAGCGATGACGAGGTCGAGCATATACTAAAACTTAGTATAAAACACTTTAAACTCGATACACATAAACCTCTAAATCTTTTTCGGTCTTTTCTAGAACACTTTCCGGTTTCCAATCTTTAAACGGAAAAACATAAGAAATAATGCGCGCGCCGGGTTTTAATTCTTTTAAAAGTTTTGGTTTGAGTTTTTCGACAGTCTCGGGCATTAAGAATAAATAAACCACATCGGCCTCTGATAAATTCACTTTAAACAAATTTTTCCAAACCAAACCAACATGAGTTTTGGTTAATCGATTTCGAATCCAAGCCGCGACGAATTGCGGGATAGATAACTCGACCCCGATGGCTTTGACCCCATAACGCTTTTCGGCCGCAATCGACAATCGAGCGTCGCCGCAACCCAACTCAAAAAATCTCTCCCCGGGCCGCATGACCACAAAATCCAAAATCCGACCAATGTCTTTTTTTTTGGTTGGTACCCAAGGCGCCCCTTGATTAGCGGCATAGGCCGAAGAGGCCACTAAAATTAATAAAATTAAAAGGAGAATAATAGGCATAAAAATAAAACTCCTCAATTTGGAGTTTCTTCTAATCAACCAGGCAAATCCTGGTCGGGCTAGCGGGACTCGAACCCACGGCCTCTTCGTCCCGAACGAAGCGCTCTACCTACTGAGCTACAGCCCGAAATTTTAATCGGCCTACTGCTGACCCGACTTGTCCTGCACCTCGCGAGACAGCGAGAGCTATGGCCCGATGTGAAGAAACTATACAAGTTTTTAATTTTTTTGGCAAGATTGGCAAGGGTTGTTATTTTCTAAGTTTTATGTTTAAATTCTAGCACAAACTTCCGCTGTGGAGAACTTCAATGAAATACAAATTCCTAGCCTTTCTGCTCCTTATCTTCCTGCCGATTGTCTTCCTTGGTCTGACCTGTGGAAATTTCTACCAGGCCTCGCAAGCCTTTCCCGCCCTCGCGGACTGGATCAGCCAGCACCCGTATCAAGCCTTGCTCTCACTCGGCGGTGTCCTGACCTTGACCATCTTCACGATCATCCTGCCACCGGTCTCTTCTTCGGAAGACCTCGGTCACGCCCCAGACAACTCCAAACGCTTCGGCAGCGGCAACTTCTGATCATGGTCCCGTTCCTCAAACCCCCGAGCTTGTCGAGGGGTGTTTTTTATCTCTCGAACCAATGATTTTCAAAAACTCCTCAATTTTTTTCTGAACCTCTCCCAAATTAAAATCAGGAAAATACTCGGCTAAAATTTTCTTGATAGCCAAAAAACGCTCGGGTTCGATTTTTTGAAAAATTCGCGGGTAGAGACAATAATTACGCAAGGTCTCGGCAAAATCTTCTTCAAGACCGCGGGTGATGCCGAGTTTTTCGTAAGACTCACCGGCATAATCGCCTGGCAAATGTCCGGAAGACGCCACGGTTTTCAAAAATTTCCGACGAATAGCTTGGTCGTTCACGGAAATTCCGGCGATAATGGCGTGGCCTAATTCATGAAACCAAGTATTGATCACTCCTTTTGCTGTAGAATCTTCGTTAATCATAAAAAACATTGTCCGCGATTCCGGATCAAGCCGGCCAACAAAACCAAGAGCAGAAACTTGAGTTTTGGTTGTTTCTTCTTCAATATCTTTTTCTGTCTCGGCCTCTTCGTCAGAAACGATTTCTTCAGGCTCGATATAATCAAGAACGGAAATGATTTTGACAGCTTTTTGCAAACTTGGAGGAAGAATATCAAAAAGAACCGCCGGACCTCGCGTACCGAAAATTTTTTCCAATTGACTTTTATCAACGTTGTCACCAACCACAACCTCACTTCCACCCTCACCCAACCACTCCACCTCAAGCTCACGCGCCTTTCGCACAAACTCACGCTCAAGTGTGGCGCAAGCGGCAACATATTTTAATGGCGGAGTTTGATTCAAAAAAAGCCAAATCGTACCTTTTGGTTTTTGGCTCAAAAAATTTTTTCCTGACGCGAAAGGATTGGCTTGTTGGCCAATTACCCACCCTGCCGCCTCAACACCTTCGGTTTTCGGCGCCTCGGCCTGAAGTTTTTGCGCTTCTAAAATAAATTGTTTCCAACGACGCTCGATTTCTTCCGAACCCAATTTTTTAAGATCTAAAATAGTTTCTTCAAGAGTTCCGTCAAAAGAAATATCATTAAACAATTCTGTCAGACGGGCTCCAAAAGGTGGCAAGCCGGCTTCCAACATTTGCTGGCTCAAAAAACCGTGCGGAACAAGATACTCACGATGCTTGTTGATAAAATCTAAAACCAAATCAACCCCGCGCTCTTGCGCGCGTATTTCTTCGTGCACGTGTCGCAAATACTCGGGCGATGTTTCGTTTTCGATTATTGGTTCGTGTGAAGTAATAGCTTCTGACATAATTATCTGCGAGAATAACCGTTTAATTCGGAACGGTGTTCGGCTGACAATTCGGTTTTGTACTCGTTGTATAACTCTTTGGCCAATTCGTATTCAAGTTGAATTTCCGATTGTCTATACTTAAATAATTCTTCGTTACGTATAACATCTTCAAGCTCTGTCATCGATAATCCGAATTCTTCAAAAAAACCTTTAGTATCAGCATTATTAAGCATAAAGTGTTCAAAAAATTCGTGATGCCATTGTTTCATATCTTTATTCAAAGCGTATTCAAACCACATAACGACATTGTCCCAATTTTCGATATAGGCTTTTGGATCTTCAATATTCATCCTGACGATCGATCGTGTCATATCCAAATCAGAAAGTGCTTGTCCGACAAATATAAAACCAACGGATTGTAACCATGCCCAATCGCCGGACGCAACCGTCCATTTACCATACTCTCGATCGAGTTCAAAATTATGTAAAAAAAGATATTCAGTAACTCCTTCGTCGTGTAAATCTGTCCGGTGAGCCGCTTCGTGCATCAATAACTCCGCTGACCAACCGCAATCTTCATTCAGTAAAATAAAATCATTGTTTTTTATGTTTTCTTCTAATCTTGGATCGGTAAAACGCCCTTGGGCATCAACATAGTCATACCCGGCCGCCGCCAAATCGGCGCTACTAACCGCGTAAATTTGATTGTTGTCTATATAATATCGCAAATCATCTAAAACACCATAGACATCGGAAATCAAAACTTCATTACTTTCAACAGGCTCGCCGTGAGCATCAAAAAGCGGATCGGCCTTTTGCCACAAATTCTCGATTACCGGCATCATGACTTGAGCGTCTTGATAAGCCATTTCGATCTCTTCGCGCTGCTCTTCGTTTAATTTTTTGGCAAAATCAGGCGGCTGGCCGCAACCAAAAGCGCTGGCCATAACGACGACTCCGGCTGTATTTTTTATCATTTTCATATTTTCAGATAATTTTCTCTTTTTAATAATCCAACCCTTCGCGGGCTTTCACGCCTTGATAATAATAATGCTTCTCCATCTTCATTTCTGTCACCAGATCGGCTTTTTGTAAAACGCTCGGCAGGGCGTGACGGCCTGTCAAGACCAATTCCATGTGAGCGGGTTTTTCTTCTAAAAATTTCAACGCGTCTTCTTCGGATAATAAACCAAGAGCGGCGACGGTATTAAATTCGTCGAGGACAATCAACTCATAACCATCGGCAAACATAATTCGCGCTTCGTCGAGGCCGCGTTGAACCTCGGCTTTATCTTCGTCAGTGACCGAAAAATCAAAACGACCGGTCGCGGAATTGATGCGATCGCGGCCAGTGACGACAAAAACAATAAGATGGCTCAACTTTTCTTGAAGAGCTTTTCGTTCGGAATAATGCTCGCCGCCTTTGTCAAAAAAAATTATTCCAACTTTCTTCCCCGCCCCGACGGCGCGCAAAGCCAAACCGAGTGAAGCGGTGGTTTTGCCCTTGCCGTCGCCGGTGTAGACTTCGATTAAGCCATAGCCTTGGTGAGTCATAGTGGAAGTATTATACGAAATTTAGGGGATAGAGGATAGGGGGGTTTGGGGACGATTGTGGAGAATTAGGAAAAAGTAAGTCAATCGTTCTGATCGAGCCAATTGGTATATTGATTAGGGAGAATTTAAAGAAAACTTAATAAAAACGCAAAAATATCAAAATAGCATACGATCGCATTTGTTTTGATATTTTGGCTTAATAGACATTTTTAGTTGCTAAAACAGTCGGTAAAATTATTTCACCGACTGTTTTTGTTTCTTCTGTTTAGAGGGAATTGATAGGATGGTCTCAATCATCTTTTTCGACTTAATTGTCGTTTGGATAGTCCGGACGTCTCAGACAGATTTTCGAGCTTCTGACGTTTTAAAACATACTCGTTCCACATCTTGTCTTCGACCTTTTTATCCGACCTTCTTTTGGATTGAAAGCTTTCGCCGCAAGAGGTGCAAAGATACCTTTGCAAACCACTCTGACGACCATTCTTTTTAACGGAAAAACTGCCACAAGAAGGGTAGTTTTTTATGTGTCATATAAAATATTCTCTATTCTAGGCTAATCTTAGATTAAAAACAATGTTTTCAGCAACTAAAAATGTCTATTAACTCGGAGAATTTAAAGAAAACTTAATAAAAACGCAAAAATATCAAAATAGCATACGATCGCATTTGTTTTGATATTTTTCTAATTTTCAAAATTGTATTTTTTCTATTAAACAAATTGCTTTTCCCATAGTTTTTATATTACAATACTGTACACCTTAACAGCATACACAAAGGCAAAGTGTCTTAAAAAAAATTACCTTGTAATAAAACTGCGAAGTATTCAAGGGAAAATTCTTAAAAACAAAAACCTTCCACTACGGAAGGTTTTTATCTTGATTTTAATGACGGGCAATGCCCATGGCCCAGTTCTCATCATTCATAGAAATCAGATCGCTGCCAAATATATAACTTGACCAGAAGGCTTCGGAAATGTCATTGACACCACTCGCCCAGCTGTTGCCATAGAGACTAATAGCTAATTCTTCTGAGGTTATCCAACGCAGGGCACCGGTGGAGTCGACAAAATAGACTTTAGGGACAGATGGAAATTTAACCAGAGATGAACCTGGTCGATAAGTAACCATTGGGCCCACAAGGATGGCGGCCATGGTGGTTTCGTCGACTTCGCGAATACCAAAGAAGTTAGTGAACCAAGTTTTGTAGACAGCCTCATTCGGGAAGGGGTGACGGCGAAGGTCGGCACCGATGTAGTAGACGGCGGAGTCGAATTGGGTTTCTGGATTGCCGTCGTCGAAAAGTTTGATTAGTGAACCAACAACCACGGTCTCTGGGAAGTCGGCGAAAATATCGGCCACACCTCGTCTGTCGGCATCTTGGACCCAACGGTCACCAAGGACGGTTTCGAGAGCAATACCAATGATGTTGATTTGTTCTTGAGTTTCTTCTTCGGTTAGTGTTTCTTCTTCAGTGGTGGTTTCAGTTGGTTCTTCGACAAAGACGCCGTCGATGATCGAGAAGGTGGCGGTGTCGGTGGCAAGAACAGTGGCTAGGTCAGTGCCTTCGATCTTTATGATAACTGTGGCTCCGACTTCGCTTGGAATGGTCCAGGTGTAGGAGCCGGTGTTGACCAGGTTTCTTTCGATGAGGTTGAAAGTTTGACTAGAGTCGGTCGAGTAGTAGAGGTTGACGAAGGAGAAGAAGCCAGAGGAAGACCATTTGATGGTCTTGATTGTGCCTTCGGAAATCTCTTCCCCGTCGGTTGGCGAGGTAAAGTTGACGGTATCGGATACAACGGCCCCGGTCGGGTTGCCAACAGTGGTGGCAATTGGCGAATAGGTTTTGGCAAAATCATCTCTAACAATGGTGACGGTGTGGACCGTGGTCACGCCGGGACCGGCGTTCGTTGGTGTGCCCATGGTGACAATAACAGTTTCGTCTGGTTCGACAATAACGTCTTCGATAATGGTGATAGTGATATCGGTTGCGGTTTGGCCGGCAGTAATGGTGACCGGGCTGGTGGTGATCGAGTAGTCAGAGCCGCCACCGGTGGCTGAGCCAGTCATGGTGTATGGAATAGTGACAGTGAGGCCGGAGACGGCATCTAGTTCGGCGGTTAGAGTTATGACAGTGTCATCTTCAGTGACTGATTGAGAACTTTCGGTCCAATAGACCGAAGGAGCGGCATCATTGTCGGTGATAGTGGCGGTGTGGATATTTGTTGCTCCGACTGTGGCGTTAGTTGGTACACCAATCGTGGTGACGACGGTTTCACTGATTTCATCAAGAACATCCTCAACAACAGTGATAGTGACCGTGGTGGTGGTAGAGCCGGCGGTGATGGTGATTGGGCTGGCAGTGATTGAATAATCGGTTCCGCTTCCTGTGGCTGTACCTGTAACGGTGTATGGAATGGTAACAGTGAGGCCGGAGACGGCGTTGATTTCAGCGGTGATGGTTAGGGTGCCGACTGATTCGGCTCCGCTCTGGCTTGCCGCTGTCCATTGGACTGTTGGGGCGTCGTCGTTGTCGGTGATCGTGAGAGTGTGAACGGTGTCGGTACCGAGCGTTCCGTTTGTTGGAGCGTCCAATGTCAAAATAGCTGTCTCGGAGTTTTCGTCGAGAGTGTCATCGGTAATTGTGAAAGTGACTGTGGCTGTAGTGTCTCCGGGAGCGATCAAGGCTGGGCTGGCGGTGACTGAATAATCTGTTCCTGTGGCTGTGCCGGTTAGAGTGTATGGCGCGGTGACGGTGAGGCCTGAAGGAGTATTAAGAGTGATTGTAACTGTGGCTGTGCCGGCTGATTCGACTTTGGATTGTGAGGTGGAGGTGACGGTGACTGTTGGGGCGTCGTCGTTGTCGGTGATCGTCATTGTTCCTGTACTGTCAGAAATCGTCGCGTTGGTTGGATTGGAAAGTGTGTTGGTAATTGTTTCATCGTTTTCGTCTAAAGTATCGTTTGTAATTGTAATGCTATATGTTTTTGTTCCGGTTTCATCAGCTGCCCAGGTTAATGTTCCAGTTGCGTCTGTAAAGTCTGTTCCTTCAACGGCTGTTCCGGTAGAGGTTGTGTAGTCTACTGTAACTCCAAGATATGATCCTCCGGTCAAAGTAACTGTCATAGTTCCTGTTCCAGCTCCTTCAGATACTGTTGGATCGTTAATGGATATAGTTGGAGCAGAATCGTTGTCGGTTATTGTGGCGGTATGAACATCTGTTGCTCCTTTAATACCGTTTGTAAGAACGCCCATGGTGACAATAACTGTTTCATCGAGTTCGTCTACAACATCGTTTACAACTGTTATGGTTATACTTCCTGAAGCATTACCTGCTGTAATAACCAGAGGACTTGCGGTTATTGAGTAATCTGAAGGACTACTGGCTGTACCGGTCATTGTATATGGAATAGTGACGTCTGAGGCGTAGGCAAAAGAAAGAGTTGCTGTGACTGTTAAGGTTCCGACATTTTCTGCTCCAGATTGTGAAGCAGAGCTCCAATTTACTTCGGGATTAGTTTCAATGTTAATGCTCTTGTTGGCTCCGAGAGAACCTGCAGCGCCAGGTGAGGCTAGGGTTAAGGTGGCAGAGTTCCCTGCTAAATCTTTAATAGTTCCGGAGTTTAAGGTCAAAGAATCGGTTCCGACATAGTCAAGATCGGTTTTGTTGTCGCCGTTAACGATTGTGTATGTGAAAGTTAGGGTGTCAGTGAGAACAGAAGCATAGTTGGCCTGACGGTCAACACTATTCATATCCAAAAGAAGTTGAGGAGTGCCAGTGACTGCCGTGTTGCTATCGAATTGCACAGTGGCTGATATAACAGTATCTGCTCCGTATGTTCCATCAACATTGGTTGCGGTGACATTTAGAACTGTTGGTGCGACCGTGTCGTATGTTGTTGTATCTGAAACAGTGGATGATTCAGAGGAAGCATCTTTAATCTTAGCTGATATTGTTTTGAGCTCGTTAGTTACAGAACAGCCTGTGGCGCCGGAAGTTATATCAAAAGCCGGACCATCGTCATCATTAACTACTTCATCGTCCGGATAAGCGATCCAGTCAGACCAGTTTGAACCAGCGTTGCATGAAAAGGCGATGTGGCTTGGAACAGCACCGGACTGGACGATTGTGATGACCGGAGTTGAGTCGTTGGTGTAGCCGGAATTGTCGGTGATGGTGATGGAAGTTAAAGAAACGTTTTGTAATGTATAAAGAGAACCAACCAATCCTTCATTCGCGGTATCAGGTCCTAAACCACCCGCAGCGATAGTTGCAACTACAAGATTCGAAACCAATAAATCTGGATCTGCGCCGTATTCAATTGCTATTCGACCTCCGCCTCCGCCTCCACCGTTATGCGCAGCCCCGTCTCCACCATCTCCGCCGATAACAGAGAAAGTACCTACAGCTCCGCCGTCTTCAATAATTGAACCGGCTGTTATATAAATTGATCCCCCTGAACCTCCACCAGTCGCGCGCGAGGTGGAAGAGATTGTTCCAGCTCCTCCTTTTGCAGACACAACTCCGTTATGTGTAAAAGAACCAGTCATGTTTAATTTAATATAACCTCCGCCTGTTCCACCTGCAGGAGGAACGGTTCCAAGATTCTCCGAGCCACCAGACGAACCAAAGAAAATCGGAGTGTTTGCCGAACCATACGAACGGCCACCAGTATCTAAAGACACAGTTGTACCTAAACCACCAGTCCCTCCATAACCAGCACCCTGAGCGCCACCATCACTAGAACTCCCGTCTCCAGCTCCTAATACACTTCCAGGATCGGTTAGTACAACACAAACATTAGAAGAATTGGGCCCAAACCCATCTTCAACACCACTAAAACTCCTACAACCTTTTGAGTCCGCACTAATGGTCGACGATGCATCAACTTCAAGATATGCAAGATTTATCCACTGAGCATTAGCCGAAACCGTTGAGCTATTCATGTCGATACCTATAACATCGTCAATGGTGAAAAAACCTTCGGCAGCACCTGTAAAAGTAAAATTAGTCCAGGCTTGATCATTGGCATTTGGAATATTAAAATCAACATCCGCCCCACCGCCGGTGATGGAAATATTTGCACCGTCTCCAACCGAAAATGAGCTCGAGGCAGAAAAGTTGAAAGAAGTAATAGTTGTGAGATCGCAAGAAATGGTTCCATCAATAATCAAATTTGTCGCAGTTAAGGATGGCGTTGTCGTACCGGTTGCGCAATATTGATTATCCGCTGACTGATCCATAGTCCAAGATGTAACATTGTAATCTGTGTCATCAAAAGTAAACCCATGATAAATAGTCACGGCATCGGAACCTGTATTTTTAGTGTACACCGTTCCCGAAGAACCATCATCTGCGGTATCTGACCCTAACCCACCTGTTACAGTAAAATCCTCCGCCCCCAATCCAGAAAAAGCGCTAGACCCATACAAAAGGGCGATGCGTCCTCCACCTCCACCTCCACCATCAGCAATGGTATGATCCATACCACTTCCACCGTTTGCCGAAAAAATTCCGGTTGAACCCGCCAAAGAGCTGGCTGTGATATAAATTGATCCTCCCGATCCGCCTCCTGCTGATCTACTGTCATTATTCCCTTCTCCCGTACCTCCGTTAACAGAAATGGTTCCGTTGTGAGTAAAAATTCCTCCGATTGAGAGGATGACTAATCCACCACCGTCTCCACCAGCATTTAATGAAGCACCGGCAACACCACCACCAGAAGAACCGAGAAAAATTGGCGCGGTAGCTGATCCGTAAGTTGCGCCACCAAGAATAAAGGTCGAAGAAGAACCCATTCCTCCTAATCCACCATATCCTGCGCCCTGATAACCACCATCCGATCCATTTCCATCTCCCCAACCAGCTTGAGGACCACAAACATTCGAACCATCTGGGCCAGTGCCATCGGCATTAGCTACACCTTGACACCCTTTAGTATCCGCATTAATTACTCCTCCTTCCTGAATCTCAAAAATCCCAGTAGTCGTAATCGTAACACCGTCCACATCAGTCGCCGTATGCGTAATCGTCACCCCCGTATTGATCGTCACCGACGCCGCCGAAATCGCTTCATCAAGTACACACCAACCGTCTCCATCGTCTGTGAAAGTAACATCATCTCCTGCAAGATCTGCTTCTGTAACAGCCGTAGGCGATCCGGATGTTCCGGAACATGCAACACTCACAACATCGGCTCTGGCCTGCCCTACAAACAAACTAAAGCTAAAAACTCCCAGCGCAAGGGTGAAAAGCGGGTATTTCAAAAATTGATTCATAAGAACCTTTAATTCAAAAAAATTATATCATTTATCAACAATAAAAGACATTAAAAAATGGGGATAAAAAAAGATCCCCGAAGGGATCAAGGACTCCTGTTTTGTCTCCTTAAGACAAGGGAACCGAGCGTTTTATCAGAAGTCGCGCGGATTGTCAGATCAACCTCTTGCTCGCGCGCAAGCACGATGAAAAGCGGTCCTCCTTTTCCTGTCTTTATTTCTCCTTCCGATATATTAGAATCTGTCCTCAGTTTCACACGAACCGACCACTCTCCGACTGGTAAACGCAGACCGCGAACCGTAACTGATGAGCCTTCTGGCATCGGAAGCCACAAACCTTCATCCAAAAACAATCGTTTGGTTCCCTGCCCATCCAAAAGGTATGCCGGAACCTCAATCTGGTTTTGTGAACGGATCACTCCAACAGTCGGGCTTTCGAAACGCGACCAAACTCGTATGGTAGGACCGCCTAATCTCGAAAATTCGACGAATCGATATTCTTGAAAAAACTCTGGCATTTGGCTCAACTCATGTCCAGTCTGATAGACCGATCCAAAATGTGAACCCAGAAAACTTCCAAGATGAATCAAGTCTGGTCTTTTTGACAGGACATAAGAACCACTACCAAGCTGGTGTCCGGGCACATCTCGATACACAGGGTTCTTTGACGGGTGCCGCGGTAACCAACGGTCTGTCAACCCAAGCGAACAGAGAGTCTTCCAGCCTGTGAACCACGGAACCACTCCGACTTTATCACTAGAAATATATGGCTTTTGCCCATTCGTGGCAAATGCGGCCTTCAAATTTTCAGCCAACACAAGGCCCTGCCTTTTGACACCAAGGCTGTCATGAAAAGCAGTGACAACCTGTTTGTTTTCCTCCTGAAGTTGATCTAGGTAAAAGAAAACGCAAAAGGCGGCAATCGTCGTTCCATACAACAAGAATCGAGCGCTGGCAGAAATTCTTTCACAAACAATTCCGTGAAGCCACTCCACTCCCGACCCAGCCATCCAAGCCAAGAGAAGAATAACCGGAAGCAAGAAGCGTAATCCGCGAAAGCAGTCTCCACCGACATAGATTACATAGCACGACCATACAACTACAATCGTGCCAAGCAAAACGGTTCTCTTACGAAACGCTAATCCTCCAACAAAAAGCGCCGGCAAGACAAGACCACTCACGAACAAAAGGCTTTGTTGACTCTCCATCTCCGAGAAGTAGTTAAGTCCGAGCTTCACTTGCCAACCAAACCCGAGCGGCACCTTGACCAAGGCCGTGTTTGGCAACCACTCCCCGAAATACCACAACCGAAAGGCGGTGAGGCCAACAGTGCAGATCACAGGAACGAGAATAAACCAACCGATCTTGGTGATGACATTCTTGGAAACTCCGGAAACCATAACGATTCCAAGACTGATTGCGGCCACTAGAAGTGGACTATCCGGCCGAGTCAAGCAGGCCAATCCGAGCGGGAGACCTGCGACAAGCCATCTATGCTTGCGAACATCTTCCTGATTAAGCTCACGGAAAACCACGAACAACCCCAGACTCAAGAAACCGACGACAAACGATTCTTCCAATCCGCCCACGGCCCAAATAGCCATCGGCTGACACAGGGCTAAGGCCAAGAGAACAAAGGTCAAGGTAACGATTGATTTCTCGCGCGATGGCCAGAAGGCCAAAATCGTTCCGAGAAACATCAAACCCATACCAAAAATTCCCAAAACCCGCGAAGTTTGAAACAAATCCATGCCCAACCAAGCCAGTCCGGCCTGACAGACGAGCCAAAGAAAATTGGAATACCCTTCGACCCGCACACCATCGGTCCAGGTCAACCCTTGACCGGCGAGAAGCCGACGGGCATAGACCATGGAGACAAAGCTATCATCTTCAGTGAAGTTAATGACGTAGTAGTGCTTCACATTGAAACAGAAAACAACGATGGCACTAAAGACAATGGCCAACGAGGCCAAACGACGAAACCAAGCAGAATTGTTAAGGAACATGTCTTCCTCCATTACCTCTTGTTTTAAGAAGCTCAGTTATCTTGGCATAGGATTTTAAAAAAATCAAAAAACGACCATTACTGATCGTTTTTTTCAAAAACTTAGATTAACTACACCCGCTCGTCGCCCCGCAGTTCAAACATTTATAACACGAAGCGTTGCGCACCATGATCGAACCGCAAGTCGAGCAAACCGGCGCGTCGGACTGGTTATCAAAGGTTGAGGTTAATGAGGCTTTTTTTTCATTAAACAAAGTCGGTTGGGGTTCGGCTTCGTTAGTTTTAACCGGGGCGTTATCGACCGGCTCGGCAGAATTTATGCCGGCTTCTGGTTCGACAACATTCATGATACCAACGGCCCGCTGTTCTTCTGGGGTCATGAACTTCATGGCCATCCAGCGGAAAATATAGTCGATCAAAGATTTGGCGATGCGGATGTTGGGATTGTTGGTGTAACCCGATGGCTCGAAACGCATGTGCACAAACTTGTTGACCAAGACTTGAAGTGGCACACCGTATTGCAAACCAATCGAAACCGAGGTCGAGAAAGCATCGGCCAAACCACTAATTACCGAGCCTTCTTTGGACATGGTGACGAAGAGTTCGCCAGGAGTGCCGTCGTCATATAAACCGACGGTGATATAACCCTTGTAAGTACCAACTTGGAATTTGTGAGTAATGGCCCGGCGTTCGTCTGGTAAACGACGACGTAGAGGTTTAATTGATTCGCCACGACCATCGCCAACCGCGACTTCGGATTTTTTGGTGGCCGGAACAACTTTTTTGGATTGATCTTTGTCGAGCGAAGTAGTGAGTGGCTGTTGACGCTTGGAACCGTCGCGGTAAACAGCCACGGCTTTAATGCCCATTTTCCAGGCTTCCACATAAACTTTCTCAATATCCGCTGGTGTTGATTCATTGGGCATGTTAACGGTTTTGGAGATGGCACCGGAGAGATACGGTTGAACCGCGGCCATCATACGCAAGTGACCCATGTATTGAATAGAGCGTTTGCCGTTAGCCGGCCGAAAAGCGCAATCAAAAACTTCCAGATGATCTTCTTTAACATGCGATGCACCTTCGATCGTATCTTTTTCGCTGATATAATCAAGAATTTCTTTTTTCTGATCATCGCTATAACCCAGGCGAGTTAAAGCTTCGGGCACGGTGTTGTTGACGATTTTGATCATGCCGCCGCCGACCAACCACTTGTATTTAACAAGAGCGATGTCTGGTTCGACGCCTGTGGTGTCGCAATCCATCAAAAAGGCTATAGTACCGGTTGGCGCCAAAACCGAAATCTGGGCATTGCGCAAACCATATCGCGCGCCGCGTTCCACCACCTCGTGCCAAGCTTCGCGAGCGGCCGCTAAAAGTTCGCTAGAAACACCGAGCAAAGGAATTTTTTCCGTGGCATCGCGGTGCATGCGCATAACATCTAGAACCGATTCGGAATTTTCTTGATAAGCGGCAAACGGGCCTTTCTTTTCGGCGATTCTGGTTGACTGAGCGTAGCAAACACCGCTTTGCATTGAAGTGATAATCGCGGCTAAATTTCGCCCTTGGTCAGAAGTGTAAGCCAAACCCTGACTCATTAACAAAGCTCCCAAGTTGGCAAAACCAATACCGAGCGGACGAAAAGTTAAACTGTTTTCTTCGATTGACGGCGTCGGATAACTGGAATTACCAATAATAATTTCCATGGCTGTAATAATGATCTCATTCGCGTGCTTAAAAGCCTCTACATCAAATTCCATTAAACCATTAACCTCTTTACGGAATTTCATGAGGTTAAGCGAAGCCAGGTTGCAAGCCGAGTCATCGAGGAACATATATTCCGAGCAGTTGTGCACCAGCAAACCATTGGCCGCGAAGTGATTGGTAACGGATTCGGTAAGATCAAAAACCGCTTCCTCACCCAAATAATCCAGCCGCTCGATTTGTTCTTCGAAAAGATCTTCGTAAGTCGAAATTTTTTCGTTCATGACGGTCAGTTTTTCTTGTTTAACACTGCCTTCGCAAAAACCAATTTGCTCTTGGAACAAAACTCGAGAAGAGCGAGAAACCCGCAAGCTGTGGATTTGCTGAACCGGATATTCTTTTTGGCCACCTTGGCCGTCTGGCATTAAAGCGGTTTTCTGACCGAAAATCCGACGATTTTTGTAAATCTTAGCCTTGATACCAAAAGCCAAAAGCAAAAGTTGCGTCTGCTGTAAAAGTTTTAGTGAAGTGCTGTCCAAAGAGACATATTGGGTTTTATCGCCGTAATTCGCCACAGAGCCGTCGGCCGTAAACAAGCCGCGCAAAACCGCTGACAAGGATTCTTTGTTCAGAAGAAATACCGAGTCTTTAAAAATTTTATTTTCACTTCCCTTATCCAAAACTGCCATTTTTTTGAGTTCGTCGACCACACAACGGGCACTGGTGCCAAAACGCAAAGTTTCTTGCGGTTGAGTAACCTCAGTGTCTCGACAAGCACGACCATCGGCGGCAAAATCTTGTTTAAAACTGGAAAGATTTTTATGTAAAAATTCAGCGACAACTTTTTCTTCTGGAGCCAAAGTAACGATGGCGGTTTCTTGTTCACCGGAGAGGCAACCATCGCCAACCATGACGCCTAAAAATTCCGCCAAGCGCGAATCCAGTTTTTCTTGACCAAAAGCCGGCTTAACTAAAGTAACAATATCTTCGTCCTGCAAATCAATGGCCGCGACATCGCCGCGATTTTTGGTCAAAACCCGATGATCGGCTGTTAACTTTAATTCAAAACCAGACTCGGTTATTAATCGATAAACCGCCTTGGTGCCGGTTTTAAAAGCCGGAGCAATTTCGTGATAAACACCGTCTGATCCTAAAACTTTTGTCGGCGCCGCCAGCAAGGAATCGATACGCTCCCAACCACGCTCCGTGGCCACCATGGTGTCGCCGGTAACGCAGGGGTTTGAAGCGTTAATCCGACCACTGCCCTTACAGGTGTGCCACTTGTTGATAGTGGTATCATACTGAAAACCCGGGTCGCCGCACTGCCAAGCCGCTTCGCAAATTTTGCCCATGAGGTCTTTAGCTTTGTAAGTAACCGAGGGAGCGCCGCTAATAACTTCTTTGGTTGTCCAGTCTTTATCTTCGATCACGGCTTTCATAAAGTCGTCGTTGACCCGAACCGAGTTGTTGGCGTTTTGAAAATAAATTGAACCATAAGCCGGGCCATCGAGCGAGCCGTCGTAGCCGGCGTCGATTAAAGCCCAAGCTTTCTTCTCTTCCTCGACTTTGCAGGTGACAAATTCTTCGATATCTGGATGATCGACGTTTAAAATAACCATTTTGGCCGCCCGACGAGTTTTACCACCGCTTTTAATGACACCGGCAAAGGCGTCTAAACCTTTCATGAAAGAAACCGGACCTGAAGCTTTGCCATTTGAACCGGCCAAATATTCTTTAGAGGAACGCAGGTTGGAAATGTTGGTGCCCGTGCCCGAACCACCTTTAAACAACATACCCTCGGTTACAGCCAAGTTAAGAATGGAACGCATGTCGTCTTGCACTGAATTGATAAAACAAGCCGAGCACTGCGGATGACTGGCCACACCAACATTAAACCAAACCGGCGAGTTGAAAGCGGCCATTTGGTTGACCAAAATATGGGTGAGTTCGTTTTCGTAGGTTTCGGCGTCTACTTCGGACTGAAAATAGCCGTCTTTACGGCCCCAGTTAGAAATGGTTTTGGCTACGCGATCGATTAGCTGGCGAACCGATTGTTCACGGTCGTCTTTACCAACTTGGCCGCGGAAATATTTGGAAACCACAATATTGGTGGCGGTTTGTGACCAAAAATTTGGCATTTCGACGCCGATTTGTTCGAAAACGATTTTTCCCTTTTCGTTGGTAATACGAGCGTCGCGCAACTCCCAAGAGATTTTATTGTATGGATGGACACCTTTTTCGGTAAAATAATTTTTCACTTCCAGACCATGACCGTAAACCGGTTCTTGTCCGTCTCTTTTGTTCAGGCTATCAATATGATAATTAGCGTATTTTTTTGCGGCATGAATCAAATTTAAATCAATCATGGACACACTAATCATTTCCCGAATATCTAAAGTTGTTGGCTGAGTATGACCATCAAAAGACCGCTGCAATCTAGAGACCGCAGTTTTAATGACTTTGTCAATAATCTTTTGATCTTTAATACCGGCCCCAATCATGGCCGCGGCCACTGAACGCTGAATTTTTTCTGGCTGAAAAGGCTCGGAAATTCCACTCCGTTTGGTTACTTGTTTTAAAGAAGTAACATAAGACCAAACAGCGTCTGAAACACCGGCTGGCGATGACACGGCAACAACTTTAGAATCAAAACGGAGGGAGGAATCGGACATAAGTATGGTGGGGTTAACAGGCGTGTTTCCAAAATTTGGGAACAAGAAAAGACAATCCGCCGGGATTATCTTTCCACAAGACCGCCCGTTATTGACGGTGCTTGCGCCCACTGAAACGAAGTCCGAAATGGTCCTCCTTTCCATTTCGTGGTACCTGTATTTTAAGTCTTTGAACGAAGTGTGTCAAAGCAAAAGTTATCCACAAAAAAGATCAAAAAAACATCAAAAAAAGCCGCGTCCGAAGACGGGGCTGAAGAAAAAGTTTGGTCAGCGATAACAGAACATCATTCCCAAGTGGTCGATGGGAAGCTCTGTCCGCTTCTCACGCGAGTCACGAAGGCATTGAGCTCATCGAGGTCAGGAACACCACTGACAAGTAGTGTACACCGACCGAAGTGGGTATTATCGCACGGCTCCCAGTCCAGAACCGCGCTGTACTCTTCCGGCTCGAGACCGCCACCACGAGTCGACACCTTGAAATCGCGCCCCAGAACCATCTGCTTCGTGGGGAAGAAGTAGACCGCGGCCTCGATCTCAGAGACCAAGAAACCCGTCGCAGAGAGCAAGAAGTCTGGCTCAACAAAACCGCGAGGGCCGAACTTGAACTGCTGGCCGTTGGCTTCTTGGAGGTAGAACCTCTGGGTCACCCGATCCCAGTTGAGGAAACCAATACACTCCGGAAACCCTCCGAAACGCTCGGCGTTCTGAACCAGCCAGCCGCCTCGATCTGTCCATGACATCGACCTCAGTTGATCAAGTTCCGCCCGAAGTTCGGGGGTCAGGTTGAAACGCCGGCCGTCCAGCCAGAACCTCAGTAGCGCTTGCATTCTCTCTCTCCTCTGGGTCATGCAGATTTTCCCGCCGGAATGGTCGGGGCCACTATGATCAGGTCTTTTTAGCAAAGAAAACGAAAATTTTCAAGCCTTGAGCAAAATCTTAATATCAAAAAACCAAGGTTTTTAACCTCGGTTTTTTTTGATCTCGAATTTATTTCTATTCCTCAACCGGAATATCTTCTTCGTTCAAACTAATATAACTCACTAACCAATCGTCATCAACTTTTTCAAGTTCGATGTAAATTGGCGAAGAGGTACCGGCGCCATAAATCGTGCCATAGACGGTCGCCAAATCGTTATCGATACTTCGGTTGGAAAAAGAAACTTTTTCCATGTCGGTCAGAACCGGATAACTTTCAACGAGAGCGATTAAACCTTCTTCGCTAGTAACTTTTTGCAAAGTCGGCGAGGTGTAGGCATACATGGAATCGTAAATTTCGTGGCTGGCAAAATCTAAAAAGAGTTCGGCCGATTTGACCGGGGCCGCGGTTAAATTCCAGGCTGTGCCAAAAATCACGGCAAAAAGAGCGACGAAGCCGATGAAACCGGCAATCACTAGGCCAATGACAACTTTTAGCCAGGTGGGAAATTTTTTCTTGGAGTTTTCTTGTTCCATATGAAAAGAAAGTTATTTTTTAAAATGGCATGGTTAAATTTATGGCTGAATCTACTTTTTTAAGTTTAAAATCCACAGGAATCGCTTTGCGCGCTCCGGCACGATCTTCGTAAGCCAAGGCGCCGTATTTTAAACCATACTCGTAGACCGCTTTGGTTACCCGGACATCATCAAGACAATATTGTTTGACCTTTTCTTTCTCGCCCTTTTTCCACCACTCAATCGCTTGCAAACCATGGCCGGTTTTACCGTGGCCGACTGTTGCCAAGGCCACATGGTCGAGTTTGAGGCGAAAACCCAAGGTTTTGTGAATCTCTTCCAAAATATCCAAATTAGGAAAAGTCAAAAAATCGCCGGGATAATAATTATTCATGATCGGCAAATCAAAACCCTTGCTGTTATAACCAATCAAACGATCGGCCCGCTCGAGCCGCGGCCAGAGTTCGCTAAATTCATGCTCTTCAAAAGCCCGATACTCGTCGTTCTCGTAAAAATAAACACCAATAACCGAAATTTTGAATTGACTACGATCACGACTATTAATGTCGTCAAAAGTATTTTGGGTTTCGATATCGAAGACTACTTCGTTGTTCATAGTTGGGTTGGATGGGGTAGGGTAAAATCGGCTTCGTGGCGAAGACTCGTAGAAAACGTAGAAATCGTAGAAGACGTAGAGGGTAGAAGGCGTAGAAGACGTAGAGGGTAGAAGGCGTAGAAATCATAGAAGGCGTAGAGGGTAGAAGGCGTAGAAATCGTAGAAGACGTAGAAGACGTAGAAATCGTAAAAGCCGTAAATATCTACGCTTTCTACGATTTCTACGAGGCCCCAGGCCGATTCTACGATTTCTACGAGGCCAACAGGCCGATTCTACGTTTTCTACGAGGCCAACAGGCCGATTCTACGATTTCTACGTTTTCTACGTTTTCTACAAAACCTCGCCACGAGGTCGACAGACCGATTTTACACTTTTACGGCAATTTATACAAATATAGTTTCTCACCATGGGCTTCGCTGGTTTTAATAAGTAACAAACTTGGATAGCGAAAGGTGCGAGAAACGACTCGGGTACCAGAAGGATAATATTTTTTGAGCAAAGGTTCAAGTTTGGCCTGGGTTTCCGGAAACAAATAAGTGGCCACAACATCGGCTTTGGGTAATTCGACTTTGAAAAAATTTCCGCCCTGTAAATCGATTTTGTCGGAAACCCCGGCTATTCTGGCTCGCAGTAAACCAATCCAACGAATACCCGGATGAATTTCATAACCAATACCTTTGGCCGCGCCGAATTTTTTAACGGCCGTTAAAAGCAACGAACCGTCGCCGCAACCGAAATCAACTACGGTTTCTCCGGATTTTAATTCGGCTAATTCAAACATTTTTTTGCCAATTCGGTCTCTGGTCGGCACCCAAGGCACGCCAAACAAAGCTGTGGCCATCATGGTAACCAAAAAAAACAAAGCGAAAAGCAACAAAAGTTGAATAAAAACTAAAAGAACGAGCAACAAGGTATACATAAAATTATTTAATAAATTTTTTAGCGGTTTCCCAAAGTTCGTCACGGCCCTCTAATTTTTCGGCGTACCACCATTCAGCGCCCCAAAGATAAACTTCAGAAAAGCCCGACTGTCTGGCAAACTCTAAATTATTTTTTAAATCCTCGGCCGTAAAAGCCGTGGCTCTTTCTGTTGAAGTTAATTCTTCGATTGGTTTTACAAACCAGGGTTCGGCTTGCAATTCAGAAACTATGACTTGGTCGACAAAAAAACCAGTTAGCCAAGACCTCGCTCGATAAATTGACGGCACAAAAGGAAACGGAAAAAGCCCCAAAGCCCCGTTCCAACTCAGGCGATACATGGAAACACCCAAAACATCACCAGACAAAGCGTTCAAAATCCAAGGATCCATTTCCCCGCTCACCGTAACCACAATCGGTCGATTGTCGAGTTCGTGGACCAAAGCTACTTCTTCTAAGAAAAAATCTTTATCAGGCGCCGGACAAATTCCAAAAGGAAAAAACGGTTCGTTTTCTACCTGCCAGCGTTCGACTGCCGGACTGTTTTTATAGCGTTCGACAACTTTTTGTTCCATGTTTAAAACCGCGTCTTGACCTTGGTTGTACTCCAATGCTTCGGCCCAATCCGGAATAAAACACTCCGGCCATCGAGGTACTTTACGACCAATCGCTAAAGTCAAATTAACACCGCTTTTTTCGGCCTCGGCCACAAAAAAATCCGTCATTTGCCAATCGAATTCACCCGGAAGTGGCTCGATTTCCGACCAGTAAATTGGCAGACGAATTTTTTTTATTTGCAAATCATGAAGCAAGGCCAAATAAGTCTCTTGCGGATTAAGCCCTAATTTTTCGGAATAAAGAGAACTAAAAGTTACTCCGAATTCCGGTTGACTTGGACTAAACCACTTTTCCAAACAAAAAAAGAATCCGATCAGGGCCAACAAAAAAAATAAAAAAATTATCACTGTTCGAATTCTAATCTTCATAGTTAGTTAAGGAAGTGGGGACGTAGAATCGGCCTCGTGGCGAGGTTTTGTAGAAAACGTAGAAAACGTAGAATCGGCCTGGGGCCTCGTAGAAAACGTAGAAAGCGTAGATATTTACGGCTTTTACGATTTCTACGCCTTCTACGATTTCTACGCCTTCTACCCTCTACGTCTTCTACCCTCTACGTCTTCTACGATTTCTACGATTTCTACGCCTTCTACACCTCCCACAAGACTTCGCCACGAAGCCGGTTCTACTCCTCTACCTAAATCTCTTCTTTCTTTTCTCGCAAAAAGGCCAGCCAACCTTCGATTAACTTAATGGCGGCTTTAAACGGCGCTTCAATAATAAAATCTAGAAAGAATAATAAAATATTTACTCGCGGGGCACGAATGCTAATCCAGCGGCCGGTGCGCACAACCGGTAAAAAGAAAATATCAAAAAGCGCACTACCCCAACCGCCGGTACCTTCGGTCATAACCAGTTCCCGACGACTGCCGCGAATTTTGAAACCGAAGAAAGTAACCAAAGACAAGAAAAACAAGAAAAAGAAAATGGAGACAATACTAAAATCAAACGAGTGTAAAATATAAGAAACAATGCCAACAAAAAGCAATAAAGCCAAAGAATACAAAGTGGCAAAAAGTATACCCATACCGCCTTTAGCCCAAGGTCGACGCTGCGAGAAACGTAAAATTTTAACCTTATCCAAACCCAAAACCGACTGAAGTTCGGCAAACAAAAGTTCGGTATTTTTCTTTTCCGGAATATGAACGGTTAAACCGATAACCGCCAAAACCAAAGGGTGAAACAAAATATTGGTTAAAAGCGGAGTCCAGCTGGAATCTTTGGCTACCAAACGATCAAAAGGCAACTCGACCAATAAGGCCAAAATCGATTTGGTAAACAAGATAAAAACAATCGCCCGAATAATACTGCGGTGTACTCGAACTCGGAATTTATCATAACGAATGGCCGCGGCCTCGGCCACGGCTTGGCGAAATCTTTTTTCGTCGGACAAAATGTCTTCGATATCGCCGGAATGTTTTTCGCAAACGTCTCGCAAAATCGTAAAAGCCACCGAACGCTGACGAACAAAACGAAACAAACGTTCGCCCGAAGAATGGTTGAGTTGGTTTTCGACAGTTTCGATAATTTGCGGCAAACGCCCGGCCACGTGTTCGACCAATTCCGATGTTGGCGCCTTGGACCAATCGGGGAAATACAAAACAAAAACTCGATAACGCAAAGTCGCCCGATTGGATTTTAAAACCGCTCGGTGAACAGCCACATAAAGTTGAAGTTCGCGGTCTTCGGGTTTGATTTGAGAAGTCGCCCATTCTAACCGACTTTTAATATTTTGATAAACCAAACCCACCAGACCTTCTTCAACCAAAGGCGGGGAAAGTTTATATTCGATTTCGGTTGAAAGAACATCGAGTAACCAAAGATTAAAATGATGAGTATTTTTTCCGGCTTCCTCGGCCTGAACAAACAATGGTTGAAATTTTCTTAAAATCGCGGCCACTTCGTCGAGAGTTTTTGTGGGTACGGCATTGTTCGGTAAATAACGCGCCCAAATAAGTTCATGCAACAAATCAGAAGACAAAGAAATTACATCTTCCTCGCCGAAACGACGTTTTAAAATTCGTCGAATGGCGTTACGACGCAACAAATGTTCTTCATCGTACTCCAAAGCATTACGAACATTTTCGTAAACACTGGCCGCGGCCGAAACGGTTTCGCTAACCGAAATGGTTTCGTTTTCTTTGGTTTCTTTAGGGGCCTGAGATCTGGCAATCGTCGCCAAAAAGGCTTTTAAATAGGCTTCTTCCATATCGCCAAATATTTTAGCACGCCAGCCAATAAAATTAAAGATCGGCAGGAATAGCCGATCTTTAATTTTCAACTCTTCAACTTAAACTCGCAAGTTATTTTACAAAAGCGTATTGACTCCACCAATCTTGATTATAAGCAAGTTCTTCCGGAAACTGATCAGAAGGTCTGGGCAACGGAACGGTTAAAATACCGGTATAAGCCGTATGGAAAACCGGCGGTTGATCGTCGGCCGACTTTTTTAAAGTAAAAACCAAAACATCGGTTAACGGCGGTTCGACTCCGCGAACAACATTAACTTTAATATTATCCACTGATTGGCCGTAACCTCTCTGCTCGACAGTAACTCGATCGGCGATTTCCGGGGTAATTTTTATCAACGCGCAATTTCCGAGCTGGTTACCTTCGGGAATACCCAATCTTGTCTTTTCTCCATGACTCACGATTATTTGAAAATCTGCAAACAAACATCTGGATATCGAATTCTTTATCCAAACTGGAACCTGGCCAGAATCTAACAAAACACGAATTTTTTCCAGACAAAAACCAATAATTTTTTCCGGATCAACAATTACCGGATGAAACTTAGAGCCAACGGTCTCTAACTGCCGCGCCAAAAAACTCTCGTCAATTACCTGCTCGACTCCGTCGTCGTCAAAAGTCTGGCCGATCAATTTAGCTCGAGCCTCGACCGAAATTCCAACCAAATGCCGAACCACATGAACCAAGCTTTCCGGAGTAATCTGAAGATTTTCCAAATCTTCTTGCTCGACCGGACGAACCTGCTCGGCATAATGACGGATTCCTTCTTGTTCGAAAAAAGACGATTGAACTTTTGTTTCCGGAAGAGCAACTCCGTGTTCTGATGGTATGGACATAAAATTTTAAACAATCAACGGCAACTTATGGATTTCACTCTTGCGACCGAGCACCACATCCTCAATACGATAGGTGCCGTGCGTCGGTGCCTCGACATAACCACTCCAGGCCATGCGGGCCATGCCGCCGGAGTTAACCCAGTCGAAGAGCCATTCATTGGTGTATTGCGGATCATTTTGCGGTACACCGCCGCCGATGTATTGGAGCCAAAGACGATTGAATTCTTCTTGACTACCAATTGGCGGGGCCATAATAATAGCAAAACCAAGACCGGTATAAAACGACATTTCGCTCGGTTTAGTCCAGATAACATCGGTGGTTTTCAAAATCTCGTTCATACCTTCGAAATAATTTTTTCGAGAGTCGAACATGGGAATCCCCAAACCGTCGCCTTGATGTTGTTTAATACCAAGATCGGCCGCGGCTTTTTCAAAATAAGTGGCGACGTCACGACGAGTGCCGGCAACTAAATTGAGATGAACTTCTTCGCGCTTAATAGCCTTTCTTAAACTCTTTAAAACCTGAACACCCAACGAACGTTGAGCGCCGGCGCCGCCGATCATATAAGTAAGAGTCAGAGGATGGTCGGGAGAAGCTTTCATTCGACGAGCCCCCAAATCGTTGGTTAGAGTTCGTTTGTAATGCGAACGAAAAATTCCTCGCGGATCCAAATTAACTAACCTTTTGGAAAACATATCTTTAAGAGCCGCGGCGTTTAAACCACCAACCAATTCTTTTGGTAAAGGAAAACCGGTCAAAATAATATTTTCCTCGCGTACGCCGTAAAGTTTAAGTCGTTCGACCACCCGGCCGTTGCTGGCAAAATATTTGATCCGAGATTTTTTTGGATCCATTGGCGCCCAGGTTCGAGAAATATCGGCATCGCAGATAATACAATAAATATCGCCCGGATAATCATAATATTCAGCGGCAAAAGCCGGAATAAAAAAAGTCGTAACAAAAGGCAGGGGGTTCTCCGCCATTTTGTCGACCAAGTGACGGCCGAGCTCGTGCTTTTCAATCAAACGATAAATCTGCTTGAGTTGAATATTAGAATCTGACAAATCGCGACGCGGATAAAATTGCGGAATTTCTTGCCAACGATCCAAAGCTTCGAAAAGAAAATTCCCCACCATCGGAACCGGTTTAAGACGCGAAATCGCTTCATAAAGTTCGCGACTCTCGCGCCAAAGTTTTTTATCTTCTGCTGGAATACCGCGATAAGCATTGGCCGAAATTATTTCGCCACACGAAAGATCGCGCAACGGAAAAGCGGCACGAGAGTGGCCGTAACCCATGTTAACATCGATGATGTGAGCTCTTTTTTGTTCGGTTTTCATATATTTGTTACGAATCACGAATTTTTACACGAATTCACGAATTTGGGGTGGTTTGGATCGGAGGAAGAATACGAGTGTATGTAACTCCATCTTCGCCAAATCTTACCAATAGTCCAAGGGGTTTATTAAAACTAACTAAATAGGATTTCAATTGTTTATAATCATTTAATTTAAATCTTTCGCCAACTTTTAATTCCAAAATAATTTGATCGCCTATTAAAAAATCAACTAAATAATCACCAACTTTTTTACCGTGACAAAACACAGGTATTCTTTTCTGTTGTATAAAAGTTAATCCTCTTTTTTCAAGACAAATGGCAATGGCTTTGTAATAAATTTTTTCTCTGTGTCCGAATCCAACTTCATTATAAGCCTCAAAACAAGCTCCAACAACTTCATAACTCAAATCGGCTTTGTTGCTTAATTCCTCCACTCCTCGTATGATTTAATCATATGAAAAAGGGAGGAAAAATCAACAAAAAGTTAAATAGTTTAAATAAAGCTGTTAAGCAGGATAAGAAAAAGAAAGCTAACAA
>Ga0209417_1000794_pt1 | contig 66369 bp, 39 predicted proteins | sample RifGroF2_FD_184002 | JGI IMG/M metagenome (GOLD analysis project Ga0209417, IMG submission 184002) | Groundwater microbial communities from Rifle, Colorado, USA - Groundwater F2 (SPAdes) (version 2) | ecosystem: Environmental > Aquatic > Deep subsurface > Groundwater | place: Rifle, Colorado... | reverse complement strand
GGCTTACGCCGGCGGCTACGTAGCCGCGTCCGTAAGGACGTGGATTCTTATTCATATGCGCGGAGGCCGTGTCAAGATGCACCCGGAACGAACAGGACGAAGGATTGTTGTTTTGCCTTTTGTAACCTGCGATGATGATTCGGATGCAGAAACCTGAAGGAAGCGTGAGCATGAACGATCTGGCCGTGATGTTTGTGGATGACGAGCAAAACGTTTTGGATGCCTTGGAGCGGAAACTCATCCGGGAGCCTTACCGCCGGATTTTTGCGGCCAGCGCGCTGGACGCCCTGGAGATCCTGGCGCGGGAACCGGTTCATGTGATCGTTACGGATATGCAAATGCCGGGCATGGATGGGTTGGCCTTTCTACGAAAGGCCAAGGACCTCTATCCGGAGATCGTCCGCCTGGTGTTCAGCGGACACACCGATGTTCCGTTGATCTTGGAAACGATCAATAGCGGCGAGGTTTTTCGCTATATTACCAAGCCGGTTGCGGAGCCGGCCGAGTTTCAGGCCGTCATCCGCCAGGCTGTTGAGTATTATCTTCTTCGACGGGATCGCCGGCAATTGATGGAGCAGCTCGCCGAGCGCAACAAGGAGCTTGAGGCCATGCTGGCCCAGGTGAAGCAGTTGGAGGGCTTGTTGCCGATTTGCGTGGGGTGCAAAAAAATCCGGGACGATACGGGTTATTGGCAGCGGATCGAAAAATACATCGGCGCCCATTCCCAGGTGGAGTTCAGCCATTCCCTTTGCCCCGAGTGCGCCCATCGGCTTTACTCGGATGTTTTTCCGGATAAGCCGCAACCGACGGATTAAAACGAACACAACGTCGACAACTTGGGTCCGACCCGGATGCGCCCCCCGAATACTTTCGGGCGCCGGGCCTTGACACCGTCCGGCTCGTTCGATACGGTCACACCCACAAACGACAACTGAATATGTAAAGAGTCAGGCGTCTGTGTTGCCTCTATTCCGCTATTTGTTTGCAGGAAAGACTTCAGGGGTTCCATAAGCACAGGCTGTTTATGCGGCCTTCGTGTCGCGCGACTGTACACGATCATCAGCATTAACCCATAAGGAGAAACTCCTCATGCTGACGCCGGAACAAAAGTACCTAGCCGGAAAACTGCGCAATCCCGATGCGGATAACGAATGGAAGGACTGGAGATGGCAAATCCGGCATTCCATTCGCGACATCGAGACCTTCGAGCAGCTTCTCGATGTGCGTTTCGCGCCCGATGAAAAAACGGCGTTGATGGAAACCGTCAAGCGATTTCCGCTTTCCATCACGCCCTATTACCTTTCGCTCATCGCTCGCGAAGATTTTCGCAACGATCCGGTCTTTAAACAGGCCTTTCCGCAGGCCGCCGAACTCATCGTGACCCACTACGACATGCCGGACCCGCTCGACGAAGACAGCGACAGCCCCGTGCCGGGCATCACGCATCGCTACCCGGATCGCGTGCTTTTCCATGTCAGCAACACCTGCTCGATGTACTGCCGCCATTGCACGCGCAAACGCAAAGTCGGCGACGCGGATTTCATTCCCGACCGCCAGACGCTCCTTCGGGGCATCGCATATATTCGCGACACGCCGCAGGTGCGCGACGTGCTGCTGTCGGGGGGCGACCCCTTCATGCTCGACGATCAGACCCTGGATTGGATCTTGGGCGAACTGCGCGCCATCCTGCATCTCGAAGTCATCCGCATCGGCACGCGAATGCCGGTGGTGCTGCCGTATCGCATCACGCCCGCTCTCGTGGCCATGCTGAAGAAGCACCATCCGCTCTGGATCAACACGCACTTCAATCATCCGCGCGAGATCACCGCTTCCGCGCGGCAGGCGTTGGCGATGCTGGCCGACGCGGGCATTCCGCTGGGCAACCAGTCCGTCCTGCTGGCCGGCGTCAACGACTGCCCCCGCATCATCAAGCGGCTCGTGCATAAACTGGTGCAAAACCGCGTGCGGCCCTACTACCTTTACCAGTGCGACCTCTCCGAGGGGCTCGCGCATTTCCGCACGCCCGTCAGCAAGGGCATCGAGATTATGGAAAGTCTCATCGGCCATACCAGCGGATTTGCCGTGCCGACCTACGTCATCGACGCGCCCGGCGGCGGCGGCAAGATCCCTCTGGTGCCGCAGTATCTGGTTTCCTGGTCCACCCACAAGGTCATCCTGCGCAATTACGAAGGCATCATCACCACCTACAAGGAACCCGACTCCTACGAGCCGGTCTTCTGCGACCGCAACTGCGACGCCTGCAAGCTTTCGCTCAATCTCGAAGAGGCCTCGGAATGCGAAGCCACCGGCCTGCAAAAACTGCTGGCCGATTACGACGACGCGATCTCGCTGGTGCCGCGCGACAACGACCGGTATCAACGCCGCACCCTGCACAAACCCAACGAGGAAACGACGTCCTAACGGAGGCGACATCATGAGCGATGCCCTGATCCATATCGGCAACGCCCTTGTGCAACACGGTCCCGACAACGACCGCGTGTATCTTATGAAGCTCGGGAGCGAGCCCATTGAAAGAATCCTGGCCGCGCTCGAAGCGCTTGCGCTCGAAAATCGTTACGGCAAGATTTTCGCCAAGGTCCCGGCTACGGCGCTCGCCTCGTTCGAGCAGCACGGGTTCGTCCTCGAGGCCTCCATCCCCCGGTATTACGGCGGTCAAACGTGCTGCTTCGCCAGCCGCTTCCTCGATCCGATTCGCCAGGTCGACCGGAACGCCTCCGCCGTGGCCCGGGTGCTCGACGCTTGTCTGCGCAAGCCCCTGCTGCCGTCGCCCCCGGTCCTGCCGGCGGGCTTTACCTGCCGCGAAACGGTCCCGGAAGACGCCGACGCCATGGCCCAACTGTACGCCGCCGTCTTCGCTTCCTATCCCTTTCCCATCCACGACCCCGACTACCTGCGCGGCAACATGCGCCGCGGCGACGTGCGATACTTTGCCGTTCATCACGACCAGGCCCTCGTCGGCCTTTCGTCCGCCGAACTCGATCGCGAGGCCCGCGCCGCCGAAATGACCGACTTCGCCGTCGCCCCGGAGTGCCGCGGCCGCAAGCTTGCCCTGCATTTGCTCGGCGTCATGGAACGCGCCCTCGCCGCGCCAACCTGCGCCACCGCCTTCACCATCGCCCGAGCCGTCTCCCACGGCATGAACGACGCCTTCGCCCGCCTCGGCTATCGCTTTGGCGGCACGCTCGTCAACAACACCCAGATTTCCGGCGCCATCGAAAGCATGAACGTCTGGCATAAACCGCTGTGAATTTGGAGAATGGCCTGCGGACGACGGGGGCCGGCAACGTTCAGGGCGACCGCCTGACGGCGCCTGCTCTCGGTCCTAACCCGCATTTCTCACCGCCCGGTGAGAAATCCGGGCTAATCCAATGGCGGCCATTTTTAAAATGGGGTTTACAGGTTCTATAATTTGCGGTATCCAAACTTCCATTAAGCGATGACGCCTGATCGAACCATGGCTATAAGTTTTACAACTCGCATAGAAGTCTTGTCTCTTTTGTTGTCTCAACGCATTTTCTATTCCAAGCTCTCCGGCATGCACGCGCGGTAATGCGGACAACGCGCGTATTCGCTCGCGGAGCCGCAACGATGGACGTCGATAAACTCGGAAGGGCAAAATGACGGGGCTATTTTGTCCGGTTCGGCCGTGGCTGGTTGGTCATTAGGAGGACACATGAATACCGGAAACGAAGCAAGCAACGACCGTTTTTCCAATCCTTGGAAAAAGTGCGCTAAAATGTTCCAATCCTTGGAAATCGTCGGACCTGTTTTTCCAACCCTTGGAAAACTCGCTGTAGCGGCGGGGCTGCTGCTCATGGCGCCGACGGGCCGGGCGGCCACGGGCTGGTTCGAGGATTTTGTCGTGCTGGATGTGGACGACACGGCCGGCGCCTCCTATTGGATCGGCGCCGATCCTTCTTCCGGAACGCCATTTCACGAGCGCGATTTCGGCGTGGTGACCAATCTGGTCATCAGCGGCTGCGACATGAAGTACTGGAGCGATTCGCAGGACCGCGAGGGCGGGGCGTACTACTGGAGCGTGGATGGCGGCGCGGAGCATGAGGTGCTCTGGAGCCAGGCGGCGCTGGGCGGCAACGACTATCAGGGGACGTCGTCGACGGATCAGAACGTTTTGTCCGGTCTGCGCGCCGGCGCGCATGGGCTGGCCGTCTGGGCCAAGAGCTGGGGGTCGGGGCAGGGGGACAGCTGGCTTTCCAACGGAGGAAACAATTACACGGCCGCGTTCAGCTTGGTCGTGAGCTATACGATATCGCCCAGCAACGGACCGCGGGCCGGGGGGAACAGCGTCCTTATCACCAATTGCGTTCCGGCCATCGGCGACGGGGCCGACATCACGAACATCCTGGTGGGGTCGGTGGGCACAACGAACATTATCGGACAGGGCGCCAATTGGGTGGCATTTATCGCGCCGAGCCAAACGTCCGGCGTGCAAGAGATTGTGGTGGAGTCAGCCTCCGGCTCTTCGCCGCTGGCCGGCGCCTACACGGTCAACCCGGACGGCGTGATCGGTTACTACGCCGACGGATGGGAAGAAACCGCGGGGTTGCCGGCGGCCCGGCTGGGTCTTGGCGCGGCGACGTACAGCAATGTAATCCATGCGGCGGGAGGCTATACGTACGCTTCGAACGTTTTCTGCTTCGGCGGCACAAACTGGACGGAACAAATCGGTTTGCCGGATGGCCTTCGCAATCTGTCGCTATGCGTCTACAGCGACACCTTGTACGCCGTATCCGGCACGGGGTCCAGCGGAGAGCCGGAGGATACGCCTTATTACTATGAGCCCAGTAATTCCGTCTGGTATTCGACAGGCGCCGCCATGCCGGCGCCGCGTACGGCCATGGGCGTGGCGTCCTACAATGGCTATCTCTATGCAGGCGGCGGCTATTATGGCGTCGGGTCGCCCTATCAAAAGAAAGAGGCGTATCGTTTCGACGGGTCGAGTTGGACTTCGGTTGCGGATCTGCCCGACTATCGCGATGCGCCGGTCTTCATTACATTTCATGGCTCGATGTATTGCGTTGGCGGGGCCGGGTCCGGCGGCGTCTCCGTCACCAATGTTTACCGCTACGATGGAACCAACTGGTGGGGCGTTCTCGGGTTGCCGGCGCCGCGCCACGGATTGGGAGCCGCCGTGCACAACGATCGGCTCTATGTCTATGGCGGTTTGTCCAATACGACGGCCCGCAGCGAGGTTTTCGGTTTCGATGGAACGAACTGGCACACGATGGCGGCGCTTCCCGCCGTGCGGGCTCGTCCCGGCAGCGCCGTCCTGAGCAATCAGATGTACTGCATCGGCGGCGGCACGGCCGGTTCTTCCGGCGCAATGACCAATGTTTATCGCTATCCTGCTTGGCGTGGCGGGGTAACGCCCTCCTCCGGCTCCTGGCTGGGCGGATATCCCGTGATCGTCAGCGGCGCCAACTTGTGCGATGGAACGGATGTGACCAACGTGACCATCTGTGGCGTGAGCGTGAGTTCGATCGACAGCCAATCGGCTACGCAGGTCGTGGTGACGGCGGGCGCGGGGACTCCAGGTCTCGGCGACGTGAGGATTTACTCCTCGAGCTACGGCATGACCGTGAAGAGCAACGCGTTTCTCTATTTTGAAGTGGCGCCTACGGACGGCCCCAACGCCGGCGGAAACACGCTCACGATTACCAACGGCGTGCTGGGCGACGGTTCGGACATCACGAACGTTTTGGTCGGCGGCGTGGCCGCGACGATTACGGATCAGGGTGAAAACTGGGTGACGATTACGATGCCGGCTCACGCGACGGGGACCGTGGACATCGCGATTCAGTCCGCCAGTTTGGGCGAAACGCTGTTGAGCTCGGCCTACGCCTACAACCCGTCGGGCAACATTCCCGATCCGGTGGTCGCGAATCCCTTGCCGCCGTGGATTACTCTGACGAACAGTTGGCTGAACGGGACCAACGGAGCGATCCTGGCCGGCGCGGCGGCCGGTTACGAGAGCGGGTCATCGGTCCGATACGCGGGGGATGTGAACGGGGACGGCAGGGACGACTTCCTGGTGGGGGCGTGGCATGCTACGCCGTTGAGCCGCTCCGGCGCGGGCGAGACGTACCTGATCTATGGCAACGAAACCGGATTTCCGGCGTGGGTCACGCTGACGAATACGTGGGTGGACGGCGTGAACGGTACGATTTTCGCCGGCGTAAAAGCGGCCGATTATTGCGGCATATCGGTGAGCGCGGCCGGCGACGTCAACGGGGATGACTTGGACGACCTGTTGATCGGCGCGCATTATGCCGATCCGGAAGGAGTCGCCGCTGCGGGCGAAACGTATATCGTATACGGCAGCGCCACGGGTTTTGCGCCCCTGGTTACGCTGACGAATACCTGGCTGGACGGAACCAACGGCGTGCTCCTGGCCGGTACGAAATCGAGCGGCTACAGCGGCTATTCGGTGAGCACGGCGGGCGACGTCAACGGCGACGGGTTGTCCGATGTCTTGGTCGGGGCCTATTATGCCACTCCGGGTCCCTATGCGGCCGGCGAGACGTATCTGGTGTTCGGAAAAACCGGCGGGCTGCCTCCGTTCTGCCCCATGACGAATACCTGGCTGGATGGGACCAACGGCGTGCTCCTGGCCGGCTCGAAGGCGACGGATCGCAGCGGGTTTTCGGTGAGCGGGGCGGGCGACGTCAACGGCGATGGCTTGGACGATCTATTGATCGGCGCCTACGATGCCGATCCGCGGGGGCTCGCCAGCGCGGGCGAGTCGTACCTGATCTTCGGCCGAACGAACGAATTCCCCTCGTGGATCACGTTGACCAACTCGTGGCTGGACGGAACCAATGGAGTGATCCTGGTCGGGGATACGATGAACGATTATAGCGGACGTTCGGTTAGTGCGGCCGGCGACGTCAACGGGGATGGGTTGTCCGACTTTTTGATCGGGGCGTATAGCGCCGACCCCTGGGGGCGGTCGGCCGCCGGCGAAACCTATCTGATTTATGGGCGAACGAACGCGTTTCCTCCGTTCATCATCTTGTCGGGCGCGTGGCTGGATGGGACCAACGGCTCCATCCTGGCCAGCGCCGAGAGTGGGGATTACAGCGGTTATACGGTGGGGACGGCGGGCGACGTCAACGGCGACGGCTTATCCGACGTGCTGATCAACGCGTATGGCTCCGTTGCGACGGCCGTGGGCAAGACCTATCTGGTGTATGGGAGAGCGGATGGCTATTCGCCGATGGTCACGCTGACCAACACCTGGCTGGACGGGACCAACGGCGTGATCCTGGCCGGCGCATCGGCGTCCGACAGGAGCGGCTCCGCTCTGGGTTATGCCGGCGACGTGAACCATGACGGGCTGAGCGACTTTATGGTGGCGGCGAGTCTGGCCGATCCCGGAAGCCGCAACAGCGCGGGCGAAACGTATCTGATCTATGGGCGAAGAACTTCCGGCAGCTCTTCCGTCGCGCCCAGTTCCGGCATCGTGACGGGAGGGTTCACGGTTGTCATTACCGGTTCGAACCTGGGCAACGGCTCGGATATCACGAACGTGACGCTCTGCGGCGCCGGCGTGGCGTCCATCGACAGCCAGTCGGCGACGCAAGTCGTGGTCACGGCCGGCGCGGGCGTGGGCGGCGTGGGCGATGTGGCGATTTACTCCGTCAGCTTCGGCCTGACCGTTTCCTCGAACGCCTTCGAGTACATCAAGGCGCCCCAGACCATCGCGTTCGACGCGATCCCCGCCAAGACCTATGGCGACGCCCCCTTCGATCCCGGCGCGACCGCCAGCTCCGGGCTCGAGGTGAGCTATGCCGTGTCCAATCCGGATGTCGCCACCAATAACGGCAGTCTTATCTACATTACCGGCACGGGAACGTGCGCGATCGTCGCGACGCAATCCGGAAATGGAACTTATCTGGCCGCCTTGGGCGTGACCAATGTCATGGCCGTGAGTCCCAAGGGCCTGACAGTGAGTGGGGCGACCGCGGACAACAAGGCCTACGACAGCACGCCTGCCGCGACCCTCACGGGCGGCTCGCTGGTGGGATTGGTCGACGACGACATCGTAACGCTGGATAACGCCTCGACCGGGACGTTCTCGCAAGCAGGCGTCGGCGTCGAGATTGAGGTGACCAGCTACATGGAGCTGGGCGGAGCGGATGCCGGCAACTACAACTTGAGCCAGCCGGCTCTGTCGGCCGACATCACCAAGGCCAGTCAAATGCTTGGCAGCTTCCTCGCGACCAACGGTTCGGTATTTGTGGAAACAGATGTCGTCGGCTTGAGCGCGACTGCCTCCAGCGGGTTGGGTGTAAGTTTTGCCGTGGAGTCCGGTCCGGGCTCCATAGCCGAAGGCACGAACCTGAGCTTCACCGGCGGCGGCTTGGTCGGCATTGTGGCTTCGCAGACGGGCGACGCCAACTGGAACGCAGCGCCGGCACTGACCAATGCCTATCGCGTGATGGGTTACTACACGCTGACCATCGAGTCGGCTTACGGCTCGTGCACGCCGGATGTGGGCATCTATACCCAGCTGGAAGAAAGCGTCATCACAAACCAAGTGACGACGCCGGATACGCTGGGCACGACCCAGTACGTGTGCGGCGGCTGGAGCATGTCCGGCAACGATCCCGTCAGCGGCGCCGCCACCAGCCTGGTGATGACCGTGACCAACGACGCCGTGTTGACGTGGTTGTGGACAACCAATTACTACCTGACGCCCGCGGCCGGCGCTAACGGCAGTATCGACCAAACCGCCGCCTGGTTCGCCAACGGTGAACCGGTCACGATTACCGCGACGCCGGATGCCTATTACCACTTCGAGAACTGGAGCGGCGATGCGAGCGGCAGCGCCAACCCGCTGAATCTGTCGATGGACGCGCCGAAAGGGGTGACGGCGAACTTCGCGGCCATCCTGACGACCAACAAGCCAACCCCGGAATGGTGGCTGGTGCATTACGGCATCACGAATCATTTTGAGGAAGCCGTCGATCTCGACGCGGACGACGACGGCATCCCGACCGGCGACGAGTACATCATGGGCACGGACCCGACCAATCCCGTCTCGTATCTGCACTTGGACCAAATCAGTCTGGAAGGATCTTCCTGCACCATGGCCTGGCCCTGCGCGTCGAATCGGGTGTACGACGTGCAGTACGGCCTGACGCTGTCGACGGGAACGTGGGCGTCGGCGCAAGGGCTGACGAATCTCGTGCCCGAGTCCGGCTGGGTGGTCATCACCAATGTCCTGGATGTCGAACCGATCAAGCACTATCGCCTGCGGGTACGGTTGCCGTAGCATCGAGGAGCTTGTCAGTGTCAGCTTGTCAGTGTCAGGCATAGACAATAGACTTTTCATACCACAGCTTGTCAGTGTCATGCTTGGCGCGTGGCGAATACGGCATCTGCAGTACAAGACGAAAATAAGATCTCAAAGATTTTGGAGGGTTCCGCTCTGTCGGAACCCTCTTCTTTCGGTCGCGACGGAGCGCGCCCCTCCAAAACACAAGTCTTCTTGTAGCGGCCAATCTTTGCGGCGATCCTTCTTGGCCCAGCTCTACATGAAGGAGGATTTGCGTATAAAAACAGGCGGCCTCGCCCCGGCAGCGGGGCCATGTAGCCCCGCCTCCAGCCGTCACGGGCCAGCTTCCCCGGGCGCGTGTTTTCTGCGGCCGTGTCGGGATGCACCCTTCTCAGTCTTAGCCGCAGCTTTTTGTGGAAAAATGAGACGGAAGCGCGTTGTTGTCTGATCTCCAAGAAGCCCTGCGTTGCTGGAAAAACTCGCGGTAACGTTGTATGGTTCTGTCAAGATGGGGGTTATCATGGGCAAAGCGGTCATATGGACTTTGGTTATGCTTATCGGCGCAAGCGTTCAGGTGCGTGCCGACGAGGCGCCCGGGACGGCGGAGCTCGTGGTCGACGTGGAATCGATTCAACCGGGCGTGCCGTTTAGGGCGGGCGTTTTGCTTCGCCTTCCGGATCATTGGCATACATACTGGCGCAACGCCGGCGATTCGGGCATGCCGCCGGAAATTACCTGGCAATTGCCGGAAGGCTTTGCCGCCGGGCCGATCCTCTGGCCGGCGCCGAAGACCTTCGATGAACCGCCCGTGATGAGTTTCGGATACGATCGCGAGGTGCTCCTGTCGTGCGAAATCAGACCGCCCGAAGATAGTCCAGCCGCCGCGACGTATATCCTTGAAGCGAAACTCGTCTGGTTGGTTTGTCGCGAAGTATGCATACCTAAAACAAACCGGCTCCGGCTGACGCTTCCCGCCCAGGTCGAGCCGCCCGCCAAGGCGTCCCGCTGGGCCGAACTTTTTGCCCGCGCAAAGCAGACTTTTCCGGTCCGGGATGACGCGTGGACTTTCCGTGCGCGAGTGAATCAGGGAGTCCTTTCGTTGTGCGCGACGCCGCCGCCCGGAGTATCGGCCGGCGACTTGGCGCGTGCGGTTTTCTATCCGGTTCAACCGAACCTGGTGGCCTACGAGCCGCCGGCCTGGGAATGGTCGGAGACCGAAAGCTGTCTTCGCATGAAACGAATTTCCGGAAACAAGCCGCTGCCCGACCGCCTGGAAGGCGTGCTCGTTGTGCCGCGGGGAAAAGCGCTCGAGGTAAACATAACGTTGGAGAAATAGTGGGAGGAAAAAATGAAAGCAGGATTATGGTTAGCGATGGCAAGTCTGATCGTTGGATGGGCCGCGGTCGTGGACGCGCAGGAAGCGACGATTGGCCAACCGGCGCCCGATTTTGCCCTGACGGATACGATGGGGCAGGCTCATACTCTGTCCGGGCTCAAGGGTAAATACGTGGTGCTCGAATGGACCAACTACGATTGTCCGTTTGTGAAGAAGCACTACCGGACGGGCAACATGCAGAAGTTGCAGAAGAAATACGTGGAGAAGGGCGTCGTATGGCTCTCGATCAACTCGTCCGCGCCCGGAAAACAGGGCCATTATCCGCCGGAGCAATGGAACGAGTCGATCAAGGAACACAGCTCTGCATCGACCGCCGTCTTACTCGATCCGGACGGTAAAGTTGGAAAACTGTACGGGGCGAAAACCACGCCGCACATGTTTGTCATCAATCCGGAAGGCGTGCTGGTCTACAAGGGCGCCATCGACGACAAGCCCTCGTTCGATGCCGAGACGGTAAAGACGGCGACGAACTACGTAGAGCTGGCGCTCGATGCCGCGATGGCCGGAAAACCCGTGGCAACCCCTGAAACCCAAGCCTACGGCTGCTCGGTCAAGTACTGAACTTTGTCCTCGCTGGGTGCATCTTAAGTGACCCGTTATCCTTGTATTAATGTAGTAGACATACAGGAATACAAGGATATAGTAGCGTCATGATTAAACGCAATCGTTACATTAATCAAATAACAAAGGCGCTACATAACAACCCCATTGTAGCGTTGCTGGGACCTCGTCAATCCGGGAAGACCACGTTGGCTCGTCAAGTGGCGGAAAATGATTCTTCGGTCATTTTCGATCTGGAGAAACAAGCTGATCAGGCGCGCTTGGCCAATCCGGAATTGGCTTTGTCGCGCCTGAAGGGGCTGGTCATTATCGACGAGATTCAGCGCCGTCCGGAACTTTTCAGCGTGCTTCGTCCGTTGGCTGACCGTCCGGATAACCCGGCCAAATTTATGATTCTTGGCAGTGCTTCGCCGCAGATTGTACGCGGTGTTTCCGAGTCGTTGGCCGGCCGGATTGCGTTTGTCGATCTGGCTGGCTTCGATCTGGGCGAGCTCGGCGTCCAAAACATGTATTCGTTGTGGTTGCGCGGCGGTTTTCCCCGTTCCTATCTCGCGAATGACGAAGAGGCCAGCCGGGCGTGGCGCGAAAACTTCATCCGCACATTCCTTGAGCGGGATATTCCGTTGCTAGGCATTCGCATCCCCGCAGAGACCCTGCGCCGATTTTGGACGATGGTCGCACACTATCATGCCGAACTCTGGAACGCCGCTGAACTGGCGCGTTCCCTCGGCGTTTCGGAACACACGATCAGACACTACCTGGACATTCTATCCGGCGCGTACATGGTGCGCCAGCTTCCGCCTTGGTGGGAGAATCTGGGCAAACGCCAATACAAATCCCCCAAAGTGTTTATTCGCGATTCCGGACTCTTCCACAGCCTCCAGGGAATTGCCCGTGAGCAGGATTTGCTGGCGCATCCGAAATTGGGCGCGTCGTGGGAGGGGTTCGCGCTGGAGCAGGTGCTGATCTTGGCGGGCGAGCAGCAGGCCTTCTTCTGGAGAACGCATGCGGGGGCGGAACTCGATCTGCTCCTCTTCCGGGGCGGTCGGCGATATGGCATCGAGTTCAAATATAGCGGTTCGCCCGCGATGACCAAGTCGCTGCACTCCGCCCTGACCGATCTAAATCTTGACCAAGCGTGGATTATTCATCCTGGCGAGCAAGCTTACCCTTTGCATGACAAGGTCGAGGCTCTTCCTCTGCAGGAGCTGTCTCGTCTCGCTCCCATACTGACCTGAGCAGCGAATCGGGGAACGATTTCTTTGTGCGCGGCGCCGCCGCCCGGAGTAGCGGCCGGCGATCTGGCGCGCGCGGTTTTCTATCCGGTTCAACCGAACCTATTTTGCCCTGACGGATACGATGGGGCAGGCTCATACTCTGTCCGGGCTCAAGGGTAAATACGTGGTGCTCGAATGGACCAACTACGATTGCCCGTTTGTGAAGAAGCACTACGGGTCGGGCAACATGCAGAAGTTGCAGAAGAAATACGCGGAGAAGGGCGTCGTATGGCTCTCGATCAACCGTCTTACTCGATCCGGACGGGAAGGTTGGAAAACTGTACGGGGCGAAAACCACGCCGCACATGTTTGTGATCGATCCCGAGGGCCTGCTGGTCTACAAGGGCGCCATCGACGACAAGCCCTCGTTCGATGCCGAGACGGTAAAGACGGCGACGAACTACGTAGAGCTGGCGCTCGATGCCGCGATGGCCGGAAAACCCGTGGCAACCCCTGAAACCCAAGCCTACGGCTGCTCGGTCAAGTACTGATGTGAAATCTTATGCAAAGGCTATTACTTTATAATCCCTGTGGGGTAGTCGTAGTGTCATCTTCAAAAGCGATGCTGCGCCTGTCGTGCGGAACGCTTTTTTAGTGTGGTGAAAGACGTCCCGTAAATGGAAGGAAAAACCATGAGACACGCTCGGAACTGGATGATGTTGGTTCTTTGTTTGGTTTTGGTGGGGAGTGCGCAGCGGGCGGGCGCGGACGAAAGCGATTTTGTGACGGTGCAGGGCGGTATCCGCTATCGGCTCATCGGGACGTATGATGTCGAGCGCTTGAACAAGATCGTGACTGCCGAGTTGAAAGATTTCGAGACCACGCCGAGCGACGTGAGCTTTCCGGCGCCTCAAAACGGCGTGAAGCTGTATCGGGTGATTTACCCGACGGTCATTCCCGAACGCAACAATCAGCCGACGGAAGCCTCGGGCTTGATCGCGGCGCCGGATACGAACGCCCGCGTGTTCCCCTTGTTGTCGTATCAGCACGGCACGGTGTTTTCGAAAAACGAAGTGCCGTCGTTTCCGGAGCAATCCATGGAAACGCGCCTGTTGATCGCGAATTTTGCCGGCAATGGCTACGTCGTGATCGGAGCGGACTACATCGGCAAGGGGATTTCGACGGCGCCGGATACCTACATGGTCAAGGAAAGCACGATTCAGGCCTGCATGGATATGCTGTCCGCGTCAAAACTCGTGCTGGCCGATCTGGGGCTTGAAACGAAGGGATTGTTTCTCAGCGGCTGGTCGCAGGGCTCCTGGAGCACGATGATGTTCAGGAACCGGCTCGAAACGTTCGGCATTCCGGTGACCGCCGCGGCGACGGCCTGTACGCCCAGCGCTCCTTATGTGCTGATGACTCGCTGGATCAATAAACAGACCCCCCTGGATGTCAGTTGGATCGTGGGCACGGTGACGCTGCTCATCAACTCGTACGAGTATTATTACGACTTGCCGGAGTTGAGCCGCGCCGCCATCAAGCCCGACTACGTGCAGACCGCCCAGGATTTCTATGCGAACAAAATCGGCTGGACCGAAGCCGCGAAGGTATTTCCCGCAACCACGAAGGAATTTCTAAAGGACGATTTCGCGACGGCCAGTTCTTTTGCCGCCAACCGGTTTTATGGCCAGTTGATGGAGAATGAGGCCTATCAATGGCGCTACACAACCCCCTCCCGCTATTACTACGGCCTGGCGGACGAATGCATTGCGCCCTACGTCGCCCAACTGCCCGTGGCCTTTCAGGAAACCGTCGGCGGAGCGTCTGCGACCGCCGTGTTCGCCGGCGACCAGGCCAACCACCGCGGAACCTTCGTGTTCGGCGTGCGCGATCAAAAAGCGTGGTTCGACGAGCTGTTGAGCAAGTGATGGTGGAAAAAAGATTGCCGCTACAAGAAGACTTGTATTTTGGAGGGTCGCGCTCCGTCGCGACCGAAAGAAGATGGTTCCGACAGAGCGGAACCCTCCATAAATCTTAGAGATCGCGGTTTTTGCAAACGATAGATCCATAGGATATATGTATAAAAGACAGGCGACCTCGCCCCGGTTTTTCCCTCTGTATTCTCATCGTCGGCCGAAAATACATGGGTTGACTATGACGTACATAGATGGTATTTGTATACGTCATGCATACGAAGCTGACATTACGGCTTGACGATCGCCTGATCGAGCGGGCTAAAGAAGAGGCGGCGAAACGCGGGAAGTCGGTCTCCCAGATGGTGGCCGAGTTCTTTGACTCGTTGGGCGAACCGGCCCGGAGAGTTTCGACTCCGTATCCGCCCATCACCTCGTCTCTTCTTGGCGTGCTTCGCGACAAAAAAGTCTTGGAGGGCGATTACAAGCGCCACCTCCGGGAGAAATACTTGTGAAGGCGCTGGTCGATACAAATGTTGTGCTGGATGTGCTGATGGATCGGCGGCCTCATTCGACCGATTCGGCCGGTATTTTCAGGCTGGTGGAAAAAGGACAAATGCAGGGCCTCCTTTGCGCCACGACCATTACCACGATTGACTACCTGCTCCTGCAGTCGTTGAGCCGCGCGGAAGCCCGCAAGCATTTGTCGCAATTGATCCGACTCTTCGACATCGCCGCCGTGAATCGGGCCGTGATCGAGGGCGCGATGCGGAGTCGGATCGACGATTTCGAAGACGCGGTTTTGGAGCAAGCGGCGGTGTTGGCCGGGGCCGACGCGATCGTCACGCGCAACGCCAAAGACTTTGTGCAGGGATCGCTCAAGGTATTGGATCCGAAGCAGTGCTTGGTGCAGTTTGGGCATGGCTAGAATTGCCACCCTATCGCGCCTCCTATTTCGAGTCCTTGCGCAACAGAACTGCCGAGGACAGAGGTGTCGTATTCCAAGTCCATGGCCCGATAAGCAGCAAACACCCCCAGCTTAAAGGCGGATGTACCAACAGAGCCCTCTATCTGCGGCGAGATGCCGAACCCTTTGGCATCGCTGGATTGCTCCATTTCGTCAGATCCAAAGCGGGTCCAACCCTTCTCGAAGGACAATTGCCAGTAGCCGACGTATATCCGTGGGGTAAGCATGTAGCGCAGGCCGCCGAGAGTCCGCCAGGCGTTTAAATTTATTCCGACTTCGTGCTGCGGTTTAACGCTGCTTACCTTGGTGTAAATGAAGCTCCCCTGGGTAGACGGGCGAATGTCGTTTTCGTTTTGTATCTCTTCTCTCCCGTCTTCTTTGATGGGAACTTTCAACACGTAGGCGACTCCCCAGCTCCATCCATATTGGGGTTGCGACTCCAGAGGCCAGGTGTATCCGAACAAGAGATTCAAGAAGGAAACATCAACTTTGCACAGATCGGTTTGTCCAGGAGATCCGGACATGAACGGTCGATCGTCCAGGTGAGTCGTATGGAGGGTCAGGTCGCGCGGTAGATGGGGGTCGAGCTGAAGATACGACATCCCCGCATCCATGCGCCATCCGGGATCGCCTTCGCCCGCTTGCAGCCGATCGGCATTCAATCCAACAAAACACAACACCCCCATACATACGAAGCCACTAATTTTCATCGCGGATCCCTTTCCCTGTTTTTGTCTGCCGGTTTATTCTCTCAGCGCAGCACAATGAGCGCCTCGTCGTTGTCGATGCCAAAGGCCTCGGCGCTTTCTTCGGCCAGTGAAGGTATTTCAATGCCTTTCCCGCCCGTCAGCCTCGATAAAAGTTGTGAAATTTCTTTAACGCCGTCGGTATCGCGGCTTCGGACGAAGAGCGCGCGCGGCGGCACATACGGTGGTGCATGGGCGTCGAGTCGAGGTCCTATTAATTGGACCCATTCTCCATATTGAATAGCCCGCGCTATGAACGCGGCGCTCACCAGGTTGGAGCAAATCTCCAGGGCAAGACTTTTGTTAGCCCCGGTGAATGCGATCTCGATGGTTCTTATTCGTCTCTCGGCGACGGGAGGCGGCGGTTGGGGGGGGCTTTGCCTGTCAAGCTCTTGCCTGACCTTGGCGAGTTCGTCCGTCAACTTTACAATATCCAGGTCCTTTTGATTCACATGGTTCTGGAGCGCATTGAAACGGTCTTCTGCCGCTTGGCGTTCTCTTTGCGCTATATCGTATTTTTTCGCCCAAGCCTCAGGCTCGGGTGCTTCTAAATCCTCCGTCTTCTTTTCTTTTCTTTCGGGTTGAGGCGGCGGCGTGGGCGCTGGCGGCGGCAAGCTGTTGTTTATCGTAATGTTTGGGGCTCCCTGCAGAGTAAACCAGCCTGTTGTATCGATGAAGAGATTATGATTACGATTAAGATTATGATTAGGAGGGGGATAAATGGGGGTTGACGCGAGTCGATGCGTTACGAATGAAAATGTGTGGACGCTTGAGCCTACCGAAATAGGCTCTTAGTTGCGTCCACCGGCCTGAGGGCAGGCCGGCTCCAAGAAGTTTGTGGTCGGCTGAGCCTGTTGTCGTTTAGTCCAGGCGATGACCCGTGCGCAACGGAAACCCGGGGCGGCGCCTAATTGGACCGGGCTGACGACGGTGCGTCGGGTACAGCGGCAATCGATGATTCCGGCGTCTGGCCCGCCGTAGGATGTATCTTTAACTCGGTTTGAAGCTATGGCTTGATTACGCGAATCGTAACGTCGCTTTTATTTAAGTCGGGATTGGCTGCTTCAACCAGCGCTAAATCGCGATCGGCTTGATTGTTGATCTCATAGATCGAATCTGCTTTTCCAGAAGAAAGAAAAACTTCGCCCAAATACACGGTTTCTCCAGCTTTTATCTCGAAGATAGGAAGCGGATAAGGATTTTTTGCAACGTAATAATCATTCAAAATGACAAGAGAAATATCATAAACGCCCTGTTTAAGCGGAATCACATGGACGAAGCCTGAGTGATCGGGAAAATGTGATTTCAAGAGTGCATTATCCATGGGAAGCGAGGCAATCGCTTTCTCGCTGTTTGTGCCTGAGATCACAAGATTGCGAGCGAATGAAATGCTCGATTCTTTTGCACCGGTTGAAATAATGGCGATTCCTGTGCCTGGCGGTTGAGTATGGGCCGACAATCCCGTCGGAATCTTGTAGCTGCGCAATGCGCATCCCATTAAACAAGACAAACAGCACACGATTAGGAAACATTTTAAACTTTTCATTATCGCCTCCAAATAGACTATCCATTGATCTGATGCTTTTTACGCCGCCCATGCAAATCTTTTTCTATTGAAATATTATCCTTTCAAAAAATATCGGCTGATTTCTTGAACCTACAACTAATAGTGGTAAATTACCTCCAAGCGGAGGTTTTTATCAATAGGTTGTATAAATCGCCAGAACTTTTTTACTAATTTGTCCACATCAAACCCTTACAAAAGGAAAACAAATCATGTTGAATACTCAGGAGAAAAAAGCGCTTAGCCTTGATAAGTCACAAGACGGCTCCTTGCAGGATAATACGAAATCCGTCAAGGAACAATCTGAAGCGCGGCAGGGGCAGGGGCTTCGGATTCCTTATGTGTTCAGTTCGCCGGGACAAGACCCGTTTGACACGGTGGAATGGGAGCAGCGCAAGGCCTCGATTACCGACGAGAAGGGCCGGACGATTTTCGAGCAAGACGGCGTTTCGATGCCGAATACTTGGTCGATGCTGGCGACGAATGTGGTGGCGTCGAAATATTTTTATGGCGAGCTGGGCACTCCGCAGCGCGAGCACTCGCTTAAGCAGTTGATTCAGCGCGTGGCGCGTACGATGGCCGATTGGGGGATCGAGGACGGCTATTTCGCAACGACCGAAGACGGGGAGGCTTTTTACAATGAGCTGACTTGGCTTTGTCTGCATCAATACGGCTCCTTCAACTCGCCGGTCTGGTTCAACTGCGGTTTGTTCCATCAATACGGCGTCGGCAAAGATTGCGGACAGGGCACCTACTACTTCGACCGTTTGCAGCAAAAAGTCCTGCGGCCGGCAACGCAATACGAGTATCCCCAATGTTCGGCTTGCTTCATTCAGTCGGTGGAAGACTCGATGGAGGGCATCATGGGTCTGGCGCAAAGCGAGGCGATGCTGTTCAAGTATGGCAGCGGGACGGGCACGGATCTCTCGACCTTGCGCAGTGCGCGCGAAAAACTCAGCGGCGGCGGACGGCCCAGCGGGCCGCTGTCGTTCCTGAAGGTCTACGACTCGATTGCCAGCGTCGTGAAATCCGGCGGCAAGACGCGCCGAGCCGCCAAGATGAACACGCTGAAGTGCCGGCATCCGGACATCAAGGAATTCATCGAAGCCAAGTCCAAAGAAGAAAAGAAGGCGTGGGCGTTGATCGAAGGCGGCTATTCGGGCGATTTCAACGGCGAGGCGTACGGCTCGGTGGCTTTTCAAAACGAAAACCTTACCGTGCGGGTGACGGACGAATTCATGAAGGCGGTCGAGGAGGACCGGGAGTGGCAGACGCATTGGGTGACCGATCCGCAAAAACCAGGCCCCACCTACAAGGCCCGCGACTTGATGCGCTGGATGGCCGAAGGCACGTGGACGTGCGGAGATCCGGGCCTGCAATACGAGGATACGATCCAACGCTGGCATACTTGCAAGAAATCGGGGGCGATCAATTCCAGCAATCCGTGCAGCGAATACATGTTCCTGGACGACAGCGCCTGCAATTTGTCCTCCCTGAACCTGATGAAATTCCTGAAGGAGGACGGCCGCTTCGACGTCGATCGCTATGAGGCCGCCATCCGGATTTTCATCACGGCCCAGGAAATCGTCGTCGATCATGCGAGCTATCCGACCGAAACGATTACCAAGAACAGCCATCTGTTCCGTCCGCTGGGGCTGGGGTATGCGAATCTGGGTTGCCTGCTCATGGCGCTGGGCCTGCCGTACGACAGCGAAGAAGGCCGCGGCATTGCCGGCGCATTGACCGCGCTGATGCACTTCAACGCCTATGCGCAATCTGCGCGCATCGCCTCGCGTATGGGGCCTTTCGAAAAGTTCCAGGAGAATCGCGAGCCCATGCTGGAGGTGCTGCAACGGCACCGGGATTCCATCGACCGCATTCACGCGCATTGCCCGGCCTATTTGTTGGACGCCGCCACGCGCAGCGCGGACGAGGCCGTCAGCCTGGGCGAAGCGTTTGGCTACCGCAATTCGCAAGTGACGGTGCTGGCCCCGACCGGGACCATCGGCTTCATGATGGACTGCGACACCACCGGCGTGGAACCCGACATCGCGATCGTGAAATACAAGCTGCTGGCGGGCGGCGGCATGCTCAAGCTGGTCAACCGTACGGTTCCCCTGGCCCTGGATCGCCTGGGCTATCGCGGCAAGGACGCCGGCGCCGTCGTGGAATACATCGGCGAGAACGACACCATCGAAGGCGCGCCGGGTTTGAAGGAAGAGCATCTGCCCGTATTCGACTGTGCGTTCAAGCCCCGCAACGGCCAGCGGTTCATCCCGTACATGGCGCATCTGCGCATGATGTCCGCCGTGCAGCCGTTCCTGTCGGGCGCCATCAGCAAAACCGTCAACATGCCGTCGCACGCCTCCGTCGCGGAGATCATGCAGACGTACATCGACGGCTGGAAGCTGGGGCTCAAGGCCGTGGCGATTTACCGCGACGGCTGCAAGCGCAGCCAGCCCGTCAACACCGGCAAGGAAAAGGAAGCCTCGCCCGAGACCTCCGACAGCGCCAAGGCCCGGCCGTTGCGCAAGCGAATGCCGGCCACGCGCTCGTCGGTCACGCATAAATTCGACGTGGCCGGCCATCGGGGCTACCTGACCGTCGGGCTGTATGAAGATGGAACGCCCGGCGAGCTGTTCATCACCATGGCCAAGGAAGGCAGCACGATCGGCGGCATCATGGATTCGTTCGGCACCGCGATTTCGCTGTGCCTGCAATACGGAGTGCCGCTGAATACGCTGGTGGATAAATTTGCGCACACGCGCTTCGAACCCAGCGGTTTCACCACCAATCCCGACATCCCGATCGCAAAATCGCTGACCGACTACATCTTTCGTTGGATGGGGCAGACCTTTGTCGACGGCTACAAAGCCCCCACGCCGGTGAAATCCCTGCAACCTGAAAACGGGGACGCCGCGTCGTACGCGAAAGCGCCTCAGGCGGAGCCGGAGGGCGAGGTTAAAATCCTCGACCGGCAGTTCAAGGGCTTCATGGAAGACGCCCCGGTGTGCGATAATTGCGGCGCCATCACCGTGCGCAACGGCGCTTGCTACCGCTGTTACAACTGCGGCAACTCGCTGGGATGCTCGTAATTGGGAAAGGCGGCCTTAGTGGAATGGTCTCTTTTGGAGGGTTCCGCTCCGTCGGAACTGTCTTCTTCCGGTCCATTATTCTTCGATGTCCGAATGCGGGGCGGCGCAAAAGCGGTAGGTTTTGGAGATTCGCACCTGGAGTTGCCGTTCGACCTGGGGCACGGGATCCAGCCATTCGAGTTTGGGTGAATAGCCATTCATGATCGCCAGCTCTTCGATGCGATCGACCTCTCCAATCAATTGAAGGCCGTGATCCTCCCGGGAATCCCAAGCCACGATCGAGATCCGTTTATTGGTCTGCACATTGGAAATCGTGCCCGGACAAAACCATTCCGTAATCAGAAGGCGGTCTTCCCCAACCTGGACGGCGGTTCGCGCCATGGCGATATGAGGCAGACCCTCTGCGTCCGCCGTGGCCACGAGTAGATATCCTTTTTGCGCCAGAGACACCGCTTTGCTCAGATCTTCTGCTTTCATGGCCCCCTCCCTGTTTCGGATAACGTATCACAACTTGCTCGCTTTGCCATGAAAGGGGCTTGATACAGGCAGGACCGGCTGAGGTCGGAATTTGGTTGCCCCAAAATGAGTTGCAGGAATGAAACGTTCTTGTAAGCGCGAAACTTTCTTCGTATAGGTCATCGCCTGGAAATTTGGATGACTGTTGCGGTTTGAACTCACGTTCAGGCTATTCATGTGAAAGGACGAGATGAAATTGTATTTTAGCCGATTTGGAATGGTTTTGGGGCTTCTTTTGTCGTTGGGCAGCGCCGGTTGTTTGACGATGTCGACGCCGGATCCGTTTGCCGGGCGTTCGGGCGAATTCTGCTCAAGGGTCAAGACCATTGCCATGATGCCGGCCGCCCCCGTCAGCGGGCTCACCCATGGCGCGGCCATCTCGGCCCGATACGAGGACCTCGTAAAAGAACAACTGACGCAAGCCGGCTTTGAGGTGGTCGCATCCGACAAATACAAGGAAATCCTGGACCAAGCCAAATCTGAAGTGGGCGCGCTTTTTGATCCGTTGACCGGCCAGCCGAACAAAGAGAACATCCAGCGTGCGAATAGCAATGCCTTGGAGCGTTTCAGCAAGAAGTATCCGACCGACGCCAAGGCTTATATGGGTGTGGTAAACATCAAAGCAAATTGGAGACAAAACGAAGCCGAGTGGGACGGCGTCATGGAGCCTTCCTCGGGCGAGGCCGGCTGGAGGGGTTGCATGACAGCCGGCAATCGGTATGGCACGATCGGCGCCCTGTCGTTTTCGATCCTGCTGCTCGACCCGACGGATCAGCCGTATTACTCCAATCGGGGCGGCATTCAACTGCTTTCCCACGTAAACGAAAGCAACTTCGTCGATGTGCCCGTCAAAGACCTTTTTGTCAATCCCTCCAACGATGTCCAGGCTGTAACCATTGCCTTAAAGCCTTTGTTGCGCAGCGTGGAAGCCGCGAAAGCGGACCCCTTGGCAGCGGGGATTGCGGCGCCCAGCCCGGCGCCCTGACGGAATTTTCCAATGCTTGGAAAATAGGACGAAAATTTTTCCAATCGTTGGAAAACCCGCCCTCTTAGGGGGGCGGGCATTCAGGGCTTTCGTGCTCTTCGCAGCGGTGGATCTCGATGGTGATGTGGACCAGCTCTTCGTGGACGGCCAGAAGCTGGCGGTAGGTTTCGGGAGGCTTGAGGCGGTGTGCGACCAGGGAGACAATAGCGGCATATTTCCCCTCGCCGACTTGCCAGACATGCAGATCGGTCAGCATCGTGTCGCCGTCGCTTTCCACGGCGCGCCGGATCTCTTCGGGCAAATCGGACGATTCCGGCGTGCGGTCCAGCAAGATGCCGCTCGTCTCGCGGATCAAACTGAAGGCCCAAATCGCAACGATGACGCTGCCGACCAAGCCCATTACGGGATCGAGCCAGGTCCATCCGAAATATTTTCCGCTGCACAAGGCCGTGATCGCCGTCACCGAGGTGAGCGCATCGGCCAAAACGTGGAGATAGGCCGACTTGAGATTGAGATCGTGATGATGATGGCTATGACCGTGATCGTGAGGGTGGGCTTTGTCCTGAAGAACGAACGCGCAGGCCAGGTTGACCAGCAAGCCGATGGAGGCAATTCCGATGGCTTCGTTGAAGCGGATCGGCAAGGGCGCGAAAACCCGATGCACCGACTCGCCCGCCATGAGCAACGCAATGACCGCCAGGAGAATGGCGCTGGCAAAGCCGCCCAGTACGCCCATTTTACCCGTGCCAAAGCTATAGCGGCCATCGGAAGCATGCCGGCGGCTGAAGTAGTAGGCGAGCGCGGTGATGACGAATGCGGCGACATGCGTGCTCATGTGCCAGCCGTCGGCCAGCAAGGCCATCGAATTGAAGCCGAGGCCGGCGGCAATTTCGACCGCCATCATGGCCGCCGTAATAACGATGACCAAACGCGTGCGCCGCTCCGCCGAGGTGGAATGCGTCGCATAATCGTGCGAATGCCGCCAGATCGATGAATGAGTGTGATGCATGATTCTGGATGATAAGGATTTTTTACGAAAATTCAAATCGTCTATATGGGTGATGCGCAAACCGCCAAAGACTTTTTAGCCGCAAAGATCACAAAGAACACATAGAAAGAATAAGAATATGAGTTATTTAAGCGGATCTTTGTGGTTCACCTTCTTCTGATTTCTTGTTTAGAAAACAAGATTGTGACGGTTAGTAGTACATAGAACACAAAGAGTTTAAGGCATAAATTTCTATCTTTGTGTTCTATGTGATCTTTGTGGCTAAGATTTCTTTGTTGTGGTTTAACCCTTCGCCCTGGGGGCCTGTTTTTTTTGATGGCCGCCCGCCCGTAGGGGCAGGTACACTTGGGTGCAACAACGTCTGGAGGCTGTAATGATAAGACGGTTGGTTGTCGTATGCAGTTTATTTATGTTTGTTTCGAGCGGGTGGGGCAGTGAAGTATCGCCGGGGCAATTCTCTTTCCGTTGGGAAAACGAGCGATGTTGGCTGGAGGCCAACCAGGCTCCGGCGAACGAGATTCTAAAATATGTTTCCGAGGCGACAGGCATTCCCATTGCGCTGGCGCCTGGCCAGGACGTCCGGGTGACGCTCTCCCTGGCTGATCGCGACTTGGAGAAGCTGGTGAATTCCATCAGCGCCGGCTCGGCCATTACCTATCTTCAGGACCCGGCAACCGGCGCGTGCCGGATCGACAAAATCCGAATCGCCAGTTCGGTCAATTCCGCCACGAAAAACGAACAGCTCCGGGAGCTGGTGGTGGCGCAGAATCGCCTGGACGAAAAACTTTCCAGCAAGCCGGCGCCGCCGGTCCGCTACACGGGCATCGGCGCCCGGGTGACGCTGAACGACGACCGGCAAGGTTTGTGGCTGTCGCCGGTGACAAAAAACGCCCCGGCCGCCAAGGCCGGAATTTCGGCGGGCGATCTGGTCCTGGCCATTGACGGGAAATCCGTGCGTGAGTTCGGTGGCCTCGGCGATATCGTGGCGGCGATCCAGGGACCGGCGAATACGCAGGTCCGGTTGAAGCTTCGCAAGCCCGATGGAACCGAAGTGGTGAAGAACGTCACGCGCGAATGGCTGGATTATGCGTCGACGCCGCAATAAAACCTGAAAAATCTTCGCCGTTCTTTCCGTTTGGGTTTCGGCTACCTGACCTGTACCGGGATCTCGCTTCGGTAATCTATCAGCGCATCGTCCACGAACACGATCGCGTAATCTCCCAGCAGGGCGTGCGGCTCATAGTGAAGCGCGGGGTTTAGTCTCAGCATCTGGTTGGTCCCGACAAAAACCAGGTTGTCGCGGGGCCAGGCGCGATAGACGGGGACGGTTTCGCGAAGCCAGGCAAAACGCCCGCCGGATTCCAGCGCCCGTTTGGAGATCAACCACAGGGACGAATGCGGCCCCAGATTCCACACATAGAGCCCGTCAAAGTGGGAGGGCCGGGGCAATTCGCGATGCAGGATGCTCTCGGCCAGCGCCTCGGGGTCTTCGCGATAGCGCAGGGTGCGTTCGACGGCCGCCACGGCCGGCGTGGTCCGCCAATTCTTCGAAATGAGGCATTCGGTTTCGTCCCAGAAAATACTCATGCCAAAGATATTTATCATGGCGATGTTGACCAGAACTCCCAGAACAAAGAGCGCCTGCCGCGCGAGTCCATCGGCTTTGGACGGAAGCCCCTCTCCGTCGAGACAGAAAAACCACAGAGGTCCCAGCAGCCAGACCATGTAACGGATTGCCCAGACTTGGCCGGACATGAAATTGGAGGTGCTGGACGCGAGGAACGCCCCGGCGAGCATGGCCGCGACCGCCGAGAGCAGAAAGAGAACGTTCTTTTTACGCCAGGCGGACGGAATGAAGAGAAAGCAAACCGGGAACGACCAGAAAGCGCCGACCAGTGGGCTGAAAAACATGTCGAAGACTTTCGAAGCCGAGGCGAAGCGCAGATCGGCCAGTCCAAGAGCGGAGATGAGGCTGGTTACGCCGAAGTAATGCTGGAAGTAGAGCAGGGGAAGCAGGCCGAACGAAACGCCGCCGCCGAACGCCAGACTCCATCGAAGCCATTCCGCTTTGCTCGCAGGCCGCCGTTGCGTCGCGACCAGAATGGCCAGCGGCAGGAAGAAGAAAATCACCGGCAGGTTTTGAGCGGCTGCCAGGCCCAGGAGCAGCGGGGACAGAAGAAACCCCCGCCGCGCCCTGACGCAGAGAAACGAGCTCACCGTCATGCTGAAGCAGAAGATTTCCGCGTGCTGCCACTGGACGTAGGCGATCAGCGGAGAAAAAACGGCCAGCCCCAGTACGATCAGCAAAGCCCAGGAAGGCTTGTGCCGCCAAGCCAGGACAAAGGGGAGGCACAACAAAAGCAGATTGGCGTATCGGAAGGCGTCGTACTCGATGCCGGTGTTGGGAAAAACGGCGTGGAGCAATTTATATAGCGGCGCCGCCGCGGCGGAATAGAGAAAGGCGTGATAGTAGCGGTATTGCCCGAACCGGTCCGGATACAAGCCGCCAAAGCCCCCTCCGGCCTGCTGCCCTTGCGAAGGCGGCGGCGCGAAGGCCTTGGCCGGCATCGCTTCCAGCTTGATGCCGTAAGGATTGGTTCGATTCCAGTAAGCCGCCGCTTTCTCCCGATCGACGGCCAGCGAGCCGTTCAGCGCGATGGATTGCGTTTGCAGGATGTATTCCCGCCCGTCCCCGTACAGGCCGCGCGTATCCGTCGAAACCCCGGCCGCCAGAACGATTAAAAACAGCAGAAAAAACCAGCTCTTCAGCGAGAGGCTGGAAAAAAACCGCAACGCGTTAGGCTTGTCCGCTTGCAGCATTAAAAGCGGAAGAAAAATAAAAAAGGCGATCAAGGGGCGTTCGTAAGAGTGCGCCGTCAGCACATCGAGAAACGTGCCCGTGTTGACCTCGTATCCGCCCTGCCATCCGACCAGGGTCAGCGCGATAAAAGCGCCGACGGTCCCCGCCAGGCAAAGAAAAATGCCGATGCTTTTCCCCATCGCCCGTAATGCGCGTTCGCTCATGGCCGATGCTTATCCGAAGTTTGCCGGAATTTCGCAAGCCTTTGTTGAGAAGCGCGGTCTCGTGCGATACGCGTTGCAACTCCTTAAGCGATCCGCCGCGTTTAGGTCGGGGAATGCATTTTCAAGGTCTGCAAAGCACAGGTCTGACGCTTTTTCCAGCCGGGTAAGGTTTATAGAAGCTGAAAATACGGGTTCGTCGCATAGGACAAACTCTTAATTGGTCATAGCGTGGTATCGCGTAAATAACGCCAAGGAGTTTTTGCGGGAGCGGAAGAGTCGTCAAGGATGTGAAGATAACAATCCACGAGAAGCGCTTGTCCTGAAGTGTGGACTATGCAGGCGAGCGGCGTCTTGTGGGTGCTGTGACCCCATGTCGAGGAGGAAAGCAAAATGAATAAGAACGCGTTGAGCTTGCGAAAAGCACTAACGATCACGATCATCTCTCTGTGTTTACTGCTGACTGGCCTCGTCCTTTCGGTCGACGCCGTTACCGTCAACGTGGTGGATGGAGCGGGAACCCCGGTGGCCGGCGAATTCCGCTGGCAGTTGGAAGAGGACAATACCGTGCGCACGGCGCCCGGCGTGCTGGTGAACGACAGCATCGGGCTGGTCATTCACAAAAGCCATGCGCCGGTTGTCGGCAACGGCAGCGGCGTCAACGGGATGAACGTCCCCATTCCGGACGCGACGAAGAATTACTTCCTGTCCGTCATGGCCGAAGGTTATTCCCTTGGCGCGGCCAGCGTGACGACCCAAACGACCGTCACCGTCATTCTCAACAGGCACAAGATTCCCACCGCGCAAATTACCTTCATCGCCTTCGTGGATCACGACCGGATCAATAACGCGCTCGACGAAACCGATACGCGTTTGGGCGGTTGCCGGGTTATTCCTTCCGACGTGCTCGGACCGGTGGAGTTCGACGTATTCGGCAATCCTCTGGGCACCCGCTACCAACGGGATCCGACGACGGGAGATTTTCTGGAAGACGCCGACGGCAATCCCATGATTGAAGTCATGGGCAGCGGCATTGTTCGCACGCTGACGCAGCGCGAATTCGATTTGGGCCTCAACCCCGACAACCTCAAAGTCGGCGAAGCGGTGATCAAGAATCTGCCGCCGGGCAAATACGGCACTATTGCGATTCCGCCCGATGTCGACGACAACGGCGTTCCGGTCAAGTGGGTGCAGACCACCACCATCGAAGGCACGCCGACGATCGACGCGTGGGTGGCGGCCGACGAGCCGGCCTATTTCGTGGAAGGGTTCGGAACGGGATTCAAGCATGTGGCGCAGGGCTTCGTCAAACTCAGTCCGATCACGCCGTCCGTCATTCATGGCTCGACGATCGATGCCTTGCCCTGGACGGCGGCCTGGCCTACCGGCGGCACGGCCACGGTGCGGGGGCGGTTGCGTTACAATCACTTCTCCAAGCCGCCGAACAACCAAGGCTTTTTCCCCGGCGGCATCGTGCCGGAAGGCTGGATTGGCCTGAACGATCCGACCGCGATACCCGAAGTGACCCCCGGCGGTCTCTTCGCGATGCCGTGCGACGACAACGGGGTCTTTGTCATCACGAATCTTCCCGCCGGCCAATACCAACTCGTGAGCTGGGACAAGCCGCTGGACAATCTGTTTGGCGTTCACGCGGTGAACCCGGCCAATCAGGCCACCTTTGCAGTCACCAACGGAGCGAACATCGACTTGGGCGACTTGCTGATTTTCCGCTGGTTCGCCTCGCTGGAAGGCCATGTCTTTTACGATATGGATGAAGACGGATTCCAGGATCCCATCGAACCGGGCATTCCCTTGCAGGCGGTGAATCTTCGATTCCGCAACGGCGTGATGTATCAAGCGACGGTCACGGATCTGGAAGGCCAGTATCAACTGTCGGAAGTGTTTCCCTTCTTCAAGTGGCTTGTGGCGGAAGTCGATTTTGCGCGCTTTAAGGCCACTGGATTGACGAAGGTCGTGGACGACGGCGGCGAGGTCTTGCCGGACGCCGGCTGGGACATGCCCACCGACGGAGTTCGCCGGCCGCAACCGCAATACGCCGTCGATCCCGTGACCGGCGTGGCGTTGACCAACCAACCCATCAACAATCCGAACACCGGCAACAACCTGTCGGGTACGGAAACCGGGCCTATTCTGACGCAGGCCGCCCACTTGTTCCTGAATCAGTTCTGCCGGATCGACTGGGGCAAGATCGATTATCCGCAGGGCGAAAACGGCGGCATTTCCGGCATCGCGTTTTACAGCACCACCCGCGCGGAGGAAGATCCCCGGGAAGCCGCAGGCGATGCGTGGGAGCCGGGCATCCCCCGCGTACAAGTCGTGTTGTATGGCGATGTCGATTTGAACAAAGTCATCGACGACCTGGACGGCGACGGCGGCGTGACCCTGGCCGATGTGGACAACTATCCGCTCGGCTGGTGGGACGATCCGGCGCAGAAGGGGTCGGAAGATGTCGATCATGACGGCAATGGAACCTTCGATACAGGCGATGCCATTCAAATCGTCTGGTCCGACAGTTGGGACGATGTCGCGGAGGAAAATCCGACCTTGGGCGCGATCCAGGTCAATCCCCCGGTCATCCTGGGCAAGGCCATCGTTGGTTGCGACAACTACAGCACCTGGAACCAGATTCGGCCCGAGGTGTTCGACGGCGGGTACGCCTTCAACGGAATTCCGGCCGGCATGTACATCGTGCAGACCTGCCCCCCGAAAGGTTATCTCATTCAAACCGAAGAGAGTCTTAACGTGGTTTTTGGCGATGCCTTCACGCCCAGCAAACTGGCCTTGCTGCCCGAATGCGTGGGCACGGCCACGAATCATGGCGGCGCTGCCGGCAACGCGTACGCGTCGAGCATTGTGCCGGTCACGCGGACGGATCCGTACACCGTGCCGGCTTTCCTGAGCCTGTTCCCCGCCGCCAATGAACCGGCTGCGTTTGCCGGCGAGGTCCGCCCCCTGGCGGACATGAAGTGGGTGCAAGTCCTCGACGGACGCAACGCCGCCGCCGACTTCCACCTTTATACCGAAGTGCCGAAGGCCGGCCGCGGCGTCGGGTTTGTGCTCAACGACCTGGGCGCGGAATTCAATCAAGCCGGCCCGAATTTTGGCGAAAAACTGGCGGCGCCGTGGATTCCCATTTCAATTCGCGACTGGGCCGGCCACGAGATCGACCGCATCTACGCCGACGAGTTCGGCACCTATAACTTCCTGGTTCCTTCCACGTATAGCGTGAATGTCCCGACCCCGAGCGGCGTTTCCGAAAACATGCTGACCATCGTACTCAACGATCCGCTGCTGCCGGACGGCACGACGGATCCGAACTACAACCCGATGTACGCCACCGCGCCGTGGACCTTTAATTACTCGGCGGGCGGCTTGAGCTATCTGGATACGCCCATTGTGCCGTTGACGGCTTTCACGACGTCCGAGAAGCGCGTCGACACCGAGCCCCAGGAGAATGAGCCGGTCATCAAGGAAGTCAATGGTCCGGAGCCGCTGGGCGGTCCGTGGATTCGCACCACAGGGGGCGCCAGCCGGCAGGTTACGATCGCCGCGATGGGGCCGACCTCCGTCGTCAATCCGAATTATAATCCCGCAGCCCCAGGCGAGCCGAACTACATTGTGCGTAATTATGGCTTTGGCGCAACGCCGGGGTCCGTGACTTTGAGCGGCAACGCCCTCGCCATCGTGAGTTGGAGCGACAGCCAGATTGTGGTGGCCGTGTCGAACAATGCGCCGACCGGCGACTTGCTGGTTAAACGGGGCGATAACGGTCTGTCCACGCAGATTGGCGTGACCCTGCACTCCGTGAATCCGGCCCAGACGGGCATTCATCACGTGCCGGCCGACTTTGCCTCCATCCAGGCGGCCATCGACTCGCCCAACTGCCAGGCCGGCGATCTGGTCTTGGTGGCGCCGGGCGTCTACAACGAGAACGTCATCATGAACAAGCCGGTGCGGCTGCAAGGCTATGGGGCCGGCTCAACGATCGTCTACGGCAACCCGACTCCGCTGCAACGCCTCCAGGAATGGCATCAGCGCGTCGATGCGTTGGGCGCGCGAGAGCTGGCGGCCCACCTGCTGAAAGACCCGTTCCAGGCCAATGAAGCGCCGGTGGTCCTCATCTGCGGCGAACTGGTCTATCCGGCCGGGACCGTCCAGATTCCGCTGGAAGGGACGAAGACCTTCAATCCGGGCAATCCGTTCAAGATCCCCGGCCAGGCGCAACTGGACGGCTTCTCGTTGCTGGGATCGAAAGCGGGCGGCGGCGTGTTCGTAGTGTGCGGCGCCCCGGACGTCAAGATCAGCAACAACAACATCTACGGAAACCAGGGCGGCGATGCGGGCGCGATCACCATCGGCACCGAGGACGTCGGCTTCGACTCCGGCAATTATCGGAACCTGATCCACCGCAACCGATGCCATCGCAACAGCGGCATCGCCGGCGCGGGCGCCATCTCGATCAACGAGGCCTCCGACAATTACATCGTCGAAGACAACCTGATGATCGGCAACTTCACGCGCGCCAACGGCGCGGGGTTTGGCCATCGCGGACTCTGCGGCGGCACGAACATCGTTCGTCGGAACAGCATTGTGTTTAACGAAAACTTGTACCAGGCGCTGTTCTTCGCGCAGGGCAACGGCGGCGGCATGTACATCGGCGGCGATGTGGCCGGCGGAAACGGAGCCGGGCATGTGGTCATCGAAGAAAACCTGATCCAGGGCAACATGACCGGCGCGGGCAAGGGCGGCGGCATTTGCGTGTTCGCCATGAACGGACAGGACGTCATCCAGGCGCCGACGGATCCCAATTCGTGGTACAGGCTCCAGATTGTCAATAACGTGATCGTCAACAACCTCGCGGCCTTTTCGGGCGGCGGCATCACGGTCGAGGATTCCGTACGGGTGACGATCGCGCACAACACGATCGCCAACAACGACTGCACGGCCACCTCGGCCCTGCTGTTCAATCCCGGGACGCAATCCCCGCCGCAGGGCGCCGGTATTGTGGCCTACAGTCTCTCCGCGACCCTGGCGGCCGCGATGGAGCTGAACTTTGTCAGCCCGGCGATTGTGAACAATATTATCTGGCATAATCGATCGTTCTTTTTCGATCCGGCCTTGAACAACAACGCGGGCGGTCTGGCGCCCAATCCGGCGGGCTTGTTCCAGGATCTGGCGGCGGTGGGCGCGGCCGGTCCGTTGAATGTTACCTTCTGTCTGCTGACTTCCACGGCGGGATTCCCGGGCAGCAACATCGCGGGCAATCCGCAATTCCTGCAGCCGTATACGAACGTCATCGAGACGGCGACCGTCATTGACGAGGGCGGAAACAACGTCAATCTTCGTTTCCTGCCGATCCATGCGACGGGCGACTATCACGTGGCTTCATCGTCGCCCGCGGCGAACGCCGCCACGGCGAATCCGGCGGTCGGGTTCACCCAGCCGGCTACGGATTTTGACGGCCAATTCAGACCGGCGGGCTCGGCTTCCGATATCGGCGCCGACGAGGCCTATCTCACGCTGGTCGTCGCGCGAAACAACTTCTACAACGTCAACGAAGATACAACGCTCGGATTCTCGACGGCGCGCAATGTGTTGAGCAACGACTCCAGTCCCGGCGGCGCCCTGCAAGCCGTATTGGTCGAGGGTCCGAAACATGCGGCGAGTTTCACGCTGCGCGCCGATGGACAATTCAGTTATCGGGGCGCGGCCAGCTTCATCGGTACGGATACGTTCCGATACCGGGCCCGAGTCGGCGCGTCGTATAGCTTGGCGGCCGAAGTGTCCATCACGGTAAATTCGGTCAATGACCGTCCGATCGCCGTGGGCGACGGCTACGCGGTCAATGGCAACGTCCCCCTCACGATTCCGGCGCCGGGCGTGCTGGCCAACGACACGGATGCGGACGGCGACCTGCTGACCGCAAGCCTCGTCGGCGGCCCGTTCCCGGACCAGGGGACGCTGGCGTTCAACGCGGACGGCTCCTTTACCTTTACGCCCAATGCGGGCTATGAAGGGCCGGTCCTCTACATCTACTCCGCCAACGACGGCCAGCAATCGAGTCTGATTCCGGGGTTGCTCTTGTTCATGGTCGCGGCGCCGCAGCCCGATTTCGTGATTTCGAGCCTTGCCATCGCCCCGCAGCCGGTACGCACCGGCGACCCGATGACGGTGCAAGTCACCGTACAGAATCAAGGCTCCATTCCGGGCGACGCCGGGCTTCTGACGATCTGGCGCGATCTGGGCGGACCTGAGGTTCCAGCCGGAACCGTGGGCGACGCTTCCGTCAACGTGGGCGTGATGAATGCCGGCGCGGTCACTACCGTGGTATTCAATCTCACCGCCCCGCCGCTGCCTGCGCCGGTGGAGAATCAACAACCGCCGGTCATTTTCCGCGCCTTCATCAACTCGGCTTCGGCTCAACAAGCCGAGTTCTCCACGGCGAACAATCAAACGACGACGATCTATCGGGTTGTGACGTATGGGCCGGCGTTCTCGGGCCTTCCCGTGGACAACGACGGGGTGGATACCGACGGAGACGGCAACCCCAACAACGACTTCGTGTATGCGCACCTGGCCGGCGGCGATGGATTTGCGAAGATGGCCGACGGAAACGAATTGTACACGTTCAGTTTTGCCGATTACACCGTCCTGACCCTGACGATGATGAATACGCATCCGGACCTGATCCTGAACACGATCATGCGGGAAGGGATGTTGAAGGCGGAGATCAGCGCGCCGACCATAGCCCTGAAGGAAGGCCAACGCTTCTATCTGGACCTCTCCAACGTGGGGATGATCATGCGGCCTGACCTGTTCGATCCGCACACCATTCACTTCCATGGGTTCCCGCAGGCGGCCTCGATCTTCGACGGCGAACCGTTTGCCTCCATCGCGATCAATCCGGGGGCCACGCTGCGGTACTACTACCAGATCAACGATCCGGGCACCTATCTCTATCACTGCCATATGGAAGCCACCGAGCACATGGAGATGGGGATGCTGGGCTCGATCTACGTGTTGCCCAAGCAAAACTACCTGGCGGCAGGAACCTCCTTGGCCCGGTTGCCTGCGGGCAAGGGCACAACGCACCAGGCCGGCTACAAGTACGCGTATAACGACGGCGATGGCTCGACCTACTACGATATCGATTATGCCCTGCAAATCGGAGGATTCGACCGGTTCTTCCATGAGCAACACATCGCGGTGCAGCCGTTGCCGTTCGCCACGCTGGACGAAAGCTATCCGATGATCAACGGCCGGGGTTATCCCGACACGATCAACACAGGTCTGGTAAGAAATGTGAGCGTGCAGGAACGGTTCGGTTTGCCCGAGCCCTATCCGTCCCAGAAGCTCAACGCGTTGGTCAAGGCCACTCAGGGCCAGTACGTGCTGTTGCGCATCAGCAACGTGTCGTTGTCGGACTTCCACACGATCAGCGTGCTGGGCATTCCGATGCGGGTGATAGCAAAGGATGCCGCCCTGCTTCGCGGTCCTGCCGGCGCTGATCTGTCGTACGAGACCACCTCGTTCACGTTTGGCGGCGGAGAAACCGTGGACTTGCTTCTGGATACGCGCAACGTCGCGCCGGGCGCCTACTTCTTGTATGACGCCCGCCTCAACCATCTGTGCAACGACGAAGAAGATTTTGGCGGCATGATGACTGAAATTGTCATCAGCGCCCCCGTGCCCTGAACGTCGCGATACAACGGCAAACCATGAACATATAAGGAGAAGATTCCATGAAAACGAAGGGTAGAAACTACAGGTTTGAGCTAAGTATGGCGGCGGCCCTCCTGCTGACCGCCTGGGCCGGGACCGGCTGGGCGGCGGGACACGCGGTGCTCGGCATCGACGGTCCTAACTTCACCTTCACGGCGAAAGACGGACACATCAACACGTCCGACGGCAACAGCATCTACATGTGGGGCTATGCTCAGGGCAGCGGCCCCGGCGCCGTTATGCAGTACCCCGGTCCGACCATGATCGTGAACCAGGGCGATGTGGTGACCGTGACGCTGTATAACGAGTTGCCCGTGCCGACCTCCCTGACGTTTCCGGGCCAGAACGTGAGCGCCTCGGGCGGCACGGCCGGCTTGCTGACGCAGGAAGCGCCGGCGGTCGGAGCGCCGGGCGGTCCGGTCACCTACACGTTCACGGCGACCGAGCCGGGCACCTATCTCTACTACAGCGGCACCCAGTGGGATCTGCAAAATGAGATGGGCCTGGTCGGCGCCTTGATCGTGCGTCCGACCGGTTTCGACTCGGAAACCATCGTGGGACGGCGTGCCTATGAGCACGCGGACAGCCAGTACGACCAGGAGTTCTTGTTTTTCCTTACGGACATGGACGAGAAGATTCATGACCAGGTGGAACTGCAAGTGCTGCAGCGCCAGCCCATCGAAGTCGACATGACCACGTGGTATCATCAGTATTGGTTTATCAATGGGCGCAGCGGCATGGACACCGTGCTGCCGGCCGGAGCCACCTGGCTGCCGAATCAACCCTACGACGGCATGGCGGTCTTTCATCCGGGCGACCGGGTTCTCATGCGCGTGATCGGGGCGGGCCGCGAGGCGCATCCGTTCCACTTCCACGGCAATCATGCGCTGGTCATTGCCCGCGACGGACGCCCGCTTTCCAGCAGCCCGGGCGCCGGCGCGGATCTGGCCTACAAACAGTTCACCACGCCCTCCGCGCCCGGCACGACCTACGACCAAATCTATACTTGGACCGGCGCGGGTCTGGGCTGGGATATTTACGGCCACACAAGCACCAACGATGCGCTGCAGCCTTTCGAGTATGAGCCTGATCACGGCAAGCCTTTCCCCGTCAAGTTGCCGCCTGAACAGGACATTACGTTCGGGCAGATGTATTCGGGCAGCCCGTTCATGGGAGCGATCGGCACACTGCCTCCCGGAGAAGGCGGCTTCAATCCGGGCGCCTTTTTCTACATGTGGCATTCCCACAACGAACGGGAACTCTGCGATGGAAACATATTCCCGGGCGGGATGCTGACCTTCGCCATCATCTTGCCGAATCCACCGCCTCTATAACCTGAAAGAACCTTGAAGCCAGACCTTTGACCACGCCTTAACAAGGAGAACTGTGATGAAAACTGCGATGAAAAGAGCCATGACGGGAGCGCTGGCACTCAGCGCCTGCGTGCTCACCACAACTTCAAGTTGGGGTGTGCAAACCGTGAATCTTCGGGCCGAGACCTTCACCAAGACCTTAACGTTGCCAGGCGGCGGCGTCACCAATGTCCTCATGTGGGGCTTTGCGCAGGACGCGGGAGCGCCAACCGCTCCAGGTCCGGCGATCACGGTCCCGCCGGGTGAAACGGAGTTGGTCATCAACCTGGTGAACAACTTGAGCGATCCCATCTCGATCGTTATTCCCGGGCAAGAAGGCTTCGAACGCGATGCGCCGCATTCCACGTTCACGGATCTGGAAGGGCGCACGCGGGCGCGTTCTTTCGTCAAGGAAACGTTGGGCGGCGGAGGAACGGGCACGTACCGGTGGACGGGGCTCCGGCCGGGCACGTATCTCTATCACAGCGGTTCTCACGCCGCGCTCCAGGTGCAAATGGGTTTGTACGGCCTGTTGAAACAGGATGCGGTCGCCGGTCAGGCCTACGGCATTCCTTATGCCTCGGAAACCAGTTGGATCTTCGGCGAAATCGATTTCGACGTTCATGACGCCGTTCAGGCCGGGACGTACGGAACGACCGTCAAGAGCATGATCCACTCGATTCCGGAGATCTATCTGCTCAACGGCGAACCGTTCCAGGTCGGAGAACTGGCCTTGGTCGCCGGTCAGACCCAGCTGTTGCGTCTGATCAACGCCTGCTTCGACGAGCGCATCCCCATATTGAACGGACAGTACGCGACGTTGATCGCCGAAGATGGGCGGGCTTATCCCTATCCAAAACAGGAAAACGCCATCAATCTTCCGTCTTTGAAGACCCGCGATGCGCTGCTGGCCGTCGATCAGCCGGGCGTCGTGAAATTTTACGACCTTCGCCTTCGGGCGGTGGCGTCTTTCCCGGTTGTTCTTGACGTAACGCCGCCGACGATCGTCAGCGCGACGGCGATCGACGCGACCACCGTGGAGGTGCTCTTCAGCGAGCCGGTGGAACTCGTCTCCGCTCAGACGGTCGGCAACTATGCCATCGACCGGGGTGTAACCGTTAGCTCGGCGGTCTTGGGCGCCGACACCCGCACGGTGACGCTGACCACGTCCACGTTGACTGGCGGCGACTATATCCTCACGGTCAACAACGTGACCGATCGGGCGGTTCCGCCGAACGCCATTCTGCCTGATTCGCAAGCCGCTTTCGCCTTTACCCCGCCTCCTGCGATTTTGTCGGCGGCGCCGTTGGCTCTGGCGCCGGCCAGCCAGGCGGGCGTGAATGCCGCGAACCAAAGCTTTGAAGTCTGGAACAGCGGAGCCGGGACATTGACGTATACGATTATGGAGAATGTGACGTGGCTCTCTGTCGCGCCGGCCAGCGGCACGAGCACCGGCGAGCACGATACCATCAACGTCACGTACAACACGGCCGCTTTGGCGGCAGGCGTCTACAACACCGTGATTACGGTAACGGCTCCACCGCCCGCAACCAACTCGCCGCAGACGATTGCGGTGACCTTGACGGTGACGCCTCCGCCTTCGACGGCGCTCCGCATCAATTCCGGCGGTAACTCCGTGAGCAATTGGGCGGCGGATACCGGCTTCCTCAACGGCAGCCTGTTCTCGACGACGCGAGCGATTACCAACGCGGGCAGCGTGCCGCAAGAGGTGTATCAGACGGAACGCTGGGGCAACCCGGTGGACTACAGCTTCTCGTCGGTGGCCGACGGCATGTACACAGTGAAGCTGCATTTTGCGGAAATTTTCGCAACGACGCCCGGAGCACGGGTATTCAGCGTGGACCTCGAAGGTCAGCGCGTGCTGACGAACCTCGATATCTTCGCGCAAGCCGGCGGCCGCGATCGGGCCTTGGTCAGGACTTTCGTCGTGACGGTGGCGGGCGGCAATGGGTTGCAAATTCATGCGCAAGCCACGGTCAACAATGCGAAGTTCAGCGGCATTGAAGTCATTCCGGCCGGAACGCCGCCCCCGGCGATCGTGGTCGACCGCAGCGCCGTAACCGTGCCCGAAGGCGGAGCGACGAATTTCCTGGTCCGGCTGGCGCAGACGCCGCTGCAACCCACGACCGTAACCGTCAGCCGCATCGGCGGCGATGCCGACATCGCCGTGGTCGCCGGTTCCCCGGCAACCTTCAACGCCACGAATTGGAACATTGGGCAAACTATCGTGCTGGCGGCTGCTCAGGATGCGGACACCCTGAATGGCGAAGCCCTCATCCAATGCGCGGCATTCGGTTACAGCAGCGCCCTCGTAACGGCCACGGAAGCCGATAACGATGTGCTTCCGCCAACCGCCCGGTTAATCAACTGCGGCGGCGGCGCGGTCAGCAACTGGACCTCGGACGCCGGCTTATTCACTGGCGGAAGCCCGTTCTCGACAACTCGTACGATCGCCAACATCGATGGGGCGCCGATGCAGGTCTATCAGACGGAACGTTGGGGGAGCCCGCTGAACTACAGTATTCCGGGCGTGAGCAATGGCGCATACGTGGTGAATCTGCATTTTGCGGAAATCTATGCCACGATGCCCGGATCACGAGTGTTCAACGTGGACATCGAAGGCCAGCGCGTGCTGACGGACTTCGACATCTTTGTCGAAGCCGGCGGCCAGGATCGGGCCTTGATTAAGACCTTCAACGTGACGGTCACCGGAGGCAATGGGCTGCAAATCAGCGGCCAAGCTACCGTGAACAACGCTAAGTTCAGCGGCATCGAGATCATTCCGGTTGTCCCATAGGGGGCGATGCCTTCAAGAATCATGGAGCCGGGACGACCTCGTCCCGGCTTCTTTAAAGCGTCAAACAGGAGAATCGTACGATGCAGAAGAATCGAATCAGGGTTGCAACCATCGTCATGGCGGCAGCGGCTTTCGCATGGAGATGTTGTCTGGGCGCCGCGGAGGTCGAGCAGGCCGCGCCGCTCGATTCGGCGGCGCTGGCGGAACAGTGGGGCATCGAACTCGTCGGCGTGAGGCTGTCGGCGGCGGGCTACATGATCGATTTCCGCTACAAAGTTTTAGATCCCGACAAGGCGGCGCCGCTTGCCAAACGGGAAAACAAACCCTACCTCGTCGATCAGGCCAGCAAGGCGAAACTGTTGGTGCCGACCACGCCCAAGATCGGAGCCCTGCGGCAGACCGCGACCCAGTTGATTCCCGGTTGCGTCTATGGAGCGATGTTCGCCAATCCGGCGCAGGTGGTGAAAGCGGGCAGCAAAGTGACGGTCGTTGTCGGCGATTTCAAGGCCGCCGATCTGGTGGTGCAGTAAGCAAGAAAAGCAGACTGGATCAAGGGTCAGGGAGCTATGACAAGCCATTGGATCGATTTGCTGCGTCGGGTAAAGATGAACGGGGCCAGGTGGCCCCGTCTCCAGCAAATGCCCTGGAGCCGGGACGACCTCGTCCCGGCTGCGCTGAAAACGGCGCAGTGGCTGGTCGTCGCCGGACTGTGGCTAGGGGTTTGCGCCGCAAACGCGGCGAGTGACGCTCTGCCATCGGAAAATCGCGACGTATCGTTTGTTTACGCATTCGAAAATCCGGTCATCGAGCAACACGGCGCCTACGCACGGGTTCTTGTGTCCGGCTGTCCGGCTCTTCAGAAAATCGGCGAACCGATGCTTCCCTTCAAAACCGCCAAGATCCTGTTGCCGCCGGGTTCGTCCATCGAATCCGTTCATGTGGAGGCCGACAGCGCTCCTCAAAGGCTGGAAGGCGCCTGGACGGTCAAGTGGGGCCGGACGCCTGTGTCCAGCGCGGCTTTGGGCCCGTTGCCGGACGACGCGCCGAATGCCGCCATCTATCGGTCCGATTTGCCGTATCCGCCGGAACGCGCGCAGGTGATTTCCGTTCAACGCATGGGCGGTTACGATATTGCCCTGGTGCATTTGTTCCCCGTGCAATACCAGCCCGCCTCCGGACGTTTGTTTTTTGCCGAACGGCTGCGACTGGTTGTTCGGGTCGCAACGGAATCCACGCCCGCGGTCTCCCTCAAGGCGGCCCCGTCAGCTTATACGCGAGGCCGAGTGTCGGCTGCGATCGACAATCCGGAGTTGCTGTCCGAATACGATGCGCTGTTTCCCCAAGAGCAACGCATGGATCGGCCGGCCGGCTATCTGCTCATTACCCGGGAATCCCTGGCGTCGTCTTTCCAGCCGCTCCTGGACAGCAAGCTGCTCGAGGGGCTAACAGTGCGCACGCAGACCGTTGAAGCCATCGCCGCCGACATGCCGGGGCAGGATTTAACGGAAAAAATTCGGAACCGCATCCGTCAGGCTTTCACGAACGAAGACGTGCAGTATGTGCTGCTCGGCGGGGATTCGGCGGTCATTCCCCCTCGTTATGCGTACGTGCCCATGCCGGGCGTGCCCGGTCTGAGTTCCTATCTGGTTCCGACGGATCTGTATTTTGCCTGTCTGGACGGTTCGTGGAACGGCAACGGCAACGCGTGGTGGGGCGAGGCGACCGACGGGGACGGCGGCGGCGACGTGGACCTGCTGGCCGACGTATTCGTCGGGCGCGCCCCGGTGGATACGCCGGCGGAAGCGGCGGCCTTCGCGGCCAAGACGCTTCGCTATGAGACGGAAGGCGGCGGCTATGCCGGCGGGGTCTTGCTCGCGGCGTCCTATCTGGGCTACTACGATCCGCCGGGCGCGCCGCCGCCGGTTCACGCGCAGGGCGGGGATATTCTCGATCCGCTCCTTCCCTTGCTGGACCCTCGCCCCGCGACGTGGCTGGACGACCGGCCTTACAACTCCTCCCAATGGAATGCCGCCGATGCCGTCCAGGAATTGAATCGTTCTCCGGTCATCGCCGTTTACGGCGGACACGGCGACGCCGATACGGTTCTGCGCTTGTACTCCAGCGATCTTAATTCAGTGACCAACGACAAACTCTTCTTCGCCTACAGCGTGAGCTGCGCGGCCGGCGAATTCGACAATCCGTCGTTCTGGTCGGACTGCATTGGCGAGGAATTTGTGAAACGCCCTTCCGCCGGGGCCTTTGCCGCCGTCTTCAACTCCCGGGTGGGTTGGTTCGATGCCGAACAGGAATGGAAATTCAGCGGAGAATTTCAGCTCGAGTTTTTCGACGAACTGCTTGTTCAGGGGCATTCGCGATTGGGTGAAGCCAACCAACGATCGAAAGAAAATCTGGTCGGGCAGGTGGAAACGAGCGGCATCATGACCTACCGGTGGTGCTATTACGAAATCACGTTGTTTGGCGACCCGCATATTTCATTCCAACCCCATGAAGAAAACGTGGAATTGGAGGTGTTGTCCGAATATGGAGGGGCCACGCCGCCCAACGGCGTTTACTCCTATGCTCCCGGTTCCGCCGTGACCTGTCTCGTGACCGACTCGCCCCAGCCGGGCGCGCAGGGCGTTCGGTACTTGTGCGGCGGCTGGTCCGGCCAGGGCAGCGTCCCGGCCGCGGGCGGAGTCTTGGAGGTCTCGTTCGTCATCGGCAACGATTCGCAGATTGCCTGGAATTGGACGACGCAGTATCTGCTCTCCGCTACGGCCTCCGCCCACGGAAACGTGGAGGCGCCCAACGGCTGGCATGACGCAGGAATCGACGGCGTGGACGTCCGCGCCGAGCCTTCGGACTACTGCCGCTTTGTTTCCTGGCAGGGCGATGTGCCTGAAGATTTGAGATCCAACCGGAGCCTTCGCGTGGCCATGAATCGGCCCTGGAATATGACCGCCGACTTCGCGGAAAACATGACTTCGCAGGGCGTCCCGCAAGCGTGGCTGGCGCAATATGGCTGGACGAACGACTGGGAGGCCGCCGCGGCGTCGGACTCCGATGTCGACGGCATGCCCGCGTGGCAGGAATTCCTGGCCGGGACTTGCCCCACCGATGACGTTTCCGTCTTTAAAGCGCGCGTGGCGCAGACGGGCGCCGCGCGCGTTCTCGAATGGCCGAGCGCCTCCAATCGATTCTATGCCGTTCATCGCGCGACGAATTTGACGACAGGCTTTGTGCTGGCGACGAACGGCCTGCCGGCCACGCCGCCCCGCAATGTCTTTGTGGACGACGAACTCGACAAACCGGTAACGATCTATCGGATTACCGTGGGGGATTCGCCATGAATGGCTACGGATTTTCGCAGTGGCTTCTCAGGACCTGCCCGATAGTTCGCCCGGGGCAGGCTTGGTATGGTCGCGGCACGATGAAGATGAAAAAAACAGGAAATCTTTGGGCTGGATTTGCGTCGCTGCTCATGCCGGTGCTGGTCGGCTGGGCCTTGTGGTCCTTCATTCCATCGCACACGCCCTCAGCTCCCGCGCCGGAGGCCGTGTTTGAAGACGCAGGATGGCTTCCCGTGGAAGACAACATCGCGCCGCCTCTGCAAGTCGCGGATACTTCCGCCGCGGCGTTGAAGGAACGATTGGGCATCGAAATCACCGCGCTGCAAGTGGCCGTGGGCGGCAGCCGCATCAATCTTCGCTACCGGGTCCTGGACTCGATCCGCGCCGATCAACTGGTGACGAATGCCTTGTATAAAGCTTATATCCTGGATTCCGCCGGGCAGCGGCTCTCTCGTCCGAATGCCCCGATCGCCTTGGCGCTGCGGGATCAATCGGGCCAGGCGTTGCGCGCCGGCCGGACCTACTCCTATTTCTTTCCCAATCCCAAGCAGAGCATCAAGCCAGGCGATAAAGTGACGCTGGTCATCGGCGACGTGCAAGCGCGGGATTTGGTGGCGAGGTAGTCGAAGCAGCCTGGAGGGTTGAAGTATTGGAGTGAGGAGAACGAGAACCGACGGGGGTAAATAGGGTGAAGGTTCTTGTTTCATTACTCCAATACTTCAACCCTCCAGCGCGTAGAACCAGGAAGACGGAGCAAGAACAATGACCATTCAAGCCAGCCGTAGACGATGGATGTTAATGTTAGCCCTGGCGGCAGCGGTTGCCGGCGTTTCGTATGTTCTGCGGCCGGATTCCACGGCCACGGTTCTGCACGGCCAGGCGGAAGCGCCGTTGTATTATCAGGACTCCATGCACCCTTGGATCAAATCGGATCGTCCCGGTGCCTGCCCGATTTGCCGTTGCGAACTGACGCCCATGTACGCGCGAAAGGACGACCCCGGCGACAAGGTGGGGCTGGTTTCCCTGAGCGCCAACAGCATTACCGTGCTCAACGTGCAGACCGAGGAGGCCAAACGGCGGCCTTTGATTCGTACGCTGCGCGTCGCCGGCACGCTGGAGGCGGACAACACGCGCAAAACGATCGTCGGCGCGCCGGCCCCGGGCCGTATCGATGCGGTTCCTGTCGAATCCGTCGGCGTGGACGTTGAAAAAGGGCAGGCCTTGGCCACGTTTTACAGCCCGGACCTGACCTTCCAGACGCGACGGTACATCTTTCGCGACCGCCTGCCCGACAAGACGGATGAGTTTGGCCCCAACCCCTTCACGCGGGCTCATCCCGCAAAACACGAGTTGGTCCATCCCATGCCGTTGCGCGGACAGCCCGCGCAAGATCCGTTCTACAACGATTTGCTCGCGCCTCTGTCGGGCACCGTGATCGAACGAAATGTGTTCGACGGACAATACGTGGCGGAAGGCGATCGACTTTTCACGATCGTCGATTGCTCCGTGCTGTGGTTTCGCTTCGACGTGTACGAACAGCAGTTGCCGTGGATCGAGCCGGGACAGGAAATGGACGTAACGGTCGCCGCCGCTCCCGGAGAGGTGTTTCGCGCGGTCGTGGCTATGGTCGAGCCGAGTCTCAACGAAGCCACGCGGACCGTCAAAGTGCGCGCCAATGTCGCCAATCCTTTGGAAGGTCCTTCCGGCCGGCAGCAGCGCCTCTTGCGTCTGGGCATGTATGCCGAGGGACGCCTGCCGGCGCAGACCGCCGATGCGCTGACGGTTTCGCGTTCGGCGGTTCTGTTTCCCGGCGGCGCCGCCTGCGTTTATGTGGACCGGGACGACGGCAACTACCAAGTGCGCCGCGTCAAGCTGGGCCGGCAGGGCGACCAGTATTGGGAAATTCTGGCCGGACTGACAGAAGGGGAGCGCGTGGTCAGCGCCGGCAACGTATTGATCGATTCCCAAGCCCAGTTCAATCAGGGCTCCACGACGGGTTGGGCCTCTCCCGAACCTTTGCCGGAAGTCGCCGTCATGGCGCGCCCAACCTCGGGGGCGCCATGATCGACCGCTTGATCGAATGGTCGCTGCGCAATCGTTTTTTGGTGATAGGCGGCACGCTCTTGCTTATCGCCTGGGGCATCCACGCGCTTTACCAAACGCCGGTGGACGCCATCCCCGACCTTAGCGAAAATCAGGTCATTGTCTTTGCCGACTGGCCGGGCCGCAGCCCGCAGGAAGTCGAAGATCAGGTCACCTATCCGCTCGTCGTCAATCTCCAGGGTCTTGCCGGCATCAAGACGGTGCGGGCGACTTCGATGTTCGGGTTTACCTTTATTACAGCCATCTTCGAGGATGGTCTCGACAATTACTTTGCCCGCACGCGCGTATTGGAGCGATTGAGTTATCTGAGCGACCAGATGCCCGCCGGCGTTGTGCCCCGTCTCGCACCGGACGCCACCGGGCTGGGCTGGGTTTATCAGTACTACTTGAAAGTCGATCCGGCGAAAGCCCCGCAAGGCGGTTACGACCTCTCGCAGTTGCGGGCTCTGCAGGATTGGTACATCCGCTACCAGCTTAACGCGGCGCCCGGGGTGACGGACGTGGGCAGCATCGGCGGGTTTGTCCGCCAATACCAGGTCGAGGTGTCGCCCACGCGCCTGCGCACGCTGGAGGTTTCGCTTCAGGACGTACTGGAGGCCGTACGGCAGAGCAACCTGAACGTCGGCGGCAAGGTCATCGAGGAAGGCGGCCAGGAATTCGTGGTGCGCGGCCTCGGCCTCGTCAAATCCGTCAAGGACCTTGAGGACATCGTGATCAAGGAAAACGGCGGGATACCGATCTATCTTCACGACGTGGCGACTGTCCAACTCGGCGGCGATTTCCGGCGCGGGGCGCTGGACGTCAATGGCCAGGAGGCGGTGGGCGGCGTGGTGGTGATGCGCAACGGCGAAAGCGCCCTGGAGGTGATCCGCCGCGTGAAGGCAAAGATCGCCGACCTCGCGCCAAGCCTGCCGCCGGGCATCCGCATCGAACCGACCTACGACCGCAGCAAGCTCATCGAACGCACCCTCGCCACGCTGAAAACCGCGCTGACCGAAGAAATCATCCTCGTGGCGCTGGCCCATGTCGTCTTTCTCTGGCACTTTCGCAGCATCCTGATCGTGAGCCTGCCGCTGCCGCTGGCCATCCTGATATCCTTCATCTTCATGCGCCTCTTCGGCATCACGTCCAACATCATGTCGCTCACCGGGCTGGCCATTGCCATCGGCGAGTTGGTGGACGCGGGCATCGTGATCACCGAAAATGTGATCCGGCACAGCGAACGGCTCCAGGAACAGAAAGGCGGAGTCCGCCTGACCGCCGTGGAGCGTTGGCAGGTCACGCTGGCCGCGGCCCGGCAGGTGGGGCGTCCTATTTTCTTTGCCCAGATGATCACTGTGCTGGCGTTCTTCCCCGTGTTCGCGCTGGCGGGCGAAGAGGGCAAATTGTTTCACCCGCTCGCTTTCGCCCGGGCTTTTGCCATCGTGGGGGGGACCTTCATGGCGGTCACGGTGACGCCGGCGTTGTGTTCCCTGCTCGTGCGCGGTCCGTTTGTGCCGGAAGAGCGCAATTGGACCATGAAACGCCTGCTCCGGATTTATGCGCCCGCCCTGAGCTGGGCCCTGTCGCATCGCCGGCTGGTTCTGAGCCTCACGGCGGCGCTGATGCTCAGTTCGGTGATCCTGGCGTTTGGGCTGCCGCGTCCCGCGGCGCAGAAGCTGGACGCCTGGGGCTGGCCGCGGGCCGCCCAGCTTGCCCGCGGCATGGGCAGCGAATTCATGCCCCCGCTCGACGAAGGCAGCCTGCTTTTTATGCCGGTCTTATTGCCCAGCACCTCGTTGAACGAGATTAAACGACTCATCGCCTGGCAGGATCGAATGCTTAAGCAAGTGCCGGAAGTGCAATCGGCCGCCGGCAAGCTGGGCCGCGCCGAAACGGCCACCGACCCCGCCCCGGTCGAAATGATCGAGACGACGATCGAGCTGAAGCCGAAGGCTCTGTGGCGGCCGGGGATGACCATCGAGAAGCTGATCGAAGAATTGACCGCGAAGCTCAGCCGGGCGCCGGGCTGCGTGCCGGGCTTCCTGCGTCCGATCGAAGGCCGCATCCTGATGCTCAGCACCGGCATCCGAGCTCAAATCGGCGTGAAAATATTCGGCGACAACCTGGACGCGCTGCAAGCCAAGGCCTTTGAAGTGGAAAAGGTCATGCGCAACGTTCCCGGCGCCGCCGGCGTGGCGCCCTCGCGCTTCCAGGGCAAGCCCTATCTCAACATCGAAGTGGACCGTCGCGCCATGGCGCGCTACGGCCTGCGCGCGGAGACGGTGCTGGACGTCGTGGAAGCCGGCCTCGGCGGACGGAATGTCGGCACGACCATCGAGGGGCGCGAGCGATTCCCCATTCAGGTGCGTTTCCAAAAGGACGAGCGAAACGATCTTGAGCGGCTGGGCGACGTGCTGGTGTATTCCCCGTCGGGCCGCGTGATCCCGCTGGGTCAGGTGGCCACGATCGAGCGGGTGTCCGGCCCCAGCGAAATTGCCAGCGAAAACGGACGGTTGCGGGCCTATGTGCAGGCCAACGTGCAGGGACGCGACCTTGGAAGCTTCATGAAGGACGCGCGCGAACGGATCGCGCGCGATATCAAGCTGGCGCCGGGCATGACCCTGGAGTGGAGCGGACAATACGAGAATCAGCTCCGGGCTCAACGAACTCTCCGGATGGTCGTGCCGGCTGTCTTTGCCATCAGTTTCATGCTGCTCTTTATGCTCTATCGCTCCACGAAGGAAGCCGCTCACGTTCTTTTGGCGATTCCCTTCGCGCTCAGCGGCGGCGTTTTTCTGCAATACCTGCTGGGCTACCGCTTCAGCGTCGCGGTGTGGGTGGGCTACATCGCGCTGTTCAGCACGGCCATCGAAACCGGCATGGTCATGGTGGTTTATCTGCAGGAAGCGTTGGACAAGAAGCGCGCCGAACTCGGCCCTGCGTTCGACCATGACGACCTGATCGACGCGGTGAAGGAGGGCGCGACGCTGCGCCTGCGGCCGAAGGTGATGACGGTCGCCACCACGCTTTTCGCTTTGCTGCCGATCCTGTGGAGCGACGGCGCCGGCGCCGAAATCATGCGGCCGCTGGCCGCGCCGGTCATGGGCGGCATGATCAGCAGCTTGGTGCATATCCTCATCGTAACCCCGGTCCTGTTCACCTGGCTGCGCGAGCGGGAGATGCGGCGCGAGCAACCGGGCGCGGTGGAGGAGGAGTTGGCGGGGGTGGGGAGGGGGAGGGGACAGAAAACAGTGATCAGTAAGCAGTGATCAGTGATCAGTAAACAGTGATCAGTAAACAGTAAGCAGTGATCAGTGATCAGTGGAGGAGGGGGGCATGACATTGGGACAGGGATTTATGGTGATTCTGCTGGGCTTGTGCGGGGGCCTCTTGTTGACGGGGTTTGCGATCCGGCAGCGACAGGATGAAAGCGGTCGGCGCGCGGTGGTGATGCGTGCGGTGGCGGCCTGTACCGGGATGTGTTCGCTGGCGCTGTCCCGCGAAGGCGCCGGCACGCGGGATCACACGGAAGGAGTTTCGGGATGTCTTGGGGACATGCCCGCCGGATATTGTCTTCGCGAGCGGTGCGATGTGATTGCCTGTCCGGGCATGCCTGGGCAGACCTTCCGACTCGAAGTGGCGAGGGCCGTCCCATGAACTGGTCGGTGCATGCCAATTTTTGGTGCGCCGCCGCGGAGAACGTGTGGCGTCGCCGGGGAAACACCCTGTCTGTGATGGCTCCGCTGCTCCTGGCGGTGATGGTGTTTGCGGCCTTCAGTTTCGTGCAGGACGGCCTGGTGAGGGATGCCCTGAGATCCGCCGAGGTCATGCCGGATCTGACCGTGCAGCGGATGATCGGCGGACGGACCGAGCGCGTGCCTGTGGCCTTGGGCGAACTGGTGGCTGGCATGGCGGGCGTGAAAACGGTCGCGCCTCGCGTGTGGGGATATGTCCCCATCGATTTGGGCGCCGGGGCGTTTGCTTATACCTTGATGGGCATCGATGTGAGCCGGATGCCCCAACCGGAAGACGTCGGTTTGACGCTCGAACAGGGACGCTTTCTCGACAAAAAAGACGTTAACGCCGTGGTGCTCGGCAAGGCCGCTGCGGAGGCGCTCGACGTGCGTCTCGGCGACGAGCTGAATCTGAAAGACGAATTGGGCAACGCCGGACGTTTTCAGGTCGTAGGGTTGTTCGCCGGCGATGTGCAGTTGCACGCGGCGGATTTGATGCTGGTCCCCATCAAGACGGCCCGGAACTTTTTCGGATATGGCGAGCACGAGGCTACGGATCTCTGCGTGTACCTGACGGATTCGTCGCAACTCGACGCGGCGGCGACCGATATTTTGGCGGCCCAAAAGGGCTTGCGCGTGTTGAGCAAGGATTCCATGCGGAAGATCGTCCAGCAGGTTTACGGGAAACGCGCGGGCGTATTTCAAGTGCTGTGGCTCATTCTCCTGCTGACCGTCATGCTGACGGCCTGGGCGGAGGGCAGTCGCGCCAGCCATCGAACGAGCCGGGAGATCGGCATTCTGAAGGCCACCGGCTGGAGCACGACGAACGTGATCGAGCTGAAGATCTTTGAAAATGTCATCGTCGCCAGCGCAGCCACCTTGGGCGGCATGTTGGTGGCGATGGCCTACCTGCTCGCCGGGGCTCCGGGGATCAAGTCGTACTTCCTCGGCTGGGCGGTGGTCTACCCGGATATGAGTTTGCCCATTTGCATCGGCGCCCCAACCGTCGGACTGATTCTGACGGTCGGTATCTTTCCGCTTCTCGTGGCGACGGTCGTTCCGGCCTGGGCGGCGGGCATTGTCGATCCGGACGAGGCGATGCGGGGGTAGCCAAGCCGCGGCGCTCAGCGGAGTGAGCGCCCTACCTTTGAAGGTGGGGCCGCGACTCCGCTCGCGGCCGGTAGAGCAAGGAGCGAACCATGTTACGGACTGAAAAGCTTTGCAAGACCTATGGATTGAACGGCAGTTCGGTGCATGCGGTTTCCAATCTGGACCTTCATGTCCCGCGGGGAACGTGCTTGCTCATTCAGGGTCCGTCCGGGAGCGGAAAGTCCACCCTGCTTAATCTGCTGGGCTGTCTGACGCATCCCAGCAGTGGGCGCGCATTCATCGATGGATGCGAGGTGTCGCATCTGCCCGATCGTTTCCTGACCGAAATTCGCCGGCAAAAGATCGGGTTCGTTTTTCAAAGCTTCAACCTGCTGCATGGCCGCAGCGTCCTGGACAACGTAGCCATGCCGCTGGTGCCGCTGGGCATAGGCCTGGAGCCGCGAAGAGAAAAAGCGATGGCCCTGCTGCGCCGCGTGAACCTGGAACACCGCGCGCATTTTCTGGCGAACCGGTTGAGCGGAGGCGAGCAGCAGCGAGCGGCCGTGGCGCGGGCGCTGGTGAACGATCCGGCGATCGTCATCGCCGACGAGCCCAACTCGAACATCGACCGCCACAACAGCCGCTTGGTCCTGGAGCTGTTCCGGGAGTTCAAGCGAGAAGGACGAACCTTGGTGATTTCCTCGCACGATCCTTCCTTCGAGGGCGACGAACTCGTTGACGAGGTTTTGACGATGGGAGAGCCCCCATGATCCTGAACATGTATGTGGTGAGCTATCTTCTGTTGTCCTTCCTATCCCTGCTGGTGGGCGGGGGCGCGATGGTCGTCGGCGTTCGGGTGGCGCTGAAATGGAAGGCGGGACATTCGTCCGAAGAACAGTACCAACTCGAAAAAAAGGTCTATCTCAGCATGACCCTGGTCATGCTCGGATTCTATATGCGTCTCGCGCTGGCGCCGCTTTGGTTCCTGATGCTCCAAAGCTTTGTGCCGTCGATTCCCGGAGCCATGTGCCTCGCGGGGGTTCATCTCCTCCAGACGCCGCACTCCTTCATTTCCACGATCTTGAAATTCGTCCTGCCCATGGCGTACGGCTATTGGCTCGTGCTAAATGCGCTCGACCGGAAGATCGAATCGCAACCGCTCATGAAGTGGAAGCTCTACGCTCTTCTTCCGCTGGGTCTGCTGATGTTCTTCGAAACGTTTTCCGATTTGCGGTTCGTTTTTTCCGTCAAACCCCTGTTCGTGAATTGTTGCAGCTCGCTCTTCGACGATCCGTCTTCGGCGATCGCGCAGAAGCTGACGTACAGCGGCTGGGGGTGGGCGATCGGCTTTTTCGGGGTGGGTCTTTCGCTGCTGGCTTTGTCGGTGTTTCTCTTGCGCAGACCGAGGCATCGCGCCGGTTTGTTGCTGTGGCTGCTGGGTCCCGCGGTCTTGATTTCCTTCGCGCTGGCCCTGCATACCCGGTTTTCGCCGCTGTTCCTTCGCGCCATGTTTCATCATTGCATTTTCTGCATCTGGCAAAAGCTGCCGGACACGATCCTGGCCACGATCGCGATCTGCGTGGGCTGTTGGGCCGCCGTGATTTTTGCGGCGACAAGAAACGTTTATAAGATCGCGGGCGCGGAAGCCGTTGCCGATGCGCACGCAAAAGCGCTGTTGAAATGGACCGTGGGCGCGCTGTTGGCGGGGATGGGGATCTTGGCGGTCCGATGGGTCGTCGAATCGATGTAGCGGGTGGGGCACATGAAGATTTCCAGGCAAATAATTCGGGGCGTCGGAGTGGCCCTCCTACTCGGCCTGACCGGAGGCCACTGGATGATCTTGCAGTCGGTCGCCTGGGCCCGGATGCTGGTCGATTATTCCCGCTCGTTCGGAGTCCAGACCGCCATCGAGCAGACCTTCGACGGCCAACACCCCTGTGAAATGTGCAAGATGATACAAAAGGCCAGGCAGTCGTCTCAACAGGAGCTGCAGCAGCCCGACGCAAGACGCGAACCATCTTTTTGCGAGACGGATTGTCCGGTTGGCTTCGAGCTGCCTTGGTCCTGGACGATCGAGGCCGACGAGTTCGTTCCTCCTTCTCGAAACGAACCTCCTCCTGTGCCGCCGCCGCGAGATCTATCGCGGCGTGTCGGATAATCGATCGGTCATTCAAAACTTTTAACACAGGAAGGAATTTTCATCGTGAAAAGAAAGCACATTGTTTTATTGGGCATCGGGCTTGCGCTGGGCGCTGCCCGAGCGTTCGCGGCCGAAGACTACGAGCTGCAGATCCCGCAAGGCGCCATCTGCCAGGTCTGCGGCATGTATATCGAGGAATTCAGAAAGACCGCCGTCGAGTTGGACTTTGACGGCGGCGCCAAAGAACATGCCTGCGGGGTTTCGTGCGCGCTTCGTCGCATCAACGAACAGCGAGGGTGGTCGCACGTCAAATCGGCGTATGCGACCGACTGGGAAACGCAGGCGGCCGTGCCGCTGGAACAGGCGGCCCTGGTGGTCGGCAGCGACGAAACGCCGGATATGATTCCGAATCTCATCGCATTTCGCGAGAACGGCAGAGCCGACACGTTTCAGAAGAAGCATGGAGGCCGGGATATCTCCCTGGAAGAAGCGTTGGACGATATCTCCTATGTGGGCATGACCATGCCTTTTCGGGTTCCCCCCGCCGCCACGCCGCCGCAGGGACTCCTTAGCGTCGGGGTCTCCGCGGCTTACATGCTTAAGGACGACTTGTTGGACGGAACCGATGACATTTCGAAACAGGAGGTCCTCGTGAACCGGCTCATGGCGCCCGACAAAATGGAAAGCACGATGCTGAATGTGATGCTGGCCTACGCTCTGACCGACGACCTCTATCTCGACGCCATGCTCCCTTATTGCTGGAAGCGAATGACGGCGGAGGATCGAATGGGCGCGAAAATGAAGTTCCGTGAAGAGGGCCTCGGCGACATCCTGGCGAGCGGTCGGTGGCGCTTCTACCACGACGACATGTACGACCGGCATGTTGCGGTGGTCGGAAGAGTATCGCTGCCCACGGGCGAGTTCTCGGATGAAAACCGGGCGCGTCCCGGCCTCCAACTGGGAACCGAGGCGTTCGGTTTGGGCGGCGGTCTTTTGTTCAGCCAGCACCTCGGCATGTTCTGGCTGAACGCCGGCGCCGAGTACCGCTACAATTTCGAAAACTCGGACGACTACCGCTTCGGCGACGTCGTGTCGGGCGGTTTCGCCGCCCATTTCGTGCCGTCCACCAAAACCATGCTGGGCGTGGAAATCGACGCCAACAAGACCATGGAAAACGAGGACAACGGCGATGACCTGCCCAACAGCGGCTATGACGCCGTCTTCGGAAACCTCGTGGCCCAGCAGCGGGTAGCCATGTTCTGGGGCGGCAATTTCGACCTGCGAGCGCTGGCGGGCCTTCCGCTTTATCAGCACGTGGAAGGAATCCAACTGGGCGAAACGTACCATCTCGCCGCCGGGGCGCAGTGGAAACGGCGGTTTTAATCGACCGGAAGAATAAACGGGGCCGGGTGGCCCCGTCTCCAGAAAAACATGAGGATATATGCAAACGATATTTAATAAATGGGGTCGAGCTCTCCTGTGGGTTTTCGTCTTCTCGACGGCCATATCGACGGCCTTTGGCCAAGGGACGATCTGTCAGTTGTGCGGCATGGACGCCGCCAAGAGCGAAACGGAATTCATCCTGCACCGCAAGACGGAGCCGCCCCTGCACGCCTGTTGCATCAACTGCACGCGCCGGGTGATGAAAAAACTCGGCGACGGGATTGCCGAAGTAACGGCCTTGGACTACCGCACGCGAAAGCACGTGCCGGCTCCAACCGCCTTCTACGTCATCGGCAGCGAGCACATCCCGAAAGGCTCCATGACGCCCTTCGTCTTCGCGTTCGGCGCGCAGGAGGACGCCGCGAAATTCAAAGACCGATTTGGAGGAGAAGTGCTTCCGTTCGACCAGGTCCTGGAGAGACTGGAAGCAAAAAGCAAATAAACGTTTCTTCTGGAGGGTCACGCTCCGTCGTTACCCTTATTTTAACAATCCGCATCCCGCCGCCGGCTACGTAACCGCGTCCGTAAGGACGTGGTCTCTGTCAGATACACGGCGACCGCGTTAAGCTGTACTCTCGTTAGGGACCGGTTCCAATATAGGCTTGACACCCGCCGATGCTTTAGCTATTTGTCCCCTTAGCTTGCGCCAAGGAGTTGCTTATGCGAAATTCGTCGACCATCGAAATACGATCGCCCTGTTGTTCGCCCAACGAGGATTCCGCTTCCTCTTCGTATAGTCAGTATAGGCGTCGGCTGTCGATCGCGCGGGTTGTGGATTATGTTCGCCATAACGAAGGCCCCTTTCTGGACCGCGACATGGCGGCCCTGCTCGCCGGCTTGAGCCCTCGGTATTTCACCTCGGTATTTAAAGAAGTGATGGGCGTCAGCTATTCCGACTTTGTGTTTCCCTATTTTGCCGCGAAAGTTCGACGGCTTCTTGCCGATCCGACGCTGACGATCAAACAAGTTTCCGTAAAGATGGGTTTTGAAAATGCCAGCAACTTCGCAACCTGGTGTCGCAAGCGTCTGGGAAAAAACCCTTCCGCGCTTCGCGCGGCCCAACGGCAGGAAAAGCACAAAAGTATATGAAATAGCCTCAAAGTATAAGTCTTGCCGTTTGTTTCCTGCTCAACCCCTTCCCTAGACTCACCCCTCATTGCCAGGGAGTGTTTTCCGTTTTTTGTATCTGAAGACGCCTATTAAAGGCCAAATGAAATCAGGGAGGTATACGATGAGCAGGATGAAGTGGATGTCGATAGCCGGCATGGTGTTGTTTGGTGGATTCGCAGCCCATGCTAATTTACTCCATAATACAAGTTTCGAGGATGCCGGCTCCACGGTCGACGAGGCGCATTATTGGCAATGGGCCAACCCGGATGTACATGGTGCAAAATGGGGCAATGCGGTCCGAAAAGACTGGCACGCGAAGTCCGGTTCTTGGTGCGGAACCGTTTGCGGCAGTTGGTTTGGGGATGTGCAAGGCGGCTGGTGGCAGGAAGTTCCGGCAACGCCTGGCGTTGCCTACACCTTCTCCGGCTGGTTCTGGGCGGATTCCAACTGGACCAATCAAGCCGATCAGGGCATCAAAATCGAATTCTACTCCCGCAATGAAAGCGGCGAAACCATGCTCTGCGACAGTCGAAACCTGTTCGAAGGCATCGGAGAGTCGTGGGCGCAGAAGACCGTCAGCGCCGTGGCGCCGACGAATGCGCAATGGGTTCGCGTCGTGGTCTGGGCGCAGCAAGTGGGGGTCAGCGGCGCGCTCCAGTTCGACGATGTTTCGCTCGTAGCCGAGCCGGGAACCGTAATTACGCTCTCGTCCGTGCCGGGCGCCCTCTTCGGCATGTTGCTCATGGGGTTTGCCTATCGCCGATGGCGCGGCCAGCCGAAGGGTTGAAATCGATCTATCCAGCCAATCACATTCAGCCGCAGGAGGCAGGGCATGAACTTTACAGACCGCCCCGACAATAAACAGGGATTGCGCCACATCGGAAGACAAACCGCGTGGTGGTGCTTGAGCATGAATTTGGCGCTGGGTTTTGCTTTTCCCGCCGCCGCCGAGGTGTCCGAGCCGGTGGGCTTCGTTCGCATGACCCTGGCCAGCAACTCGCCGGTCATGGTGTCCATGCCCTTCGATCCGTTCGATCCTTCCCTGGCCGCCGTTTTCTCGAATCAGTTGCAGGGCGCCGCTGAGGAATCCAACGCCGACCGGATCGTTCAGTGGGACGCGCAGGCCCAGAACTATGTCGTGTCGTTCAAAGCGGACGACGCCGGCGAATTCTCCGGACGCTGGTTCGAAAGCGGCACGAACGAGACGCTCTCCTCCCAAACGCTCGAAGCCGGCGGCGGCTTCTGGATTGAGAACCGGCACCAGGAACAGCAGGTATTTCTTTGCGGCTCGCTGCTGCTGGATTCCGCCCATCCGCTGGAGTTTTTGCACGGCCTGAACGCCTTTGGGTATCCGTATCCCGTGGCCGTTCCCCTGGCGCAGACCGAGCTGGCTGCCGCGGGCGCGCTGGGCGGGACCCATGCCGGCCTTTCCGATTTGATCAGTTGCGAAGTACCTGGCGAAACCAATTGGCTGTTCCAGTCCGGCGGCCATCCTTTGAACAATACGTGGCTCAACGATACGGGAGCCGTCTCGGATTTGGTCGTTCGGCAGGGAATGGGATACTGGTATAACCGAAAGGCCACCAACTCCCTAAGTTGGTCCATTGCCAGGCCTTATGCGGATCTTTTCAGCGGCGGTACGAATGCGCCTCATATCCTGGCCATGACCGCTTCGCCCAATCGGGACGGCTTGGATTTGCTGGTGGCCTGCTCGGGCGCCGAAAACGAAACGCTGGAAATCTTCTATAAAGATATCGCGGTGGAAACCTGCTTCAGCAGCGAGGGCGCTTGGCGCATTGCGGACCAGGGAGTCGCCGTCTCGGGCCGGACCACCCTGGTCTGGCAGGATGGGGGTGGGGTGGGTCGTCCCGCGGTTTCTTCCGTTTTCAGCCGCGTCTATGTCGTGAGCCGCCAGGATTCCGACGCCGACGGCGACAGTCTGTCCGATGGACGGGAAACCCTGGTCCACGGAACCGACCAGACCCGCTTCGATACCGACGGCGACGGCCTTTCCGATGGCGCGGAGATGGTAATCGGAACCGATCCGGTTTCGCCCGATACCGACCAGGACGGCATGGGCGACGGCGCCGAACTGCAATGGGGCTTCTGTCCCACCTCCACCGCCTCCTACGCTTCGCTCTCATGGAATGAAACCTTCGAGTCGCTGAATTTGGGTTCCATCCATGACCAAAATGGCTGGCTGGCGTCGCCGTCCGAAGCAGCCACGGTTCAAACCGGAACGGTCAAAACAGCTCAACAAGCCGTTGAGCTGGATTCGTCCTCCGGCAGCTCCTCGCTTCAGCATTACTTTGGCGCAGCGGGCGCGACCAATATCTGGGTGGATATGTGGGTGTTTCCCGTTCGAGGAGCGCTTCCTGAGCCCGCCGCCGTCACCGGCCATTTGTCCGCCGCTTTTGCGGTCGATATCCAGGGCCGGCTTTGCGGCTTCGACGGCTCTACCGCGGACTGGCTCGTCGCGACCAACGGCCCTGCTGTCGGAGGCCAATGGACGCGACTCACCTTTGCGCTCGATTACGAAGCCCGAAAATGGAGCCTCTACCAGGACGGAGACCTGCGCCTCCAAGACCTTGGCTTCGTGGATAATTCCTTGCGCGAATTCAGCCGCGCCCAATGGCAAAACCGGTCGGGTTCTCAGTCTTCCTTCCTGGACGACGTGATAATTTCTTCCACGGAGCCCTCCTTCCTGGATGACGACCAGGACGGCATGCCCAACGTTTGGGAACGTCTCTACGGCTTGAACGTGGCCGAGGACGATGCCGCGGCCGATCCCGATGGCGACGGCCTATCGAACCTCGGCGAATTCCAGCAGGGAACAAATCCCTTGCTGGCCGATACCGACTCCGACGGCTTCCTCGATGGCGAAGAACTCGCCTGGGGCCTGGATCCAGCGGTAAGCAATAGCGTCTCAGCATTGCCCTGGACCTGCGACTTCGAAGCCGGCGAGGGCTATGCCGCCGGAGCGCTCGCAGGACAAGATCAGTGGCTCGTCCCGTTCGGCGCGGCCATCGTTCAGTCGAATCTCGCGGCCAGCGGAACGCAAGCCCTGCGGCTTCAGGCGGGCGAAGCCGAGAGTCCCGCCCGAATTCAATACAGCGCGCTGGCGTCAACCGGAACCGTGGTCTGGACCGATCTCCATATCCAAATGATCCCGTCGCCCCTGCCGGCCTCTCCAAGCAACCTGCTTCATGCCACCGCCGTCGTACGGCTCGACCGCAGCCTCGCCCTGGCCGCGTTCGATGGCGCCACGGGACTCTGGATCGTCGACTCCAACTCCCCCGCCGGCCATTTCCGTTCCTGGTTGCACTTGACCGTCAAACGCGACTACTCGACCAAAACCTGGTCGCTCTACCAGGATGGCCGCCCCATCTTCAAAGACCTGGGCTTTGCCGACCCGACCGTAACGCATCCCTCCCTCCTCCGTATCGACGGCGGCAGCGCCGCCGGAGAGTACGTAGACGCCCTCTCCCTCTCCGCCTCCATGCCCGCCCACATCGACGACGATAACGACGGCCTCCCCAACGCCCAGGAAGACGCCAACGCCAACGGCCTCGTCGACGAAGGCGAAACCAACCCGTTCAACCCCGACACTGACGCCGACGGCATGGACGACGGCCGCGAAACCGATTGGGGGTTCTCCCCCGGCTCCTCCAACAACTTTACCCTCCTGCCCTGGACCTGCGGCTTCGAAGCCGCCGAAGGCTACTCCGACGGCCTTCTGAACGCCCAACAAGGCTGGCTGGCAACCACCTCGGTTGTGGTGCAGGCGTCATCGGCCGCCGAAGGCGAACAGGCCGTTGAACTCCAGCTCCAGCAGGATCAAATGGTGGAAATGCATCGCTTCTTCGGCGCCGGCGATCAAAAAACAGTTTGGGTTGAAACCTATGCCCGCCTTCAGCCGGGCATTTTGCCCGTTCCTTCCGCGATACAGGGAAGCCATGCCGTGCTCTTTGCCGTAAACGAGAAAGGGCTTCCTTGCGCCTACGACGGGCTCAAGCAGGGTTGGTTGACTTCGACGCTGGATTTCCTCGTTCAGCCAAGCTCGTGGACTCGCGTGGTATTTGGCGTGGATTATGTTCATCAGGTTTGGAGTCTCTATATCCAGAACAAACGAGTCTTTAAAGACATTGCTTTTGCAAACGGCGACGTTCGTTCGCTCTCACGCGCCCAAGTGGCCGTGCCGGATAACTCTCCGTTAACCGCGTCGGCTTTTATAGACGAAATGACCGCTCAATCCACTGAACCCGAGGGTTTGGATAATGACGGAGATGGAATGCCGAACAGTTGGGAACGGGAAAAAGGGCTGGATCCCGAGAATGTGAAGGACAAAGGCTGGGATTCCGATGAGGACGGATTGAGCAACTATGCCGAGTATTTGGCGGGTACCGATCCCCTTTCGTCCGATACCGACAGCGATGGCGTCTCGGATTACGAAGAAATCTACCTGGCCTTGAGCGATCCTTTAGTCGCCGATTTCTCAGGCGAACCGCAGATGGTTGCAGCGCTGAATGGAAACCAGACGTCAGCCCGCTCCGGCGAATGGTATTCGGAAGGCGGCGTGCTGTCGGGTATCGAACCGAATGGATATGCCGAATACAACGTCAGCTTCCCATCCAACGGCGTCTATGTGCTGGAAGCGGACGTGCGCCAAGGCAATCCGATGACGCAGGAATCCGACTTCGATGTCTTTGCCTTTGTGGACGAATACGGATTGGGCCGCGCTCCCGTCGTTGCACCCTACGGCAATACAAAGACCGCCCGTTTCTTCCTGCCTTTCCTGGATGCCGGAGATCATACCATCCGTATCCTGTGGAGAACTCGTGGCGTTCGTTCCATCTTCCAGATATCTGCCGTGCGGTTGATTTATGCCTTTGGTCCTGATCAAAATGAGAACGGCATTCCGGACTGGATGGATCACAGGGCTCAACGCCTCTTCTCTTGGACGCCTCCTGCCGCCGCCTCGCTGGTCTCGCCCGTGTGCCTGGAGGGGGAATCCATTTATGCCGAAAACCTCCAGGTCTATTCGTCCTTCGTACCGGATGGCGTGGAGACGCAGGATATCGTCGTCAGCCGCACCATCGACAACGGATGGTATGCCAACGCGCCGCTGTCCCCAACCTCCTCCACGGAAGTAGCCGTTTATGATTCCAACGGGCAATCGTGGTTTACCAATGCGGTGACTTGGGAAGCCTTGGATCTGTTTGCGTTCTCGACCAATCGAATTCGAATCCGGCTGGGCGATAGCCTGTTGTTCGCCGCAGGCCTCATCAACACGGATGGAATAACCGATATCCATATCCAGGGCCTTACAAATTATCCGCTGCAAGCCGGGGCATCCATCCCGCATCGGTTTACAAATGCAGGCGTATTCACCGTTGAAGCCGCCTATACTAATGGCGCATCGACGAATGCCCAAATCCAAGTCGAGGTCGTCAGAGCCGACTTTGAAGTCGATCCGATCTGCGTCATCGGTTGCACGCGGACATGGGATTGCGCCTCTATTGCGCCCTCAACGTATTTGGATATTGATTCGCGACTTATTGTTTCCAAGGCCGATCGACCCGGCGGCGGAACCAGATTTTCGCTTCGCAGCGCTACCACCGACCGGCAAGGAATAGTTGCTCGTTTGAATGAAGCGGGCCCGATCCTCGACCACGCTGAAGTCCAAACCATTTATTATGATACGACAGCCTATAGGAATGTTGCCCAAGTATTTCGTTTCGAAGATGGCAGCGATATGATTGAAGTGACTCTTCGGTTCAATCAGGTTCCCTCCGACTTTTGTATACGGCTTCATGTATTTATTGGCGGAGTGACCTTTGCGGATGGAACTCTTGAGCGCATGGTGACGGCTCAAGACTTCGATGAAGTGGGAGAATATCGCTATCGCCTGATCCGTGCTCCTCATCAGCAATCCAGCGTTTGTCATACCACCGAGTTCCTCCAAAACGATGGATCCATTTTGAAAACAGAGAATTGAATGTAAGCCGAATTAGATTGAATCGCGGAGACTATATTAATGAAAAATAAATTGGGTGTGCTGATTGCTTCTTTATGCTTGTCCATATACCTCTTTCCAGGACTTTGCCTTGGCACAAACACGGAGAATCCTGATCCCGATGAATGTGAGAACAGCAATGACCCATGCTGTGAATCGACGGACCCCTGTTGCGAAGCCTGCCTCGGCGGCGAAGATTCCTGTTCTTGCAAGGAGTGTCAGGAAAATGGAGGAGGTGGTGGTAGTGGCGGTGGTGGCGGCGGTCCTCCGGGTGCTGGTGGGCCAAGTGCGGGCAGCTTTAAATTGGAAATCTTTTTAGGCAAGACGGCCAAGCCGGGAAGTTTGCCGTCTGGCGCACTGAAAGTTCATGCGCCCCGGCCTAGCGAGGTGCTCTTTACGCCAAAATCTTTGAGTTATACGTTCGATAGTCATATTGGAAGCGTGGCAATAAATCTGGATGGCTCTCGGGATGTTCTCGTTATCGATCGGCAAGGCACAGGGGTTGAATATCGTTTCAACCCAAGGACTTCACTCGGGTATCCAACGAAATCTCATGTGAATTACAAAGAACGTCTGCAGATGATCAACGCCAATGGCGATCCTGTTGCAGAGGCGCCTGCGTACTACGAGTTGATGTACAAGACCGGGGACAAAGAACGTTTTTCCGCAAATCTTGAGGGAGCTGGTGGCGGAATGTTGGTAAATATTACCGACGCAAATGGGCGGCGACAAACCGTTGCGGACAGCCATTTGGAAATCCTGAAAACCAATGGAGTCTTTCGGCAGATTAAAACGGCGCAATGTCTAGCCGACTTTATCGTTCCTGACGCGCACGGCTACTCCATCCGTTTCTATGCGCCGGAGGATGTCCCGGCGCGCGGCACAAATTCCTATTATCAACCGCAGGGTTCTCCTTTCGTTGTTTGGACGGTCGAACAGCCGGATCCCAATACCATTGACAGAATTCGTGTGACAAAAACGGAAGCGAATGCGACCAACGTCTATGAATTTAGTTATTCGGCCTATCTGCGCAAATGGACATACATTTCCGGAAATGGCTTGCGAAAGGAAAGCCTTTGGTCTCTTCCCAACGATGCCGGCGATGTTGTGCAACAAATCCGTGAAATTCGCAATGCTGCCGACGAGATTGTAAGAAAGGAAGTTAAAGAGATTCATGAGCATGACTGGGGGAAAACAATCGCCTGGAAAACGGTCGATCCTGAAGGCGCGGCTTTAACGACTCGCTATACATATTTTGAGGAGGCGTCAGATGGGTTGAAACGCGGGCTTAAAAAGCTGCAAGTCAATCCTGATGGGTCGTGGATAAAATTTGACTACGATGATCTCGGACGCCAAATCTTGAAGCTTGAGCCGATCGGGGATTTGCAGGCAGAAGATGCCAATGAATCGAATGCTGTGGCGACTATTACAAGTTATGAGCCGCTAGATGAAGATGATCACATTTCTGTCATAAGTAACTTTTGGCAAAGTGTTCAACATTTTGTTACAAATATTGCCTATTTGGCCTATCCGGAGAGCGGATCTCTCATGATAGAATATCGCAAACCACAGCCAATTTCAATTAGTGGAGCAACCTATATCAATGACTCCTGCGAGGAGACATTTTCTTTCCCAGTGGATTTTCCTGCGCCGAAATGTCCAATGCTGTATCAACGGCTAATCCCGCATATAGCAGTTGTAACCAATGATTTTAAACCTCGTACTGTTTCAAAATATATCTGCGGTATTCCCAGCGAACGGAAATATTTTGTTTATAAAACTTCTGTAAATAATGCCTCCGTTCAAATAGAAGAAAAATGCCATTCTCCAACGGCCATGTATGGCGATCCGAACAGTCTGAGAACAATCAAGGTCTTTTATCCTGCCACTAATGACCTTATCTCAGCCGGACTTATTCACTATGTTGAATTTGATGATGGTCGGCGCGATACGTATACCTACGAATGGGGCTCCTACGCTCGAGAAGGCAATGGTGCAGGTGTTTTCACACCAGGCGAAGGGGCTGGCATTCGAAAGACCGTTGTGCATGGCACAATCGAATCTCCAGACGGGGTTGCCTACAAAACCACTAGAGAAGCATCCATCCTCAACGAAGAACAACAAGTAGTCTGTAAAGAGGAGTCAGTCTACACCGGCACTGGATACGAACAATCCGGCTGGCGCGTGAATCAGTACGATGCCGTTGGGCGTTCGACCAATGTGCTCTACTCAAACGGCTTGTCCGAACAAACCGCGTGGACCGGTTATCAAAAATCTTTGGAGACGGACAAAAATGGCGTGACAACGGCCTTTTACTACGATGCCCTTGAACGGGTTCAGGCCCGCATCAAGCTTGGCGTGCCCGCAACCGACGATTATCCCGCCCAAGCCGATGTCGCGACGCTCTTCACGTATGATGCAGAAGGGAGAATCCTGACCGAAACCCTTTCGGGCGGAGATATCGCCTTGGTCAAAAGCAATGAATACGACCGCGCGGGTCGATTGATTCGTTTGGTCGATCAAGCCGGTTTGGAGACGACCTATCGATACGAAGAGGGTGAGCGCATTAGAACCGTCATATATCCTGGCGGGGCTGAAAGACGCACGGAAAACTATCTCGATGGCCGGGTTAAAAGCGTGACGGGCTCTGCTGTGGGTTCCTCATTCTACGACTATGGCGTGAATGAAGTCGGCTCTAAATGGACGCGAATCCGGCAGGGCAGCGCTAATTCCGCCTTGTGGGTGATGACCACAACCGATCCGTTGGGACGAATCGTTAAGCAGGAAAAGCCAGCAGACGTTGCTCAATATCATTACAATAGCCGTGGTCAACTGATTCGACGGGAAGCCGCGGGCTTGGCGGATACGCTTTATGAATACGATGAAGCTGGCAAGCAAATCCGTTCCGGACTCGATCTGAACGATAACGGCGTCCTCGATCATTCCAACGATCGCATAACGGATTCCGAGCAAACCTATGCATTTTCCGAAGATGCCTGGTGGAAGCAAACAATCCAGAAGGTTTATCCAACAGACGGAATCTCTCAAGCGGTCACGGTTGGCATTAAGCGTGAAGCGGTTGGCGGCGCAGGTTGTTCATGCAAAGCCAACGAATTCGTTTCCATCGATATCCGCAGCAATGTCGTGCGGACGGCCATGGATATAAATCTAGCGGCTAAGATCGCAACCCGCACCACGACCGATCCGTCGTCTACCCATCAAAGCGTTGACGTTACCGTTAATGGCTTATTGCTGTCCCAAAAGACCCAAACCGGACTCGAATATCGTTTTCTCTACGACGATATCGGCCGCCGTATGGCGGTGATCGATCCCCGCACTGGCACAAATTGGACGCATTACGACAGCCAAGGGCGTGTGGATTATTCGGAAGACGCGGCAGGAAATCGTATGTTCTTTGCCTATGATCAAACCACAGGCCGCCGCATCGCCGTCACCGATGCGATGACCAACACCACGCATACGGCCTACAATGCTCAAGGCCGCGTAATCGCCGCTTGGGGCGCCACGTACCCCGTGGCCTACGATTACGATGACTTGGGTCGTATGACAACCTTGTATACCTATCGCGGGACCAATGAATTCGTCTCCTTCTCTCAAATGGCGAGCTGCAAATCGCAAATGGATCGTACGGACTGGCAATACGATGAGGCCACCGGGTTGTTGACCAACAAATTCTACGCCGATGGTCACGGCACAGCCTATTCCTATAATGCCGGACGCCTGGCAACACGGAGCTGGGCGCGCGGCATTACGACTGCCTATCTCTATGATCTGTCAGGAAGCCTGACTCACATCGATTACTCTGACGCCACGCCGGACGTATTCTTCACCTATAATCGACTAGGACAACCAGCGACCATTACGGATGTTCTGGGCACTCGTACAAACGCGTATGACAGCTCAACGCTGGTGTTGACCGAAGAGCAAGCTTCCGATGGCGTGACCCTTTATCGAAACTACGATGACCTGGGCCGCGCTTCAGGCGTTTCAATCGGCAATCGGCAATCGGAAATCGGCCATTATTCCGTTTCCTATTCCTACGATCCTGTCGGACGGTTCACCGCTATTTCTTCATCGGTGGATTCCGTTGAATCAGTGTTCGAATATTCTTATATGGATCGATCCGATCTCTTAAGCGGATACGAAGCCGCCGATGGCCTTTCCGTTGCCTACGAATACGAACCGCACCGGAATGTCCGCACGCAGGTCGCAAACGAGTACAATCAATCGCTCATCTCCCGTTGCGACTACAACTACGACGCCATCGGCCGCCGAACTCTCCGCATCGATGGAGCCGCGACGACCCCGTCGCGTACGAACCTGTTCGGATACAATCTTCGCTCAGAACTGGTCGACGCCGCCCTGGGTTCGAATTATTTCGGCTACGCCTACGACCCCATCGGCAACCGAATCAGTGCAGCATTCAACACCAACATGATCTCGTATGTCGCCAGTGAACTGAACCAATACACCCAAATCTCCAATCTCCAATCCCAAATTGTCCCCATCTACGACGTCGACGGCAACATGACCTCGTATAACGGCTGGACTTTCTCCTGGGATGCCGAAAACCGGCTTGTCACGGCCTCGAACCAGGGTACAGTGGTCAAAAACGCCTACGATTACATGAGCCGAAGAATACAAAAGACGGTTAGCGTTTGGGATGTCGACCACTGGTCGCCGCTGGCCGATCGTTCCTTTTTGTACGACGGTTGGAACATGATCTCCGAAACCATCTCTGGCGCCGACCTGCCCTCAGGCCGGACCAATCACTACGTCTGGGGCCTGGATTTAAGCGGCGCCCTCCAAGGCGCCGGCGGCATCGGCGGCCTGCTCTGCGCCTCCCTGGGTGGACCGGGTTCTCCGAACACGGTCTTCTATTCCTCCGACGCCAACGGCAACATCGTCGACCTGACCGATTCCAACGGCGCCCTCGTCGCCCACTACGAATACGACCCCTACGGCAATACGCTCCGGGCCGAAGGCGCCGAGGCTTCGATCAATCCGTACCGCTTCTCATCGAAATACGCCGATGAGGAAACAGCGTTGTATTACTACGGCTTTAGATTTTACTCGCCAGAAATGGGGCGGTGGTTGAGTAGGGATCCGATTCAAGAGAGAGGAGGCTTAAATCTGTATAGATTTATTAGGAATAATTCCATCAATGCAATAGATCGCTTAGGCCAGACTGAATGGAGGGAATGGGTTGCGATTGTAATGATGGTTTTTTCTACAGGGTTTGGGGACGGTAATGGCGATGGTCGTCCCGATGGTAACTTAGATGGTCCTGAACCAGAACCTCCGCCACCGGTGCAAATCTCGCCAGGTATTATAGAATCAAATACAGAATATGTGGTAGAAGTTGAACTATTTAGCGTGTGCTCTGAGAGTGAACCGTCTGTGTCGGCTAGTGATGCGGCCGCAGCAGGGTTTGTTTTAGGGTCTATCTGGGTCGGTCTACAATACGTTTACCCACCATTGCGTGCAGTGAATGCTGTATTTATGCTAATAGATGTAGATACAAGTGTGATTGGCGTAGGCCCCTGTTGCCCTGATGCCTAACAATAACTTGATGATGGGTATGAAAATGAAAAAACTTTTCCATAATTTCTTGATATATTCTGCCCGATTCATTTTGCACGGACAGCAGCAGCGTATCGGCCTTTTTAGAGTAATTTATTTAAGCACAAATAAAAATTATACTTGGATCAGCCGCCAGGAAAATTCTCTAAAGAGAGCATTGGAAATATTCCAACAAGAACGTGTGAAACTTTTTGGCGATGAAGTGCGTACGCAGATAAAGGCAATGGTGTTTATCGATTCAATGAAAATGAATGCCCGTTTTATGTCAGACTTTCTACTTATTAGGTATCACTCTGATTACACGGATAATTATTTGTATTTATCATCATTGTTGGTCAAGTTCGCATTTGCCATGAAATATTACAAGGCAAACGATCATCATGACATGAAGGATTCGATAGCCCAAGGCAAAGAGAAGCAGATTGAATATCTTAAGAGCTTCTCTGAAGGGGGTGCAATGCTTGCATGGGTTCAGCAGCAGGGGAGGGGCTAAAGGCCAAAGGGGGCAGGACCATGGGCCATTGGGGGCCACGTCTCAGTGGCCATAGGGGTCACAGGGCCATCGGAGGGCCATCGGGGTCAGGCAGAAAGCGCCGATGAAAGCCGGTGAAACATAGAGAATGAAAGAGTCTTACCATGAAGAAGCAGCGATTCACATGGGCTCCGAGTCATGCCTCGACGATCCGCGAGGACGTGGGGAAGCGTTGACAGGAGGAAGCGCAGGCGTTGTATTGAGCTCCGAAAACACCCTTTCCCGGAGGCCGAGCCAGTTGCCTGGCGCGAAGGCGAAACGAGGACGTGCGTCAAGCAAGTACGCTCTCGCTCCGGCGGAGTCAGAGACCAGCGCATGCGCGGACATGTTTCACGCGGAAGTGTGAAAGGGTCGTGCGAAAGGGTCAGTCCTTGCATTGTAGCATTTGGAGACTTGCGGTGTTCATCGAGCAATAGGGGCCGCGTCAGAAGATGCAAGTATTGAAAGGCCATCTGGGTCAGGCATAGACAATAGACAAAGAGAGTAAGGGGAGCGCAAAGGATCAGTCCATGTATCGCAGTAAATCACATAGGTAACGCTGAAGAGGCCATAGGGAAAGCCCGGCATATGTGCAAAAAATGTAAGGACAAGGATACTCGTATCAAAGCGCTCCACGTAGACAACGCTGATGAAAAAGTCGAAAAATGTGTTTCTGATTCTGTGCTTGGTTGCTGCCGCCTTGGCCTTGTGGGCGTTGTCCTTCATGTTCGAAAACGCGCCTGCTCATCGAGAGCGGCCGGCGATGGCTGCTTCTGAAGATCGTCCGCAGATGGTCTCCAACGTTTTGACCTTGGCTTCTGCGCGTTCGCCTCTGACCAACGCGATAGCCCGTCCGCTCAAATCCGAGATTCCCTCCCGCCTAAAGCCTATTCTTGAGAGAAACAACTCCCTTCAAACACGGTTGGCGGCTTTGAGAGGGCTTGTTTCTCCTCTGGCTTTTTCCGAGGTGCAGGCGTTGTATGCGTTTCTTTATGAAACGGCGACGGAGACGGGATTGTCGCAGGGGAATTTGAATGCGCTGAAGAACGACTTGCTCAATCG
>Ga0209417_1000791_pt1 | contig 66402 bp, 40 predicted proteins | sample RifGroF2_FD_184002 | JGI IMG/M metagenome (GOLD analysis project Ga0209417, IMG submission 184002) | Groundwater microbial communities from Rifle, Colorado, USA - Groundwater F2 (SPAdes) (version 2) | ecosystem: Environmental > Aquatic > Deep subsurface > Groundwater | place: Rifle, Colorado... | reverse complement strand
GTACAGAGAATTGGTAAAGACATAAGTTCCATTTTTAAGAAAAATGACAATGAATAATTTATTTGAAGAACATCAAAATCAACGCAGACTGTTTTCCATGGTTTCTTGTAATTTGAGACCGTTGCAATAATCACGATTCAATAATTTCGTTATTAAATCTCACTAATTTTTTAGATTTTGTTAATGATTTGTCAAAATTTAGTCAATTTATTGAGGAATATTGGAGATAGGGCACCCTATTTTGGGTGTTTTTCCCTTTATTTTGATACCACCCCCGATTTGTGTGTCTGGGTACTAAAAAAAATCTTCAACTATAGAAGTCAGTTGTTCTGAATTTATTATTCAAAAATTGTAGGTTTAAATGATACGACTATTTCAATAATAACTTGGACAAAAACAGCTAAAGACACAACTTATTCCTACTCTTATAAAGTCAATCAAACTAAAGACACAACACCCTATTATACAGAACCAATTTATAAACAAGACACTATTGTAATTTTATTTTCGGAAATACAAATGCTACAAAAGGATTGGTTTGAAAATCGAAAATGGTTAACCCCGTTTGCACAGTTTGGTATATGTGCTGTATTAGGTATTCTTGGATTGCTTGTAGTGATTATTGATAAAGAGGTAATGGTTAAGGAATGGGCGATATTTGAAGCATTTTTAATTGGAATTTCTGCACCTCCAATATTTATTGAGACACGAAAGATAAAATATGATCTTGTAAAAAAATGGACATTGAAAAAAGAAAAGCAATAAAACAAAAACTTACAATATGACTTATAATCATTACTTCATATAGTGCTTTTGTAAAATATTAAAAATAAACATGTTGGAATTATTAATAAAACAACAAATTTGCAAAAGAGTTGTTTTTTTGCAAACATTCGAATGAAATTTGTATTTTTGCATTTTGAAATATTTGATAATATTATGAGTTTATTTAATGAGATACCTATTCAATTCACATACATCTTATTAGGTGCTGTATTAATTTTTATCATACTTTTCACCTATTTAATTGTAAGACTTTCAAATTCAGAGAAAAAGAAAAAAGCGGTTGAATCAAAATTTCAAGAACTTGAAAATAGAGTTAATGCATTGCAACTTGAAAAACTTGAATCAAAACTAAATCCGCATCTTTTTAAAAACATCCTAAACTCAATTCAATCACACGCATATCAGACATATTTTGCACTAGACAAACTGGCAAATGTTCTGGATTACATTTTGTATGATAGTCGTAAAAAATATGTTACACCAAAAGAAGAAATTGAATTTGCACTAAACCTGATAGAAATTAATAAAATTAAATTAAGTCCGCTTTTTGAACTAAAAATAAAGACAAAGGTTAATGAATCAGAACCTCTTTACGAACAGAATTTATTAACACCTTTAATTTCTATTGACCTTATTGAAAATGCGTTTAAACATGCAGACCTGCAAAGTTCCGATGCTTTTATTTCAATTGTTTTCGAGTTAAAAGATGATGTTTTTTGCCTTACAGTTGCCAATAAAATATCTGCAAAAACCCCAATGAAAAAAGAAAATAGTGGCATAGGCTCTGAACTGCTGGAACACCGGCTAAAAATAATCTACAAGAACAATTTCAAACTTGATAAGTTTATTGAAGGCGATGTATATATTAGTTACTTAAAAATTAATTTACTTGAACACAAAGCTCAAATGCTTGCTGCTTGATGATGAGTTGACAAGTTTATCGTACCTAAAAATGCTATGTGAACAAATCCCTGAATTGGAAGTTGTAAAGGCATTTAACAGTCCGTTAAAATTCTTTGCAGAATTGCCCAAGCTGGATTTCGACCTTTGTATTTTGGATATCGAAATGCCTGAAATGAACGGATTGCAAGTAGCTAATTTACTAAATGGCTGCCCAATAATATTTACAACTGCTTACAAGGAATATGCAACTGAAGCATTTGACCTTAACGCAGTAGATTATGTTCGTAAGCCTTTGACAAAAGACCGTCTTGAAAAAGCAGTAAAAAAGGCTTTAATCCTAATTGATAATGCAAAAGAAAAGAGAGAATTTTTCCAACTAAACACTGATAAAGGAAAAGCAATCATCTTTTTTAATCAAATACAATATTTGTATTCTTCTGATGTTGACAGCCGGGATAAAATTATTTTATTGCACGATGGGACAACATTAACGGCAAAAAATTACACATTCAATGCAATACTAAAGGAATTGCCATATATGGATTTTTGTCAGATTAATAAACGCGAAGCAATTTCGATAAAAGCAATAGTTTTTTTTACAAATGAAGAAATTACTACCAGATTATTACTACCGTCAGGGAAACAGTTAATAGTTCATTTAAGTGATAGCTATAAAAATGAGTTTATGAAAAAAATTGGGACATGATTTATTACATTATTTCCCTGTCTTATTACAAAACTAACACCTTTCCATGCACCTTTAAAAAACAAAATTACAATTCATAATACTTTTGCAATCAAAATTAATAAGGTCAGAGATGAAGAAATTTAAAAATATTATCTTTTATGTAGGAATTATTGGCGGATTTTCCGCCTTAATGTATTGGATTGTTTTGTTGGGTTCAAAATTAGAAAATGGGCGTGAAGTAATAATTCCTGAATCCGAAGGCAGTCCGTGGAGCGAATTTATTAATTCCTTCTTACTTAATTTGCATCATCCCTTAGCAATATTATTGGCACAGATTGTTACGATTATTTTCGTAGCTCGTCTTTTGGGCTGGTTATGTAAAAAAATCGGACAACCAACTGTCATTGGTGAAATTGTTGCTGGTATTATTCTTGGTCCTTCTTTAATAGGTTTTTATTTCCCTGAATTTTCATCAGCACTATTTCCTGTTAATTCTCTGGGTAATCTACAGTTTATAAGTCAGATAGGTCTAATTCTGTTCATGTTCATTATCGGAATGGAGTTAGACTTAAAGGTATTGAAAAATAAAGCCCACGATGCGGTAGTAATAAGTCATGCAAGTATCATTATTCCGTTTGCACTGGGTATAGGTTTAGCATATTTTATATATAGTTCATTTGCACCGAATGGTGTTCCGTTTTCTTCATTCGGCTTGTTTTTGGGCATTTCAATGAGCGTAACCGCATTTCCTGTACTTGCCCATATTTTACAAGAGCGAGGTATTCATAAATCCCGAATCGGGACTATTGTTATTACCTGCGCAGCAGCGGACGATATTACCGCTTGGTCATTGTTGGCAGTTGTAATTGCCATTGTAAAAGCTGGTTCTTTTGTAAGCTCAATTTACACTATTTTGTTAGCTGTTGCTTATGTTCTTTTTATGATAAAAATAGTTCGTCCTTTTCTAGGGCGTGTTGGAAATCTTCATGCAAACAGAGAAAATTTGAGCAAACCAATTGTCGCAATCTTTTTTCTTACACTTATTCTTTCAGCTTGGGCTACTGAAGTAATTGGGATTCACGCATTGTTTGGTGCTTTTATGGCTGGTGCAATAATGCCCGACAATGCTAAATTCAGAAGTATTTTTATCGAAAAAGTAGAAGATGTTGCTTTGGTTCTCTTATTACCCTTGTTTTTTGTGTTTACTGGTTTGCGCACTCAAATCGGATTGCTTGACGACCCGTATCTGTGGAAAATAACAGGTTTGATAATTCTTGTAGCTGTTACAGGTAAATTTATTGGAAGTGCATTGGCTGCAAAATATGTTGGTCAAAACTGGAAAGACAGCTTAACAATTGGAGCATTGATGAATACCCGTGGCTTAATGGAATTGGTAATTTTAAACATAGGGTATGATTTAGGTGTGTTAATACCCGAAATTTTTTCCATGATGGTGATTATGGCATTGGTTACAACGTTTATGACTGGTCCGGCACTAACATTTATAAACTGGGCGTTCAAAAGCCCAAAAGCAGAAACTGAGCAAGAGTTAAGTGCAATTAGTAGATTTAAAATATTGGTATCATTTGCCAATCCTGCTAAGGGTGTATCGTTACTGCGTTTAGCAAACAGTATGGTTAAAAGGTTAAACAATAATGCTTCTGTTACCGTAATGCACTTATCCCCAAGCAATGAGTTTAATAACTATAATTTAGAAAAATATGAAAAGGACAGTTTCAATCCTGTAATTCAGGAGTCACTTAATCTTAATCAAGAAATTACAACCCTATTTAAACCATCTAATGATATAGAAAATGATATAGTATCGGTTGCCAATAAAGGCGATTTTGATTTGTTACTTGTTGGAATAGGTCAATCAATATTTGAAGGAAGTTTATTAGGTAAGATATTTGGGTTAACTACAAAAATTATTAATCCCGACAGAATTATAAATCAAGTTATAGGGAAAGAAAATATCTTTAAAGATTCACCATTTGATGAAAGAACCAATTTAATAATTTCAAAAAGCAATGTTTCAATTGGCGTGTTGATAGATAAAGACTTAAAGAGCGTTGACAAAGTAATAATTCCACTGTTTACTAACAACGATGCATTCTTAATAAAATTAGCACAGAAATTAATTCATAATTCATATTCACAAATCACTTTCATTGATGTTAATGGACAAATAAAAAACAACATGGAAATTAAAGAATTGATTAAAGCAATTGAGCAAATTGCCCCAAATCATATTAACGTTCAAAATAAGATTGGAATTGATTTAGACTTTTTAAACCAACAGAATTTAATGCTAATAAGTATTTATGGATGGGAAAATTTAATTAATGAAAAGAGCCCTTGGCTTGCTAAAATTCCGTCAACTTTGATTATTGACAATAAATCATAGCAAACTTTAATTGCAAAAGAGATTTTTCTATTCCATCTCAAGTTCCTAACATCAGAACTCCTGACCTGATACCCTAAAATAAAGAATTACCGAGATTGTTTTCGCAAAAAGAAAAAACGGGATATTTGCACATGCAGCTGCAACACTTGCCGTAATTTTAGTGGGTTATAAAGCTGGAATTTTGGACGAGAATATCATGAACGGAACCATCATTCTTATTCTAATTACTTGCATAGTTGCTACATTTGCTACAGAAAAAGCCGCTAAAAAGATTGTTATTGAATCCAAAAATGATACAGATGGTCTTGTAAGAGCAAATGGTGTTCAAAATGAACATATTCTTTTGCCTATTTCAAATATTTCAAACATTGAGAAACTATTGGAGTTAGCTATCTTTATTAAGGACAAGAAATCAGCAAATCCTATATCAATTCTTTCAGTGGTTGCCAATAATAATGAAGCAGAAATTAATATTCTGAAAGCAAGATACAAACTGGAAGAATTTGTAAAACAAGCATCTGCTTCTGAAATAAAAGTAAATATCATCACAACAATTGACCATAATGCAGCAAGTGGTATAGCACGTATTTCGAGAGAAATTATGGCTGATATTATTGTTTTGGGGTGGCCTCAACGTACAGGTTTCATTGACAAATTAATTGGAGAGAAAGTGGACAGTATATTGAATAACACAGACAAGACCACTTTCATTTGCCATTTGGAAAAGCCATTAGTTCTACATAAAAGAATTATTGTTGTCGCACCACCCTTAACTGAACATGAAAACGGGTTCAGGTTATGGGTAACTAAAATAGCCATACTGGCTCAAGAACTGAGTATTCCAATTCTGTTATACTGCAATTCTGCAAGTGAGAAAGCTGTCGAAAGATTATTCAAAAAGGCGAAATTTTCTGCATCAATTTCAATAAAATTATTTACAGATTGGAATGATTTTCTGGTGCTTTCGAGAAACATTCATGAAGACGATTTGTTTGTACTAGTTTCTGCACGGAAAGGTGCTACATCCTATTTGAATGTACTTGACAACTTGCCTGTTAAACTTGAAAAACACTTTACAACTAACAGCAGGTTCGTAGTCTATCCTCAACAATATGCCAACAACGTTGGCAGAGAGCAGTACAATGGCATTTCCGCAGAACCTCTGAATAAAGGTATTAAGACAGTACAGAGAATTGGTAAAGACATAAGTTCCATTTTTAAGAAAAATGACAATGAATAATTTATTTGAAGAACATCAAAATCAACGCAGACTGTTTTCCATGGTTTCTTGTAATTTTTATAAGGGTAGTTTCCATGGGGCACATTTACTATAATGGTTTATCAAAAGAAAATTTGTTTTTTTGATATTTCTATTTTACTACTACTACAAACACCTACGGTGTTTAATGTGTTTGCATTATTTGTTTTGCTATAATAATTTCACACCTACGGTGTTTAGGATATTTAATTATTGTGGGTATTATGATAGCGTTTAGGTATAAGTCAAAGTTGATTTTTGAGCGTTTTGTCCGTTTGTAAAAGTGGAGATGATAGTAGCACGAAATCGGCAACTGTATATAATTCCGTATGTTACGACCAATGCTAAAAGACGGACGATATATTATCAAGGGACTGAGAAATTGAATAAATAAAAATGATTAATTAAAATAAAAATGTAAATTTGCGATATGTATTATACACCCAAATAGTTTTATAGGACCAAGTTTGTGGCATATATATACAAGGCTAAAAAAACGATAGAACCATTAAAATTAATGAAACTGAATATAGACATAGATAATATAACGCTTGACATTTTATCAGCTAGACTTAAAAATGTTGTTAAACCACTTGATATAATAAAGTGGCTTGGAAACTTTGAGCCAAAAGAACTTGACTATGCTAAAGACATTATTTCTAATTTAACTGTTTACACAACATATGAAATTGAAGAAATTTTGAGTGACAGTTTCGGAATGCTTTTCGAAAACATAGCTAGTGACGAAAAAATTATTGTAAATCCTATAGGAGAGTTTGGGAAAAGTGGTAGCATGGTGACATACTTTTTTCAAAAGACACAGTTTTTCAAAAGACACAACTCAAAAATTGAGCTTTTGCCAACACTTGACAATATTAAATTCGTGAAGGATAAAAAATACACATTGGTATTACTTGACGATTTTGTTGGTTCTGGCAATACAATTGAAACATATTACACTAGTAACCTTATAAAATTAAAATCAAAATTTAAAAAAATATTTTTTGTTGGAATAGCCGGAATGGAAAAAGGTATTGAAAGGATAAATCCTCTATTTAATGAAGTAAAAGTCCCCCAATCAAATATTTTTCGTTGTGCTTTTTCTAGTAAAGGAAGTTTATTTGGTTATAGAAAATATTCTGAGCATAGAAAATTTGCATATAAATACGGTAAGGCATTAACAAGTCCTTCAAAAAACAAGAAAGGAAAAGTACTTAAAGATAGTCAAGGAAATCCGAAATTTTTAGATGCATTGGGATATGAGAATTCTCAAGCTTTAGTATCATTCGCTTACGGAAGTCCAAACAATACTTTGCCTATAATTTGGGCAAATAGAGATAATTGGTTCCCATTGATTCCGAGATTTTCAGTCGACAAAATCAGTTCAGCTAGAAATTTCAGAAAAAACATTTTACATGAACTTTCTATATTAAAAGAATTTGGAAGTGAAAATATAAAGGACAACTTTTTTTCACTAGAAATAAAAAAAGGAAATAGAACTTTTACATCAGTGAATAGAATTGACTTTTCAATCTACTCTATAATAAAACTAACTAGAGCGGGGTTTGTACCAATCAATATTTGCCAAAAATTAGGGATTTTGTACAAAGATTATGAAGGCTATCTTCAACAAGGAAAAGAAAGAGGGATTTTTGAAGTTGATAATAGACTAACATTATTTGGACTGGAATTATATTCTGACGCTAGAAAATGTATTGAGAAAAGAAGAAGAACTTTTGAAAATGAATTAAAAGAACATTATACAATTAAAGAAATTAACTATTTACCAAAGAAATTCAATGGAAGGTCATAAAAGGCAAGCAATTTCGAGTCAATTTGTGTTTGAAAAAACATTTAAAGGGCAAGAATACCTGGGTAGTTATCCAAGTATGGCTGAAGCAACTTTTCAACATTTACTACACAAGATCCTCCTTCGTCAGACTCGTGTAGTATATGCTTCGCATAATTTTAAATTAGAGTTGCCCTTATGACTTCTCCATTGGATAATATATCAGAAGAAACTCCTCCGATTCATTCGGTTGAGTTTCTTGCTGATATTATGGCTTATGATTTAAAATTAAACAGTAAAAATCTTCCTGTAATTTATTCTCTACAGCATCTTTGTTTGCTTGCAGGTGTTAATATTAAAAACATCACAAAAGTTTGTAACTCAACTAGAATTTCCGAATACAAAAGGTTTAAGCTTAGAAAAAAAAGAGGAGGATTTAGAGTAATTCAAACACCTACTGATGAATTAAAATATTTACAAAAATGGATTTTGGTCAATATACTTGAAAAAGTGCCTTCTCATTCATCATGTAAAGGTTTTGACAAAACATTATCAATAAAGCTGAATGCGGAAGTCCATCTAAACAAAGAATCTATTCTTAAAATAGATTTGCTTCGCTTCTATGATTCTATCAATGAAAAAAGAATTTATGGAGTATTTAAGTATATTGGTTATCATCCTGATTTAGCTGTCTCATTAGCCAAAATATGTACAATCGTACCAGACAATAAATTCTTAAGTTCTTTCAAAAAAAAGGAGCTTGATTTGAAATGTATCATTATTAAAAAAACTGAAGGATTATTGCCTCAAGGAGCTCCAAGTAGTCCAAAACTGTCAAATTTAATTTCAATTAGTTTAGATAATAGGTTGAGTAAATTAGCGCTTAAGAATGAATTAGGCTACTCAAGGTATGCTGATGATTTAACTTTTTCTGGAAGCCTTGAAACGCTTAAAAAAGTTAAGAGTACTATTTATAGAATTGTTGAGGACGAAAATCTATTCGTTAATTACTCCAAAACGAAATTATTAATTAAGGGTAACCCTTTTTTTGTTACAGGTTTATCAGTTAATAATGACCACGTAACCATTCCTAAAAAGAGAAAAATAGATATTGAACATCATTTGTTTCACTGCATAAAAAATGGAGTTGAAGCACACATTACTAGATGTGAAATTAAAAATAAGAATTTTAAAGATTGGTTACTCGGTAACATTGCATTTGTTTATTCGGTGGAAAAAGAACTTGGAGAAAAATATTTTACAGACTTTAATAAAATTCAATGGCCAATATAAAAAAGCACGAAGGCATAATACGGTATATAAGTAATGGCGGAGTTTGTGGGTTGCCAAGTGCAGTACTTCTAATGTAGTTTCTGCTTCGGTTGACAATGACTCGCTTTGAAAACCTGCCACTACTCATCCAATTTTCTGTTATGTGCAAGTTTAAAAAGACAGCGACAACCTGATACGATAGTGATAAATTGAAAATAAGTAGGGATTTAGCCTTTTGACAGGATTGTGCAAATTTGATGGAAATTTATTTTGTTTGTGTTGTTCCACTGGCTAACGCATGTGGTTCTACAATAATGCCATCCCTCTGGGATTTGAAATGGCATGTTTGGAAGGGAAGGGATTGCCAAATGTATGGAACGCGGATGACGCAGATGCTACGCAACGCGGATTTACACGGATTTTTTATATACTCATACATGCTTAGCTAATTGTGAAAATGCTTGATTGTCAGGATGAAAATTCTATTACTGTACATGAAAGGTACATTAAAGGTACTATAACAGTACATAAAAGGTACTATAAAGGTATTTAGTCCTAAAATAGGTTTACACAAAAAATAGTCTTAGACAGGGTATGCTTTGTCTCTACATTATGTTTTGCTAAATTTGTATATTGTGCTTATTATTAGTATTTTAGTAAACGAAGTAGGGTTAGGGTAACTTTAGGGTGAAGTAAGGGTGAAATAAAGGCGAAGTAAAGGCGGAGTAATAGCATATAACGCAATGAAAATTAGCAAGTTAAGTGTTTTTGTGTAATTGATTGATTTATAGTGTTTTGACAATTAATGATAATGCAGAAAAATATTTAATTTTATCTTGTTATAAAATAGGGTTACTCTTCAATTTTTATTTCTAGTAAAATCTGCTGAATGAAATACGATTATTTCTCTGCTATTCTACTTTGTAGTTGCTTTAAAACATAAAATAAAGCAAAATTAGAAGATTAATTTTAATTTTGTGTGTAATTCTGATACCAAATTGCTATCAAGTTTTTAATTTAGATTGTTGTATAAAGGGATAATGCCACACCTACGGTGTTTAATGTGTTTGCGTTGCTTGTTTTGCTATAATAATTTCACACCTACGGAGTTTAGGATATTTAATTATTGTGTTTATTATGATAGCGTTTAGGTATGACTTTTAGAACAAGACGCCCTACTAATTATGGGAAAAATAAAAAAAATCTATTGTCAAAAATACCCAGATATTAACATGTAGTATTATTTTGTTACTTTAAAATATTGTAATTTGTTTACAAAAATATTTCTTTATTTGTATACAATTAAAAATTAAAATTGTATTTTTGTAAAATTTTGTACGAATTTGTTTAATTTAAAACTAATTAATTATGGTAAGAAAATTATTTTCAATTTCTTTAATAGCAGTGATACTTTTAACAGTTTCATGTGCTAAAATGAAGGACGATACTCTACCTGGAGGCATAAACAACCAATCTACTGCTACTAAGAGCATGGAAAATATGGGGGAGAGTATAACTAAAGATATGGGAGACTTAATGACTTCTCCTGGTACGCAGGGAGTTATGAGCCTTATGAGCCTTATGAGTGGTTCTGAAGCATTTCCAATGCCTACTATACCTGGTCTTGATGGTCTTCTTCCATTAAAAAAGAATGTAAAACGCTTAACCCAATCTCAATTATTTGTTGAGAAAATCAAATCTGCAGTAACAGCAGAGCAACTTAACAAATCTCCAAGAGGAGTTGCAGCAATGAATAGTCTATTTGGCAAAGCAAATGCTAAAAATACTAAATTATACAAAAAATTAATTAAAGCAAATAAAGCAATTAAAAGCGGAGAAGGTGAAGAAGAAGCTCGTTTTGAGTTTGACAAAAACAAAGGTATTTATGAGTTTGACAAAACAAAAGAAGAATGGACAAAGGTAGGTAGTTCAGATAAAATCATAATGAAATTTGAATTTGAAGACACTCTTAATAATGCAAAACATAAGGCAACATTAACAGTAAGTGAGTTTAGTGAAAAAGAATTTACAGTTGAAGGTGCAACTCAATATTTACCAACGTCTATTATTATAGATTTGGTTGTAGATGGTGATGTTGTTGCATCATTAGATTATTCGGCAGAATATTTTGATAATATGATGCCTAAGATGATTAATCTTGATATTTTCTTGACTCCATTTAGATTTAATGCAAATTATATGGATAAAGGTGAAGAAATTTCTGCAGGACTTTCATTAACAAGAGATGGACAAATAATAATAGGTTTTGGAATAAATATTAAATTCAAAGATGACAACAACCTAACCAATATTATAAGTTCTATAGACACTAATCAAGTTGATATTCTTAATGCTTTAGTATCAATAGATGGATATATCCAATACACAACAATAAAAATAACAGCATCAATAAATGTTGAAAATATAGCCAAAAAAGGTGATAATTTAAAAGTTTCTGATTTGAATGATAATGTAGATATTGTAATGATTAATACAGAAACTAATGAAACAATAGCAGAATTATTATTTAAAGAATCTTCAGAAGGTGAAAACGTTTTAATTCTTGTTAAATTTGCAGACGGGACAGAACAAGCTGCTGATGAATTTTTTGCAGGATTAGCAGGAGGTGGTAGTAAAGAGCCAGGAGCAGAACCAGATCCAGGTGTTGATAACGGAAATTAATAATAATTAATAAGTCAATAAAAAAACCATTATCGCTTTAAGTGATAATGGTTTTTTTTTATTTATAATATTTTATGAAAGATAAATTAAAAGATAAAGTTGTTATAATTACAGGAGCCTCTTCAGGTATAGGAGAAGCTTTAGTTAAACACTTAGCATTGGAAGGATGTAAACTAGTTATAACAGCAAGGAATATAGAGAAATTAAATAAATTAGTTAATAATTTAAAAAGTACAACAGAAATTGTAGCTGTTAAAGCAGATGTATCTATTGAAGCAGATTGTAAAAACATAATCCAAGAAGCTATTAATAATTTTGGCAATATTGATATTCTAATAAATAATGCAGGCATATCAATGAGAGCTATATTTGAAGAGTTAGACTTGTCAGTTATTCATAGGCTAATGAATACTAATTTTTGGGGAACAGTTTATTGCACAAAGTATGCTTTACCTTATTTGCTAAAAACAAAGGGTAGCGTGGTTGGAGTTTCTTCAATAGCAGGATATAAAGGTTTGCCTGCAAGGACTGGATATTCTGCTTCAAAGTTTGCAATGCATGGTTTTTTAGAAGTTTTACGAATAGAAAACCTAAAAAAAGGGTTGCATGTACTTATTGCATGTCCGGGATTTACAAAATCAAATATACGTAATACAGCCTTGGCAAAAGATGGAGAGGCACAAGGGGAATCCCCTCGAGATGAAAATAAAATGATGTCAGCGGAAGAAGTAGCAATTCATATAACAAATGCCATAATAAAAAGAAAAAATAGTCTTATTCTAACAACACAAGGAAAAATGACTGTATGGCTCAACAAATTCTTTCCTTCACTTGTTGACAAATTGGTTTACAACCATATTGCAAAGGAACCAGGTTCTCCATTTAAATAGACTAACGTAAAAAAAAAGATAAAAGATTAAAAAAATTTATATTTTTACAGCAATATTTTTACAAAATTATAAACAAACAGACAAGGATATGAATAACCAAAATGAAGATGAAAAAATAAGATATGCTTTTACAGAAAAAACATGGAACGAAATCCATACAGAAAATTCATGGGAAATATTTAAGATAATCGCAGAATTTGTAAATGCTTTTGAGAAATTAGGAATAATTGGACCTTGTGTTACTATTTTTGGAAGTGCAAGGACAAAACCAGATAATCAACATTATATATTAGCAGAAAAAATAGCATATCTATTAACACAAAAAGGTTATGGAGTTATTACAGGTGGTGGTCCTGGAATAATGGAAGCAGGAAATAAAGGGGCATCAAGAGGGAAAGGAAAATCAGTTGGATTAAATATAGAATTACCACATGAGCAATATTCTAATCCTTATATAGACAGTAATAAACTTATTAACTTTGATTATTTCTTTGTAAGGAAAGTTATGTTTATGAAATATTCTCAAGGTTTTATAGTATTACCTGGAGGTTATGGAACACTAGATGAATTGTTTGAAGCGATGACATTAATACAAACCAAGAAGATTGGTAAGTTCCCAATAGTTTTAGTAGGTAAACAATATTGGGGAGGTTTGATTGATTGGATAAAACAAACCATGTTGGAAGAAAAAAATATTTGTAAAGACGATTTAGCCATTTTTTCTCTAGCAGATACTCCAGAAGAAGCTGTAAAAATTATAGATGATTTTTATTCTAAATATTTATTAAAACCAAATTTTTAATAAAATTTGTCATGTAAAAAAAATTTCATATTTTTATGAAATTTTTTAATCTAAATTATTGTTGTTTTAATGAAAAAAGTTATCCTAATTTTATTTATTACTGTATTTTTAAGTAGCTCTTTATTATCACAAAATACGCAGCTAAATACTAAAGATACAGTTAAAGAGAGCGCTAAAGTTGATACAACAGGACCAAAATATGTTGTTTACGATAAATACAAATTACCTTCAATATTTTTTGGAATAGGGATGATGTCTTTTCATGGAGATATTGGGCCTAAGTATAAAAAAATAAGTCCTCTTAGCAATTTTAATTTGGGAGTTAATTTAGGAGTAGATAAACGTTTTGGGAATACTTTTGGAGTAGCATTAAATTTAATGTATGGCAAGGTATCGGAGAGTGGAATTAAAGGAGTTACGCATCTTAATTTTGAATCTAAAATATTTTCGGGAGATTTAACATTACAAATACATCTTGACAATGACTGGTTTTTTAACAAATCATCTCGTTTTGCGCCATATTTTTTAATAGGAGTTGGTTATTTAAATTATAATCCTAAATTAGATTTACTAGATAAAGATGGTAATTCTTATCATTACTGGTCTGATGGTTCAATTAGAATTGGGCCAGAAACTATATCAGACCCAGATGAAGTTAAGACAACAAAAAGAGACAATAAATACGAAACTAGTTCGGGTAATGATGGTTTTGCATTCCAAATTCCTGTTGGGATGGGATTTAAGTTTAAATTATCAGACAAATTTGAAGGAAATATTTTTTCAATATATTATTTAACAGCTACAGATAAATTAGATAATTTTAATTTTAACAATAACAAAAAATTTTGCATAATGACTGGCAAGGCTGATGGTTATTTATACTCTGGAGTTGGTTTAAAATATAATCTTGGAGGTAAAAAAATGCCAAAACCATTTATTCCAACAGATACAATTCTACCTATTGACTTAATTCCTCAAGATACTATTGTACCTCAAGATACATTATTAGTAATAGAAGATACTACTAAATCATTATTAAAAGATTCGATAATAGGATTAGATTCTACAATAGCATTTACAATTACTCCAGATAGTATAATAAAACCTGAAAACACAATAGATAGTTTAGAAAAAGGTACTTATTATAGAATACAAATAGCAGCACTTAAAAATAAAAATGGAATAAAGGTATATCAACAAAATTTTAGTATAGAAGATAAAGACCTAAGATATACTGTAGAAAAAGGTCTATATAAATATACGCTTAATAACTATACTGACTTAGAAAAAGCAGTAGAAGATAATAAGATATTTAGAAAAAATACAGGAGTAAAATCATTTGTTGTAAAATTTGATGATGGAAAACGAAGTGTCCCTGTACAAACATACAGAGAAACAAACGTTACAAGTCAAACTAAAGCAGATGTTCCAACAGAAGTTACAATAAGATTTAAAATACAACTTGGTTCTTCAGCAAACAAATATGCAAAAGACTATTACCAAAAACGCTATGGTATTAATGAGCAAATTTATGTTGAAAGATATCAAGGTGCTTATAAATATTTCTATGGTGATTTTGCATCATATAAAGCTGCAAAAGAAGTTAATGACAAGTTTAGAAAAAAAGGTTTGGATTCATTTATTATATCATTTAAAAACGATAGAAGAGTTTCTGTAAAGCAAGCCTTACAACAAGCTAATCAATAAATAATAGATATTAAAAAAATATTTAAGTAAATAAGGAATAACAAATAATAGAAAAAATGGACGGATAATGTTGGAAACTTTAAAGACAGATAAATTTCAATGGATACACATACTAAATCCTTCTGATGAGGACTTATTATTACTTAAAGATAAATTTGGGTTTCACCCTTTAGACATTGAAGACTGTAAGACAAAGAAACAAAGACCAAAAATAGACGTTTACGACAGTTATTATTTTATTATTGTTCACTTCCCTTGGTATGATAAAACAAACACTTTTCTTGGCACAAAAGAAATAAAAATATTTTGGGGCAAAGATTTTTTTGTTACGATAGGTCATTCCCATTGGTTAGTAAGGGATATGTTCCAAAGAGCACAAGAAGATGAGCATTTTTTTGCAAGCATATTTCAAGGTTCTAGCGATAAGTTATTATACTTCTTAATAGAAAAAATGCTCAAGGAAACCCATTCCATTATAAACCGAATAGGAAGTGAAGTTGATTATCTAAATAGGAGTTTATTTGGGAAACATGCATATAAGATAATAGAGAAGATTTCAATTACAAGAAAAAATATTATTCTTTTAAATACTACATTTAAACCTCAATTAAGGTTATTCCATAAGTTTGAGTCAGGAGAAATAGCAGGATTTACAGAAAATATGGAAGATTACTGGGGAAATATTCTTGACTCCCATCAACGTATATGGGACTTAATAGAAGATTATGAAGAGTTAATTATAGGATTATCAAAAACATTTGATTCCCTACAAGCAAATAGAATGAATGAAATCATAAGAGTACTTACATTTTTCTCAAGCATAATGCTCCCTCTTACATTTGTTACAGGAATGTATGGAATGAACATTAAATTACCATTTCAGGACAGTCATTCAGCTTTTCTAATAGTTGTTGGAATTATGTTGGCAATAACAATTGTTCTTTTATTATTCTTCAAAAAACGAGGGTGGATATAATAAATGAACTCGTTTGATTTTTCGACTTCAATATCAAAACTATTAAAAGATAAATCCATTATAATAGCTGGATTTGGGAGAGAAGGAGAGAGTACATACAAATTAATCCGAAAACTATTTCCAGAGAAAAATATTACGATATGTGATAAAAATGAGAATAACTCAAATCTTATAAAAGTTAAGAATGTAGATGATAAGGTACATCCCATTACAGGTGATGACTATCTCAATAGCATTTCCGATTATGACTTGATAATTAAATCTCCAGGAATATCATTTAAACATATTGATTATAGTAATTTCAAGGAAAAAATAACATCTCAAACGGATTTATTCTTTAGATTTTTCAGTAACCAAATTATTGGTATAACTGGAACAAAAGGTAAAAGTACGACATCAACATTAATACATGATATAATAAAGAAAAAGTATAATGCTCATTTGGTTGGGAATATAGGCATTCCTTTTTTTGATAACTTAGAAAATGTAAACTCTGAAACACTCTTTGTCGCAGAATTATCTGCAAATCAATTGCAGTTTATACATAATGCTCCAAAATACTCCGTTCTACTAAATATTTATCCTGAACATTTAGATCATTTTGTTGATTTTGATGAATATAAATCTGCAAAATTAAACATTTTACACTATCAAAACGCAGAAGATTATTGTGTGTTAAACTATGATGAACTTCTATCTAATATAGAAAAAATACCTTCAAAAAATAAACTATTTGTTACAGAATCAAATATAAATAAACAAAATTTTGCTTCAATCAATAACAATCTTTTTGTTTTTTCTTTTAATAATCAACTTAAACATTATAACTTTAAAAATATTTACAATCCTAATTTTGTAGACCATTTTAAGTTTAGTATTCTCTGTGCGATAAGCATTGCAAACATATTAAATATAGAAGACGATATTATTAATGAAGTAATTAATAATTTTAAAGGATTAGAGCATAGATTAGAATTTGTTGGGGAATATGAAAAAAAAACATTCTATAATGATTCTATTTCAACGATTCCTCAATCAACCATAAAAGCTATTAAAACAATTAAAAACGCACAGACAATCATTATTGGAGGTTATGACAGAGGAATAGATTACAAAGAGCTACTAGAATTTATTCCTAAAAGTCAATTGCAAAACATTATATTAGTTCCTGATGTTGGAAAGAGAATAATGAAAGACTTAAATAATTTAAAGAAGCAAGACCAAACAATAATACTTATTAATGATTTTGAAAATGCAGTAATACATGCAATAAACATAACATCACAAAATAAAGCATGCTTATTATCCCCTGCTGCTGCAAGCTACAATCACTTTAAAAACTTTGAAGAAAGAGGCACAAAATATAAAGAAATAATAAAGAAATATTTTTGTAAAAAAAGTTAATTATCCATAGAGTAGAAAGAAAAAGACTAAATGATTGGAAATAAGAAATGAGGCATTATTTAATTATTTGTTTTAACATTCCAAATTATAATTTCATCAAAGTATAATTCTTCATTATTTTTATTTTCAAATTTAATGTCAGAAAATTTAAAAGATACAGACACTAACTTCTTTTTTGAAAACCACCTTTTTGACTTTACTTTTTCAAAGTAAACAAAAGCTTTTCCTTTTGTACATGTAAAATGATTTTTACTTTCTTTTAATTCTTCCAAATATATGTCATCACATGTTTTATTTATATTATCAATAGCTGAACCGTCGAATATATAAATGGTTAAATATTTTGTTTTTTTGTTGCCTATTAAAGTAGTAATACAATCTCCATAATAATCAGTACTGTCAATATCGAAAACGATAATCATAGTTTTTGAATTAGGTAATTCGTAAGCAACCTTTAGTTTGCCACAAGAATATAAATATGATTGCATGCCATTTTTTTCTAAATTATTGAAAAATGCATCTGAAATTGCCAAACACCTTTTTTTTGAAGTCTTTGGATCTAGTTCTTGCTTTTCTCCTATTTCAATAGAAGGAAATTTGTATAATATTCCTATAAATGGACTAATGAAGGTTTTGCGAGCATAATAAGGATGATCACCTTTAAAAGCTAATTTACCATGTCCTAAAGTTAAGCCTATTTCCATAAATAATTTTTTGAAATATATTTCCCCCCCAAAGTTAAATGTAATGCCTTTTATGTGGGAATCATATTTGTTATCTAAAAGTTGAGGTTCATAGTAATTTTCAATCCAGCCTAAGTTTAAAGATGTTTTTAATCTAAATCGATCGTTACCATCTTTAAAATAGTAGTTTAATCCATAATTTAAATTATATGATTCTTTTACTGTATGTTGTTTTACATCAAACGAATATTGATAACCATAAGCAAAATAAGCTCCAAAATACTTTGCTCCAATCTCTAACCCTGTTCCTATGCCACCATATTGAATCCCAAACCCAACTCTAGGAATAATAAATAAATCATCCCTCTCATCTTGAGGATTAAATTGAGCAATTAAATCCAAAAATAAAATATTTAGAAAAAAAAAAAGAATGGTTTTATTCTTAAATTTCATTATTTTACAACTTATTATAGTTTTATTAAAAACTATGCTTTAATCTATTAAAAATGCTAAAATAACTAAAATTATATATAGAAGATAAAAAATAACTAAATTTAATGAGGTTATTTGTTCTGAAATATTAATATAAATTGCTTATAAATAATTTTAGTAATTACATAGAATCAACTTATAGAAACATAATTTACAATTTAATAATTACTAAATTATTATCAAAAGACAGATTTTGTTTAATTTAATTTTGTGATTTCTATATTATGTATTACAATTGTAAAATTTTTTAATGTACATTTGTGAAAATATAAATAAATAAATTATGAAAATAAAGATTATTATCGGTTTATTAATATCCATATTTATTATAAAAATGAATGCTCAGAACAATTTAGGAATTACTCCTCAAATGCTTGACCAAATAAAAACAAATTTTGCAAAAAAATCAAATAATAGAGCTTTAATGAATGCCATTAGTTCTAACGAAATAAAGAAACTTAGTCAAAACAATTTAGTTAAGGGAAAAGCAGACCACACCTTTTCTAATAAAGTAAAAACAAAAGGTATTACAGATCAAAAGTCTTCAGGAAGATGTTGGATGTTTACAAGCATGAATTCAATTAGACCAAAAGTGATTTTGCAATATGATTTGAATGAATTTGAATTCTCCTATAACTATTCTTTTTTTTGGGATCAACTTGAAAAATCAAATTTATTTTTAGAAGCAACTATTAATAATGCAGAAAAGCCTTTTGACGATAAAACTGTTGAATGGCTATTTAAAAACCCTATTGGAGATGGTGGAGTGTGGAATTTATTTGCAGATATAACTAATAAATATGGTATTATCCCTTCCAAAGTAATGCCTGAAACGTTTAATAGTGATAACACTTCTGCAATGTCTCGTATTTTAGCAAGTAAATTAAGAGAAGATGGATTAAAATTAAGAGAAATAGCTTTAAAGAATAAATCAAATAGACAAGTATTAAATGATAATAAGACAGAAATGCTATCAGAAATATATAAAATACTTGCTTACTGTCTTGGAGAACCTCCTTCAGAATTCATATGGAAGTATGAAAATAAAGATGGAAAAGTATTTGAAAGAGAATATACTCCAAAAAGTTTTTATAATGAAGTTGTTGGAATAAACCTAAGTGATTATGTATTGCTAATGAATGATCCCTCAAGAGAATACTATAAATTGTACGAGATAGAATATGACAGAAATATGTATGATGGAAATAATTGGAAATATGTAAATTTACCAATGGATAAAATAAAAGAATTTGCAAAAAAATCAATTATAGCAAATGAAGCAATGTATATGTCTTGTGATGTGGGAAAACAATTAAATAAAGATGAAGGAATCCTTGACCTAAATAATTATGATTACGAATCCCTATTTGGAATAAAATTAGGAATGAATAAGAAAGAAAGAATACAAACTTTTGAAAGTGGGTCTGCTCATGCAATGACATTGGTTGCTGTAGATATTGACAAAGATGGAAAAACAAAAAAATGGCAGGTTGAAAATAGTTGGGGAGCAACAAGTGGAAACAAGGGATACTTAACAATGACTGATGAATGGTTTGATGAATATTTCTTCAGGTTAGTTGTTCATAAACAGTATATAACTAAAGATGTTGAAGAAATATTAAAAACTAAATCAATAAAACTTCCTCCATGGGATCCAATGTTTAGCATTGAGGAGTAAATTTTATTTGTATAATTGTAAAAAAAAAATTCTTAAAAATGGATGATAAATTATCTAAACGTGCAAAAGATGTAATTACATTTAGCCGTGAAGAAGCTATCAGGTTAGGAAATGAATATATTGGTATTGAACACTTATTTTTAGGAATACTTAGAGGTGAGGATAACAGAGCTACGCAGATTCTAAACCAAACAGGTGTAAATATCTTAGAAGTTAAAAAAATTATAGATGAAAAACTTAAAAATAATTTTTTAAAAACTAATATTGAAGAATTGCCATTACTAAAAGATGCAGAAAGAATATTAAAAACAGCAAATCTTGAGGCAATGCACCTAAAAAGTATTATTATTGGTACCGAGCATATACTTCTAGCAATACTTAGAGATGAAAAAAACTTTGTAACAAAAACATTAAATAATTTATATATATATTACGATATGATTAAAAAATATATAAAAGGTACAAAACCTGATGATGAAGATATAAGAGACCAATTACAAGGTGGAAATCTTGACGATGACGATGATATTGCAATGCCTGGATTGCCAAAAAAAAATCAGGATAGTAAATCCGCAACACCTGTTCTTGATGCTTTTGGACGTGATCTAACAAAGTCAGCAGAAGAAAACAAGTTAGACCCTGTTGTAGGACGAGAAAAAGAATTGGAAAGAGTTGCTCAGATTTTATGCAGACGTAAAAAAAATAATCCAATATTAATAGGCGAGCCTGGAGTTGGAAAGTCTGCTATTGTAGAGGGTTTAGCATTACGTATTGTGCAAAGAAGAGTATCTAGAGTATTATTTGATAAAAGAATTATTACTCTTGATATTGCATCTGTTGTCGCTGGCACAAAATACAGAGGACAATTTGAAGAAAGAATGAAAGCTATTCTTAATGAATTAGAAAAAAATCCAGATATTATTATATTTATTGACGAAATTCATACCATAATAGGAGCGGGTGGGGCATCTGGTTCTTTAGACGCCTCAAATATATTTAAACCAGCTTTAGCAAGAGGAGATATCCAATGTATTGGAGCTACAACTCTTGATGAATATAGACAATATATTGAAAAAGATGGCGCACTAGAAAGAAGATTTCAAAAAATTATGGTTGAACCTACTTCTCCTGAAGAAACAGTGGAAATATTAAATAATATAAAGTCAAAATATGAAGATCATCATTTAGTGGTATATGATGATAAAGCAATAAAAGCATGCGTGAGCTTAACTTCTCGATATATTTCTGATAGATGTCTCCCTGACAAAGCTATTGATGCATTAGATGAAGCTGGATCACGCATCCATATATCAAATATTAAAGTCCCTGACGATATTCTTAATTTGGAAAAACAAATAGAAACAACTAAACAAGAGAAAAATAAAGCTGTTCAAACTCAAAAATACGAAGAGGCTGGAAAGTTTAGAGATATGGAACGAAAACTAAAAGAAGATCTCGAAAACGCAAAACAAAAATGGGAAACGGAAGCAAAAATTAATCGTCAAATTGTTAACGAAGAAAATGTTGCTGAAGTAATTGCTATGATGACAGGGGTACCTGTACAAAGAATTGCTCAAAATGAAGGGAATAGATTAACTTTAATGGACAAAGAATTAGGTGGTAGTGTTATTGGACAGGACGATGCTATAGCAAAAGTTGTTAAAGCAATCCGACGAAATAGAGCAGGACTAAAAGACCCTAATAAACCAATAGGAACTTTCATATTTCTAGGCCCAACAGGCGTCGGAAAAACTCTTTTAGCTAAAGTGCTGTCTAAATATCTATTTGACTCTGAAGATTCTTTAATTAGAATAGATATGAGTGAATATATGGAAAAATTTGCCGTATCTAGATTAGTCGGAGCACCTCCCGGATATGTGGGATATGAAGAAGGAGGACAGTTAACTGAAAAAGTAAGACGTAAACCATACTCTGTAGTGCTTCTTGATGAAATTGAAAAAGCTCATCCAGATGTTTATCATTTGCTTTTACAAGTTTTAGATGAGGGTTTATTAACAGATAGTCTTGGAAGAAAAGTCGATTTTAAAAACACTATATTTATAATGACATCCAACATTGGATCTCGACAATTAAAAGAATTTGGGCAAGGTGTTGGATTCAACACTAGTGCAAAAGAAACAGGACAAACAACTTATGCTAAAAGTGTTATAGAAAATGCTTTAAAAAGAACATTTGCCCCTGAATTCTTAAATAGAATTGATGATGTAGTTATTTTTAATTCTTTAAGCAAAGAAGATATACATAAAATAATTAATTTAGAAATCGAAAAATTAATTAATAGAATAAAATCAATAGGATATAATATCAATATTGATACTTCTGTTTTTGATTATATCGTAGAAAAAGGTTGGGATTCCCAATTTGGAGCAAGACCTTTAAAAAGAGCTATTCAAAAATATATAGAAGACCCTTTAGCTGAAGAAATTATTAAAGCTAAATTCTATGAAGGAGATATTATTAATCTTAAATTAGAAGCTAATAAAGGTGATATTACAATAGAAATTGTAAATAATAGCTTAGCAAAAGAAGAAATATAAAATTGAATTTAAATTATTTTGAGCTTTTAATTGTATATCAACTAGATTAAAATGTTAAAAAATTCAACTTTTTAGTTTACATATTTTATTGGATGATATCATTGTTTATAATTTTTGATATAGCCAAAAATAAGAGCCTCGCTCAAATACCATTTTATTGGAATGGTATTTGAGTTTGACTAAATATTTTGTTGAATCAAGTAATACATTGCTAATTATTAAATCATCTTTTTTTAGAATAGTCTGCAAATTATAATATTCATTTTTGTTTCTAGTCCATTCATAATTACGTTTTATATATGAATGTTCTTTTAGGTCAGAGAGAAAAACAAATTTTGTTTGAGGCATATAAGGCATTACTGCACAAATAACTTGACCTCCTATACAATAGAATTTATCTTTTTGTATGTTATTTTTATTAATATAATTCGCAAATCTTTTAGATCCACAAAAGTCATATTTAATATCATTATACACAGAATGCAATCCAAAATATGCAGAAACTGTCATGAGAATTGTAAACACAAAATTATTTATTTTAAAGTTAAGTGCCCCATTTTGTTTGGCAATCCATAAAGTCGAAATGATTATTACAAAAAATAGAAGATAATGTCTTAAATCCCCTCCATATCTAAAGCTTATTATATAAAAAAACCAAAGAAAAGAAAGTATTAAAAATAACTTAAAAAATAATAAATTAATACGACTAACAATAAATACAAATATTGACAAGCCTATTATAGAAAAAGGGATTAGTATTACAATATTAATCGTTGCAATATTAGGCATGTGAATGTAATAAGATGTTAGAAAACATAAAATATTTTCAATAGTAGAGTGCACAAAATATCCACTATATATACTATCTTTAGGAATCATTACAGAATATACAGAAATAAAAAACGAAATAAAGAAAAAAAGTGCATTTGTTATTATTTTTATTTTAGATAATTGATTAATAACTATTTCAGCAATAAAATAAATCCCTAGTAATAAAGCAGGAAAAATCATAAAAACATTAGTCATTGATAACATTCCCAATAAAAAACTAAATAATAAAGGACGTCTTAACCTATAATTATATACTGATGAAATTATAAACAATAATAACAGTGCAATGCCGTAAGTGCGTGCAATTATTGGATATTCAAAAAGAAATGGATATGAAAAAAGAATCAATGTCCTTATTTTAAAACAAAGATGGCTTCTTAGAAAAAAAAATCCCATGCCAATAATTACGATTATTCCATTTAAATAATTCATAACGGCGTAAGTAAGTCCTAATTTTGCAATAGGGATTAGTATTATTAACCATAAAGGAGGCATTATTTCATATTGGGTCAGTGTAAAAAAGTTGCTAAATGTGAACTCTTTTGCTAATAGCCAAGCATGAGCCTCATCAGTCCAAGGTTCATGATTATGTATAGTTATTAAAACAGTTAAAATATATATAAAAAAAATGAAGTATTTGGTTAATTTCTTGTTTACAATGCTTTTTCTTAATTTATAATTACTAAATAAAACTACAAGTATCAATGTTATCAGCGTAATTATAGCATACCATTCTAATTCATTTGCCCATAATATACGTTTAGGATAACCATATATAACAAAATTGCTATCTGCATTTTTATAATACGCAATAATAGATATAAAATATTCTGTAAAACAAAATACAGAAATAGCAATTATAGATAGTAAAATAGCAATAATGTTAAAAACATTTTTTAACATAGATGTAATTTTATAGCAAATATTTTTTTATTATGCTTATTAACGTTTCTTGAAAAACAGGTTTGGTTATATAATCATCCAATCCTTCATTTTTGTATTTTTCCGCATCACCATCCATTGCATTTGCACTTAAGCCAATTATTGGTGGGGCATTTTTATACAATTCTTTTATTCGCTTTGTTGCCGTTATACCATCCATTATAGGCATCATTATATCCATAAAAATTAGATCATATACATTTTTAGAAACTTTTTTTAATGCAATTTGCCCATTTTCTGCAATATCTACAGAACATCCGATGTTTTCTAACATTAGTCTTATTACTTTATAATTTACGGCTTTATCTTCAACTAAAAGAATTTTAAAGTTAAAATTATACTTTTGTTCTAATGTTTCTATTATCACAAGTTCTTCTTTATCTGACAATTTTGTTTTATTAGCTTTAAATGTAAACCAAAAATTACTACCTTGTCCTTCCACACTTTCAACATGTATTTCTCCATCTAGCATTGTAACTAATTCTTTTACAATAGACAAGCCTAAACCTGCTCCTTCATATAGCCTTGAATTAGAATAATCCACTTGTGAAAATTTTTGGAAAAGCAATTTCTTATTGTCCTCACTTATCCCAATCCCAGTATCAATAATGCTTATTTTTATTAATATATATTCTTGCATTTCTTTTGCAACAGACACATTTATGTTTATAGATCCGCTATTCGTAAATTTTATTGCATTTGAAACAAGATTATTCAATATTTGCTTTATTCTATACTCATCCGATTTAATAAATTTAGGAATATTTTCGGCTATTTGTATTTCTAAATTTAATCCCTTATTAGTAATAATCGCACTGAAAAGATTATTTATATAAGAGATAGTTTTGTGAAAATTAAATACATTTTGTTTTATTTGCATTTTCCCCGCTTCAATCTTAGAAATATCAAGAATATTATTAATTAATGTTAGCAAGCTATTCGACGAATCCTTTATTGTGTCAATAAATTCTTTTTGCTTTTCATTAAGTTCAGTATTTGATATAAGTTCAGTTAAACCTATTATTCCACACATTGGAGTACGCATTTCATGACTCATATTTGCGAGAAATTGCTGCTTGATTTCGGTTGTTCTTTTATACACCTCCATCTCTTTTTGAAAATTCTCTACTTCTACTTTTGTTGTAACATCTTCTCCTATAAAAATATAACTACTAACATCTCCTTTTCGATTTTTATTAGGTATATATAAACCATTAATCGTTTTATTAAGAGGTTTTCTAAATTGTTCAAAAGATTGACGTTCTCCAAGCAATACATTATTAATAAATGGAATAACAAATTCAAAATCTTCTTTAGAGATAACTTCGTAAACATATTTTCCTACAATATCTTCAATATTACTATTTTGAAGTTCTGCATAATTTTTATTAACAAAAAGATACTTTAAATTTGCATCAATTTGGGCTATGTAAAAGGGAATATTTGCAACTATAGTATTTAATTTTTCTTTGCTTTGAAAAAGAATATCTTTGTTTTGGGTTAAATTATCAAGTTGTTGTCTTAGTTCTTCTTCTGCTGAAGTTAGTTCTTCATTTATTTGCTCAACATCGTGATAACTTTTTTGTAATTCTAAATTGTAATGCTTAAGATCTATTTCTGCCTGCTTTCGGGCTGTAATATTTTCAGCATAAATAACAATATTGTTTTCTGGGGAATATGCCATTGTAAAATCAATATAAAGAGCTCTATTAATCAACTTGAATTTATATAAAACCTCTCGTCTTTTTATTGTTTTATTATTAAAAACAGAATGCATGTCTGTAATAATTTCAGGATATTCACTAAAAAAATCAGATGCTTTTATCCCTATAATATTAATAACTTCATCATTAGTTAATAACCTCCCAGCTATGTTAAAGCTAAAAAGTTGAAAATCTTCATTATTTTTTACCCAAGTATATGTTGGCATTGGATTATGCATATACTGATTGTGATATCTATCTTCTTGCCTTTTTAATTCATTTTCAATCCTTTTGTGTTCGGTAATATCACGAGTAATAGATACAATGCATTGTTCATCATTAAAACTTACAATCACAGCATTCATGCTCGCAATTATTATTGAACCTGCTTTATTTTTAAAATTAATTTCTAAATCTTGAATTTCCCCTTTTTTTAAAAGCATTTCTACCATTTTATATCTATCCTCAGGATTTTCATAAATGTCTAATTCTATGGATGTTTTGCCTATAATTTCGTCTTTAGTATAGCCAATAAGTTCAATGAATTTTTGGTTAATTTCTAAATATGTTCCGTCTAATTTATTCACATTAATTGCATCGGGAGAATATTTAAATACTTTTAAAAAACGTTCCTCACTTATAGATAGCCTTTTCTCTATTTTTTCTCTTTCAGCTATCTCTGTTGCCAATTTTTCATACAGATCCTTATATTTTTTCTGATTTAATGCTATTTCTTTTTTTGTGCTGTGTTTGTATATGGCAATATCTATATTGATTATTAATTCCTGCATGCTAAATGGTTTAAGAATATAACCATAAGGAGCAACCATTTTTGCTCGTTCAAGAATCTTTGTGTCACTATTTGCAGTAAGAAATAATAACGGAATGTCATTTTCTTCTGTTATCCTTGTTGCAGCCTCTATTCCATCTATACTTCCCATAAGCATAATATCCATAAGAATAATATCAGGTAAAAGCATTTTAGCTTTAACAATAGCATCGGAACCTTTACCTACAATTGCTACAACATCATAGCCCGCTGAGTTAAGAGTATTTTGCATGTCCATAGCAACTATTACTTCATCTTCGACAATTAATATTTTCGCTTTTTCTTGACTCATAATATATTATTTTCAAGTTTTTTTAATTTAATAGAAAAAGAGGCTCCGTTGTCATTTTTTAAATCTAAAATACCTGACATTTGTTCTGTTATTGATTTTACTAATCGCAAACCTAATGACATAGAATTATTAATATTAATATTTTGAGGTAAGCCTTTTCCATTGTCTTTAACAGTTATAACTATACTATTTTCTTCATTCTTTAGTTTTATAAAGACCATCCCTTTTTCTTTTGGTTTAAATGCATATTTAAAACTATTTGAAACTAATTCTGTAATAATCAATCCACAATTTATCGCAATATCTGGATTAAAAAATACGTCATCTGCATCAATTGTTACTTTTATTAGGCTGTTATCTATATTATATGTATAAATCAAATTAATTATCAAGTTATTTAAGTATTCTTTATAGTTTATTTTTGACAAACTCTCTGACTTATATAATAATTCATGCACTAAACTCATTGATTTTACTCTGGATTGTGATTCTAACATTAATAATTTAGCTTTAGGTTCGCTAATATAATGTAGTTGCAGGCTAAATAAAGCCGATATTACTTGTAGATTATTTTTTACTCTATGGTGTATTTCTTTTAAAAGTATTTCTTTTTCTTCTAACGAATTTTTTAAATTTTGTTCTGCAAGTTTTTTTATTGTAATATCCCTCCCTACTGATTGAAGTTCAACTATTTCTCCTTCATTGTTTAAAATAGGAATATCACACCATAAGTGCCATTTTAGTTCTCCTTTACTATTAACTGACTCATGCTCATAATAATACACCTTCTTCTCTTTAAATGCAGTATCATAGAAACTCATTATGTTTTCTTGAGTTTCTTCTGATATAAAATCAATCCATTTTTTACCTACCAAATCTTCTTTATTTCGCTTATAAAAATTGCTATAAGCTGTATTAACAAAAGTCAATGTCGTATCTGGTTTCCATCTGCAAATTAAGTCTATTTGGTATTCTACTAGCTTTCTATAATTATTTTCGCTTATAATTATTTTTTCTTCTGTCTCTTTCCTCTCAGTAATGTTTATAAGAGAAAGAAGTATTTCTTTTATTTCTCCATTTTCATTCTTAATAGGCGCATGAATAATATTAAACCAGAAAGGATTAGGTTTCGTTGGGAAAATAAAAGAACTTTCAAATTCAATAAATTCCCCTCCCTTTGCTTTTTCAAATAAATTTAAAAATAATTCATTATAATTGTTAGGAAAATAATTTAGATAATTGTCTCCTAATTCAACATCTTTTCCCCATATATAATTAATAAGCTTTCCCCCAGCTTTATTATATTCCAATATTTTTAAATTAGTATCCACTAAAAAGAATGCTTGTACAGTATTATCTATGATTGTTTTCCTATTTGCTTCTATTGCTTTTAGTTTATCTTCATTTTTTTTATGTTCTGTAATATCTACAAGCACTCCCATCAAAGAAAATAAGGTCCCTTCTTTATAAATGGGTGTATTGTATATTAAACAATGAAAAATAGTTCCATCTTTTTTTATTACTTTGTACTCGTTCCCACTTATTCTTTCTCCTTTTATTATTTTTTGAAGATTAATCATTTGTCTCTGCCTATCTTCAGGATGAATTAGATTAAAATAGGTTAAGCCATTTTGTAAATCTTCGTTTGAAAAACCAAATTTCTCTAAACCCTTTTTATTGACAAATAATAAATTGCCTGATAAGTCAGCTTCAAAAACCGTTTCAGGAAGAATCTCTGCAAAGTCTGTCATTTGTTTTTCTTTATCCTTTATTTTCCTTTCTGAAATAATTTGTTCTGAAACATCTTCATGCATAGTTACATAATGTTCAATCTCTCCTAATTCATTTTTTACACTAAACATTTTGCTTTTTGACCAAACATCTACTGATGGATAAATAGGATTAAAATAATGAGGATTAAAATATAAAATAGGTAATTCTACTGTTTCTCCTTCTCTTATTTTTTCAAAATAAGGACCATAACCTTCATTAATAAAATAAGGATCCTCAAATATCGAATAGTCTGGAGGAGGCACTGACTTAAACAATTTTTTAAAAGCAGTATTAACCTTAAAAGCTCTACCTTCAGAAGTACTAATTACAATAGAGTATGGATTATGTTCTATTATATTTTCTAAAAAATGTCTTTCCTTTTCTAATTCTTTTAAAAGATCCATTTTGTTTTTTACTTCTGTAACTAGCTTGTCATTTGTTAATTCCAATTCTGTAGTTCTATATAATATTTTTGATTCCAATTCGTTATTTAGTTTCTGCAATTCTAACTCCGTTAATTTTCTTTGCTCAATTTCTTCTTTTAGTTGCAAGTTTAATGTGTATTCGTTTATTTTATATCTGTAATTTATCCTTGACAAACCCCAACCAATTATTAATGCTAAGCCTGCATTTAATAACTGATTAAAATCAATTTTAAAGAACCCCAGAGAATAATAATATAATCTGAAAAAAAGTAAACTAAAAGAAACAAAATAAGCACTAAGAATAACTTTATTAGATAAATAAACTCCTATTGACAATCCAAAAACACTTATGATAAATATACTTATGTCATTATAAAATAAATAACCTATTGATGGTGTTAACGCTCCCCATATTAAAATAAAACAAACAAAAACTATAGTATTTATTATATTGATTTTGTGTTTTAAAGAGCCTTCAAACCTATTAGAATATAAAATACTTACAAGAACAACCATTGCTCCTAACAAACAAAAAAGATGAAATACAAAGATATTTTGGAATTCTTCATAGTTAATCCAATTTGTTATTTCCCAATTAATATAATCCATGATTAATTGGAGAATATTTACAACCATGATTGAATGAACCAAAATGGTTATACGAATAATATTTATTTTGTTAATATGTTCTATGAATTGCTTATTATTAGCAATTGCATTATCAAAAAAAAACCATTTTGTTAATCTTTGCTTAACAGAGCTTATCATAATTATACATGTTTTTCTTTGTTTTTCAAAAATAATAGACAAACTTAGTGTATTTTTTTAACTAAAAAACAATACTGTTAATTTTATTTTATTTCAATCCTATAGTATTAATTATATTTAGTGCTATTATTATTTATTGAGTAATTATAAATTAAAAAATAAATATTTATTTGGCATAATGATGTCTTTGCTCTTGTTGATTCTTTTTATAGTTTAATACTAATTTAACTATTGAATCTTTATCATATCCACACTCTTTATATAATTCTTCTGGCTTACCATGCTCTATAAATTGATCTGGAATTCCTAATTTGATAATTGGTTTATTATATAAATTACTTACCATAAATTCTGTTACTTCTGTACCTAAACCTCCTACTATTGTCCCATCTTCTACTGTTACTATCACATTATACTTTTCAAATGCAGAATGAAGCAAATCGGAATCTATAGGCTTTAAAAAACGCATATCATAATGAGCAGGAAAAATTGAGCATTGATTTAATTCTTTTATTGCTTGAACAACAAAATTTCCTACATGGCCAATTGTGAGAAATACAATATCATTTCCTTCATTAATAACCCTTCCCTTACCTAATACTATTTGCTCGGCTTCATTATGCCAATCAACTAAAACTCCTTGACCGCGAGGATATCTTATCGAAAAGGGACCTTCTCGATAATTAACCGCTGAATACATTAAATTCCTTAATTCATGTTCGTTCATCGGAGCTGAAATAATAAGGTTAGGAATACTTCTCATAAATGCTAAATCAAAAGAACCATGATGCGTTGCTCCATCTTCTCCAACTAAACCTGACCTGTCTAAACAAAATATGACTGGTAAACTTTGTAAGGCTACGTCATGTAATATTTGATCATAAGCTCGCTGTGCAAATGACGAATATATATTACACACAGGAATTAAGCCATCAGCTGCAAGACCTGCCGAAAAGGTTACTGCATGTTGTTCCGCTATACCTACATCAAAAATCCTATCTTTAAACTCATTCGCAACAATATGCATCGAACAGCTTGTCCCCATTGCAGGAGTAATACCGACTACTCTATTATCTAATTTCGTTAATTCTAGTAAGGTGTTACCAAAAACATCCTGATATTTCGGCGGTATATTACTAGTTTCTTTTTTCTCTATTATATCGCCAGTGTCTTTATTAAAATATCCAGGTGCATGAAATTTGGTCTGATCTTGTTCTGCTTTCTCAAATCCCTTGCCTTTAACAGTTATTAAATGTAACAACTTTGGCCCATTAATCTTTTTCATGTCATCCAAAAGTTTTACTAACCTTTGAACATCATGACCATCTACTGGACCAAAATAACGAAATTTTAATGATTCAAAATAATTACTTTGCTTTAACAATGTTCCTTTAACAATGTTTTGTATGTTTTGTACTATTTTTATTGTGTTAGGCTCATATTTTGACAAAGACTCCAATAAATTCCAAACATTATCTTTCAGCTTATTATATTTCTCGGAAGTAGTGATGTCTAAAAGATAATCTTTCAATGCCCCCGTGTTAGGATCAATCGCAATTCCATTATCATTTAAAATAACTAATATGTTTGCATTACTATCTCCTGCATGATTCATGGCCTCAAAAGCTATACCTCCTGTCATCGAACCATCTCCTATTATAGCAATATGGTTTCTGTCATGCATCCCTTTGTATTTCGCAGAAATTGCCATGCCCAATGCTGCAGATATAGAAGTAGACGAATGACCAACTCCAAATGAATCATACTCACTTTCACTCATCTTAGGATACCCACTAATACCTTTATATTTCCTATTTGTATCAAACTTATCCTTTCTCCCTGTCAAAATCTTATGACAATAGGCCTGATGACCAACGTCCCACACAATCTTATCGTAAGGAGTATTAAAAACATAATGCAAAGCTACTGTTAACTCTACAACTCCAAGATTCGCTCCTAAATGACCTGGATTGTTACTAACAGATTCAATAATAAAATTCCTTAATTCTTCACATAACTCAGGCAATTGCTCCTCGCTTAGAGCCTTTAAATCTTTTGGATAATCTATTTTTGATAAAAGTCTGTCGAACTTACTCATTCGTATTTTTGAAATTTTATACAAAAATACTAAATTTACTGTTAAAATTCTAAAAAAATAATCCCACAACCTTAATTATTAAAAATCTTTTATGATAATAAACCAATAGTGTCCTAAATAAATTTTACTTTATATATTGGGAAATAATGACTTCGAAATTAAATAACAGGAACTAATAACTTTTGGATTTAATCAAAATCAATTTTTGATATAGAGCACATATAAAGCACATATAGAGCACTTTAACCTTACCTTTAACTCTGGATAATAAACCTCTAAATCACATTTAATCCTAATAATCAAACAATTAACTATCTAAATTAAATCATATTTGCTTTTTTTATTTTAAAACAAACACATACTCTATTTTAATTATCAGCACATTAACGACATTATGATTATATCGCAAAATTAAATAATAAAAAACATACAAACAAGCTCAATATCAAAGATGCCGAAATTATAGATGCTGCATATTTCTCATCGGTTTTTAAAATACCCGCAAAAGTAAGAGCATTATATCCAACAGGACCTGTCAATATTATTGTTATTATTATTAAATCTTCTGCCTGTGGATGAAATATAATCCATAGTAATAAACAAATTAATAATGCTGATGAAGCCTTTATAAAAACTGGGAATAAAACTTTTTTATTTAAAATATTCCTAAAATTAATGTAATAACCTAAACTCAATAAAACTAATGGAATCGTTAACCATCCAACGTAATAAAAGTAATCATTAAAATATCCAATATGTAAATTATTAACGTTTGCCAAAAGTGCTATTAATAAACTAATAAGAGGAATATTAAATAGTATTAATTTATAAGCTTGGCTTTTCGTTTTTTTCGAAGAAAATTTATAAGTTATATAAAATGTAAAAGTATAAGTTATAATTCCATGAACAATATCAAACATCATTAATTTGGAAAAACCTAAATTCCCAAAAAACAAAAAGATAAAAGGAATTACAAAACCTATATTTATAATCATCATCGAACTTATCCATACGCTTTTTTCATCATTATTTAAATTGAAATATTCTTTTGTTAAATAACCTACAAAAAAGATAATAATCAAATAAATTAACGCATAAATAGGATATAATAATAAATCAAAATCTAACTGAATGTTGACAAATGTATTTAATATGAGGCATGGTAATGTAAAATAAAAAACTAGCTTTAAAAAATATTTAGCAATATTATCATTGATTATGTTAAACCTTTTTAATAAAAAGCCTAATAAAATAAACGAAAATAATACGAATATTTTAATCCACAAATCCATAAACTTTAACTTTTAGTCACTGAATAATAAAAAAAACACCATGCTTATGGTCATAATATTAACCACAAGCATGATGTTTTTTTTATTTATAATATTATTTATAACTATTGCAGAATAAAACGAATAGGTACAGTAAATGTTACTTTTACTGCTTTACCATTTTGTTTCCCCGAAGTCCATTTTGGTAAGCTTTTTATAATTCGGATTGCTTCCTCATCACAGCCTCCGCCAATTCCTCTAAGAATATCCGCTTTATATACTACACCTTGTTCATTTACAACAAACTTAACATAAACAGTCCCTTGTATTCCACTTTCTTTTGCTATCTGTGGATACTTAATGTTGCTTGCTATGTATTTTTGTAATTCTGCTTCGCCTCCTGGAAATTCTGGCATCTCTTCCACTGAAACATACTCCGTAACATCCTCTACTTGTTGAATTACTTTGGTATCTTCTTTAGGACCGTCATCAATAACAACATCTTTTGGAGGTAGTGCCGCTGGTGCTGTTTTACTTAAATCATCTTGATCAGGTAAATCACTTGTAGCTTCGGTGGTATCTGTTGTTACAATCGGAGCTTTAAATGCAGCTTTTTGTTCTACTGCCTCTGGTGGCGGTGGCGGTGGTGGAGGAGGTGGTGGTGCATCTTCATTCTTCCTTATCTTTTCAAGTTTTGAAACTACTGATGTTTCTCTAACTTTATTCCTTGCATTGCCTTGGTCATAATATGCCTTAACAAGTGGAACAGACATAAATAATAGAAGTGCAAGTGATGAAACAGTAACCGCAAAAGTCATGTGCTTTTTGTAGATACTTCTAAGGAAATAAGCTCCATAGTCTTTATTCCTTTTCTCAAATACTATTTCATCAAAACTTTCTATATGTTCTTTATTTTTCATAAAATAAGTTTTTCTAAATTAATTCAAATTGGTTATTTGCTATTAAGAATTAACTCTTTCTCTTCTGGAGTTATTTCTACAACAGCGTATTTAGAAATATTGGTTATAGCCATTTCATCTATGATATCAACTAAATTCCTGTATTTAGCTTTATCTTCTGCTTTGATAAGAATTATTGGAGCATGTTTATCGCCCTTTTTTATTGCCTTTATACGACTATCAATAGTATCATTCGATAATATTAATTCCCCTTTTTTTATTTTCTCTCTTAATTCAAATATCTGTTTAAAGACATTCTCATTTCTTTTTAAGAGGATTTTTCTTATACCATCTTTCCCATAATTAGTAACATGTAATTCAGGTAAGGGCTTATCTTTTTCTATTGCTCCTGCATACCAGAATATTTTATCGTCAGCACCTAGAATAACATTTAATGTAAGGTCAGCACGAACTTTTGTTTCATCTTCTTTCTTATCTTCTTTCTTGTCTTTTTCTGGCATCGTAATTTCCATTACTTTTGCCTTACTGAAAGCGGTGGTTAGCATAAAGAATGTTAAAAGAAGACAGGCAAGGTCAACCATTGGTGTCATATCCACATGGGTCGACGTCTTCTTTAATTTGTTTTTCTTGCCACCTTTTTTGCCGCTATCATTTTCTATTATTTCAGCCATTTTTATCTTTTTATAATTTATTTAATATCTGCAAGTGTAGCTTCTTCTTTTTGCAATGTAGTAATAAGGTTAAATTTATTAACATTATTATCTTGAAGTAAGTCCATAACCTTTTTTACTAAAGTTAAATCAGAATTCCCATCTCCTTTTATTGCTACTTCTGCGTAAGGGTTATATGTGCGAATATATCTAATCCACTCGTTTAATTGATTATCCGTAGAATCCATTGGTATTCCTTCCATCTGTAATGCATCTTTTTCTTTCGTATCCTCAGAATTTAACCATTTCTTGAAATTTTTCATCGGCATCCCAAATGAGGCTAACTTCGAAAACTTTGTTAGTTCCTCTTCTGATAGTTTCATATTATATCTTTTTGCCATTTCTCCTAATACAACTTTTCTTACTTTTCTTGCTGTATCTTCTCCATTATCAAAGTTAAGGTAAACTTTGTTATCTGGGCTTATTAGCATCGTTATAATATTCTTCTCAGGAGCTTTCTTCTCTGAAATAGATGATGGCGAATCAATTTGCTTAACTTCTTGTGGTCTAAATGAAGTAGTAAGCATAAAAAATGTTAATAGAAGGAAGAATAAGTCAACCATAGGCGTCATGTCTATATGTGGACTTTTTGAAGGTAATTTTATTTTTGACATAGTATTCTAATTTATTTTAGAATTATTTCTTAACTCTTGATGCAAATGTTTGAACTAAGCTAAATCCAGCTTCATCAATTTTGAATGTAAGTTGGTCTATCTTTGTAGAAAAATAATTATAAAAAATAATTGCAAATGCAGAACCTGCAATACCGAATGCGGTATTAATAAGTGCTTCTGAAATACCAGTTGCTAATGCTAATGCATCTGGTGCTCCTGCATTTGCTAATGCACTAAATGCTCTAATCATACCTATAACTGTTCCAATAAGACCTACAAGTACCGATATAGAAGCTATTGTTGATAATATTACCAAGTTTCTTGAAAGCATTGGTAATTCTAAAGCTGTCGCTTCTTCTAACTCTTTTTGTAGAGAAAGTATTTTTTGATCCTTTACTAAAGTTTCATCTTTTTCTAATTCTCTATATTTAACAAGAGCTGCTTTCATTACATTTGCTAATGACCCTTTTTGAATATCACACTCATTTATTGCATTTTCTATTTTGTTTTCAGCAATAAGATTTTGTAGATTTTTTACAAAAATATTTAATCTTGTTTTTCCTTTCGCTTTTCCTATAGTTATACTTCTTTCTATAGAAAATATAATAACAACTAGAAGAAGAGTGATAAGCATAGGAACAATTACTCCTCCCTTGTAAATCATAGCCAAATAATTGCCAGGTAGTGGATGACCCTCTGGGTTACCGCCTTCAAAGTTTACAGGATTACCCATAATAAACATGTAGATAAGAATTGAAATAACTAATGCAATAAGAATTGCACTTGTAGCGAATACAGATTGGAAAGTATCCTTCATAGAATTACCATTTTTACTCATTTTTCTTTTTTTTTAGATTATTAAATTATTAGTTTATAAATTTTTTGTTTTGCAAATATAATTTTTTTTTTAAAAATACATAGATTAAGATTTTATGAAAAAATATTATTTAACCACACATCTTGTTTTTAAGTCCTTCAAACTAAATATAGCTTTTTCGTTTATTGCATCATTTGCTAATACTTTTTCCCAATACATTTTAGATTTACAATATTCTTTATTCTTGTAATAATAGTACCCAAGATACTCATAAGCTTCTACAATATCTTTTTGATTCTTTACAGTATCTTCTGATGCCTTTTCAATAAATAACTCATAATGAGGCTTCGCTAATCCTTCTGTTGTTAATGAATCTATATTTGCATTTGAGCGTGCTCTCCATAAAAATGCAGCAAGAAAATCTGGCTTGGTTTCATTTAAATACCCAAAAGCTTTGTCCGCATTAACCCAATCCTTAATTGTATAGTAATTTATTCCAAGTGAATAGTAATCATTGTTTCCTGCTATGTTTTTTGATATTTTTAAATTTAAAATCTCTATTATTCCTTGATTATTCTTCATCTTTGAATAAACTTTCATTAATTCATTCATAATATCAACATCTTCTGGCTCTTTTTCCATAGCCTTTTTTAGAAAAATTACAGCTTCTTCATCATTACCCATTTTTGATGATAGTTTTGCATAATAAATATAATCCGAAATAAGAATTAAATCAGGTTTCACATTTGCAAGGAATTTCTTTATTGCCGGCAATCCCTTGTCATATTGACCTGTCTCATAATAAGAATATGCAGCTAAACGATATAATACATTATAGGATTGATCAACAGAAAGAACTTCTTCTATAACTTCTATGGCTTCTGCGTAAAATTTTGACAAAAATAAAAATGATGCATAGCGAACTTTTGCATATGTGTTTGTACTAGATAATTCTAAAAATTTCTTATAACTGTTTTTTGCATTTTCATATTGTCCTGCTTTAAAATATAATTCCCCTTGCTCTCTAAATGCAGGTGCAAATGTTGGGTCTATATTTATGGCTTCTTTATATAAATCAAGACCTTCATTATATCTTTTTGCTCTAACCCAAAGTTGACCTAACCTTAGTTTGGCTTTCGGAGATTTTGGATCAAGCTTTTCTGCTATTTTATAATTTGAAATAGCTTTAGAACCATCATTTACTATATATAAATAAGCATCTCCTAACATAAGAAATAATTCAGGATTCGTATTATTTAATTCTATTGCTCTTCTTAAATAAGGCATAACAATTGTCGTGTCTTTATAGTTACTTCTAATATAAGCTTCTGCTATTTTTGAAAGAATTAACGAATGTTGTTCGGGATTTATTGTTGTTTTTTTATTTTTCTTTGAAGGCAACATTAATTCAACTTTTGCAAATTCAGCTTGTGCTGCTGGTAAATTATTAGCATATAAATATATTTTCCCAAAACCTACAATGTTAATTGGATTGTTTGGTTCTGCTGCATTCCCTTTAGTAAAGAGTTCTAATGCTTTTTCTGATACTTCTTTGAGACTTATTGTTGTTGTATCTATAAAATATGTCCTAATGTAATTCTCTCCGTAAAAATAATAATTATTTCCATTATTTGGTTCTTTAGCTATAAGAGACTCATACTCTTTTTTTGCAGCATCAAATTGTTCGCTTTCTGTTAATTTTATTGCATTTTTTAAATCTTGTGAATATGTATTAAAAAAACTAATACAAATAAGTATTAATGTTAATGTTAAACTATTTAGGGAAAACTCTCTTTTCATAATATTTTATTTATAAATTAATTCATTACCTTTTTACTTGGACTAATCTTACTGGCATAGTACCTGGAACTATACCAGATTTTAATATAATTCTTTGCCCTTTATCTCCTGCTATAAATGATATAAAACCTGAACCAAGACCTGCAAAACTTTCTCTACAAATAGCATAAACATCTCGCGTTAGAGGATATGATCCATCTGCAATATATGCCTGATATGGTTTTGAGTAATCTGGATCATCTTCTTTCATTGCATTACAAGAAGAAACTCCTACTACCTTCACTCTACTTAAAAAATTATTACTCGTAGAATCATGTTTATCACTTAACCAAGACGCACTTATTAATCCTATCGCATTTTTATGGCTCTCTACATAATCAATGACTTCTGCATTCGAATTAGCCGAAAAACAATAATTAGGAAATTTTGTAATATTAAATTTATTCTGAATATAACTAACATTTGACGATCCATTATTATCAAAAACAACATTTATATCACCTAATTTATTATTTTTATTAATGCTCTTCCAATTAGTTAATTCCCCCTTAAAAATATTGCCTATTTCACTATACAATATGTTCGTATCTGTATTGGTCTTATTTACTACAAAACAAACAGCATCTATGGCTATTTTTGTAGTTCTTACTATAATCTGTTTACTCTTTAAATCAGCTTCTTGTTCTTTACTTAACTTCTTTGAAACAATAATCGTTCTTATTGAATCATTCAAAAAGTCATTCAGAGCCTCAGCCTCTGTTTTGTATATAGCATTAATTTTTGCATATTTATAAAAAGATTCAAAAGTATAAACTTGACTCTCTATTATTAATTTATATGAATCATCAACAGAAATTTTTATATTACCTCTTGTTGGCGTCTCATCTATCTTATTGGAATTATTATTACAACTTGATAAAATAAATAAAGGTAGTAAAAATAAATAAATATATTTCAATATTAATTTAATCTTTTTCATAATTTTTATACTTTATAATAATCCTAATAAGTCGAAAAAAACCATAAGCAATAATAAAAAACGAAAAAGCAAAGCGAATATTATTAGATAAATAAATAAAACTATTACCAAACAATATCCATGCCCCTAAACCTATATATACCAATACCATTATTATGCCAAAATAAAACAAAAAAGATTTAAACATAATTTCCTAATGTAATTATTACTCACTTATTGTTGCGGAGAGAATGGGATTCGAACCCATGAAACACTTTTGGCATTCACACGCTTTCCAAGCGTGCGCCTTAAACCACTCGGCCATCTCTCCTATAACTTTAAAATTAGGGCACAAACCTACACAATTTTTTTTTACTAACAAAATTCTATTTTGTAAAATTAAATTACAAGTAAAAAATACAAACGTATTATTAAACTAATAGTATTACTAAAAGCAACAAATTGCAAAAAAAGACTAATTAATTTAGTTATGCCAAAACTATTTAACTTTTACTTGTAGTAACTCCCTGTCCCCTATAAATGCTTCCAATATATCATTCTGATTTACTTTCCCAACTCCAACTGGGGTCCCCGTGAATATAAGATCTCCTATTTTAAGTGTGAAGTACTGTGAAATATATGAAATCAAATAATCAAATTTAAAAATCATATCTTTTGTATTGCCTTTTTGAACAAGCTCTCCATTTTTTAGTAAATGAAAATTAATATCATTCAAGTTTGCAAATTCATTCTTATTAATAAAAATATTACTTATTGGTGCTGATGAATCAAACGATTTGGATATTTCCCAAGGCAATCCATTTTTTATGCAATCTCTTTGAATATCCCTTGCTGTAAAATCAATTCCAATTCCTATTTCTTGATAATATTCATTAGCATATTTTTCATTAATATACTTTCCAAGTCGAGATATTTTAATAACCAGCTCTGTTTCATAATGAATATCATTACTAAAATCTGGAATAAAAAAAGGCAAGTTATTTCTTATTATTGCCGTTTCTGGCTTTATAAAAATTACAGGACTTTTTGGAATGTCCGAGTTTAATTCTTTGATATGGTCAATATAATTACGACCAATGCAAATTATTTTCATACCCTAAATTAATCCTTTATTTTTAAGCCTTAACTCCGTTATTATCTTTTTTGTATAAAGGGGAAAATCACTCTTCATCATCCAATCGTAGTATTGAGGTTCTTTTTCAAATACCTCAGCAACAGTTCGCCCTTTATTCTTACCAAAATTAAAAACTTCTTCCTTTTTATCATTCAATATTATATGACCAGCAAAATCAACAAATTTTGAGTGATTCGAAAAATCATGCAATGATTGAACATCATTTTCAAAAGGCTTATGCATTTTCCCATTAGCGTCCTCAATCTGCGCATCTTTATACCTGTCTATTTGAGAAATTAATATTTCATAAGTTGCTCGTGTATCTGCTTTTGCTGTATGTGCATCTATAAGTTCTTTGTTGCAATAAAATTTATATGCAGCTCTTAATGTGCGCGATTCCATCTTATGAAAAATATTTTGTACATCCACTATTCTTTTGCCTTTTAAATCAAAATCTATGTCATTTTTCATAAACTCTTCAACAAGCATAGGAACATCAAATTTTAAACAGTTATATCCAGACAAATCTGAATTACCTATAAAATTAGCAATATCTCGACCTGCTTCCTTAAAAGTCCTTTTCCCCACAACATCCTTATCATAAATACCATGTATCTTTGACACTAAAGATGGAATAGGTATTTCTGGATTTAACAATTCATAAAACTCTTCTATATAATTATCTGGCTTTAATTTTAAAATAGATATTTCTACTATTTTATCCTTCGCTATCTCTAAACCTGTTGTTTCTAAATCAAAAAAACAAATCGACTTATTTAATTTTAATTGCATTAGTTATTTTTTTGTTAATTTTCTACAATAGATTGCATAAATGCTTCTAAATAAGGACCTCTTAGATTTTTTGCTAATATTATGCCATTTTTATCTATCACAAAATTCGCTGGTATACCTGTAACTCCATATTTTGCTGCAGCAACCGAACCCCAACCTAATAAATCACTAACATGGTATTCCCAGTCCAATTTATCTTGCTTGATTCCTGTTGTCCATGCATTAACATTTCTATCTAATGACACTGAGTAAACAGCAAAACCTTTTCCATTTTTAAAATTCAAATCTTTGTATTTGTTATAAACATTAACAACTGTTGGATTTTCTCTTCGGCACGGACCACACCAAGATGCCCAAAAATCTATAAGCACTACTTTGCCTTTAAGACTTGATAGTTTTATAATCTTTCCGTCTGGATTATTATATGCTAATTCTGGAGCCTTATTACCTATTTCAATTCCTTCTATCATTTGTGAATAGCCTAAATTATTCATAAATAATATACAAACGATTATACTAATTACTTTTTTCATATTATTGTTTTTAATTATTTTGTAAAATTAATTATTTTTTTTTAATTATACCCTCTCAATTTCTGCGCCAATTTTTTTTAGTCTAACATCTATAGCTTCATAACCCCTGTCTATTTGTTCTATATTATGTATAACACTCGTGCCTTTAGCTGACAAAGCAGCTATAAGAAGAGCAACACCTGCTCTTATGTCAGGTGACACCATTTCTAATCCTCTAAAATCATTTGTCTTTCCCATTCCTATTACTGTTGCTCTATGTGGATCACATAAAATTATTCTTGCTCCCATATCTATAAGCTTATCCACAAAGAATAATCTGCTTTCAAACATTTTTTGATGTATCAACACACTTCCCATAGCTTGTGTCGCTACAACCAAAATAACACTAAGCAAATCTGGCGTCAAGCCTGGCCAAGGTGCATCTGCTATTGTTAAAATAGAACCATCAATATAATTTTCTATTGCATAAACTTCTTGTGAAGGAATAATAATATCGTCATTATTTCTTATTATCTTTATTCCTAACTTCATAAAAGTATCTGGAATTATTCCTAACTCATTATAATTAACATTCTTTATTGTTAATTCAGACCCTGTCAAAGCGGCTAATCCTATAAAACTCCCAACTTCAATCATATCACTCAATAAACGATGCTTACAACCTCCTAGTTTTTCTACGCCTTCTATTTTTAACAAATTAGAACCTACTCCTTCTATTTTGGCTCCCATTTTCAGCAACATTCTGCATAGTTGTTGAATATATGGCTCGCATGCTGCATTATATATAGTCGTAACTCCTTCTGCTAATACAGCTGCCATAATTATGTTTGCTGTTCCTGTAACTGAAGCCTCCTCTAGTAATATATAACTTCCTTTAAGATGCTTTGCCTCTACATTAAATAAGTTTTCTTCCCTATTATAATGAAATTTTGCTCCTAATTTTTCTATTCCTAAGAAGTGAATGTCCAACTTGCGCCGCCCAATTTTGTCTCCTCCTGGACGTGGAACAACACATCTACCAAATCTTGCTAAAATAGGACCTAGCAACAATATAGAACCTCTAAGCTGCATACCTATTTTTTGAAAATCAGCACTATTGAAAAAATCTATATCAAAATCTTTTGCACAAAAACGATAATCATTTGTTCCTATTTGTTCTATCTTAACTCCAAAACCCTCAAGCAAATCCATTAGTTTTTTTACATCCCTAATATTCGGGATGTTACTGATTTCTATATGCTCGTCTGTAAGAACCGTAGCTGCTATAACTTGCAATGCTTCATTCTTAGCCCCTTGAGGAATAATTTCGCCTTGCAACTTATGCCCTCCATTAATAATAAAACTATTCATTGTAAATATCTTTTAGTGAGTAACCTAATTTTAGAAGATTATCTAGTTTTAATATATCTTCTAACAATTTTGTTTCTATTAAATTGTGTATTTTATTTGCTGCAAAAATATCAATATTGCTACCTTTCATCTCTTTTGCTATTATTGCTGCATTATTATATCCAATATAAGGAACCAATGCCGTACTAATAGCTGGACTTTTAAATAAATTACTCTCTGCTAAATTAGTGTTTACCTCCAAACCTTCAAACAAATTACTTCTAACTGTCTCGTCTGCTCCTATAAGTAACTTTAAACTATCTATTAGAGAATGACCTATGATTGGAATATACGCATTAAGCTCCAAACAACCTTGCGCACAAAGACCTGAAATCAAAATATCATTTGAATAAACTAAATGCGCAACACTAATAATATATTCCGGAATCACCGGATTTATCTTCCCTGGCATAATCGAACTTCCAACTTGTCTAGCTGGTATTTTAACTTCATTTCTTCCCGTTAAATCACTTGACAATATTCTTATATCTGATAATATCTTTTCTAAATTGACTGCATGTGCTTTTATTATTGAATGAACCTCAACTATACTGTCCAAATTGTTTGTACTGTCAGATAAGTTTTCCCCTCGTGTTATGGGTAAACCAGTGGAGCTTTGCAGATTATTTATTACTTCCATTATAAAAAAACGAGGAACAGTAATTCCTGTGCCTATCGCACTGCCTCCTATGTTTACAACCTTTATCCTCTCAAAACATTTTGAAATACGCCACCAATCTCTCGACAATGCATCATTATAAGTACTAAATAAATTACCAAAAGACGTTGGAACTGCTTCCTGCATTTGAGTATAGCCGATTCTTACCGAATTCCTATACCTCTTTTCTAAAGATTCTATACTAAATCTTAGCTTGTTTATTTTTCCCTCCAAAACATTTAGCAATTCCATAATACATATTCTTAATGACGTTGGAATTACATCATTGGTTGACTGAAAAATATTACAATGCTCTATTGGGTCTATAAATTTGTACTCTCCTGGTCTTTTTCCATACTTAATTAAGCTAACATTAGCTATAATTTCATTAACATTCATGTTTATGCTTGTGCCTGCTCCTCCTGTTATGCCTGGCACAATAAAATATTCATAATGCATACCACTCGAAACCTCCCCCGCCGATTCTATAAGAATATCTATAATTTTTTCATCTATTAGATTATCGGTAATCTCTTTATTTGTATAGGTATTCCTTACAGCAATAGAGTATTGTTTATAAGTTTCATAACAAGATTTTTTTACTAAACCAATTGCTTTATACCATTCTATATGAAAGGGCCTTTCATCTGGGAAATTTTCTTTTGCTCTCAATGAATGTATCCCATAAAGAGCTTTTTCTTCAATTAACTTTTCCCCTAAAAAATCTTTTTCTTTTCTCATGACAATATTTAATTTTACGAAAATAGAATTTTTTTTATTAGCAAAGCTTTTTATCTATTTTTAATATTAATCCGTAAATGTAGAAAAAGGAAAAATCATAATATCTTTCCCCTAACTATTCTTAGTTAATCCATAAAGCAATTTAATTATTGTGATTTTTTAATATTCAATAATAAAACTAAATATAAATATTTTTCCACACCATCATTAGGTGTCAATATGCTATAAATCAATCAACTACACAAAAACGTTTAACTTGCTAATTTTCATTGTGTTACATGCTATTACTCCGCCTTTACTTCACCCTAACCCTACTTTGTTTACTAAAACACCGATAATAAGCATAATATACAAATGTAGCAAAACATAACGTAGATATAGGGCATGTCCTGTTTAAGACATATCGTATTTTCCCTTAATTCTATTTTTTTGTAAACCTATTTTAGGACAAAAATAGCTTTATAGTACCTTTCATGTACTGTTATAGTACCTTTCATGTACCTTTCATGTACAGTAATAGAATTTTCACGCTGACAATCAATAATTTGCATAATCAACTAAAAATCAATCTCGTACAACCCTTCAGAGTACTTAATCAACTAAATAATTGATTATCAATACTAACAATTGATTACCAAAACTCATGTACGGACATATAAAAAAAATCCGTGTAAATCTACGTTGCAAAGCATCCGTGTCATCTGAGTTCCATATATCTGAAAAGCAACAAAGCGAAGATTTTTTTATAAAGTGATATATTTAACAATCAAAAAAAGTGGAATTAAAAGATCAATTATAACAACTCTATCTTGCATATAATCAACTGTTTTAGATTGACGACATATTATCAATCACTATTACAGTTAATATCAGATATTTATGCAATTGATTTTTAGATATATAGATATTGTAAAAACGATATTTGTAATTTTTTAATAAAAAGTATTACATTTTTTCCTTTATTTTTTTCGGGATTATAAAAATAACTTTTTTATATTTGCATGTTATTCGTATGCAACATAATTTTAATAAAGCATGATTAATTATATGAGAAATATTTCATCAATAACAAGATTTTTATTGTTGATAGTTATAATTTTTGTTTATAACGATGTAAAATCGCAAGAGGAAAGTATTGGAGATTGGGACTGGTTATTGTCTTTGGGAGATAATAGTGCAGATGGAGGCTATGCCATCAAGCAAAAGGGAGACAGGGTTTATGTTTCTGGAAATTATACAGATACCTTAAGGATAGGAGGGGAAATATTAGTGTCAAGAGCATTAACTTTGGATATGTTTGTTGCAGCATTTGATCTTAGTGGTAATTTAATATGGGTGAGGACAAGTCAAGGACTTTCTAGACAAAATGCAATTTCGGTGGATGCAGACGATTTAGGCAATGTTTATGTTGGAGGCTATTATGAAGATACTTTGCGATTTGGCGATACTTATATTGTATCTGTAGGAGCTTATGATGCCTTTCTTTGTAAATATAATCAGAATGGGGAATTTCAATGGGCTAATTCCTGTGGAAGTACAGCAAATGACATACTAAGTACAATGGGTACCCAAATTGCTTTAGATGATTCATCTAATGTATATTGGATTGTAGATATAAAGGATAACGCAATTTTTACAGATAGTTTAGGAATAGTTGATACAATACGCTTAGATACAGTTAGAACAGATGTAACAGGAGCTTTAATTGTAAAATACAATTCTAATGGTAAAATGAATTGGTGGCGAGTTTTGTTTGGGAAACAAGGGTATGGAACTTCAGCACAAGGGATATGTATAGATAATTCAGGCAATCCTTATATGACAGGATTATGTAGAAGAACGGTTTTTATAAGTCAGGATAATTATCAGCTGTCTTATGACACAATGGTTACAGAATCCAGTTATTACAATGCATATATTGTCAAATATGATAGAGGTGGGTCCATTTTAAAACGTAATTATTATGGAGGTATAGGCGATATAAGGGGACATCGAATACAAACTGATGATGATTATAATGTTTATTTAGCTGGTTATTTTGCTACTTCTGCACAATTTACCTCAGAGATAGTTTATTCAATAGGTAATAACGATTTGTTTATTGTCAAATATGATAGCACCTTAAACAAGAATAATTGTTTGTGGGCACAATATTTACAAGGCACAGGTAATGATAATATAAATGATATGAGAGTTAAGGATGGAGATATTTATCTTACTGGATTTTTTACAGATTCTTTATCATTAGATATTAATGATAGTTTAATTATTAATAGGTTATTTGGCAGCGCAGTTGATATTTTTGTTTTAAAATATTATACAGATAATGGTAGTTTTAACTGGGGATTTCAGTCTGGAGGAGTTTCGACGGATGAGGGTTGGGGAATAGATGTAGATGCTTGCAATAATATGTATTTAACAGGTCGTTATAGTGTAACTGCAACATTTGAAGATACTACTTTGGCTTCAAGTGGAAGTACAGATATTTTTATAGGCAAGTATGGAGTAAATAGTTTTTCCATAGGAGGAGTTCAGGAAATTTGCAAGCATTCTATTACAGAACTTATGAGTGACAGCGTATTGTTGAGAGAAGGCGAAGAGATATTAATAAGCTCTTATAACTGGAATACAGGAGATACTTTGCGCCAAATAGAAGTAAGTCCTTTGGAAGAAACAACATATGCTTTGACTGTAACCGCAGAAGATGGATGTACAGCGTCAAAAGATGTTGTTGTTTCAATAAAAAATCCTGCAATTATAAATATAGGAAATGACACTTCAATTTGTAATGGAAGTAGTTCTTTATTAAGTATAGGTATTGAAAATACAGATACATCAATAATAAGTTATGAGTGGAATACATTAGACACATTATCAACAATAACAGTTCAACCAAGCATTACGTCAACATACATGTTGACAGTAACTTATTCCAATACATGTATTGATGCAGATACAGCTATAGTTACTATTGTAAAACCAGAATTACTAAACCCTTATGGAGATACAACTATTTGTTATGGAGACAGTATTATGTTAGAAGCATCAACAGGAGTATCTTTTAATTGGAGTACAGGCGACACAACACAACTAGTAAAAAAAATATTTGTTGATACCACAGAAATAAGTGTGATAATACTAACACAAGAGGGTTGTCAAGATACTTCAACTGCAATAATAAGTGTTTTGCCAGAAATACAAGTTGATTTTACAAGTGATAGTGTTGGACAAATATACGATACATTATTTTTCACAAACACAACTGTAGATATTGATTCTTTCTCTTATGTATGGTATTTCGACCGAGATATTGTTGATTCAGTTAATGCGTCACATGCTTATGATAATTATGGAAACAAAGCAGCTACTTTAAAGGCATCAAGCAGTTATGGCTGTTTTGCTTATAAAAGAAAAGATATCCTTATATTACAAAAGGATTCTGTAAATTATGGTTGGATTTTAAAGCTTGATGGTAAAGGGGATGACAGTTTGACAAAAATTGCAGTAGACCCTTTTGGTAATACATATTTTGGAGGAATCTTTGATAGTGATACTTTATTTTTGGATACAATTAGTTATTTAATAAATAGAGGAAGTAATGATATAGTTTTTGGACGAGTAAATACAGATGGAGAATTAAAGTGGTTAAAGACAATAGGAGGAGTTGGGGATGAGCAAATTAATTCTATTTGTATGGATAGTTCATTAAATGTATATATTGTTGGAAGTAGTAATTCAGGAACTGTTTATTTTGAGAATGAAGATGATTATTTGGCAAGTAATGTACAATTAGGTTTTATAGCGAAGTATGACAGTCTGGGTAATTTATTAAAAAAAGCAGGATTTGTTTATGGCAATGATTTCGAAATAAATTCATTAAAAATAGATATTGATGATAATTTATATTTTATAGGAAACTTTAGTGACACATTGTTAAATGTTGGAGGTGTTTTATTATCTAATAGTTTAAGTAGAAATTTCTTTTTAGGGAAGCTTAATTCTGATTTTAATATTGAATGGGTAAGAACAACACCAAATGAAGGAGAAGAACAAATAGTTTTAAAAGATATGGATATTGACTTATTTGGGAACATATATGTAGTTGGTGAATTTACGGGTAGTTTAGAACTTGGTTCAGATTCTTTGATTAATGAAGGCACATCTTCTGTTATTACAGGATTAGAACAGTCAATAAACAGTATCATTGAAGGTAATAATTTGTTAATCAATCATGATTTGTTAGGTCTAACAAAGGATGTCTTTACTGCGAAATATAGTTCTAGTGGTTCCATAAAATCCATTAGGGTTATTGGGGGAGAACAGGATGAAACAGCAGGGCGAATATATGTTGATGCTTTAGGGGATCAATATGTTGCTGGAACTTATTCGAGTGATGCTATATCTATAGGATTGCAGACATTACAAAAAAACAGCACATATTATTCATCGTTTATTTTTAAGAATAATTTTAATAATAATGTAAATTGGTTTAAAGAGTTTTCTGGGAGCAAAGTAAATGTTACCTCATTAAGAACAGACCATTTGGATAATGTATATATTGGAGGTTATTTTTCAGGAGGAGATGCTTTAATAGATAATCAATTATTAACTAATCCTAATGGAGAATCTAATATATTTAGTGTGATGTATAATAAGTTAATGACAAAGAAATTAGTTGTAGGTCAAGAAGGTTATGGAGATTTAGCAATTAGTGATATTGGCGTTGATGGTGTTAGTAATTACTATTTAGGGTTAAATACTATTAGTAATGTTTCTGGAATAGTTATTATGAGTATAGGGCAAGATACTATTTCAACAGCAAAAAAAGGCATATTAATAGGCAAAGGAATTATTCCTGACAATTCAGCAACTTATTGTGCAAAAATGAGTTTATTGAATTATATAATTCCTTATTGTTCTGAGTTGTCTACGTCAACTACAATTAGTGTTGCAAGCAAGACGTCAGACTTATTAGATAGATCAAGTACTATTACGCAGTTAGAATGGAGTACAGGAGAAACAACAACGCAAATAGAAGCGTCTACAGATAAAATAACTACAGTTAATGCAACATATAATGACGGTTGTACTTATAAATATGCTTTTAAACCAAAGTTTGCTGGTTTTACTGTAGATGCAGGAGCAGACCGTACAGTTTGTGCAGGAATAGGGACAAAAATAACAGCCAAGACTGATTATTTAAATAATAAATATGGAGATTGTTCATATCTGTGGAGCACAAGTGAAACAACGAGTAGTATTTATGTCAAGCCAATGGTAAAAACAACGTATACAGTTACAGTTACAGGTCCTACAATAGGAAGCGATTATTGTATGCTAAGTGATCAAGTAGAGGTAGATATAAATACAGATGCAAATGACTGTTCAAAGATTAAATATGCTAAGTTTCAAAAAGCTTTGGATGGTAATTATTATATAACTCGCTATAATAAGTTGCATTTTTACAACTTAGAAGAGTATGGAAAACCAGTAAAGTTAAGTGTTTATAATTATAAGAAAGAAGTAATTCCGGGATATGATAGTCAAGGTATATATTCATATCTTATATTAAATGAGGAGCAATGTCAATCCTCAAATTATAGTGTTTATGGGGATAATTGGTATGATTTAGATTGTAGTGGCTTAAACGCAGGTTATTATATTTTAGAGATAGCAAACATAAAGAAAGAGAAAAAATATTTAAGATTTAGTGTGGTCGATTAAATTAAGCAATAACAATGAAAATTATATTTTACATATTAATAAATATTATACTAACAATAGTTGTTGTTTTAGTTGTCCATAATATGACTAAGAGTAAGTATGGTTATATTGAAGTTAATAAAGTTTTTGTGGAATTTGAGATGAAGAAAGAGTTGGAAACAAAATATAATGTTATAAAAGAAAATAGGAAAAAGACTTTAGATAGTTTAAAAGAAGAATTAAGTATGCTTGAATCTAAATTGGAGAAAAGTAAAGATGAGAAATTATTGGAGTTATACAATGATAAAAAAAAGATTTTTTTAGAAAAGGTAAAAGAATTTGATGATTTTAATAATTCTATGGTTGATAAGCTAGATAAAGAGATTTTTAATAAGATAAATGAATATACAGAATTATATGCAAAAGAACATGATTATGAGATCATTTATGGGGCAAAAGGGGATGGAAATTTTATGTATATTGAAGCAAGTAAAAATATAACAACAGATGTAATAGAATTCATTAATTACAAGTTTAAAAATAAAAATAATAAAGATTAATGTTATGATAAGACGAATAAGGAATAGCAAAATAACGAAATTAGTTTCAGTTTTTTTAGCATTAAATTTTCTTTTAGAGATTTTCAATCCATTACGCATACATGCTTTGACTACAGGTCCTGTGCAGCCAGAGTTTCAGATTTTTGAATCTGCGGGCAATAATGAGATGGTTAATTTATTTACAGGAGATTTTAGCTATAATATAAATTTATTAGATGTAGAAGGTTATCCCGTAAACATATTTTATAAGTCAGGAGTATCCATGGAGCAGGAAGCCTCATGGGTTGGCTTGGGATGGAATATAAATGCTGGCAGTATAAATAGAAATGTAAGAGGTTTACCCGATGATTTTAAGGGAGATTTAGTTCAGAAGAAAATAAATTTTGAACCAAATAAGAAATATGGAGCTAGTTCAAAATTTTATGCTGAATTATTTGGTAAATCTAGTGGTAGTAAGGGTAAAAATAAGCTAAGTATTGGAGTTACAAAGGGAATATCTATTTTTAAGGATTATTATAATGGAATAGGAATAGAAAGTTCATTTGGGTTGTGTTTGTCAATATCTTTATCGCTTGGAGGTCCACTTACAGCAGGTTTAGGTACGGGAGTAGAGCTTAAATCAAGTAAAAGTGGAGGGGCTACATTAGAGGCAGATGCAAATGCTGGAATTTATTTAGAGGCGGATCCTGATGAACGTAAAAGTTATATTGGTTTGTGTACATTTGGAGTAGCCGTTCCTTATAATTCACGAGAAGGTATAAAAAATATTTATGGAGGTTATGGTTCTCTTATAGGTTCTAATACTTGTATTGATCTTTTGCAAAATAAATTTTATTCTAATACATATACTCCTAATTATGAATATGAGGTGACAAATTCTTCAAAGATTTTTAAAGCTAAGGCTGGAGCAACTATTTATGGTCTTGATGCATCAGAAGATGTTGAAATATTTTTTACAAAACAAGCATTAAAGAGTCCCATTAATAATGCTGATGCATATGGTTATTTATATTATGAATATGCTAGTGAGTCTTCATTGCTTGATTTTAACAGAGAAAAGGATGGAGTTATAAGCAAAAAACAACAAATAATTCCTTTAAGTTTTAACACTTATGATTTATATTCAATAGGAGCTCAAGGTATTGGTAGTAAAAGTTTTAGACCGTATAGAAATGATTTTCCTTTAATGTATGATAAGAAGGTTATAAGTAGGATTGATTCTGATAATAATTATTCTGCAGGTGTAGAGGGAAAAGTCGGGAATTTAGCAAATGTAGGAGCAGATGTTTTTACTAATAGTGCTACATCAGAAAGTGGGAAATGGGGAAAAGATAAATTTAATTTTTTAGATATTTTTATTGGAAGTAAGCCTAAGAAATTAGGAGATAAGTGTGAACAATTTTATTATAAGATGTTTGATGAAACGACAACAAATGTTTATGGTGAAAAAATATATAATGAATTTGGGAAAACTAACCCCATTAGTGTTCCAATAATGTGTACGGCAAATATAATGGCAATGAATCAGATTGTAGATGAAATAGATAAAAAAGTAACAACAATAAAGGAAAGGTTTACATTAGATAATAGAGTGCCTAGAAAGCAGTATATTGAATATTTAACTAAGGATGAATCGTTTAAATATGGTTATAACAAAGGTAATTCAATGCCAGATATAGGACAGGAACATCATATATGGGAGATGTCAGTATTAAATGAAGATGGAAAAAAATATGTATATGCAGAGCCTTTGTATAATAATTCAAAGGAAGTTTTATTTAATGCTGCAACAAGTACGCCCCTTGGGAATGGATTGGTTAGTTTTTCACCAAGAGATAATTCATTAGAGAATACGCGAGGTTTGGATCATTTATATACGAGTACGGAGATTCCAAGTTATGCTAATACCTAATTTTTTCAAGTGATTATGTAGATATAAATCAAAATGGTCCAGATGAAGTAGATATGGGTACATATACTAAGTTTAATTATTATCCTAAATCGAGTTATAATTGGCGCTTTCCAATACAGAATGCTATATTTATAGAAGGTGTAAGTACAAAAGAAATGGATAATAAGGGAGCTTATAATTCAGGGAATAAAGAGATAACATATTTAAGGAGTATAGAGACAAATAATTTTATAGCAATTTTTAATTTAGAAGATAGAGATGATTGTTTAGGTGTTGACGAAAATGGTAGAGTTATGCAATCGAAATTAAAAAGATTAAAAAAGATAAGTTTGTATAATGTTTTGGAATATAAAAGAGATTCAGTGAGTGCTGAACCAATAAAGGAAGTTCATTTTGAGTATGATTATAGTTTATGTAAGGGGGTTCCTAATCAAGTTGAAGCAAATTCGTTTAATTCAGGAAAACTTACATTAAAAAAGATATATTTTACTTATGGCAAGAATAAACAGGTAAAGGCTAATCCTTATGAATTTGCTTATTCAAGTCACAATTATAATTATTTTTATGGGAATCAAGATAGATGGGGAACATATAAGACAGTAAATGAAAATATAGGATATTTTAATAATTCGGAGTATCCTTATACAATTCAGAATAAGACCAAACTTGATGAATGGAGCAGTGCATGGAATTTAACAGAAATTATTTTGCCATCAGGAGGGAGTATAAAGGTAGATTATGAGTCGGATGACTATGCTTATGTGCAGAATAAAAAGGCAATGCGAATGTATAATACAAGCGATATTCAGAATTATAGTAATAGTTCTACAATAATAAAAGTTGATGTTGGGACAATTGAAGGAGGAAGTTCATTATCAGAAGAGCAGTTAAAAAGAATGTTTTTGGGAGATAACGAATATTTGTATTTTAATTGCATGACAAAAATCAATCCTAACGCAATGGAAAACGCGGGTTATGAAAGAATTACAGGTTATGGAAGAATAGAAAGTATTCACTATGTTGATGGGAAATTGCAAATTACGTTTGAAACTGAGCAAGGTTATTGCCCTATAGTTTTGGCTGGTTTGCAATATATAAGGGAATTTACACCTACAGAAGCTTATCAAAAAGATAATGAAGGGGAATATACAGGCGTTGACGTTGGAGATGCGTTAACATTGGGTGTAGATTTATTTAAAAATTTTTATGGTGGTCCATTTGCTAATGATATTAGAGAGATAGCTCGAGGTCCATATGCTTATTTATATACTAATAAAAAATATTGTCGATCTTTTATTCCTGCAAAAAGTTATGTTAGGTTATTGTCGCAAGGAGGCGCAAAGTTAGGAGGAGGATGTCGGGTTAAGACTTTAACAATAAATGATGGTTGGAAAAACGCCTCATCAGAGATAAAAAAAGTGTATGATTATACAACAACAGATCAAGATGGTCGAGTAATAAGTTCAGGAGTAGCCGCTTATGAGCCAAACACAGGTAATGATGAAAATCCATTTAGAGTTCCTTTGGTTACATATAATGAAGAAACGGGAATTCTTTCTCCTAAAAGCAATAAATTTGTAGAGGCTCCTATAGGTGAAAGTTTTTTTCCAGCACCATTTGTAGGTTACAGTAGAGTAACAATAAAGACTCTTCCAAAGAGCACTTTGGTTAGTAGCATTCATGGAATAGGAAAAGAAATTTATGAGTTTTATACTACAAAGGATTTTCCTGTAAAAATGAAATGGACAAATGTTACTCCATTAACAAGTAAAAAATCAGACATAAAAATAACAAAATACACGCTTGTTAATAAAATGGCGATGTCGCAAGGTTTTGCAATAGAGCTAAATGATATGAATGGGAAAATGAAGTCTTATTCAATGATACCAGAGGGTCAAAACATAGCATTTAAATATATGAAGTATGAATATAAGATTAAAAGTTATAACGAATTGAATAATAATGTAAAAATTATAAATAGAGATGGAAGTATTTCAGAATCAGATATTGGAGTAGATTATGATATGACTTCTGATTTTAGATCGAGTTCCATGAGCCAAACGAGTAAACAAAAAGAAGCAAATTTATATTCATGTGTTATCCCTTTTACTCCTCCTGTTACTTTATTATTACCTTTTCCACGAGTTTTTAAACAAAAATTTGATTCTGAATTTAAATCTGCCACAGTAACCAAAGTAATAAAACGTCATGGGATTCTGGAAAAGGTAACGACAATAAATGAGGGAACGGAAAGTGTTACGGAAAATCTTTATTATGATGGAGAAACAGGAGATGTTTTGATATCAAAAACGAAGAATGAATTTGGGGATTATATTTATTCATTAAATGTACCAGCAAGGTGGGTTTACAATGTATTAGATTTTGCATATAAGAATATAGGAATTGAGTTTACGTATAGTAGTTCTGCAAGCAATTCTAATATTGGAGATGGAGATGAGCTTGTAGTAGTAGGAGAAGCAACAAGATTTTGGGTGAATAAAGATAAATCAGGCATATGTAAATTAATAGATAAAGATGGAGTTGATAAATCTTCCGAATGTAATGGTAAGGTATTAAAAATTGTAAATTCCAGATTTAAAAATGTTGCAGATAAATCAGTATTAACAGCAGACATGATGGTACTACCAGTAAAAAACAATAAGTTATATTTTGATGAGACAAACAAGATACTTGATTTTAAGTTGTATAGTTTTGAAACAGATGGTTTTGGTAAGATGAATTGTAATAGTTTATACAGGATTTTTAGTCGGCTTAGTGAAGCGAATTCAATGCCTCAAGGAGTATTGCAATTATTAAGATAATAAATAATAATTATGAAACGAGAATATTTAATAAATACAAATAATGATGTGATTTGCTTAAAGCGAATTTCATTAGACTTTATAAATATAAAAAAAATGTGTATGAAAAGGAATTTAATATTAATGGTGCTTTTGCTAAGTTTTTTGATTGGTAAATCACAAGACAGTTCGGACAGTATTGTGTATAATCCTTATGTATTGGGATTAAAGGGCGGTTGGCGAGAGCAGGGGGTTTATAATTATTATACTCAGCGACATAATTCTGGGAGTAAAACGGATATACGAAAAGAAGGTTATTATGATAAATTTACGAATCCATTGAAGAATGTAGAATCAGTGTATACATTAGATTTTTCGGATAATAATTTAGTTCCGGAGAATCAGATATTGACATATAATAGTTCTGGAGATGTTTTGGAGAGTGTAGATATTTTGCGAAGAATTACTGCGGTAAATTATAGGTTTAGAGAGAGTTTGCCATCTATTGTAGGTAGTAATGCAGGAACAGAAGATTTATTGTATGAAGGTTTTGAGGAATATAGTTTATTGACTGATAAAGTTTCAAGTGGCGATACCTGTGATTATGCAAACTCAATAGATGACGATTTTAATTTTATTGCACATAGAAAAAGCATTACAGATGAAGAAAGCCATACTGGCAACAATAGCATAAAAGTAAGCAAGAGTGAAAATATAGGTCAATCTAATTCTGTTTCAGTAAGTTTTGATATAACAAGTTGTGCTGCTTTGATGCTTCTTCGGGGTATATTACAACAAGCAGCAACATCTCAACTTGCACAAGCGAATGCATCATCACAAACTGCATTGTCATTATTACGATAATAAGTTAATAAAAATTAAGAGTATGCGTTATAAATTATTATTATTATTTCTGCTATTAAGTGGAATATCATTTGGACAGAGTACATATACAGTAACGAAACTTGGAGATTATAATCCAGATTCATTGTATGATGCGGAGGATTCAGCTTTAGCTTATGGAACATTTCGATGGGAATTTACAAATGCTGCATTAAATGGAGGAACAGTTGAATTTAATATTACAGACAGTAATACAACAGCACCATATGTAATAGAATTATATTATCCATTGCCATACATAACACAAAAAATAACGATAGATGGTATGAGCCAATATGGTTATGATGATAGTTTGAAAGAACCAGTAATTATTATAGATGGAGAGCATATACCTTCTCCTCGTTTTTTATTCTTTTTGGAAACAGGATCGTCAGGAAGTGTAATAAATGGATTATTATTGAGAAATATACATTCTAATGGGATTCTTGTATATTCAGATAGTGTAAGCATTTTGAATAATGTATTTAATAATATAGGCTCTACAGAATACAATGGAGCGATAGCAGTCTTTGGCACTTATGCTAATATTTCAGGGAATTATATAGGGGTTGATATAAGTGAGAATAATGCTTATCCAATAATAGGGAGAGGAGTTATAATAAGTATAAATACTTCAATGGATGGAAGCAGTGTTATAGGAAGTGCAGACAAGTTAAATAGGATGGAAAATGTCATAGCCAATACAAGTTCTTATGCTATAGAAATAAAGAATGGCCCTAATTATAACAGGATTTATTATAATAAGATATATAATACACAAGGGATAAGTTTAAACAAGGATGGTCTTTTGTGTGGTAATATCTGTAAAAACACGCCAGAGATAAGCACATTTATATATGATACAGAAACTATGCAATTTTATATAGATGGTTTTTCAGATGCGAATGATAGTATAGATTTATATTCGAGTTATGGAGCAAATCAGATTAGTAAATATTATGCAAGTTTAAAAGCAGATTCTGTTGGATTTTGGAGTTATGCAGGGTTATATGATGAAAATATAGTAGGTTTAGTTTGTATAGCTACAGATAGTATGAATAATAGTTCGGAAATAAGTAATTATAAGCTATTAATTAATGAAAATGAAATAGATACAGCAAGCCCAAGTATTTCAGATATAATTATTGGAGAAGAAGGAACAGGAATGATTTCAGGAGTTCATATTCCAGGAGAAGAAGTTTATTTGTATAAGCTAGTAGAAGATTTTGAAGATACCAGTGGATTAGAGATGATGAGTAGTAGTTTAACATTAACAAGTAATCAGGTAGCTTTACAAAGGATAGGAACTGCTTATACCTTAGATTCGAGCAAGTGGGTAGTTGGTAATTTAAATGTTTCGTTAGATGATTCATACGTTGCAATGTCTGCGAAGAATGTTAGAATTGGATTAAATTTGATAGGAGAAAGTACTAGTGTAGATTACATAAAAAATTCAATATTAACAAAATTAGCTTCATTAAAGTTAGGATTGACAAGTTCAATTTCTTCTCAAAAAGCAACAGTTTGTCCAGAGGCTGCGAGTATCAATACTGTTCAGAAAGCAGGGCAGTCACCACAGCAAGTTTTGCAATTACTTGGAGCAGCAAGCGCATCTCCTCAAAGTGTTTTAAGTTTATTCGAAGGAGCTTTGCCAACAGGAAGTGGGGATGATACTATTTTTAATAATTTAACGTCGATAACAAGTATTACTAGTATGATAGCAACGAACTTGTCGAGCAAGAGTGTAGGAATAACAACAGGGAAGTCATTACCATCAGCAAAAATAAATCAGTCAGGAGAAGTAAATAAAGATATAAGTTTTATGCAAAAGGAATATGGATTTGTGTATGGAGCTTATTATTCATGGGATTTTGGAGATGGTACAAGTTCACAGGACTTTTTTGCTAATCATGTATATAAAGCAGCGGGCGAGTATGAAGTTTATTTGACAATCAATCCTAATAATGGTTGCAGTCCTATTTCAGGTTATAAGACAGTAAAAATAGAATCATTAACAAAATGTAGTGGTTGTAAATCATCAGGATCGTTGAGTAATAATAGGAAGTATGTAGTAAGTGGTTGGGTAAAAGAGAAATTTGCGGATGGTAATATTGATTCGGAAAGTAATCAAGGCAATAAATATTCAAAAGCGAGTATAGAAATTGTATATTATAGAGAAGACACAACAAGTAAGATAAAAATAAGTGATGTAAGTTTTACGACAGTTGGAGAAATAATAGATGGCTGGCAAAAGATAGAAGGAGTTTTTGTAGTTCCAACATTAGCGGTGAGTATAGAAGTAAAGTTTGTAAATAATAGTGCAGATAAAAACATTTATTTTGATGATATAAGGATTCATCCTTATAGTTCAGAAGTTAAGACATATGCTTATGATAGGAGGACCTTGAGACCGATGGCAGAGTTGGATGGAGATAATTATGCAACGATATATGAGTATGATGTTGACGGCAATGTAATAAGAGTAAAGAAAGAGACATCAAAAGGTAAGTATACGGTAAAGGAAACAAGAAGTAACACAATCAGATAAATAATACCATTAATGAGAAAAAGAGAACTTATAATAATTTTTTTACTAATACAGCAATCTTTGTTTGTTTTAGGTCAGGATTTAACGCGTGATATAATGCTTGTTACAAAAACTTTTAACGCAAAAACACTTACCTGTAACTTCTATATTAAGCATGAATATAAAGTAGAAAACATATTAATAAGTTTAGATACATTTAAAATTACAAAAGGCAATGGCGTTGTTTATTTTGCGAATAGTGATGTAGAATATATTTATTTTAAAGATAAGACCTTATCAGTAGATAAAGAAAGCAAGGAGATTCTTATTTCAGAAGCAGAAAAAGATGCTTTATATAAGAATTATACGGAAGCAGATGTTAAAAATCTAATAAATAGGGCAGAAAAAATAGATTATTCAACAAAAGGGAGCATAAAAAAATACAATATTAAGATGAAGTCAGGCCCTAAAGAAGTTATAGATAATATGGAATATGAAATAGATAGCTTGGTGAATATTGCCACAAGAATACGTACGTGTTATGTTAATAAGAGCCCTATAGATAGTATTATTCCGGAAGAAATAGAGGGCATGTGTGTAGATTTATTATACGAAGACATTGTGCTTAACAGTACTGATATTGTAAATGAAAATATGTATATACGTAAAGAAGGTAAAAATTATATAGGGGAAGGCGAATATAAAGATTATAACATAACGAATTATATAAAATAAAGATATGAAAGCTAAGATTTTAATTGCATTATTTATTTTGTTTAGCTCCCAAATAATAAGAGCTGGGCATGAAACGATTCTTATTTCAGCAAAAGGGAATTCAGTGCATGAGGTATATTCTGGTTATAGGTTATTCTCAATAGAGGATAATGATTTTGAGGATAGTATTATGGGCAATTATTTTGTTTATAATTCGAAATTGAAATTTAGGTTAAAAATAGACAATAACTATCTTAAGGATGTTCCTAGTTCGAAGATAGATGTCAAGTTAACCATGTTATTAAAAAAAGATGTGACATCAGAATTTGAGAGCAAGCTTATAGAGTTTACGTTAAATTATAATGAAACAGATAAGTCAGAAGACGAGTTTGCCAAGATTTTTGAAGGATATTATTATGGAGAGGTAAGTAATGTAGAGAAGTTTGATGTAACTGTTGGTGGAGTTACAACAAGTTTATTATCAGAGCCATCGGTGGGTCTTGACTTTGACTATATTTTGATGGAACTAGAGTTGGAAGAAGAAAGGTATTATGGTCTTCCAAGTGAGATTGATTATAAGCTAGAGCATTCTGTTCCAGATACAAATAACATAATAAAATTTGCATGGGATTATATAAAAGGAGCAGAGGAATATGAATTTGAATGGACTTTTGTTGAGAATAATGTGTTAGAAGAGACGGACGGATTATATGCAATAGATTCATTAGAAGGAGGAGATTTGAGTTATGATTTTAGGAAAAATAGTAGTAGAGTAATTGTTAAGGGTAATGGTTATCAGTTGAGCAATTGTTTTACAAGAGGATATTTATTGTATAGAGTAAGAGCAGTAGGACGTGGCATAGTGGCAGGGAAATTGTATAATACTTATGGTGCATGGAGTAGCTTAATTAATAAGGGATTAGTTAGCTCTTTTCCGAGTAATAATAAGATTTCAATAACAAATCATGATAGTACAATGAATTGGGTTTATAGTGGTAGCTATACAGAGGAAAGGAAGATAGAATCAATAAGTTATTTGGATGGATTGGGAAAAAGCAGATTGGATGTTTCTCGTTTAGATGATTTAACGGACGTCATAGTAGGTCAGACGATTTATGATGGTTATGGTCGTCCGGCAGTAGAGGTTTTGCCCGTTCCAGCATTAGGCTCCAAGAGCTTAAAATTTTATTCTAATTTTAATGTAAACAGTAGTTTATCGGAATATAATTTTGAGGATTTTGATGTTGCGTCATTATCAGAACCCAAAGTTGTTATTTCAGAAGGAATGGATACCAGCTCAGGAGCAAGTAAGTACTATTCTGTTAATAATTTGAACAGGGATTTAGAATCGCGTTATACACCATTGGGAGGTGGTTATACCTTTATGCAAACGGAATATATGCCAGATATGAGTGGTCGTGTAAGAAGGAGTAGCGGAACAGGTAATGATTTTCGATTGGGAAGTAACAGGGAAACGCGATTGTATTATGAGAAGGCAAAAGGTAATGAGCTGGATAAATATTTTGGGACAGAGGTAGGCAATGTAAATCATTATAGCAAGAGTATAGTTGTGGATGCGAATAATCAGGCATATATTTATTATACAGACAGATATGGCAAGATAGTAGCATCATGTTTGTCAGGATTAAATCCGGATAGTCTAAAGGCAATAAGGTCAAATACAGCGACAGGAGTTGTTCCACAGATTGTATTAAACACAAAGGACGGTTTAAATACTAACTTTATTGATGGTAATGCAGTTGTATATACAGAAAGGCTGAATGTTTTGTCAAGGACGAATACGTGCAAAATAAATGGTAAATTTAGAGTACCGACGTATGCTCCTGTGTGTAATGGAGGAGGCACAGCCCCTACTCTTTGCTATAAGTGTCCATACAAGTTTAGTTTTAGCATAAAGGATGAATTAGGCTCTATTAAATTAGCAAAAGATACAGTAATAGATTTATCATCATATTATAATGCGACATGTAGTGGAGATACGACATGCTTGGATTTAGGGACAATTAATTTTAATTCAGATAATACTATTTATTTAGATAAGGGAATGTATTATGTAGAGAAGAGATTAGAGCTGTTAACAGATACATTAGATTTAATGGCAAAAGATTATTATAGTCAAGTAGAAGAAAATAAATTGTGTAATTTTATAAGTTTGGATACTTTGATTGAGTGGGAGAAGGCCAAGTTGGATTATGCTGGATGTAAGATGACATGTGAAACATGTTCAACGAAGGTAGCCCAATGGTATGCAGAAAAGGGAATAAGCACCGTAAATAATGCAGCGTATACTAATGCGATAAAGGCATGTTGTGAGGATGAATTGTCAAGTACAGTAAGTGTAGGAGATGTAATAAGTTTGGATTTGCAAGAGGATGTATCACCAGGAGGTCAATATGCAATGGAGAGTAATGATAGGTTATCAATATTTATGCCTTATGTGAAAGATGCACAGGAAGTCCCGATTGGTAGTTTATTGCCAATAAGGTATTTGTCGTATGAGAGTATTTCTGATTTTACTCATTTTTCAGAATCATTTAAAAATCCATTAAAAGAAACTAGTTTAAAACCTCCATCTAAATCAACAAGTGATATATATATCCAATTATTTGAGAAAGATGTTATTAAGGATGAGTATGGGAATAAAGAATATATAAGATTAAAAATAAAGAAAAAGAGTGGTTCATTTAGAATAGAGCCAAGAGTTGGAGAAACACAAAAAGCAATGCCTGGAGATCCAGAAGATCCTAAATTTAGTTATACCACAACATTAAAAAGGATAAAAAAGACACTAAATAAGAGTTCAAGTGGTTTTTATGACGGACTTTACACATATACTGAAATTCCATCAGATAATATAACAGTGGTAACAGAAGATTATGGTTCAGAATATTCAATGCTTGGTTCTTATAAAGAAGATGAAGATAATGACGAGGAATCAATTTATTATGCAATAGAGCCTAATAATTTACTTAGAGAGGATTTTATATCGAATTTTAAGCCATATTGGGCTAGTTATTATGTTGCATATCATCCAGAATATTTTTATTATAAATGGTATAAGGATTTTTATATAGGTAAGTATGTGACCTTTGATAAGGGAATTTCAGAATCTGGTTATAATTTTGTGTCAGAAGAAACAGCAAATAGAAGTCTTATAGATTCATTAAAATATACATCATGTGTTAATGATATTTTTCAGTTAGATTCTTTTCTTATTAATACCAATATTAAATTAAAGTTTGCAATGTATATGCGATTGCGAAATTATTTAATATTGCCAACGTGCACACTGAACTTAAAGCAAGCTGTTTATTTCATGTTGAAAAATGGGAAGGAGTATTACAAGTATAAAACAAATGATTCTATATGTGCCAGTAAAAATAGTTGGACATTTGAGTTGTCAACACAATTAGGTTTAGACATGTACAACCATTATATTGAGATGTACATGTCAATAAGGGATGAATTACTAATGAATGAAGCAGAAAATTTCGCACAATCATTTGGTGCAAGTAATTACTGTATAGGGTCAAAAGATGACGCTCAATGTAATTGCATGTCAGAGATTAATTTGTTTAAAAATCAGAATGATGGTATAGATGATTATGTAAATTATTATATAAATAGTGCTTGTAATGTGGATAATTGTTATTTATTTAAAAATAAACAGAAGCGTTTTGTTTTAATAAAACCTACAACGGATTCAAAAGGAACGACAACGGATTCAAAAAATGCAAGTGGAAGTACAGTAAAACTAGAGGCAGGAGTATGCCCAATGACAATAGAATTTGAGGGCATGTTAAATTCATTAGTAATTAATGGAGCCGATACAGCAACAGATGAGGGTAATTATTTGACCGCTACAGGAGGAGTTTCGATGATATATAATAATAATGTAATCTTCTCTCAAAATATGTATGATTTGATAACGAATAATGATAAACGATTTCGAGATATAAGAATATTGCCAGCACCTATAATGGATTCATTGATAAATTCGAATTCAATAATTTTAAATATAGACACAGGAACAAGCTTTATCCCTGTTGCGAGATGTACATTGTCAACAATTAATAAAATTAATTGGACAAAACTTAAGGGTATTTCAGGAATTCAAGTATCAGATACAGTTGGAGGCATTGTGCAGTTTCAGGTTTTTGGGACATTAGATTCTCTGGGAACAAATACAACAGTGTTTTTGTATGGGAAAGTAAATTTAAAGATAGTTGATTGTGATCTTTTTGAACTACCAGTTTCGTATAATGTTAGTGATTATGGAAGCAGTTTGAATGTATTGTTGAATTATTTGAATGAAAGAAGGGGTTTGTTTGCTGGAACATCAGGTAGTTGTTTATTTATAGATAGTTTACATACGGGAGCATTTGATGATTTATTACTTCGATTTGATAACCCGACATCATTAACCTGCACATGGAGTCAATCTGACAGTTTGTTTGAGATAGAGAACGTTTCTTCGAGTGATAAGTCAAGTTATGTTTTTAGTGTTTCAGATGATTATCCTGATTTAAATGTTGCAAGTGTAATGCCTAATGTTTTAGAATTTAAGAATTTAAAGAGTATTTCAAAAGAAGGGGAATCTGGTTTTAATTATTATATAGAAGCATCTTGTATGCTTGTGGATAGTAGTGATACCTTATTTAAGGTTGTTGGGTTACAAATAATGCCTGGGGAGGATAATTCAGAAGATATGGTTGACACTATTCCAATAAAATCGGTATTTTGTGAAGAAGAAGAATATAAAAGGGCAAAGGATTTGGAATTATTTTTACGTTCGTATTATAGTTCATTTATAAATGACAGTATGATTAATTTAGAAACATGTAGTTACAAGTTAGAGTTAGATACGGGTAGTAGTAATTATGGTCTTTTATATTCATCATCCTTTTGCACAACAGCGGTTGAAACATTGGGTTTTATAAATACAAGCTATTTAATGCAAAATATTGTATCAAATAACGTTGATGTATATTCATCAGAAGTAAATGATACAATATTATTACATAACGTTATAATGGAATCGGAGTTAGATTCTATAGAGCCAGATACAAGCATAATAGATCCTAATTGGATTAGTACAAGTGTAGATTTAACAAGTTTTGCAGATCAGTTAAATAATATTTTATTTACAAATTATGGAGGAAGTTCTTTTACTACATCGATAAGGACAAAAAAAAGAGAGGATGTAAATAATGTTTTTCTGGATTACACGTTTAATGTATTGAGTAATGATAGAGGAGTTAATAATGGGGAAAATTATTTTAAAGTAGTAGTTAAGAAGTATATAGAAGAAGAAAATTTGGATGGTAAGGAATTTACAATAGATAATGTGGAAGGAAAACCGATGTTTAGATTTTTAGATGAAAATGGAGTAGTAGTTTTTTCGGGTTACGTAGATGGATTGAAAGCGATGAACATCTGCAAGAAGTGTGTTTCGTCAGGAGTTTTGACTTTTGGGAAGATGGATACGGCATATGATAATTATACATCATTATTGCAGTCTTCGAGCGAATTGACACCATATCAGAAAAATTATTTATTAGTGGATGAGGGAGTTTTTGCTTCGAATTATCTTTATTATGATGTTGCTAATTATTTTGATTATATAAATAATGTTTATGCCAGTTCTACAGATACTGTTGTTGGAGGAGATACAACATATCTTATGAATATACTGGAGTTTGGTAGTTTATATTTAAGTCAAGGATGTTATGAAGAGTATAAGAAATTGCTAACAGCCGCAAACAGAAATATTTGTGGCCTTATTTCAATAAAGCGTTTTGCAGAATTGGGGAAGTGTGAATGTGTTAGTAGTTATGTTAATTATGCGACAAGGAATGTGCAAATGTCTTTTGAGGATTATGTAAACCAAAACATGTGTAATGTGGAAAGTTATGTGGAGAGTTGTACTGATAAGCCAGTGGCTCCATTTCCTCCTCCTGTTTATTTTGATGTGACAGAATCTGATTCTTCAGATTGTGCAAAAATGTTAAATGCTGTAGCAGTTTCGAATGCAAATGTTTCGTATAAAGTGCAAGGAGATACGTTACGTCATGATTTTGTGGATAAGATGAGGAAGAAGTGTTTGTTGTCAACGGATGAGGTTATGGAGGAGTATAATCCTTTCGGGGAGTATCATTATACGTTGTATTATTATGATAGGGTTGGAAATTTGGTGAAAACGGTTCCACCAGAGGGAGTGAGGACAACGGCGGATTATGCGGGGATAAAAACGGATAAGGAAAATGGGGTTAATACTACACAGCCAGCTCATGGGATGAGCAGTAATT
>Ga0209417_1000789_pt1 | contig 66520 bp, 56 predicted proteins | sample RifGroF2_FD_184002 | JGI IMG/M metagenome (GOLD analysis project Ga0209417, IMG submission 184002) | Groundwater microbial communities from Rifle, Colorado, USA - Groundwater F2 (SPAdes) (version 2) | ecosystem: Environmental > Aquatic > Deep subsurface > Groundwater | place: Rifle, Colorado... | reverse complement strand
ATAATGATAAATTAAAAAATTAATTAACTTATCATTATGAATCATCAGTATAAAATTACCAAGCAAAACTGTCCCATTTCTATTTTTAAATATTACTAAATAGTCCCATTTCTATTTTTAGTTAACATAGCAATTTACTATCCTTGCTTTTTTGTCTATTCTGTGCTATAATTAATAATTATGTTGTAGATGATGGGCTAAATCACCTAATAACTATAATTTAAAAAGAAACCCCCTCCTACCTCCCCCTTGAGTACAAGAGGGAGAGGATAAAGAATTATTAATAATAAATAAATGAATAATAAAGATTTTGATACAGTGGTAATCGGGGGCGGGCCGTCGGGAATGATTTGCGCGGGCTTTGCCGGACGAACCGGAAAGAAAGTTTTAATCGTGGAAAAAAATTATGTCTTGGGAGAAAAATTGAAGCTCACCGGTGGTGGCAGATGCAACATTACTAACGCTGAGTTTGACACAGAAACTTTTTTAAATAATTTCCCCAATGCCAAAAAATTCCTCTACTCCCCTTTTTCTAAATTTGGAGTCCAAGATACTTTTGATTTTTTTGAGAGCCTTGGGCTTCCATTAGTTATTGAAGCGCGAAAAAGAGCTTTCCCTAAATCCCAAAGCGCTCAAGACGTGATTGATAAACTCAAAGTTTTCATGAAAAGCAATAATGTGACGATTAAAAATAATACCGCTGTTATTTCAATGGAACAAAAAGATGGTGTAATAAAATCAGTCACGCTTTCATCTGGTGAAAAAATAACGGCCAATAATTTTGTCCTAGCGACGGGTGGTCTCGCTGCTCCTCAAACCGGTTCCACCGGGGATGGTTTTAAATTTCTCAAAAAACTTGGACACACCATTGATAAATCTGAGCCCGATATCGTCCCGCTGACTACCGACGCTCCCTGGGTGCATAGTTTATCGGGATTAGATTGGTCTTTCATGGAAATTAGTTTTATCCAAGAAAATAAGGTTAAACTCAAAAAATTAGGTAAAATCCTTTTTACTCATTTTGGCATTTCCGGACCACTTGTCTTAAATAGCGCCCGCGAAGTTAAGCAGCTTTTAGCTAATGGCCCCGTCACCGCTTCCATTGATTTATTTCCTGACACTTCAGAAACTGAATTAGATAAAAGGATCTTAAAATTATTTGAAAAAAATACCAACAGCAAAGTAAAAAATGTTTTACCTGAATTAATTTTTAAAAATATTTGCTTGGAAATTCTTAATCTTTCTGATATAAATATGTCAGAAAGAATTATCAATTCTATCAATAAAGAAGAACGCAAAAATTTAACTAAGAAACTTAAAAATTTAACTTTCCCCATCACGGGAACTTTGGGATTTGATCACGCGGTATCAAGTGACGGCGGAATTAATCCCAAGGAAGTTAATTTCAACAATATGACTTCTCGCCTTTATCCTAATCTTTATCTCTTGGGAGACATTATTCATATCAATCGTCCCAGTGGCGGATTTTCTTTGCAACTTTGTTGGACAACTGGCGCAGTGGCGGGTAAACATATTAGCACACTAGCATAGAACATAAAGCATAGAACATGGAACATGAATCATTAAAACAATATAACAATTTTTATGCATCTACAAATAATTCGAACATGTCATCTCGACTAAATAAATTTCTGTACTCGGAAATTTATGCATGGAGAGATCTCAAATTCTTGATAATTTTATTAAATCATGCTTTATGGGACAGCTTAGATTCCTCCACTTCCAAATATTTGAGTACAAAGATTTGTTCGGCCCGCTTCGCAGTAGCTTCAGCGAGGCGAGTCGGAATGACGGATTGCCCACTGGTTCAAAGATTTCCAATAACTTTATTAAAATAAAAACAACCCGGACATTTCATCGGAGTTGTTTTTTTGTTTTATCTAAAAGTTTTTCTAAACTTTATTATGGATTAACTTCTCTCCATTCACTAGTAACAGGGCAACTATCAGTACAAGCAGCTGTGTCAGTTTCAGTAGTTACATCACAGCTGGCATCGGTACAATCTCTAGTTCGCTTGCTAGTAGGCCCACAAGATGGGCTACAAGCTGACCAATTTGTACAGCTGGGAGGGCAAGAATCTGCGTGATATTCACAGCCCTTACCTGTTGTACAGTTATTGGTATAAGCCCATACTCCATTTCCTTCCCCATCGCCAGGACACGGTTTGAATCCATTTGGAATTGAATTCTGACAAGCTGGTGGTGGCACATAATATTCACATCTCTCCTCCGTACAATCATCAATGGAATCTACTTTTTGCCAAGGATATCCTGGACTTCTAGCTCCAACACCATCTCCGGGACATTTTACTCCTCTAGGACGAATGCCGTGTTCTGAGTCATTTTCTACCCTACATAAGTAGTCAGATTTAACATAAGTACATCTTGTATCGTTAGACCAAGACCACTCATTAATCAGTAATGGCCTACGAGGATAGTCACCAGGTATTTCATTAGGACATACATCCGTCTCGTGCCATTGTCCCTGTACGATGTCAGCATAAAGGTATATATCCGCAGAAGAACGGCTGCAAACAGTATATCCGGCTGGGACTTCACCTAAACACAAATTGTAATATTCACATTTGCGACTATCAGTGCATCCTCTTTTTAGGTTTACTCCCACATCCAACCAGACGAGATCCTCATCAGTATTGTAATCATATGGACAAGAGTGAATAACACCAAATGGAGCTGATGGCCATCCCCCAATACAATCATGCTCTGGCAGAACTATTGGTGGAGGGATTACTATTGGTGGAGGGGCTATGATAATTGGTGTTGCAGTTACCGTTAGTGACCCGGAGCAAGTATTTGAACTTGAGCCATTGGCAACGGTACAAGTACAATCTTTTTTACCAGCACTAGCAAATGGCCCTTGGGTGTATGTTTCCGCAGATAGATTAAAATTTCCCATATCAGAATCTAGCCCGGTACAATTGCAAGATGCCTGGTTGTTTGCATCGTTGTTCATTGAGAGCGTTACATTTCCTGTAGTATTGATAGCCATAGAGCTTGGAGAATATTTTATACTACAGCTTGGAGCACTAGGTGCATCAATAGGTGCATCAATAGGCGCAGAAACTGAAAATGGAACAGACATCGGCCCTATATTATTAGATTTTGAATTACAATCATCTTCATTTGAATCATCATTGACACAAGTTTGAGTAGCGTTTACTTGATAGATCATGTTGTAGCTTCCTGCAGGACTAGGCGCACTAGAAATAAGAGAAAAATTCGCCACATACGTTGTCCATCCCTTGATATGAAATGAGCCCATATTTGTTGAAGCGGAACCCACTCCCCCGTAATAATTACCGTCATACCAATAGTTTCCGCAAGTATGATTACCAGCTACACTAGCGGTAGTTGAAATATTTTCACCAGGAGAATATGTGCCTTTATTAATACTAGCATTAGCGCACATCTGACGATTACAAGCTGTTACGGCACTGGCGAAATTGTCAGTGATAAGAAACATTGATCCCATCAAAAAAAATAAGCTCCATAATCTAACTCCTCGCTTACCCTTAAGCAAAACAGAGAAAATGGTGAAAATCACTATGACAGCAAAAAATCCTGCCAATATCCACTTTAAATTAAATACTTTATTACCAATTGCTTCATTTTTCTTTTCAAAAACTAAATCATATTCTAATTTATCCAGCGCTTCGCCTTGATCATTTTCAACACTGGCAAAAACTTTTGGATCTGCACAATCTTTAATGATATTTTCTGTTAGATTTACAAACGGATTATCTTTTTCCAGTGATCTTTTTATAGGATTAATACAACTTTCACCTTTAGCATTGGTTATTGTTAATAAAAAATTAGTAGCTGTTTTCTTTTCTTCTGCCCTAGATCCAGGAAAATCATCACTTGATCCTGACCAGAAAAACATAATTTTAGCTTGCTCTCCTTTTAGATAGGAATCTTTATCTAGGCTCACGTTTTGAATAGTAGAGCTTTCTCCTCTCAGCACATAGTGAAAAGAAACACTATTGGAAATAACTTTTCCAGTTTCATCCACTAAACTCATCTTAGTATTGTATGATTGAGGCTTATCTGCTTTGGGTAATACCACATCAATTTCTGTCATATTTAGTGCACCTAAATCAAACCGCATAGCCCCCCCCCAGCTGGATCAATGTCAACCTTTTCTCCAAAGTCAGAACGTAATCTTGTTTCAAAAATAGGAATTAGCGAGATGTCTTTTTGCATTTTGTTATTAAAAATACATCTAGCTACCAAATTTTCTTCCACAGAAACATCCACGCCTTGGAAAGCTGAAAATTCTTCATCTAGATTGCCATTGGGATAAAGTCGACAATTTTCCAGACTGACATAATTACCATTACCGCTAAGATTTATATCACCCAAATCACCAAGGGCTAAAATTAATCCTGATTCATTTTTAGATTGCAACATTATGCCATATTTGCCATTTAGATATTCTGGCGCAACATAGATGATTTCTTTTTTGATTTTCTGGTTGTTAGCTAGACTCATTACTTCATCGTATATATATTCATCCACTAGCATATTGTATCCTTCCGTGTTTCTCTCTACCAGGATTATTGAGTATTTAACATTAGCCTGAGATTTTTCTCCGTTAGTGAGAGAAAATTTAATTTTAAATTTATTTACGTCTTGAAAAACAATTTCCGTATCTCTGAAGTTAACATCCGCTACAATAACAGTTTCGTCTGCGCCTTCGCTAGAACTTTCTTGAGCCCACGCCCAGATGGGCATTCCCATAAAAAAGAAACTGACCACAAACAACCATAATATTTTTTTCATATTTGTTTTTTTTATTTTGTTTAAGTTTTTTAATTTAATTTATTATACCATAAAAGAATTTGGATGCAAGAGAAATCACGTTATCATTTTAACTCCGCCTCCGACCAGCTGGCGGATGGCGGATTAGCATGTTAACATATTAACATTAAAACAAAAGAGCATAAAAACATCAAAGCAAATAGACATTAAAACAAGATAAGCAAGCATTTGAAGTCATCAGTCATCTGCAAACGGTCATCAATATACATTTTAACTTTAATGACTAATGACCGTTGACTTGGTGACTATTTTTACTATCTCTTAATTTCACATCTTCTTAAATTCCTACATTCCTAAATAAAAAACAACCTCGACATTTTATCGGGGTTAGTTTTTATTTTTTTTATTTAAAAGTTTTTTTCTAAACTTTATTATGGTCGCACCTCTTTCCATTCGCTGGAGATTGGGCAAGCACCTAAATTACAAGGGTCATCCGTACAACTATCAGGTTGGGTACAAGTAGCTGTTATATTATGACATTCGTATACGCCATCCCCGCAATTTTTGCTACAGGTAGTGTCATGCCAAGAAACAGCATCGCAGTAGCTATCTACCGATTTTGAATCTGCACCAACTCCATTGAAACTGTTAGTACAAGTTAAAGTAAAAATAGTAGGATCTATTCCTGGATTAACGGTCGCATTTTCATTTCCTGGATATGATTTACTACCAGACCACCCGCTTGAAGCTGTACAAGCACATCCGCCTGGGCAAGCCGTTGCACTATTAGTTATATTCCAAGATAAATTTACTTGCTTGGCAGATATTACTTGGGTACTATTATTCAAACTTACAGATGCTGGAGCAACTAGGGAAACGTTAGGTGAAGGAATGTATACAGATGAACAGTTAGCACTTGTGCCTGCTCCACCACTTAAACAATTCCAAGTCCAATTAGTAGCATTATGAGTCATACCACTGACACTTCCTCCTAGACAAGCACCAACAGGAGCGACGCTGGAGGGTGCAACGGCAGGATTACAAGCTCCGCAACCTCTGACAGCAGACGCATTAGTCCCACAACTACCACAATAACTACCACTACTAATAGGACTTGTTCCTCGTTGGATATATCCCAGTGTCGCGTCCAAATGACAAGTATCCCAATTATTATAACCTATGGTATAACCGCTACACGTACCGCTACAGCAAGCTGTGCCATATACAGTAGATCCAGTAGAACAATTGGATGCCACAGGGGTGCAACTAGAACCAGCACATATGCTGCTTGCTGCGCCACATGTTACTACAGTACATGATGGAGGCGGTGGTGCACATTTTTTATTTCCGCACTTTAGCCCACAGCAACAACACCCACTGGGACTACAATCATAATAATCATACCAATTTCCAGTCGGTGCATCGTAACATTGCCCGCTACAACCTGCTTGAGCAACATCAACTCCATAGCCCAGAAAAATACCCAAAACTAAAAATAGAGAAAAAACAACTTGCTGTGCAAACAGATTATTTTTTACTTCTCCTGTAAAGACAAATTTAAACCTACCCATATTTTTGTTGCAATTAAAAAATTATTTTATATGTAAAAATTCCTTATTTTCCAAGATATGCCCATCTTCTGATTTAATAATCACATTAACAAAAGGATTATTGCAATTATTCACTACTTTTAATGAAAAACTGGCAGGCTCTCCCTTAGCAAAATCAATTTCCACTGATTTTGATCCGTAGAGACAGCTCTTTCCCACATCACTCTTTATATCTATCTCCAAAAAAGCTTTTTTCTTAAGAGTTCCACTAAGCCTAGAATCTGGAAATACGTCCGATGAGCCGAAATATGCTAAATTTACATTAGCTATATCTCCAGATGCATATTCATTCTTGTCCAGAGAAACATCCATAACTCCAGCACTCTCTCCCGCTAAAACATAGTGAAAAGAAGTCTTATTGGAAACTAGCGTGCCATCTTCCTGAAGAAAAGTTAATTCGGCATCATAAGCTTGAATCTGTAGAGCCTTTGGAATAGATAGTTTCAATTCTTTGGTTTCACCAGGAGCGAAATTAATAGGCTCTGGTTTCAAATCTTCTTGAGGAATACTAGTATCTCCATAAAAATCACCTCTCTTAAAATTACGAACGTTGGGAATAACGCGTATATCTTTATTAAAATTATTTCTAATTGAACAATTGGCGATCAGTTTTTCGTTACTCTTGATATCAACTCCTTGAGCGATGTCATATTTCTTGTCTGTAGCTTCCCCCTCGACGCTCAAATAGCACCTCTCAGGGAAAATCTCCACAAAATCACGACTAGCGCTGTTTAGATCAAATGTCCCCAGTTTCATAGCTCTATTACGACTAGAAATGAAATCTCCAAATTCATCTGTATAATTAACAATCAAGTTGTATTTTCCTTGAAGATACTGGGGAGCTGTATAAATTATATTCTTTTCAACACCGCTATCTCCATTTCTAAAAAGTATTTTATCATCATAAATAGCTTTATTTATCGGAGCAAAACCGATGTCATTGCCAGCATCATCAGCTTTGTATAAAAAAATGTAATATCTCATCGCGTACTTGCCGACACTATCATCTTTTTTAAATTTTAAATTGATTTTAAAAACATTGTTTTCTTGAGAAATTAGAGTAGCTTTGCTCTCGCTTATTGTGTCTTTTTTAGTTTCACCCAAATCACTAGGCAACAAAAACTTACCTTCTTTTTTAGAATTAAACACGACAAAACCAGCAATAATTACAAACGCTATACCTACCAAAATTAAATACTTTTTATTCATTTTTTTATTTTAAAGAATTATTTGTTTTAATATTTATTTTTTGCTGTATTCAATTTTAGCCAAGACGTTTTCTTCGCAATTTTTAGCACCTTCTTCACTTTTTATTTCTTTACATATATTAACATCATTCTCCTCGGCCGCTCTTTGATAGATACTTGTTTCTTCGAGCAGGGCGTTGCAAGAATCTATAGCTTTCTGATCATCCTTTTCTATACATTTGCATAAAGAAATATCTCCTTTTTTCAAAGCCATATTTATAACTTTAGCAGAATTGTCCAAGGTTTCACATCGTTCATCTTTCGGAATTATAAATTCATTATCTTTCGCTTTCTCGGTCATCTCAACCCCACCTTTAGTAATATTAATTTCCTTTCCAAGTTTAGACTGAAATACATAAATACCTACTCCTATTGTTATTACCAATATTAGAGCACTTACAATGAAATATTTTTTTTCCATTTTTTTATTTTGTTTAAGTTTTTTAATTTAATTTATTATACCATAAACGAATTTCAGTGCAAGGGAAATCACGTTAGCATTTTAGCATACTAACATTTTAACATATTAACATTAAAGCAAATAGACATTGAAACAAAACAGCATTAAAGCATAAAAACAATGTAACAATTTTTATGCATCTACAAATAATTCGAACATGTCATCTCGACTAAATAAATTTCTGTACTCGGAAATTTATGCATGGAGAGATCTCAAATTCTTGATAATTTTATTAAATCATGCTTTATGGGACAGCTTAGATTCCTCCACTTCCAAATATTTGAGTACAAAGATTTGTTCGGTCGGAATGACATAATATATGGATGGTTCAGAAAATTTATTAAAATAAAAACAACCCCGACATTTCATCGGGGTTGTTTTTTTTGTTTTATTTAAAAGTTTTTTCTAAACTTTATTATGGTCGCACCTCTTTCCACTCGCTAGACACTGGGCAAGGTTCTGTATTACAAGCTTGGTGCTCAATATTTTGGAAACAATTAGTATAGCGAGTTACCCTTGTTTGGTCTCCAGTTCCGCATTGTTTATCGCAAAGTCCCCAAGCAGGATTTAAGTCCTCGGTACATTCAACTGTTACCGGAACTGTGTCTAAGACATTTACTAGACCAGGATTAGTACAAGAAATTTGATAATTTAAAACTGTATTTGGGGCAGATGAACTTGCTGGCGTTGGAGCAGATGAAATATCTTTAGGCTCACTTCCGCTTATTCCCTTGGCCCCTGTCCAGCCTCCTACAGTTGAACCTCCAGCAGGCGCGCTACATGAAGTAGCATACGTAGAAGACCAGCTTATGGTGATAGGATTATATTTATTAACACTGATAGCAGTCTCGGATCCATTTATTTTTAAATTTGGCTGAGCATTAACATAACTTACATTTGACTGACTGGAGCAACTGGTAGTTCCAGAAGCAGAATGTTGAGTAACTGAACTAGCAACTCTTCTCCCATCAGCCGCCGGCGCACCCCAAGCTGAAACAGTAGTGTAATAACAATTATAAGATGTTGAACCAACCCAATACCCATAATTGCTTATATTATAATAACCGTTATCACACGCTAATGCGCCCGTGCAAGAATCTCTTTTTGCGTTTGCATGGAATATTGATCCTGACAAACATGATCCTGTTGTATAATAGTTCCTTGAAGAGTCCCAAACTCTTGGCCAATAACAATAAATTCCATCATTATACCACGTGCATGACTGCCAATAGCTACTGCTAACACTAGTCCAACACGCAGGATCGCTTACTCCCAAACTTGGGGTTGTATTACTGGGACAATTGACTGCAGCCAAAGAAACATCTAGAAACGATGAGAAAGCTAATAAAATTATCGAAAACATTAATATTTTTTTCATATTTTATTTATTATTATTTAATAAGTTTTTTGCTTTTTCCTCAAATTCCTCTTGCTTTTCAATATTACCCATTTCTCTGTAGCAATTAGCAATTGAATAATTCAAATCTCTTTCTACTACTGGTTTACTTGGGTTTAACAAAGACACGTCATCCTTTACTAAGGAAACCCCTTTTTCAGCATTCATTATTGATTCGCTAAATTTTTCTTCCATATATAAAGCATGTGCTAGTGCTAAATATGCATTAGCACTTGTAGGAGAAAACTCAATAGCTCTTTTCGCATTAACTTCTGACTCCGAGTATTTTTTTTCGAAAATATTTAACTTTGATAGTGTGATAAAAAGATTAGGATCATTGGGAGTCAAAGTCTTAGCCTTTAATAAATTATTTTCGGCTTGCACGATGTCGTTATTTCGCATTAAGATAATTGCCATAGTCTGATGAGCATTTGATTGAAAAACTGGATCAATATCTTTTTTATCTGTAACAATTTTACAATTTTCAAAAGCTATCTCACTGTTTCCTCTTGAATATTCTAAACTGCAAAGATTTGTATAAATGAAGACATAGTTTTTATCCGTATCTAGTTTCGCCGCCTTATTAAAATTATCAACGGATTCTTCCAGCATCCCAAGCATACGTTCAGTGTGTCCTTTTCCAGCATATGCAAAAATATTTTTATCATCAATTTCAATTGCCTTGTCATACAAAACAAGAGCTTGACTATAATCCGGCTTTATTTCATTAACATATGCCTCTATTCTATACACCTCAGAGTTATTATTATCAATCTTTTTAGCTTCTTCAATAATTACTAGAGCATTGGAAATATATTCTTGCCTATCTCTTCCTTGTTCTTGCTCCTTGAGTCCTTTTTCGGCATAAGCCAAGGCCAATAGTATATAATTATTTATATTACTACTGTCGCTAGCTGTTAAATTTTTATAAGCATCGATTGCTTTTTCATTATGCGCTCTGGCATAAATATCTGCCAAACGCTGCGGATCACTTTTCTTTAATTGCTCAACACTGTCTTTTACCGCAGAATTACAAGAATCCTTATGGACTTGAGTTCTAATATTTTCACAAAGAGTAACATCTAAATTATTTAAAGCTCTGCTATATAAAATAGTATCCATTGTTGCAGTTGTGCACATATCCTTAAGCTCTTCATTACTAATACAGCTACAAGCATCTAAATTATTATTATTGCTAGCTTCATTGTAAGCATCTTGATCAGAACCAAAATCACATTTTAATTTTGGTAAGTTTAATTTAACTAACTTCTCCTCCTTGGCTTCACCGGGGATATTTGTTTTTCTGCTAAATAGCTTATCTGCCTGCGATAAGTAAACCAACACAAAACCAGCAACAAACAACAATACTATTGCTATAATTTTTTTATTTTGCATATTTTTTTATTTTGTTAAAGTTTTTTAATTTAATTTATTATACCATGAAAGAATTTGGATGCAAGGGAAAATTCAATTCATATTAAAACATAAAAACATTAAAACAACGCAACAATTTAACACTGGCGAATTGAATCATGAATTATATGTTATGGGAGACGCTGAAAAATTTGAAGTCATCGGTCATCTGCAAACGGTCATCGAAAATACATTTTAACTTTGATGACTAATGACCGTTGACTCGATGACTACATTCATTATTTCCCGAACTCTTTAACTGAAAACAACTCCGCACTTTTCTTTGAAAGTTTTTAGTTTATCTCTTATTCATCCCTTCAATCGCTCGCAAAACCTCTATTGGCAAAGCAAACACTATAGTATTGGATTGATCCGAGCTTACATCATTAATTGTGCTTAGAGTTCGCAGATGAAGCGCACCATTGGAAGCGGCTAAAGTATTGGCAGCCTTGGCTAAATTTTCGGCCGCAATTACTTCTCCTTCAGCTTTAATAATGACTGATCTTTTTTCTCTTTCTGCTTCAGCTTGCTTGCCAATTACTCTTTTCATCTCCTCTGGAAGATTAACATCTTTGAGTTCTACGGAGTTTACTGCAATTCCCCAAGCATCAGTAGCTAAGTCCACAATACTTCTGATTTTTTCTGCAATGGTATCTCGATTAGAAAGTAACTCATCCAAGTTGACTTCACCGACTACATTTCTCATCGTAGTTTGGGCGAGCTGGCTAACGGCATAAAAGAAATTTTCTACTTCAATAATAGCTTTATTAGCATCTTTAACTTTATAATAAATAACGGCATTCACTTTAACTGAAATATTATCTTTGGTAATAGCTTCTTGATCCGGCACGTCCACCGCCTTAATTCTCATATCTACTTTTTGATAGCTTTGAAAAACTGGAACAACTAATCTCCAACCTGGCTCCATAATCCCCGTATATTTTCCAATCGTAAATCTAACCCCTCTTTCGTATTGATTGATCTGTTTAATCGAAACCAACACAATAAAAACTGCTATGCCCAAGATTATTTCCATATTTTTTCAATTAGCAACTGTCCAACTTTTTCCAAAATAATCTTTTTTACCGTCTCTGCGAGTAATTTCTGTACTCGGAATTTGCGTGGCAGTCTAGGTTTTAACGTAGAGATCCTGGATTGCCACGTCGGAGTACCGACTCACAAAGACAGAGGATTTTATTTTATCTTTAGAGAGGGTTGAATAGTTACTTTAATTATTATTTGATATTTAACTATATTTATATTACAATAATACTTGTTTTAGTACAAGCAACAAGCCGGCAACTGTTTACTGACTTCATATGAAAAAAATGAAGTCTGTCTTTGCGATATTTGAATTATCTCCAAAGATGATTCAAATTGTACTCAAATTATTCGTGGCAATCCAGGAATATGCAAGATTTAGATATGTTTTGAAAAACTGGACTGCCACGCAAATTCCGAGTACAGAAATTACTCGCAGAGACAAACAAAAAAATATGAAATGAAAAAGTCGGTGAGAAATTACGTAAGCCACCTTAGCTCAGTTGGTAGAGCAACGCACTCGTAACGCGTAGGTCGTCGGTTCGTTTCCGACAGGTGGCTCAACACACTTCAGCCAGAGGCTGATAAACTACACGTGCAGGTCGTGAGTTCAAATCTCATTCTCGGCTCAATTTCAACAATTTTTCCCAATCTTTATCCACCTTTCGCTGAATATTTTCCAAGATTTCTTCATTTCCCACTGCAAATAAATGTTTGAATCTTTTTTGAATTTTTAAATATTCTTCTATCGGTTTAGAGTTGTCGTTTTTTAAACTTAATTTATATTGGCCATTTTCAATTTCATAAAGCGGCCAGTAATTTGTTTCTGTAGCCAACTTCCCCACTTTAACATAATCAGAGGTGGGAAATTTCCAAACATTGGTACAAGGTTGAAAAACTAAAAGAAAAGACGCCCCCTCGACTGCCAAAGCTTTTTTAGCTTTTTTTCTTAAATCCTCTACATAAGCCACATTAGCTTGAGCTAAATATTTCACGCCATGTCCAGCCACGATCTGCATCATATTTTTACGAGAATTTTTATTGCCGTATGATTTTTTGCCGGCTGGCGTAGTTTCCATGCTAGCCCCAATTGGCGTTGCACCAGAGCGTTGACCGCCCGTATTCATATAACCTTCATTATCATAAGCTACATAAAGGACATCGTGCCCCCGCTCTAGCATTCCTGAGAGAGATTGAAGTCCAATATCAAAAGTCCCACCATCTCCTCCAAAGACTACAAATTTTATTTTCTTATCTATCAACCCTCTTTTTCGCATTGCTTGATAAGCGATTTCCACACCAGCAGCGGTTGCTGCTGCATTTTCAAAAGCATTGTGGATATAAGGGACTTTCCAAGCAGTATATGGATAAATAGTGGAAGTCACTTCCAAGCATCCCGTAGCATTTATAATCACGATCGGGTCAGTAGCGACATCCAAAATATTTCTTACAATCACAGGAATTCCACAACCGGCGCAAGTATCGCCACCAGGAGAATAGTTTTTTGTTAGTTGTTGGTTCATATTGTCTTCATCCTCCCCTCCTCTCTGAGGAGGGGTTGGGGGTGGTGTAATATTACAAAATTATAAATATTTTTCTATTTCTAAAATAACACTATCTAAATTATTATTTATATCATTATTCCAAAATCTTATTATTTTAAGATTTAAACTTTCTAAAAATTTTGAACGCTCATTATCATATTCTATTTGCTCCTTATGTTGCCATCCATCTAATTCTATAACTAGATTCTTTTCTGGGCAATAAAAATCTACAATATATTTTCCAAAAGATTGCTGTCTTCTAAATTTACAACCCAACCGTTTTCCTTTTAATCTTGACCACAAAATTATTTCTTGAGGAGTAGCTGAAGATCTTAGCTTTTTTCTAATTACTTTCTGCGTTTTTAAATTATGGATTTCTCTCATAAAATTCGCTTCTTACCCCTCCCCCTCTTTGAGGGGGAGGTTGGGAGGGGGTGGTGTAAAAATTAAAATATTTTCTTGTTTTAAAAAATAAATCATTCTGCTTCACCCCTCCGCCCTCCGGGCACCTCCCCTCAAAAAGGGGAGGAGGGATGCGTTTTTTATCTAAACTTTTTCCAACATTAAAATTCTCTTTTTAAATCCTCTTCTTTTTTCAGCTTTTTCTTTTTTTATTTTTTCAATCGTTTCCCAATCGAGTTCATTAAATTCCAATATTGCTTCAATGAGCTCCATAACATCTGCAACCTCCTCGGCAATATGCTCCTTGCTTTCTGCATTAGCAAGTTCATGAGCTTCTTCTTCAATTTTTTTCAATAAGAATTTTGAATATTCCGCATCATCTTCCAAAATTCTTGTCTTTACTTCTTTGCCTGTTAATTTACCTACTACTTCAGGAATGTTATCCCGCACTAACTTTGGATATTCATTTTCTTTTTCTAAATTTGTTTTAATATGTTCAAATTTCATATTTTTTATTATTAGTTATTTCATACGAGATTGCCACGTCGGAGTACCGACTCGCAATGACACCCAAACACGCTTTCTTTTTTAATAATTTAGTCATTCAAAATTCAATCGAAATTCAAAATTAAAAATTAAAAATTATATTAGTATTATTTTTCATTTTCTTTCACAAACTTCTCCTGACACTCAATCGCTATTTTTATACATTCCTCAGGGTCATAACCCAAATCATCACACCATCTGATATTGGAAAAAATCATATTGCCTAATTCTTTTTTTAATTCATAGTCATTGTGAGTTTCTTTGTCTTTCTGAACATTCCTTTCCCAGCGACAAATATCGCCAAAAACTTTTCCAGTTCGCACAATTATTTGAGCCAGGCTTAATTTCTCATCGCCCCAAATACTTTTTGATTTTTCTAATAGTTCTTTTATTTCCATATATTTTAATTAAATTTTGAATTTTTAATTTTGAATTTCGAATCAATTTTTAATTTTTAAAAATATATTTCTAGATTGCCACGTCGGGATTACCCTCCTCGCAAAGACATACAAGCACATTTATTTAATCATTTCATCATTTAAACATTCAATCGAAATTCAAAATTTTAAATTTGAAATTGTTTTTGATGACTTTTGACCCGATGGCAGATGATCTCCTGGCTATTTTATATATCTCACTTTTTTATCAACCTTCCCACCCATCATGTCGTTAAAAATCCCCTCAATATCTTTAATAAAAATATCTCTTCCTCCCAATCCATAAACATAACTATTTATTTTTATATCGTTCAAGTCTGCATATCTAAGCGTATTATTTATTTCAGAATACAACGCGGGCATGGAACCCGAAGAAATTGCCCTATCCATCACGGCTACACTTTTTATATTTTTTAGAGCTTTAGCTACGGCTTCATAGGGAAAAGGTCTGAATAATTTTATTTTTAAAAGCCCTACTTTTTTACCTTCTTTTCTTAGCTTATCCACAGCATCCTTAGCTGTCCCGGCTGTCGCCCCCATTACAACAATAACCGTGTCAGCATCTTCCATATGATATTCTTCAAATAAATTATATTTTCTACCGGAAATTTCCTTAAATTCTTTCATCACTTTTTTACAATTATCTACCACTTCATCCATCGCTTTTTCTTGATCAAGTTTAAATTCAAAATAAGAATTTGCCAAAGCTACTGGACCGTAGCTCACCGGTTTATCGACATTCAAAAGAGCATTCTCATTTTTATACTCGCCCACAAAATCTTTGACGATTTCATCAGAAAGTAATTCTAAATTTTCTACGTTATGCGAAGTGGTAAAACCATCCATCACCACCATAATGGGCAGCTCTGATTTCTCGGCCAATTTTGTTCCTATAATTGTATTATCATAAACTTCCTGCACAGTTTCAGAAAAAAGTTGGATCCAGCCCGTGTCCCGTGCTCCCATTACATCGCTATGATCTCCATGAATGTTTAGCGGAGCGCTCAAAGCGCGAGCAGAAATCAACATCACGATTGGGAGTCGCATCCCGCTGGCAATATAAAGAATTTCATTCATCAAAGCTAAACCCTGTGAACTTGTAGCCGTTACGGTGCGCACTCCAGCGGCTTGCGAACCGATCGCGGCTGAAATTGCGCTGTGTTCAGATTCAACTGTGATTATTTCCGTATCCGCTTTTCCATCCGCGCAAATCTTGGCAAAAGATTCGATAATCGGAGTCTGCGGAGTGATTGGATAAACCGGCATTACAAAAGGATTAATTTGGCGCAAAGCTTCGGCTGAAGCTGCGCCACCGGTTAAGGCAACTTTCTTAGTATTTGGTATTTTGTATTTAGTATTTGGTATCATTGTTTTTAATCTTTTTTAAACCATTTATTAATTTTACAACTATAATTGTCTGATTTGCAATTTTTAAGAATTCTTATTTATTCCCTCTGTATAACTCCTCGTTAAACCTCGATTATGTCCTTTATTTGTATTTGTCTCTGCGAGTAATTTGAGTACTCTCAAATTGCGTGGCAGTCCAGAAAAAAACAAATCTCTATAATTGAATATACTTCTGGATTGCCACGTCGGAGTACCTCCTCGCAAAGACAGACCCATTTTTTGTAAAGAGAGTTCATTGAAAATTTTTTACAAATCAACAAAAGATTTTATTTTTTTATCATCCATACATTATACAAAATACTGTCTACTTTATACCATTTTAATTGCTTTGACCGGACAAACCTGGGCACACACGCCGCAACCTTTACAAAATTCCAAATCAATATCCGCCAGTTTCGTCGGCTTTCCATCCTCTCTATTTTTTAAAATAATACAAGCATCCGGACAATATTTAACACAGGTACTACATCCAATACATTTTTCGCTATCCACGTTTGGGGCGTAATTTCTCCAACTTCCGGTCGGCGCCGCATTTTTTATATCATGTTTTATAATTGCTCCTTTCTCCATAAATGTTTACTAATTACCACGTAAAATAAAAAATAAATTTTTTATCACGTGGCAAGCGAATTATACGAATAAATATAATAATTTAATTTTAAACTAATCGCTAATTGCACCAAATCAACTTAAATACTGCTACGATGTCATTCCGAGTGAAGTGAGTCCGATTCAGAGAGGATGAACGAAATCGAGGAATCTGGGCCCAGATCTTTCGACTTCATTTCGCTCTGCTGAGCTCAATTCCGCTCAAGATGACAAACGCTGTAGTATAGATTTAGTTTATTTGGTATTACATTTAATGCTTTGTCATTTGAAATTCATTTAAAATTTGAAATTTGAAATTTGAAATTCTCGTCAGAGTGCGTCGTATCCTCTCTCAATCGCCAAAATATTTTTTTGGGTCAGCTCTACTCCGATTTTTTTCTCAAAAATTTCCCGAAATTGATTGATCACACTTTCCAATTTTACAATCTCCGTTACGCCGATTAACTTCCCCAAAATCACGCCATTGGGCTGGATTATTCCCACCGTATCCAAGGCGATTCCGTTAGCATCAATGGCTTTAATATTCCCCTTGAAATCGCGAATGCTTTTTCGTATCTCTTCTTCATTTTTTCGCGTATTAACAATCACAGATTCATGCTCGGTAATATTTTTTCCCACATCTTCACTAGTTACAAGCGTGTCGTCCAAAACCACTACTACGTCCGGATCAGTGATTGGCTCATGATTACGGATGGGATTAGAAGAAATTTTTACATAAGCCTTAGTGGGCGCCCCGCTTCGTTGCGGTCCATAAAAAGAAAAAGCCTGGACGAATTTTCCTTCGCTTACCGCTGCTTGTGCCAAAGATTCAGCAATGCTTTTGGCTCCCTGCCCCGCTCTGGCAAAAAATATTATTTCAAAAGTTTCTTTATTGAATTTCATATAAGGATTTAAATCACGAATCGACCCTAATAAGTCTCGAATAATCTCCAATGAATTCGAGAAGATTAGTGAAAAAATTCGTGTAGATTAGAGATTTATCATGTCGCTTCGCGAGCGACGTGATTTATATCATTTTATTTATATCGCAACGCTTCTAGTGTATCCAGCGCCGCGGCTCTTTTGGCTGGATAAAATCCTGTGACCAACCCCACTACTGTAGAAAATATTATTATAAAAACAACAAACCACAGCGGGATATAAAATATGTCCACACTTACTCCGCCAAAATTCTTAGCCACTAAATTGAGTAGCACATTAACAAATTCTGTGCCAGCAAATCCGATTCCGATTCCGATCGTTCCGCCCAAAAAACCAATTAGGACAGATTCCGTTAAAAACATGCTCCAGATATCTCGAGCGCTAGCGCCGAGTGATTTCATTATAGCAATTTCCTGAGTTCTTTCCAACAGGGATATAGTCATCGTATTAAACATCCCGATTGCGCTAACAACCAAAGCCAACATGCCAAAAGACAACAGCACTATTTGAATTACATTAAATATTTTTCTAGTTTGCTCTACCGTATCAGAAATAGCTGAGACAATATAACCTTTTTCGCTTATCGCATTTCTCACTGAGTTTATTCTTTCTTCCGAAGTAACTCTTATTTTTATCCGGTTAAAATAATCAAATCCCAAATCTGACACCGATGAATTTGTAATATAAACATTGGCTTTTGATTTATCATTTATCATTCCGACAATTTTATATTTCTTTTCTACGGTCTTATTATTTTTAGTTGTATCCAATTCTTTCTCAGTCAAAGTGGAAATATCTATTGTTATCTCATTATTTTCAAAATTATCACTGCTAATATGCAACAAGTCCAAAACGGAGCTAGTTGCCACAATCTCATTTTTACCCTTATCGGAAAGAAATTCACCTTTCTGAATAGCTAAACCTTCCAGCTTAAAAAAATCTCCGTTAACGATGTTCACTTTTGCATCTGTAGTAAAGCCTCCGCTGTGCAATTTAAATTTTTGAGTAATGATTGGCGCAATTTTTGAAACTCCGTCTACTTTTTCTATCTCTGGAATATCTTTATTTAAAATAACATTGGATTCACCGCTGTCACCAGGTTTGGGAAATACATCAATAGATAACAATGAATCACTGGTGGCTATTCGTTCTAACACAACTTTCTGAAAACCATAACCCAAAGAAACCAAAAAGAAAATGGAAGAAATTCCCACGCTAATACCCATCACTGTCAAGAACGTTCTGAGTCGATTGTTCTTAAACGATCGGGCCGATATTCTAATTGTATCAAATATCAACATAAATTTATTAAATAGTTCACGGTTTACGGTATATGTAAGTTCACAGTTTGTAGTTTAATATTGCCACGTCAGGAGTTTTGAATCACCCCTATGAATAATTTAAACATCGCAAAGACGGACGGCTACTTGTCTCTGCGAGTAAATTCTGTACTCGGAATTTGCGTGGCAGTCTAGAAATTTCAAAAAATACTGTAAATCCTGGATTGCCACAAAATTATGAGTACATAATTTTTCGCAAAGACGGGACCTCCGTCTGTTTGTCTTCGCGAAGAAGTTTATTATTTCTAAATTCTTAACTTCATATATTCCTAAATACCTAACCCATTCCATAGCCTACCATCAATATTATATCCACTGCTTTTGCTATTTTTTTGGCTGTTTTGAAATTAAAGCCAGCCCCGTCGGCATTAAGCGGAGCATCCAAAAAATCCCGGAAAACACCTCTATCAATCCTGTTCATTATCCTATGTTTAATTAATTCTTTTAATTTATTGAGTTGGTTAGGGGAAATTTTTACGTTCTCTTGGGTTAACAAATACTTGACAATGGCATTAGCTTTTTGCTCATGATCGTCGTTATCAGCGTTATTGACAATATGCGCCAAAGCGATCAAATCTTCTACTTTCTTGGCTACTTTGTGCGCCTTTCTGACATCCATATCTACTCCACCCTCCTTATCAGACTTGTCCATTTTTTCAAAAAATTCCCCTGGTGTCATAGTATTTAAAATTCTTCTGCGAATACTTTCCTCTAGAATACTAACTTGTTTCTGATCCATATCAATCATAACTGCTCTGGTTAAAATTTCTGATTTCATCGGGGTAATTAATATTTTAATTTGCTCAGCTGTCAGGCCTTGGAAATTCCTAAGCATCGCTTCAATTTTAGTAAACTCATCTTCCTCTTCTTTACTGACCTGAGTTGTTTCCCCCATTGAATTTCGGATATCTTCTTTGACAATTTTCCCGTCCTTCATGTAAATAATATGGTCGCCCCAAATTATATTTTCCGGATTATGTGAAACCATTATTATAGTTTTATTTTCATCTCTATTTAGTTCGCTCAATATCTGCATCACATTATTGGCTGACTTGGAATCCAAATTTCCCACCGGTTCATCGGCTAACACTATGGGCTGATCATTGATGATTGCTCTGGCAATTCCAATTCTTTGTTGTTGTCCGCCCGAGAGTTCCGAGGGCAATTTGTGCGCTTGGGGTTCTATCCCAAATCTATTCAAAAGCTTCATTGCTTTCTCTTCTCTATTTTTTTTATTATTAGAAACAAATATCTGCGGGATAGCTACATTGTCTAGCACGCTCAAAGTGGGTATTAAATTATAAGACTGGAAAACCATTCCAATTGTTTTTCTGTGGAAATACACATGGTCGCCCTTAGACATGGTAAGTAAATTTTTTCCTGCCACAATGATTTCTCCTTTATCTGGAACCTCTAAGCCGGAAATAGTATTTAGCAAGCTGGATTTACCACAACCACTAGGACCAAAAATAATCACAAAAGAATTCTTTCTTATTTCAAGATTGATTCCATGCAAAGCCCTATAAGCATTGGGTTTGCCATCATTATAAGTCAGCTCAACGTCTTTCAATTTTATCAAAACTTCATTTTCCATTTTTATTTTTTCTATTTGTTTTTTACAAGATTTAATCGGTGAATATATTATAACATAAAACACGTTAACATATTAGCTCCGCCAGCTGGCGGATTAGCATATTAACATAAAAAAATTAAAAAATTCTCTATCTTCGCAACCTTAGTTTGTCTTCGCGAAGAAATTTGGTACTCCAAATTTCTGTGGCGATCCAGGAATTTTATCCGCTTTCAATCATTCTGTCATATAAGTCACACCATGTAGTATTTTCTTTTTCAATTAATTTTATCTTTTTATTTCTTGATCCAGATTTAAGCTGTTTTTCTCTTAAAATAGCAGCTTCCATGGAGGGGCAAACTTCATAATAAACTAAATTATGAACTTTATATTTTTTTGTAAAACCATCCACTAAATTATTTTTATGTTCGTAAATTCTTTTTTGAAGGTTGCTTGTAACTCCTACGTACAAAGTTCCGTTTCTTTCTGAGGCTAAAATATAAATGCAAGGAATTTTATTATACATTTTTTTATATTTTTATTTTTTTTATTTCTCGTCTTCGCGAAGGAGTTTTGTACTCAAAACGACTGTGGCGATCCAGGAAAATATACCGTATTTCTGGATTGCCACGTCAGGAGTACCTTCCTCGCAAAGACGGGAAAGAGAGGTTCTTATACGGCGGGAGTTTAAAATCATCCACAGGGATAATTTCAAGTCTCGCAAAGACGCCACATTTAGTTTTCAGAATTTTCCGCTATTATCTTTTTGTATTCATAAAAACTCTTTCTCGGTTTGCGCTCTAAAGTTTTGTGATCAATTTCGATTAGGCCAAAGCGGGGCCAAAAACCTCTCATTTCCACAAATTCAAAATTATCCAAAAGAGACCAGTGAAAATATCCTCGAATATCTATTCCTTCTGAAATTGATTTGTGCACAAATTTTAAATGTTCCTTTATAAATTTAGGCCGTTTTAAATCATCAACATCGGCAATGCCATTTTCCGTGATATAAATCGGCTTCCCACTTTTTGATGCCCTTTTCAAAACATTACATATCCCTTCTGGAAAAATCTGCCAGCCTAAATCACTTTGCAGCTCTGTAACTTTCTTATTTTCAAAAATCCCCCAAAAGTGTCCGCCTAATTTTAAATTTATAGAAAATAATTGATAATACTGAATCCCAAAAAAATCACAAGAATCATTAAATTTTTTAAAAAATCTATAATTAGCAAAATAATCCATTATCTTAGCCGCTAAAACATTCCAAGGTAAATTATTGTGCGGCTTGATATCAAACATGAAATGGGAACAACCTATTTGAAAATCAGAAGAAATCGATTTAGCAAGTTTATAGGAATCTTTTTGAGCTTTCATTAAATTCTTAAAGGCAGCATTGGCAATGATTTTACTTTTAATTCCTGGCGGCTGATTGCCAAATAAATATCCCAATGAAACTTCTGTTCCAGGCTCATTTAAGGGCATCCAAAACTTAACTAGATTTTTATATTCATTAAAAATGCGCTCTGCATATCTCAGATAATATTTAACAGTATCTTTATTTTCCCAAGCACCTATTTCTCCAATCCAAATAGGATTGGGCCAATGCCACAGCGTAACAAATGGTTCCAAACCTCTTTTTCTTAAAGCTAGCAAGACTTGCCGATAATGTTCAATTTCTTTTTCGTCAAATTTCCCCTCCTCCGGCTCAATGCGCGACCATTCAATAGAAAATCGATGAGCGTTGTGTCCGCCAACTTTCGCTAAATCAAAGTCCTCTTCGTAACGGCTATAATGATCACAGGCTCGCCCGGAAATATAATTTTCTGGCTCAAACATTTCTGGGAATTTTTCCTGTTGCCATTTTTCCCATTTTTTGCCAGCTCCTTGAGCCAGCTTATCGGCATTATCTTTCTCCCACTGCGTCCAATCATTATTAGTTCCTCCCTCAACCTGATGAGCTGACGTGGCCGCCCCCCATAAAAACCCTTTGGGAAATTTTAGATTTTGTTTTTTATCCATTTTTTCTATATTTAAGTTGTTTATAGGGTCCAGGAGTAATCGTGTCTCTCCAGTGTTGCCATTGTTTAAATAATCCTATTAATCCAAGACCATGCGAGTGTTGAACGGAAACTTTAGGATCACAAACAATTTCATATCCATTTTCTAGCCAATATTTCGCCCATTCTCCATCCTCCCCGCCTTTTCCATACTCTTCATTTATATTTCTTTTTTCCCAAAGATCTTTTCTTATTATAGCATTAGTAAATCCCAGAACTCCCATTTTTGCATCTTTTATTATTTTCTTATTTTTTCCCAGCCAAAGCTTATTAAAAATCATTTTTTCCCAAATTGTTGCATCTGGAAGCGCCACAACATTGCCATAAACACCCGCCACATCGCCAATTGCAAAATCATTTATTCCATTCTCTAGCCATGTATTAGAATTTACCAAAGAATGAGCACTTAAAAAAACAAGATATTTTTCAGCTACAGAATTTTTACAACCCAAATTAAGTGCGTAAGGATAAGAAAATTCTTCCGGCTTTATTTTAATTATTTTAACTGGAAATTTTTCCGCTATGCTAAGAGTCTTATCAGTTGAACCAGAGTCCACAATAATAACTTCGAAATTTCTATAAGTTTGCTCAAAAATTTTCTCCAAGCATTTGCCTATCCATTTTTCTTCATTTTTAGTTCTTATAATAATTCCAACTTGAATTGATTTTATCATATTTAAATTTTCAGCTACATCCTGTGTGCAGACGAGACAGTGCCTCGTCTCTACAATATTTTTTATTTTTTTGAAATTCTGTCGATATTTCCTGGCATCCATTTGCGTAAAACTTCTGGGATAACCACACTTCCATCTGCTTGCTGGAAGTTTTCTAAAATCGCGATAAATGGCCGCGCACTCGGCAACACTGTATTATTCAACATATACACAAATTTTTTCTTACCATCTTTATCAATATATTTGGTATTAAGTCGGCGGGCTTGCCAATCGGTAAAATTAGAAGCACTGCCTGTTTCTCCCCAGCGATTAAGTCCTGGCATCCAAGCTTCGATATCGTAAGCTCTAAATTTTCCTGCGCTCATGTCTCCTGTACAAATTTTCAAAACTCGATAAGGCAAGCCCAACTCTTCATGAATTTCTTTGGAAATTGCAAACATATCCTCATGCATTTTAACAGACGCCTCATCATCCGCTTTCATCAAAACCACCTGCTCCACTTTCATAAATTCATGCACGCGATAAAACCCTTTAGTGTCCTTACCATAACTACCGATTTCACTTCGGTAACATTGAGAGTAACCAGCCACCTTTATCGGCAAATCTTCTTCTTTTAAGACATCATCCGCATAATAAGCGAGTAGTGACGGCTCAGCAGTTCCCACTAAAAATCTTTTTTCTTTGCTAAGCGCTCCATCCACTTCCTCATCGGCAGAAGCAAGTTGATAGATATTATCCTCCTTAGAATTATATTCTTTACCACTAAAATATCCCGTTCCAAAAAGCGCACTACCCTTAACGAGTGTTGGAGGAATCATAGGCACATAACCTTTCTCAATCATTTTATTAAGTGCGTACATCATCAAAGCCATTGCTAGTGTTGCCCCTTCATTTTTCAAATAATAACCCCGATAACCGGCCACTTTGGCTCCTTTTTCCAAATCCAAAATATCCAAATCTTTTCCCAGCTCGATGTGATTTTTAACTGGAAAATCAAACTTGGGAATCTCGCCAAAAATTAAAATTTCTTCGTTGCCACTCTCGTCTTTGGCGATTGGAGTATCAGCAGAAACCACATTAGGCACTTGCACCATCAAAGATTCAAACGCGTCTTTTATTTTTTTAAATTCAGGTTCTAGTTGCGCCAATTCTTCTTTGATTTTTGTTCCTCTGGCAATAACCTGCGCCTTATCATCCGCTTTAGCAATTTCATTATTAATTTCATTTTTTTGTGCTTGAAGCTTTTCTATTTCCTGTAATAATTCCACTCTTTTTGCATCCAATTCTAAGAGCTTTTCAAAATCCAATTTAATATTTTTATTTTTAGCCGCCTCAGCGACCGCCTCCTTATTTTCTTTGATAAATTTTATGTCTAACATAAAGTTATATTGTTAAATTGTTATATTGCTAAATTGTTTTTATCATATTTGTCTTCGCGAGGTACTCCGAAGCGATCCATGATCATATTTCAAGATGTATTTCTGGATTGCCGCGTCAGGAGTACCTTCCTCGCAAAGACAGATTGTTTTTTACGCCAGCTACTTTATAAACCTTATAACTTTATGAACTTTTTACTTTTCAGCCTTTATTTCATTCAGCACCTTCTTCAATCCCTCCACACTTTTATCATCCAAAAGCGACAGTGAAATTATCTGTGGATTTTTTTTCTTTAATTTTTTTACAATTTTCTCAACTTCCTCAGGACTCTTTTCATCCGTTTTACTTACAAGCACCCACTCATCTTTTTTGAGAAGTTCCGGATTAAATTTACCCAATTCCCCTCTGATTATTTCATAATCTTCCACCGGATTTTCGCTATCGGCAGCGATGAAATGAAATAATATTTTGGTGCGTTCGATGTGTTTGAGAAATTTTATTCCCAAACCCTTGCCTTCCGAAGCGCCTTCAATTATTCCTGGAATATCGGCTAAAATCAATTCATAATAAACTCCTAGATGTGGCTCCAGGGTGGTAAATTTATAATTAGCCACTTTGCTCGAGGCATTAGTTAGCTCGTTTAGCAGACTCGATTTTCCCACATTGGGATAACCCACAAAACCGATATCAGCAATTAATTTCAACTCCAATCGAAGCTCGACATTTTCTCCCACTGCTCCTGGATTAGCTTGCTCGGGAGTAGTGTTGGTGCTGGAGCGGAAATAAAAATTTCCAAAACCGCCATTTCCCCCTTTGGCAATCACAATTTCTTGCCCAATCTTATTTATTTCGTAATCTTTTTTATTGGTCAAATCATGCACCACTGTTCCGACTGGCACAATCACAATTCCGTCAGCCCCGTTGGCACCGGTTCGCATATTTTGTTCGCCCGCTCCGCCATCCTTGGCTACGACTAATTTTTTGGTTTTAAAAGGTCGCAAAGCACCGAGGTCATTTACGCCTCGGACGATAATATTTCCTCCTCGTCCGCCATCTCCGCCGGTCGGACCCTGATTCATGAGAGTTTTAGCAAAAGCCACCATTCCATTACCCCCTTTACCGGCGCGCACTTTAATTGTAACGTCATCTATAAGCATAAATTTATTCCATCAAGCAGATACATCCCCTCCATCTTGTACTCAAGGGGGAGGTTGGGAGGGGGTTTCTTCTTATATTTTAATTCCAACCCCTCCGCCCTCCGGGCACCTCCCCTTCCAAGGGGAGGAGGTGTATTTGATTTTTTAAAATTGAAGTATCTCAATTCGTATATTAGTATGAATTAGTAATTAGTAAAGATTTATTCAACATTTCTCACTGGTGGGAAAATCACCGTTTCTCGAACTGAGCGCCCCAGCATGACCGCGAATAATCGCTCGCTCATTCCAAATCCAAAAGCTGGTGGCATCCCATATTCCAAAGCTTCAATAAAATCCTCGTCTAACATTTGGGCTTCATTATCCCCGGCTTCGCGTAGCTTCATTTGCGCCTCAAATCTTTCTTTTTGGTCAATTGGGTCATTGAGCTCAGCAAAACCATTGCCTAACTCACTTTTGCAAGCTACAGGTTGAAATCTCAATACTCTGTTTGGAATATTGGGATCTTTTTTGGCCAGCGGTGAAACTTCTAGTGGCTGACCCACAAGCAAGCAAGGTTGAATTAATTTTTGGCGCACTGTTTTTTTATAAATAGTGTCTATCATTCTTCCTTTACCATCTGCCTGGTCATATTTTATTTTTAACTCATCCGCCTTCTTTTTTAAATCTTTTACAGTTACTTCAGTGCTTAAATCAATACCGGTTTCTTTTTTAAATTCCGTAAAATAATCCACTCTTGGCCAAGGCTTGCTCCAATCAATTTCCTCACCTTCCCAAACGGAAATCATTTGTTCCCCCAAGACTGCCTTGGCAATAGCTTTATACATTTTTTCCACCAGCTCCATTCCATTTTCCATATCAGCATAAGCCCAATAAAATTCCATATGATCAAATTCCTGCAAATGCTCCCGAGAAATTCCTTCATTTCTAAAAACTCGGCCAATTTCAAAAACTCTCTCGTAACCACCCACTAAAAGTCTTTTTAGATGTAACTCTAGAGAAATGCGGAGATAAAAATCTTGGTCCAGCGCATTGTAATGCGTGATAAAAGGTTCCGCGTCTGCTCCTCCTGGGACACTTTCTAAAACGGGAGTTTGTACTTCAAGAAATTTTTCGTCCGTCAAAACTTTTCTAATGGTCTGCCAAAAATTATTTTTCTTTATGAAAATTTCTCGAGTTTCACGATTACCCATTAAATCCAGATATCTCTTTCTCAAAAGTTTTTCTGTATCTTTTAAACCATAAAATTCACTCGGAATAGGTCGAATATTTTTCGTTAACATTTTCCAAGCTGTCACGGATAATGATTTTTCATCGGTCTTAGTTTTGAATAAAGTTCCTTGCACTTCCAAAAAATCACCCACTTCAACATTTTTAGAAAACAATTTATAGCTATCGACCTCCTCCCCTCCTTGACCGCGTGTCGCATTAGCTTTAGCGGTGGCGCAGAGGGAGGATTGAGGAGGGGTGTTTAAATTATTTTTATTAAAAAATAATTGTATTTTATCAGTCCCATCTTCAATGTGTACAAAAGCAGAGCCTCCCATCGAACGCACCGAACGCACTCTGCCCACTAAAAAAACTTCATCTTTAATATTATCAAAATTTTCTAAAATTTCTTTGTTAGTATGAGTTCTTTGAGATTTTTCCGGATAAGGATCAACTCCTACATTTCTTAAATTTTCCAGCTTTTCCAGCTTGGCTTTTAATATATCTTCTCGCATAAATTTGTTTAAAAAAATATTTAAAAATATGATTATTTATCCGTTTGTCTTCGCGAGTAAATTCTGTACTCGGAATTTGCGTGGCAATCTATGGATAGCTCACGATTCAACGTCCTGGATTGCTTCGGGGGTGGCCCTCGCAAAGACAGAATCCTAGACGTAGCAATGCTACATCTCTACTTTTCGAGACACCACAAAAAATGTCGTGTTTCTCACTTTTATAGTATAAGCATATATTGGGTATTTAGCAACCACGAGATATCCAGGATTTGAGACAGAAATAATTTTAAAATGTTTTATTATTCTATATTTATAGTTTTTATACCAACATGCTTTTTTGTTAAAATGCTAACGTGTTAACATGCTAATATGATTACTCGCACCAACTCGTCCCGTCCATCGAAAGTCCCAAAGAATATCGGAGAATCAAAAGTGCATCCGTCGAATTAGAAGTTCCGCTGCAATCCACGTCGCCAGTTGTCGCGCCAGCTTGCCAAGCGGTACTAGTCATCGAAAGTCCGAGAGAATTGCGGAGAGTAAGGAGGGCGTCAGTAGTATTGGTGGCGGAAAAATTATCAACGTCTCCGCAAATGATTCCATTATTATTTTAAGCTACAATAACATTTAAATCCTCTCCAGCTCGTTCTTTCTTTAAAAATGGTTCTTTGAGAAATTATTTAAATTGCAACGACATTAGATATTATTTTTGTGCCGATCACCTTTGTACCAATCAAACATATCCCTGCGAAGTTTAACCATCCTTTTGCCATCCGGATGATAAAACACCAATCCTTCCGCTTTTGCCTCAGGAAGATTTTGAACTTGATTAAATAAAGAGGGTAAATCTTTAAACCAATTAGAAATAGAATCAAAATCTTTTGGATATTGATTTTTTATCCAGCTTCGCCAATGGCATTTTCGAGACAAGTAGTTAAAAGGCACCCAGAGATGGCCCTTGAGCTTGTGTGGATTGCTGTTGATCAACTCTCCTATCAATTCGCCGAAATAATCTCCGTCAGTTGATTCTTTCAGCCATTCTTTTTGAATCGCTCGAGCAATTCCCTCCATGCAAGCCCCTTCCCAGGCAGTTTGCGTGGTAGTGGGCGGAAATACTAATTTTTCATTTTGGCGATTAAATATATTTTTTACCTGGCCATCTGCAATGCGCAGACAAACATTTGTTCCGTCGATCTTATCAACTGCGCGCACGCCCGCATCTTGGAAAACCCATCCGTATTGCGGATCTATTTCCGGTGTGACAACATAGCGGCCATCTATCATCTTTCGAACAAATGGAGAATGCAATTTTGGAAAATCGATAATGTTTGACATATATTAAGATTACAAAGCACTGATTAAGCTTTCAAAAATTTCTGAATAATTTTTAGATAAAACTTTTATCGACGCACCAGAAGTTGTTAAATTTTTCATATCCTCATAAATTCCTTTTGTCTCTATTTTTTCTATTCTATGCCGGAGCAAATTCCAAACATCCGACAGGTCTTTTATCTCAATATTTTGTTCTTTTTTTAAAATCGCTTTTGTTCTTTTCAGGTTTGGTTTTATTTTATTTTCCAAAAACCAGATCAGATCATAAAAATCCCTGCCCTTAAAATCATATTTATCATAAAAAATCTTGCCCCGACGGCCCAAAATTGCTCCAATTTTATTCGCAAAAAGCGTCGGCAAATCATAATGGCGCACCACCAAAAAGACATTATCCTTCATTATTGAAGTCAGAGCGATATCATATGCTTTGTATTTATTTTTTTCCAGCTCGATTTTTAGATACAACAAATCTGATTCATTTTTTGCATTATTTGCTAATGCCAATTTCAATAACACGGGAAATTTTATGGTCAAAATTTTATTCTTTGCCCGAACAGTGTATTTTAAATCGTCAAAACCATAATTTTTGAAGTACCACGCCACGTCAGCACCCATTTTATTTAAATCAATTTCCCGGCCATTATAGTCCATATCCAAATCCTCGGATAACCTATTTGTTTTCCCAATGATTTTCAAGGCAGTTCCACCGGTAAAAATTAATTTGCTATAACGCGGTGAATTGTAGATAAAATCCAGTGTGCGCATGATCAGCGCCTCTTTTAATTCGATCTTTAAATATTCCAAGGGTTTATTGGCTACCCTGCCCTCATCGATTATTTTTTGCAAATCATCTATCAGCATATTTTTTTGCTAAATCGCAAATGGCTTGTATTTTTTTATCACCTTGCTTGGCATAAGTGAAAAATTCAATCCAATCGATTTTTTCCATTATTTTTAAGTTTAAGCGCAAAACCTCTAATTCCCCCTCATTGATTTGCTTGAATTTGTTCTTATTGAAATACAAAAAATCAAACAAGGCTTTGGCCTTAGTGGCTATATTCCAAGCAGTATTTCCATAAGTTTTTTCCGTATAACCACAAAATAATTCAGGCTTAATAGACTGATAATTAAAGACTCCGAATTGATTGGTAATCGTTTGTGTTTTTTTGGTGGTTACTGCCGAATAAGCAAAAACCGCCTCAGCAAACATCCCGTATTCTTGCAAGATGAATTCTTTGCTCAGATAACTCGGCTCAATCATTTTAGTCGCTATAAACCGCGAATAATATAAGGCGTTATCTCGCCTGTCTAAATAATCTTTAAAAACAAAAAAACCTCTCTTTACCGGGATTAAAGAGCCGATCTTCTTCCAATACACAATCGAATTGCGCAGTGTGTTGGGATTTTTATTAAACGCATTGACCAAGGCTGTTTTGGACAAATACGGCATTTCTTTAATTTTTTCAGTTATTTCCATAATTACTATATTATTTAGTATCTGCGGATATAATAGCATATAAACGATTCTAAAGCAAATACTTGCACAATACTAAAATGATTTATTCACACCACCCCGTCTCCTCCATCGAAAGCCCCAAAGAATATCGGAGAATCAAAAGTGCATCAGTCGAATTAGAAGTCCCACTACAATCCACGTCCCCAGTCGTCGCGCCCGCTTGCCAAGCCGTGCCGTCCATCGAAAGTCCGAGAGAATTGCGTGTTTTTCTCATTTGATTTCCATAGGCTGTAATATTTTCATCGTTTAAGATGAGGGCGGTTTGTTCTAAAATTTTAATATGATGTCCAGCGCGGCTACGAACTTTAAAGCCATAGCACGCCATTAAACTGATACCCAATTTTAGAAAAGCATTGTAGGCGAACTGGAACCTCACTTCGTCTATCTTAGCTTTCTTGGCAATCGATAAATCTTTTCTCGCCGAAGACAGATACTTCAGGATTTGATTCCTAGCATAAGAGAATTTTTGAAAATACTCTTGTTGCCACTCAATCATATTATTTTTATATATTTTTGAGAAAAAATATTTTTAACCAGCTCTTTTTTCTTCTCTTTGATAAATTCTTTTTCTGTCATATCAATAATATTTATTTCACGATCAAATTTCTTTTGCAATTTCACGATTATCTTTTGCGTTTCTAAGAAATCATGCGAACCGACCAGCAACAGATCAATATCGCTTTCCATTTCCAATTTATCCTTGGCGTATGAGCCAAAAATGATGGCTGTTTTGAGGCTTTCTATTTTTTCTAATTTATTTTTCAATTCCTGTTCCAAGCCGAAACTTTTTTTCGCAATATTTTCCATTTCGCGAAGCAATGGATATTTTCGGTTGATTTTATACAAACTCAGATTACCACGCTGGCGCTTTTGGAAAATACCCTCTTTCTCCCACTCAGATAATTTTCTGGTTAAGTTTCCTCTGTCGACATCAAATTTTCTGGCCATCTCGTTCAAATATAGCTCAGTTTCAGGATTTAGTAAAAAATAACCTAGGACTCTTTGAGTTATTTGGGATGAAAAATTTATCATATGTTTTAAACTTATTGGTGTATATTATTACACTCTTTAGTGTATATCTATTTTACTCACTTGGCAAATCTATCTACTCGCACCAACTCGTCCCGTCCATCGAAAGTCCCAATGAATATCGGAGGATCAAAAGTGCATCGGTCGAATTGGAAACTTCATCACAATTAACATCCCCTGTCGTTGCGCTCACTTGCCAAGCGGTACTAGTCATCGAAAGACTGAGGGAATTGCGGAGAGTAAGGAGAGCATCAGTGGTATTGGTGGCGGAAGAATTATCGACGTCGGAGCGAATAATCAAACTAGCGTATTCCAATGCGCCTGCATCCCATAAGACACCCCTGGCAGAACCGCTAAAATCTAAGGTGCTATCCACTAGAAATATCGCCGGGTTTGCCAGGTCATTTGAGGCATTGAGGAATAACTGCTCAGCATAACTAGTGTTAGTATAATATCCAGTTGTTAAATATGGTCCTTGTTTAATGATGCCTGCCAAATTTGGATCTACATATAAGGAATGGGTTCCCGGCACCTGGTTAGCACCATATTTAGTATTGTAAATAATATTATAATCTCCACCTATCGTTAGCGCGCCACAAACTCCATCGCCATTTCCAGTTGCACCAGAAGCATAATATAAACCAGTTGTATCATTCCCACCAGCACTGTTAACTCCAGTATCATCGTTAAATTGTCTACCGCCCAGAACTATTGAATTTGAAAGCGAAAGTTTAGTATCGACATCACAATTAGTACCACCCGAAATTATCGCGCTGTCACCATTTGATAAAATAGTCGAGTTAACAATAGATAATATCTGCCCTGCAACTTTATTTGCAAAAACAACAGTATCGCCATTAGCCCGACAAGTATCAAAACTGGCATCGGCACCAGTAGTGCTATTTTTGGTGGAAGTAAAAGATTGATGATAATGAAAACCACAATTACCAATGATAATGGAATTCTCAATATAAGCTTCTTTTGCACTGCTCTTAAAAGCTTGCCCTGCATTGCCTTCGGCTTTGGACCGCACCATTTCAATGCGACCGGTTGAGCCACTGCCATGGAGTAGATCAATTCCATCTGAAGTATTCCAACTCACAGATGAATCATAAATTTTCCAAATGCCAACATCGCCGTCGCCCAATCCAATTCCATCACCAAAACCTCCCTGAGTCTGAGACCAGCAATGATGCTTGTCTGTTGAAGATGACCAATCTTGCGTAGTAATTGGATATATTTCCCCACAACCACTCCATTCAATTTTTGTGTGATCAAGAAATGTAGTGCCCGTGTAGCTATCGTCATCCGTTCCATCAGAATCCCAGCCCACGAAACCATTAGCAATAATGTTAACATTTTCCAGAATCCAATCGCCATTACGATAACCCATAATTCCACGCGAGGCCAATCCATGAATATCCACATTCTTAATTAAAATATTCGATGTGCCCTCAGCAGAACTTATGCCTGTCGGCGCCCATGATCCAAAAGGATAAGTACTGCGCTGGCAATGCACTGGATCCAATCCAATATTTCCGTCAATAGGTCCGTTTTCGATACAGCTAGAATGATCAGTAACTTCTAAGCATTGCACTTCAATATTATCACCGCCTAATTTCAACATTTGCCACACTCGTTCATTACCCCAGAGCTGGGCTTTCACTCCCGAACAACCATCGTCCCATCCAATGCCTAAAATACGCGTCGGGTGATCCGCGTCAGTTCCCGCAGGAATATTTTTAGCTACACAACTATAAGGATAGGCTGACGAACAACCCGAGAACACATTGCTAGGATCATATCCAATCATATGTTCACCAGAGCCAATAATAACAGTGTCTCCTCCTGTCATCTTTGCAAGTAAATTTCCCACGCCTGTAACATATTGAAATTTATTCAGGGCACAAGCCTCACCCGTTCCGTTGCCATCATAAGCTGCGTCAGCTAGCCCTGTGCATTGCGTAGAGTTTCCCCCATCTGTCCGGACATAATATGTCGCTGCCATTACAAAATTTGGAAATATAAAAAACACGATACTTATGATAATTATTTTTAAATATTTCTTTTGCATTCTTTTTTATTAATAAGAAATTATTTTTATATTTTTAACTTTCACACCAACTCGTCCTGTCTCGCTTTGCTCACCAAGGCGGGCCCGTCCATCGAAAGTCCCAGGGAATATCGGAGTATTAAAAGTGCATCAGTCGAATTGGAAGTCCCACTACAATCCACGTCTCATTATTGTCTTTGTTTTTAGCATATCGTAAGCTGATTACATTTTGAATTTCTTATTTTTACACTATAAATCCGAACATATAAGCAGGAATAAAATAAACTGTACAACCCTCCATTTTTGAGATTCCAAAATAGTCAAAAGTGACCGTAATATGAGCCTCAGAGTGATATTTTTTAATGAAGTTCAAAACACCTGCAGTCAACCGATCTTTTTGACTTTTTTGGTATTTAACCTCGACAGAAACAATCTTTCCCTCAATATCCAAAATAAAATCCACTTCATTTTTATTATAATTTTGCCAATAGTTTATTTTAATATTTTTTTTATACGCACTATACCGTTTTAATTGAGCGAAAATAAAATTCTCCACCACAGCGCCCAATTGCGACCGGTCAACTGGAAGTTTATGCATTCTAATCATTTCATTTCTCATACCTAAATCATTAAAATAAACTTTAGGAGCTTTTTTGTATTCATGCGCAAAATTAGCTTTGGGATAAACAAGCTCTATGAAAAACAATCCTTCCAGAATTGCTATCAAATTGCGCACTGTCCTGATATTAAGTTGCATCTCGGCTGCTAAATTTTCAAATGAAATAATATTTCCAATGCGGTATGCCAGAATTTCTAAAAGTTTTTTGGCAGAAAAAAGATGTTCGTCTTTCACGAGCCCGCGCAGATCTTTTTCCAAAATCAACTCCGCGATTGATTTTAACTTCTGCCAGGTTTGTTCGTCCGCCAACTCTCCCAATTCTGGATAACCGCCTTGCAAAATATATTCATCGAATTTTCTTGTCAAATCAGATTTTTCAAAAAAAATTTCTTGCTGCATTTTTTCAATATCTAAAACTTTTTGAAAAGACAAAATTTCTCCTAAAAAATCGGTTGTCTCTAAAAAATATTTTTCCAAAAAAGATAAAGAAAAGAGGTTAAAAGCTATACTTTGCCCAACTAAGCTTTGTGATATTTTTTTTTGAATTTCAAGCGAAGAAGAGCCTGTTAGAAATATTTTAGGCATATGATCTTTGTCCTGATCATAAAGCACTTTCAAAAAACTAGTTAGTTTGGGAACTTTTTGAAATTCATCAAAGACATAGATATTTTCCCCGTTTTCAATATTTACCATAAATCCTTTGGGATTTTCTTGAAATAACGAACGCAACTCTAAATCTTCAAAATTGAAATATTTTATCGGTCTTTTTGTAATTGTTGGCAGTATTTTTCTAGTTAGAAATGTCTTACCTACCTGGCGAGAACCAGTAATTACGATAATTTCAGGCCTATCTAACCATTTTTCTATATTATTTATAACACTTCTTTTATAAATTTCATTCATATTATGATTGAATTTAATATTAATTTATATCTTTATTATACAGATTTTAATTAAAATGTCAATGCATTGAATTATTTTTTACTAAAATATCTTATTTTTTAAATGGTTTTTTCAAGACTAAGCCTCAAAAGCCCCCGAGGCTTAGTCTTGAAAAGCAGTTCACTCGCACCAACTCGTCTCCCCCATACTTAGTCCCAAAGAATATCGAAGGATTAAAAGTGCATCAGTCGAATTGGAAACTTCGTCACAATTGACATCGCCAGTTGTCGCTCCCACTTGCCACGCGGTGCCTGTCTCGCTTTGCTCACCAAGGCGGGCCGTTCATAGAAAGACCGAGGGAATTTCGTAATGTTAAGAGGGCGTCAGTAGTATTGGTGGCGGAAAAATTATCAACGTCTCCGCAAATGATTCCATTATTATTTTAAGCTACAATAACATTTAAATCCTCTCCAGCTCGTTCTTTCTTTAAAAATGGTTCTTTGAGAAATTATTTAAATTGCAACGACATTAGATATTATTTTTGTGCCGATCACCTTTGTACCAATCAAACATATCCCTGCGAAGTTTAACCATCCTTTTGCCATCCGGATGATAAAACACCAATCCTTCCGCTTTTGCCTCAGGAAGATTTTGAACTTGATTAAATAAAGAGGGTAAATCTTTAAACCAATTAGAAATAGAATCAAAATCTTTTGGATATTGATTTTTTATCCAGCTTCGCCAATGGCATTTTCGAGACAAGTAGTTAAAAGGCACCCAGAGATGGCCCTTGAGCTTGTGTGGATTGCTGTTGATCAACTCTCCTATCAATTCGCCGAAATAATCTCCGTCAGTTGATTCTTTCAGCCATTCTTTTTGAATCGCTCGAGCAATTCCCTCCATGCAAGCCCCTTCCCAGGCAGTTTGCGTGGTAGTGGGCGGAAATACTAATTTTTCATTTTGGCGATTAAATATATTTTTTACCTGGCCATCTGCAATGCGCAGACAAACATTTGTTCCGTCGATCTTATCAACTGCGCGCACGCCCGCATCTTGGAAAACCCATCCGTATTGCGGATCTATTTCCGGTGTGACAACATAGCGGCCATCTATCATTTTTCGAACAAATGGGGAATGTAATTTTGGAAAATCAATAATGTTTGACATATGCTTTTCTCTTATTAATATTTCACTCATTAGTTATCATGCACAAAAAATCATGCCTTGCGACCTTTTTTATTCCAGGTGATTTTTAGATTGTCCTTGCCATATCTATCCTCCTGTATTCCGAAATATTCAGCCACTCGCTCCAAAAGTTGTGTCATGGTTTTCTTTTCGTCATCAAATTCCTCCTCAATTACTTCCTTTCTGATTATAAATTTATCATCTTCTATTTCTTCCCTGTGCGACATTATGAAGCCATTTTCAATTTTTTCTATTTTTAGTTCCCACATATATTTTTTATTTTATTTTTTAAAATAAATTACTTGTCATTTCCACTGACACTATTTATACATATTATGTCAATTGATTTGTCAACATCCTCCACCAATCCCAATCCCCACCCCTCACAAAACATTTAAACCGGTGGGGGGAGTGGGAGCAATCAAGTTGCTTTCTCCACCCAAAACAACTAAATAACCATTTGTATTCACTGCAACAATTAATACAAAAATCCAAACAGCCACAAAGGTATTTTATTATTTTGGGCTATTTCCAGGCCGTCCAATACCAAATAAGCATTGCTGATTTTAGAAATTTGTTTAAAATCTTTGGACCGGCCACCCACTTCTAGAATTATTTTATTGTCTTTTAACTTTAATAAAAAATCCCCCTTGCCCTCGCTAGCATAAATCTTTTGCTTGCAATTTTGCAGTTGATTTAAAATAAATAATTCTCGTAAAACTCCATGATTTTCATCCAAGCCTAATTCTTTGTTGAGATATATTGCCAGATTGGTATTGTCCAAAAAAACCTTGGCTGATTTACGAATTAATTTATAGCCCGTCTTATCTTTTAGTAAATATCGCACCAAAGAAATGCGGTATAAAATATCCATATACACCTCCGCGGTTTCAAAAGCCAACCCGAGATTAGAGGCTAATTTATTAACATTAATTTCACCTGGCGGAATACTGGCCAAAAAAGCTAAGATTTTTTTAAAGTAGGGCAGATTTTCTGTTTTGATATTGTTCAGATTGGCGATGTCCTCGTAGATTGTTTTATCCAAAACATTTTTCATTTTTAATTCATAAGCCTCCCTTGATCCTTCTAGAAAGTAAGGATAATATCCGAAAGATATATATTCTTTAAATAGCTTCAATACTTCAATCTGGGCAGAAATCTGGACGGAATATTTTTTGTATTTATCCAATAACTCCTCCAGCGAAAATGGTTTTAAAATTATGCCATTTTTAAATTCAATAAATTCTCGGAAAGACAAACCATTGAGTTGGTATAAAGTTGCCCTTCTTGATAAATCATAAGCTCCCGCCAATACATCCAACGATGAACTGCCGGAAAAAACAACTTTTATTTCGGACAATAAATCATAAATATTTTTCAATTCCTGATTCCAGTTTTTATATTTATGAATTTCATCAATACAAAAAATACGAAAACCATAATCGCGATAAAGCGTCTCGATTGTTGCCTTAAGGGTATTTTGGGAAAAATAAATATCATCCGCAGTTAGATAAATAGTCTTTTCTGGACTATTTTTTTCTTTTAGAAATTGAAGCATTATCGTGGTCTTGCCCACGCCTCGTTGACCAATTATTCCGATCATTTTTTGAGAAAAGTCTATTTTTTCGTACAAATATCTTTTCTTCACTGTTTTCAGGCTTTTTAACAGATGTTGGCTGTTTTTTATCAAATTTTCCATATATTTTTTAATTTAATTAGAGTACACTCGAATTATATCATATATATATTTAGAGTCAAGTCTAATTTAATAAGCCTCCCATTTGAGCATTTGAAGCCTACGTATAAAATTATTCTAAAGAGTAATTTTTAATGATTTTTTGTTAAAATGTTAGAATGTTAATCCGCCAGCTGGCGGAGCTGACATGACCTACTCACACCAACTCGTCCCATCCATCGAAAGTCCCAAAGAATATCGGAGGATCAAAAGTGCATCGGTCGAATTGGAAGTCCCACTGCAATCCACATCCCCAGTTGTCGCTCCCACTTGCCAAGCGGTGCCTGTCATCGAAAGGCCGAGGGAATTTCGCAGAGTTAAAAGAGCGTCGGTGGTGTTGGTGACGGAAGAATTGTCAACGTCGGATTCTAAAGCTAAAGTGATTTCCTTATCGAAATAGTTCTCCGCAAACTTCTAAGCTCTATTGCTGGAAGCTTTTTAGGACAAAATTATTTCTCTTCAAACCCAATCACTTTTAATCCTTTGTCTTTAGAATCAGTTTTCATTAGCTTAGCGAGTACTCTGAATATTATTTTGAAATTATCCTTGTTTTCAATATTATCTTTTTCTATTTTTTCAATCTTTTTTGCTAATTCTTGATTGCTTGCTAAAAGCCTTCGCATTTTAGTGAAGGTCCGCATAATTTGAATGTTTACTTGAACTGCACGCTTGCTTTTTAAAACAGATGACAGCATAGCAACCCCTTGCTCGGTAAATACAAACGGCTCATATCTCCGACCGCCCCTTTTTGAGGTCACAATTTGTGACCTCAAAGAATCTTTGTCTGAAGTTATAATTTGAGATTTCCAAATTTCCGTTTCTGTTTTATTTAATTTGAACATGAAATCATCAGGAAACCGATCAATATTACGTTTTACAGATTGATTAAGCACTTTTGTTTCAACCTCATAAAGCACGGCTAAAACCCAATCGAACATTACTTTTTCACCACGAATAAGATATATCTTTCCAATTATTCGTTCATCTGGGATGACAGTTATTAATTTTTGTTTTGACATATGTTTTTTAATAATTAAGGGTTACCTGCTATTTTATATTTTAATTATTACATGAGAAAAGATTTTCTCCAATCAGATATTTTTGTCTTAATGCTCTAATGCTAAAATGTTAATATGCTCGAGTGATTTATTCGCACCAACTCGTCTCCCCCATCGAAAGTCCCAAAGAATATCGGAGGATTAACAAAGCATCGGTTGAATTGGAAGTCCCGCTGCAATCCACGTCGCCAGTCGTTGCCGAAGCTTGCCAGGCGGACCCATCCATCGAAAGTCCGAGAGAGTTACGTAACGTTAAAAGTGCGTCAGTGGTGTTAGTGACAGAAGAATATCTGCAAGGATTAGCCTCGAAATATTCTATTCCAATAAATACCCTTTCATTTCTTCTTTTTTATCTTTAAAATAATCACCTGTTTTATTCATAAAATCTTCATATTCTTTCTCATCTTTAAATTGACCTAGAATAATTTCTTTGTTACATAATTTTCCATTTCTTTTTCCAATATAATCCAGATAGCTTGAATACTTCCAATTTTCATTGCTATACCCGTGAATAAAATTATTCTTGTTTACATAAGCTGAAAGATGCAACAGGTATTCATTGGTATTGATATGAATGGATTTGAATCTTCCTTGAAATAATGCACCGGAACGTTCATATTTTTTGTTAAAATGCCAAGTGTATCCGCCACTGAGTCTTTTCATAAATTCAGAAATCCCGCCATCTTGTATTTGTTTTAAAATTATATGGAAATGATTGGGATTAAGACAGTATGCGATAATCTCAACCAACGGATGAGTAAGCGGTTCAACCGCTAAAGCTTTAGCGGTTGAACCGCTTACGCTCTTTTTATAGTTATCTCTTATATTTTTTAGATGCAAGCTCCCGATAGGCTCAATGACATTAAATTCTCTCATTGATGTTATGAATCTAATATAATCTTCATCACTGGTAAAAACTTCTCGCTTGTCTACTCCGCGGTTATAGATATGATAATATTCTTGGTTAGCAAAGATTGTTTTACGCATATTATTTGGTTTTAGCGGTCCAACCGCTTTAAAGCGGTTGGACCGCTAAAATCTTTGATTGTTATTCACACCAACTCGTCCCATCCATCGAAAGTCCCAAGGAATATCTTAAAATTAATAAAGCATCCGTAGAATTAGAACTTCCACTACAATCCACGTCGCCTGTTGTCGCCCCCATTTGCCATGCCGTACCATCCATCGAAAGACCGAGAGAGTTTCGCAAAGTTAAAAGTGCGTCGGTGGTGTTGGTGGCGGAAGAATTATCGACGTCGGACTTTAAAGTATTATCTCCTGCAATCGAATAATCAATTCTTTTAATATAATCCAAAACTACATCATCGTTTTCATAATCCCATTGAGCTGCGCCATTCAAATAATCTCTGCCTTGCCCTGCCAAAGTTCCATCGAGTGCTGGATTTATTTGCTCGTGGTTAAGAGGATTCTGGCTGATATCCTTTACAGCAAAATATATTTTTCCTTGCAATTCAAGCATGTCTTCATCTGAACTGGTCCCCAGTTTAAATTTAGCCCATAGCCCCAAGTATGCCCAGTCTTGCGCACGCCTAAATTTCCCATCGTTTCTAGCTGCTTGAAAAGTGCCATCCTGTATATGGGCCGGCGTAGCATTGTTCCAGTTTTCATTTGTAATTGGAGAAAAAGAATAACGTATTTCATAACTTGACTTCGCATCGCCATCCCCGCGATATTTGTCATTAAAAGAGACTTGGAAATATTTTGTACTAGGCGAATAAGCTATCGCTAAATTATTAATTGTCTCATCATTTTGATTAGCATAATCGTCACTCAAAAACTCTATATTATCAAACCAGGTGTAATGCATCGGCGTGGCAAAGCCTTCATAGCCGCCCGAAATGGTAAAGTAAAATCTATATATATTACTAATATAGCTAACGTCATGTGCTGGCATATTAACGGAATCAACACCACTAACATTATCATTTGTCGGATGACGGTCAACATCAAGGTGCACCCAACCATCACCACCATTTATACAATATTGATGATAATAGTGACCGCTAAAATCAGTGGTAAATGGACCAATGTGTATAGTCGGATGGGCATATCCATTATCAACCCAGTTAACTTCTGGAGGAATTTTTACATACATCGACAAACGGTTATGCCCTTGAGCATTCCATAATGCAACGGCATTGGAACTACTTGTATCATTCCCAAAATAAATATACGGATCACCGATATTAATAGTACCCAATGGATTTTGAGAAGATTCGAGATAATAAATATAGTCTTGTTTTTTATTTACTATCAATCCGCCATCCAAACAAGGATTACAAATAGTATTCCTCCCGCCCGTAACCGCGTAGCGCAGAGAACTGCCGCTGATTGATTCTTGATCATCAATTTCTAGAAAGCCATAATTTTCGAATCCCATGTGTGATGTATTATACCCTGGAGAAATCCGCCAAAATCTTAATGGACCACCTGCATGAGAAATATCTTTACTTATAAATCTATCCATTGTAGTAGTAGAATCATAATCCCATGTCGCAGAACCGGATGGCAATTGATCTAACCCAGTATTTACAGAGAAATCATTAAAATCCGCGAATATATTCGCATATGTAAAACTGGGTAGTAATAAAAATACTATTAGGAACAATAAAATTTTAAATATTTCATTTTTCATTTAAATGTGTTTAGGGATTTAAAAAATAAATATTCTGGGTTATTCAAATTTAATATCCCCTTCCATTTTTACTTTTGTCCCTTCCATTTTTAATTTTTGGGATGCAAGACTTTCACAAGCGCCGATTGACCAAGAATTGGGTGAGGCCGGACGAGATTGTCCACGGATATCATCGGTAAAAGATAGATTGCTATCGGTAGATAAATTTATTCCTGCCCCCTTAGCGGCAGTATCATCAGAGCTAAGACAGAAATTTTTATTAACAGCATCCAAGAAAGAAACGGTTGCTTGTTTGTCATGCGTTCCTCCCGTCGTATCTCCTACTAGATCGGAAATATTATAGTCAGAAGAAGCATTAAATGTTCCATTAAAACCGTCGGTACAATTTTGAACAATATTATTTTTAGAAACAAAAGTTCCTAAAGTTCTAAGATAACCGCTATTGCAATTATAGACTGTGTTGTTATAAGCATATAGTGTTATGTTACTCCCAATCCATATTCCCACTCCCCTAGTAGCTGCACCAGAATTATTATTGGAATTATATAGTATATTATTCCAAGCGCTATTTACTCCAGTCGAATCAAAATATAAAAGCGCAGTATTGTATGTTCCAGAGTCAGAAGACGTCCCTTTTATTATACAATTTGAAACAGTAGCTCCTCCATTAGCTGTTGTGCTCCAAATACCCATAGCATAATTAGCAACTACTCTTGTATTGTATAATTGCAAACCATCGTATATAACATAATCTGTATTATTTTTTATGACTTGATTACTGTCTACGTTAATCTTATATTTCCCATCATCCCACTTACCGCTATGCCTTTGGGAAATTCCTACTTCATTGCTATTTACTGGAGTGTAAATTTTAATAAAATTATTTATTCCTGCGCCCCAACCAGTAACAGTCACCGTGGTCGTATCCGCCGTTACTCCATTAGCATAACAAGCGATGTTCCAAACTTCGTTGTTGGCGACGAGGTCGCGATTGCCACCATTAAAGTTAGCAAAGCCCATTCCACTAAGCGTGGAATTAATCGTGCCGGCTTCGGCGTTAGTCAAAGATGTGTGGGCGCGGTAAATTTGATAAGTGTCATTGGTAGCTATATTAATTGGAGTTGCGCCAGTCTGCGTTCGCAGGTCGTAGCTGGTAGCGCTGTTTCTTTTATGAATAAATAAAAGTGTGTCGGCACTATCGATTGTATCGGCTGTTCCAGCCGTATCAATAATCACCACATCACCTACTCCAACTTGGCTCGGCGTAGCTTCAGCGAAGACGGCTATTCCTCCTGATAGTGTTACATTTTTAGTGTGACCAGTGTCGTTATCTAGTGTATCAGTTTTACTTGGGCCCACACTTCTAAATATTTGAGTAGCAGTTTCGTCGGCCCCCGCGTCCCACGCGCCAGTTCGAGTTTGCCCGTCGATGTCAGTATTGAAAGCAAAATTCGCATCAGCTGAAAGATCTGCTCCCGCGTCTCTAGCGAATTTATCATCCGGCACTAAATGAAAATCCTCGGCTCCCGCCGTGGTAGAAATAAATTTCACTTGAGCGTTTATTTTTGAATTTGAACCGGGAGCAGTTGCGTCGGAGGAAATGTTATTAGAAAAAACACCACTCGAATCAATAAGATAATCATATGTACAAGCCTGAATATTATTATTTATCATAACCAGATCATACCCAGCAGCAGCAATTTCCCTTATTCCTCTTGTATTATTAACGATAGTATTGTTATAGAAGTACAGGTTGCCTTTAGTTCCTGATTTGTCAATTCCAGATGAGTTTACACTTATTTTACCCATATCATAAATAATATTATTCCATACATACAACTTTTCATTTGGTCCCGGTGTTTCAGCTGTATTTAAGTATATTCCTATTGATCCTGATGTTCCATCACAACCCTTGATGATATTATTAGAAATATGAGTAATTGGGTCCGTGGCATCAGTTATGTTAATGCCTCTCTGAGCATCACTTCCATTGGTCAAATAAATTTGCAAACCATCTATGCGTACATTTTCTTCATAAACTTTCAAGGCCGAGGCATTCATGACTGAAATCTGAAGTCTATATTTTCCATCATCCCACTTTCCCTGATGTCTCGCACTACTTGTCGTATACAATTTGATGTAATTATCCGCCCCACTATTCCAGCCATCAATTGATACATTTGTCGTATCCGCCGCTGTCCACGCGCCATCAATTTTCGCGACCGCCGAGGCGGGGTTGCCGTTATCACTGATAACTAAAGTTCCGCCAGCACTGGCTGTTAAAGTTTCTCCGGAAACAAAAACTCCATTCACGCTATGAAGTAATATTTGAGTAGCTGTAGCATAAACCACCGTAGCTGTCGCGCCACTAGTTCCGCCTGAAATTGAATTATTTGCTAGAACATTTCCAGTTAATCCTCCATGGCTAAAGACTCTAGTAGTATCAGCCACCAAATCGCTATCCACTCCGTCTTCCCAAGAGCTCAATGTGCTAAAATTTCCTCCGCTTTGCATCACCGTCGCGACAAATTCCACCGTCCCTTCATCAGCGCCAATGTCCCAACCAGCTCCGACAGGATTTCGGAGTTGCCCATCGATATCATTACTAAATGGAAAATTCGCATCGGCTGTTAAGTTTGCTCCAGCATTGCGAGCAGCGGTGTCGGATTGGGCGAGGTGGAAGTCTTTATTGGCAGCGTTGGCAAAAGAAACAGTAGTAGAATTTTTAGAATTAGCCCCAGGAGCATCGCTGGCTAAATCAGAAATGTTGTAATCCGAAGAAGCATCAAAAGTGCCAGAAAAACCATCAATCGAATTCTGAATTATATTGTTTTTTGCTATAACAATCCCCGAGGTATACTGCTGTATACCGTCATCAGTCATGTCGTAAATTGTGTTGTTATAAAGATAAGCTGTGCCACCAATATTCACATACATCCCAATATTTCCACCGTAAACAATATTATTCCATACTAGTGCCTTGGTAATATCAGAATCAAACAACGATAACCTTGTTCCCAAATTATCTGTTCCTCTAATAATGTTATTTGATATTCGTATATCTGTTCCAGATTCACTAATACCTATATTCCTAACCCCGTAATTACCTCCTACTTTTATTTGAATACCATCTATTCTGATATAATTATCTTTATTATCAATTGCGTTGTTATTAGAAATAGCTATCCGATATTTTCCATCATCCCACTTCCCGTTATGTCTTTGTGAAGCACCCACCTCAGTTAAATTTGTTGGGGTGTAAACTTTAATAAAATTTTGTTGAGCCGTAACCCAGCCATCAATTGTCGCTATCGTCGTATCTGCGGTCGTCCCATTGGCATAGCAAGCAATATTCCACTCTTCATTATTAGTAACCAAATTCCTATTCCCTCCATTAAATGTAATTGGGATTGAAGTATTTTTCGTCCCAGCTTCAGCTAGAGATAGCGAAGTGTGGGCGCGATAGATTTGATAGGTATCATTAACAGAGATGTTAGCTGGAGTAGCACCGGTATGTGTTCTAAGTGTATAAACTGTTGAACTTGTTCGAGCGTGGATGAATAATAATGTATCCGAGGCATCAATAGATTGGTCTGTCCCGCCAGTGTCAACTAAAACTGCATCACCCACTCCGATACTATCTGCCAACGCCACGCTAAAAGTGGCCACTCCAGAAGTTAACGTAATTGTATTGGCATGAGAGCTATCAGTCGCCAGAGAACTTGTCGCACCCGGCCCGACACTTCTGAATATTTGCGTAGCGGCTTCATCCGCACCGATGTCCCAGGCGCTTACTGAGGTACGAGTAGCCCCGTCGATATCGGTCGAAAATGGCAGATTCGCATCCGCGCTTAAATCCACTCCAGCATTTCTTGCGGCAGTGTCAGAAAGTGAAAGATGAAAGTCTCCATTTGCGGCATCGACAAATTGCACAGTTTGATTTATTTTATCATTTGCCCCACCAGTATCAGTCGTATCGTCAGATATATTATAATCTGATTCACTCAAAAATGCGCTACCATTAAAAGCACTATCTCCAGTATTTTGGGCGATATTGTTTTTAGCTAAAACCGGCGCACTTGCAGTAATGGCGTTGTCATCAATATTGTAGAAAGTGTTATTATAAACATAAAAAGTTTTATTAGGATCAGACCCTGATTCAATACCTCTTCCAATCACATTGCTACCTGAAAAATCATAAAAAAGGTTATTCCAAACCCTTACTTTTGAACCAGGGGCAGCATTGGCTCCGATTTTTGAAATTCCATAATGGATATGCCCAGTGCTATAAGCACCAAAACCTCTAAAGATATTATTGGAAATATGAATTTCTTGTACTCCGCCCGAAGTGCTGATATAAAAATGTGCGGTGTTCCCTGAATTATAGCTCGTATACATTTGTATTCCATCCACTCTAATATCATCTTCCACAGTGTTAATCGGATAACCGCTAGTTGAAATAGATAAATAATATTTCCCATCATCCCATTTTCCGCTATGCCTTTGTGATACTCCGACTTCATTAGTATATACCGGAGTATATGCTTTAATAAAATTTTGTGCTCCTGTACTCCAGCCATTAATAGTTACTGCTGTCGTATCCGCGGTCGTGCCATTGGCATAACAAGCAATATTCCACTCTTCATTATTAGCGACCAGGTCGCGGTTGCCACCATTGAAAGTGATGGGGATAGAAGTGTTTTTCGTCCCGGCTTCGGCATTGTAGAGAGAAGTATAAGCACGGTAAATTTGATAAGTATCATTAATAGGAATGTCTCCGGGTACTGAGCCATTATTAGCTTGTAGTTTGTAGCTTGTAGCGGAATTTCGACCGCTAATAAATAGTAGCGTGTCACTCGCATCAATCGCTTGATCAGTTCCTCCAGTATCGATAAGTACTGCATCCCCTACTCCGATGTTATCAGCCAAAGCGATAGAAAAAGTCGCCACACCAGAAGTCAGCGTCACAGTGCGAGCGTGCGCCGTATCACTTTCCAAAACCGTCGTAGCGGATGGTCCGACACTTCGATAAATTTGCGTGGCGGTTTCATCGGCTCCGATGTCCCAAGTATTAATGGCAGTGTTACGAGTATTGCCATCAATATCAGTGTTAAATGCCAGCGCACTGTCACTCTCGAGCGACGTGCCAAAGTTTTTGGCAACTGTATCAGATTGAGTAAGATGAAAGTCTTTATTAGTAGCGTCAACAAATACGGCATCCGTAGCTAAATTATTTCTGTAAGATGGAGACGGTGCATCATTGGCAAGGTCAGAAATGTTGTAATCAGAACCTGCACCAAATGAGGCTGGGGAGCTAAATCCATCTGCACAATCTTGAGCAATATTATTTTTTACTGTCATTCTGAGCTGCCAGCCTGAAAAATAACCAGCAATGCCAGCGCCGATCACTGTATTATTATACAAATACCCATAAGCTTCCGCTTGATTATAACCATAATCAAGGTTAGTTCCGTATATAATATTATTCCAAAAATAACTAGGTGTTCTATCTCCTGCACCATTATATAATCCTCTGTTTGCATTAGTATAATTATCAACAACATTAATAATATTGTTACTAATTTTATTTCCCGCCCAAGTGCTTACTGCGGAAATAGTTCCATAATTTTGAGTAGTAATTCTTTTTACTTGCAATCCATCAATCCAAACATTTTTAATTAAAATTCTTAAATAATCAGTGTTACCAGTAAGCTCTAACTTATATTTATTCTCATCCCATCTTCCCTGATGCCTAGCTGAGGGCGTTGTATAAACTTTGATATAATTATCTGCCCCTGTATTCCAACCATCAATCGTTACCGCCGTCGTATCAGCAGCCGTCCAAGCTCCGTCAATTTTAGCAACAGCCGAAGCAGGATTACCATTATCACTAATTACCACACTATTTCCAGCCGTCACTTGGACGGTTTCGCCACTAGCAAATGTGCCGGAAATGTTTTCCAGTAAAATTTGATTAGCGCTGGCATGCACTACTGTGGCCGTGGCATTACTAGTCAGTCCCGTGACTGAGGCGTTATCGGCCACTGTACCAGTTATTCCACCATGGCTAAAAATTCTAGTAGTACTTGCTACTAAATCAGTTTGCACTCCAGTTTCCCAAGAAGATAACGTGGAATAATCTCCCCCAGTTTGCATCACCGTCGGGCTAAATTCTACCGTCCCTTCATCGGCGCCAATGTCCCAACCCGCGCCGACAGGATTTCGCAGTTGCCCGTCTATGTCAGTAGTAATGGGAAGATTAGTATCGGTTGTAAGATTAGCTCCCGCGCCTCTCGCCATCGTACCTGTCTGCGCCAAATGAAAATCTTTATTGGTAGCATCAAAAAAAGAAACAGTTTTATTTCGCAATTCTACATTTGGAGAAGTTGCGTCTTGGGAAAGGTTGTTTGCCGATGATGCATCAAAGGTGCCAGCGTAATCAATAGTGTTCCCATTGGCAATATTATTTTTTGCATATTTAGTATTATAAAAAGTATTGTAATTCCCATAGGCTGTATTGTTATATAAATAAACGTTACTACTTCCGGAACCATTGATCGCATAGAAGGCAGAATTTACACCGAGAGCAAATCCATAGAAAATATTGTTGGAAATTTTAACCACAGCATCAATGTCATTCACAAAAATTCCCTCCGCAGAGCTCGCCCCTCCCGAATAACTTCCTTGAATAATATTACTTGTTATTTGGATATTGGATCCTGGGTTTATAAGTGCAATAATGATGCCCCTACTACCTCCAGCACTTGACCTTGTTGGATTGATTTGCAAGCCCTCAATTTTTATATTATCTGTAAAAAGTGATAGAGAAGTTACCATCCCTCCTAGTGTATATTTTGTACTATCCCACTTCCCCTGATGCCTTTGCGAGGTGTTTGCTTCGGTGGATGTGTTGATGGGTGTATAAATTTTGATGTAATTATTTGTTCCTGTTGAATATCCTGATATGGTTACCTCTGCCGAATCCACAGTGGAATCATAATAACAAGGTATGTTGAGTTGATAATTTCCTGTGACCAAATTTGAAGTATTAAGATATAATGCACCTATTGCTCCAGTCATAGCGGTATTAAGAGAACTGAAGACATGAGTAATTGAAGTTACGGATGTTAAAGCCAAATCAGTTGGTAGTGCCCCGATATTGGTCACGACACTCCAAACCGTGGTCGAAGTTTTGGAAGAGATATAATAGGAATTGCCTCCTGCGGTCAATTTGTCACCCACGCCCATATTGGTCGCGGTCTGCGCGACTGTAAAAGTTGCGACGCCCGAAGTAATGGAAACATCTCCACCGCTAGAATGATCAGTAGTGTTTTGTCCGACGGAATAATACACCTGCGTTGCTGCTTGAGCATGGGCTGCAAATGAAAAAAAACCAATAGCAAAAAAGGCTACCACAAAGCAACTCCACAGATTTTTATAAATGTTAAATTTAGATAATACCATGCACAAATTATAGCATTTTTTTATCAAAAAATACATGTTAAAGCCCCACATATCTTCATCACATTACACCTAAGCCTGTTGGCGAAGATGGTGGGGCTGTGTCCCCGCTTGAAGCCTCCGTAATTACAATATTGAAAGCATATTGGTCGATGCCATAACTGGAATAATAAGTTCTGAATTGGGCAGTTGAAATATCATTTCTCACTGTTGCATCGCCATATATATTATTGCTCAACGTAACATTCCGAGCAGCATAATCACCAGGAGCATATGCGTAAGCTTGATCGGTCAACGGATAATAAGATATCGCCTTGGGATAGCTAAGTTGATAAGTATTGTTGTCCATTGTAAAACTTCTATCCAAACTTGTTGTCACGCCAAGACCAAGTTGCAACCAATTACTATTTGTGGTTAGCACATTTCGTGTGAATGAAAGAGCTTGTGAAAATGATTGGATGACGCCAATGACAGAAGCAATGGAGCTACTGCCAGAAACAGCTAGCGCATTGAAAATATTGTCGTGGACTGAATTATTTTGCGGTGCGGTGCTATCTGGTCCATAATATCTGAAAGCAATCGCACCACATTGATCTGCATTTGCTGTGACGGTATTACTATACACTTCAGTGTTAATACTGCCTTCAATTTGAATCCCATACGCCCATCCGCCACAGCCACTATATTCTTGGTTGTTAGGTAAATAATGAACTCCAATAATATTGTTATTCACTGTCCCGCCGTCGCTTCCCTCCAGATGCACGCCGCGACATGAGTTAAATCCATTTCCACAGTTTATAGTATTGCCATAAACATTGGCGCCATAGCCTCCATAAACTGCAATGGCAAAATCATTTGTATATTTCGACTGCAGCGTGATGTTGTTATTATAAATATTTGGCCTTGTCGCTGCAGACAGCGGTCTATTTACAAAAATACCCGTCTGAATTCCGGAATCTATCACATTATTATAAATTGCACCCGCCGTGCCAACTGCGCTGCCGTTTGCCACATGGATCAAGGCACCATCATAATGATCTCTAACTTCGATCGTATCAACCGCACTACTGATATGCAAATCATGAATGCTACCTGAATTTATAAACGATGCTGACACGGCTTTCGTGCTATTGCCAGAAACTGTGATGTTAAGATTGGCAACCTCAGCTGACAAAACGTCTTGTGGCAAAACTCCTGCCACATTTATCGCATGGGAGAAATCGCCGTGTGCCTGACCCTGGATAATTGTGCCATTTTTGATTGTGACTCTCTTCGCCCAGCCACCATTCATCGTGACAACTCCACTTTGTATTCCATATGAGGCTGTTTGTTGAATTCTCACATCATCAAGATAGAAAGCTCCATAAGGAGTTGTGCCAGAGTTTGTCACCGTGCGGGCGCCTGTAACTTTCAATCTAATTTTCACATTCGTGGCATTTGTCGGGGTATACACAGTGTGCACATATTGCAAACCTCGAGTGGTGTATTGCGATTGCACACTTCGGGAGTCAGCTGCAGACAAAACAGAGTCATCAACCGCATTTAATATTTCAATGGACATATGAATGTCGGAATTAGCAGCATTGGTCACGTCATATGGTTGCCACATCATGACTGAAGCTGAATATGCCATGTTGGCACTAAGTGCATATGATCCGCTGGTGGTGATCACTTGATCAGAAGTCATTGGGGCGGGGATTTTCAAAGCATAGTTTCCATCATAAACAGTGCGATCCAAATATGCCCCAGCTGATCTTACTGTCATGGAAGCGCCTGACAAATCCCAGCTCGACATGTCAGAAGATTCAAAAGAACCGTTTACAACTGAAATTGGTGGAGTATTGTCATAGGTCACCGTGTGCCCGCCAAGATCAAGCGTGACGTCATTAGCTCCGATTGCAAAACAAGTTGCATTGCTTGTGACATCATTTTGCAAAACATATGTGCCAGCACTGCTAATTGTTTGGCACGCTGAAATATCTGTCGCCCTCGCAAACCCCGGCGCCAACAAAAAACCGGCGGTTATTATGGTAATTAAAATTGATATTATTTTATTCATACCCTGATTCATAATTACGAATTTTCTTTCTACTGGAGTTCTTCTCCGATTTTTTATTTCTCAATAACCGCCCAATACCCACCTCGATCCGACCCAATTCTTTTAATTATAGCCCTTTCCTTGAGTTTTTTTAGATTGTTTTCAATATTTTTTCTAGCAATACCAACTCGCTGAGACATCTTGGCTATTGATATATTTCCATCTTTTTCAATCAAAACAATGATTTTTCTTTGGTTATTTGTTAATCTTTCTCCCACCTTTTCTCCCACCTTTTCTCCCACCTTTTCCAAATGCCTCTTTCTTCGCTGTTCTACGCTCATTTTTTGAAGATCGGGACGCTCAAAAGTGATGCCGAACAGTACGTCACTTGTTTCGATTCTAGGATGTGGCAAAAGATATTCATCCATGAGCTCATTTATTCTCAGCAGGCCAGATCCGATTTTTTCAACCAGATCCATTCCTTGCATTAGTCCAAATAAAAGCTTATTTCTGGGAAAACTTCCCTTATATAGATCAGATACTTTAATATTTCCTGGCAAGTTTCCTGGATTAATAATTTCAACTCTGTCTAAAAAAATATTAATTTGAATATTAGCATTAGAAAAATAGTCGCGATGAGCAATCGCATTTAGCAAGGCTTCGCGCAAAGCTTTTTCTGGCAATTCCAAAATTTCCTCCCTAGGACCAGCAGTCATTATATACTCCGTGTTTAATTTTGATTTCAAATAACCGAAAGCTTCCTGATAATTGGCAAGCAAATCTGAGTCGAACTCCTTGCTGTCAATAACTTTTGCTTTTGATTTGCCCATGAATAAAGCGCATGTTATGGTTGCGCTTCTCATGAATCTGGAAGCTTTTTTGCAAAAAAGTAGCACTCCGGCATTTTTTATGACGTCATCTTCCAATAGTTCCAAATTTTTCAAGACTTCTTTTTGGTTTAATTTTGTTTTTAATTTAGCTCTTTCCAAAAAACTTTTGAAAGCTTCCAAGCTGAGATCTTTTTCGAGATCAAACTTTTGATTAGGCGCCTCATCAAAATGAATTATTCCTTCATTTATGAAAAAATCTCTAATTTCATTTCTGGAAAGTTGCTGGCTGTTGGCACCTTGGCGAAGATAAAATTTTCCACTGGTGGAATAGGGTTTGCTTTTACCTTCTGGCACATTGATAATTATTACGCCATCAACTTCTCTCATTTCAACCGAAAAAATTGGATCAAATTTTCTGACCAGGTCTTGAATTTCCGATTTCATTTTGTTACTCAAGATTGTTGGCTTTATTTTTCCGTCATCGGTGACCCCAATCAAAATCTTTCCGCCAGTCGCATTGGCAAAAGCGCAAATCTCGCGAGCCAAATTTGAATTGTAACTTTCCTTGAATTCAAGATTGAAGCCCTCGCCTTCTTGAATCAGAAAATCAAGTTCTTTATTTTGCACCCGAAGTTTTTTTATTTTTTCAATAATCATCTTATTTTTAGTCTAAGCTATAATCTGATTATCTCATAAAAAAAGGTTTTCTTCAAATTCTATTTATCATCCAATAACCAGACTTCGCTAAAGCTTCGTCATGGCAAAGCATGCTACGTAATGTGTCACGCAACAAAAAATATGAGGCTCGATTCTCAGATTTTTTTGAAATCAATATCTTTTCAAAGCTAAGCTTTAAAAGTCCCCAAAAAAAAGCTAAGCTTCCAATTGTTCTAATGCTAATATGTTAAAATGCTAATATGCTAACATGATTCATTCGCACCAACTCGTCTCCCCCATATCTAACCCCAAAGAATATCGAAGAATTAAAAGTGCATCAGCAGAACCAGACCTACTCAAATTAATATTTAAAATCAAATACTTGTTGAGCATTGAATCTTATTTTTCTCCCACTCTATTTCTCGACAACCGACCAATACCCACCCCGATCAGATCCGATTCTTTTAATTAGTCCTTTTTCTTTCAGGGCATTAATATTCCATTCTATCCCTCGACGACCAAGCCCCGTCTCTTGAGCCAATTCGTTTTGAGTAATCCTAGGATTTTCACTGATTAATTTTATTATTTTCTCCACAATTTTCTCCACAGTTTTCTCCACAGTTTTCTCCACAGTTTTCTGGGTAGTTTTCTGTCTGATATTTTCCGTGAATTCTTTGCTCAAGATTGTAAACCTGAAGCCTCCGGAACTTTCTTCGATCAGTGGCTCTACTAAACCATACCCCTTTATTTCTTCAATAGCTCGCTTGACCCCGCTTCCATATCTTTCAATTAATCCTGAATCGCGAAAAATTTTTTGCATATCAATTTCAAATTCACCTAATTACCTAATTCACCTAATAAAATATCCAAATAAAAGGTCAACGGAGAAAATTACTTTTTTAGATTTTTAAGTTCTTCAGTTGCTTTTGCTTTTTTAACAATGGTGGTGAAAATCAGATTCAATTCATTTCCTTCTTTCCATAATATTCTTCCTTCTTCAGCATACTCTGGGCAAGATTTTGATGCCATTCTGAGAAAGTGTTTTGACTCCTTGGCTTCTTTGTTTGCAATGGCCATTTTATGAATGAAATCTTTGTTGCTTTCAGCGCAATCAGCTTCGCAGTAATTGGCACCCACAGATGTCCCGGCGCCTACAAGTTGCGGAATAATTCTTTTGGTAATATCATTTCTGGGCAGTTTTCTGCAAAATTCAATCACATCTTCTCCGTACTTTGCCGTCCTTTCTTCTAAGTCATATTTTTTGTTTTGTTCATTTTCCATTTTATTTAGCCTTTTTGTTGTTTGGCTTTTTATTAGGTGAATTAGATGATTAGAAATTAGGTGAATTTATAAAATGGCTGAGTTTTGTTTTTGATTTCATTTGCCCAGTGGACAAGGCTTTCGCTGTTCAATTTCGCACCGCTTATTTTTTTATTATCACCTACACCAACGATTACCCTACCACCCTTAAAATTAGCCATAGCAACCAAACTGATTATCACTTCATCAGAAAAAGACAACTTCAATTCAATATTGCCGTTTTCTCCGTCTGCTATTATTTTTTTTATTTTTTTGATAATCATCTTATTTTTAGTCTAAGCTATAATCTAATTATCTCATAAAAAAAGGATTTCTTCAATTATATTTTTCCTATCCAATAACAAAAAACCCGAGGCTTATTCCTTAGATTTTTTCAAAACAATATTTCTTTTAAAACTAAGCTTTAAAAGCCCCAAAAGCTTAGCCTTGAATTGTTTTAATGCTAATATGTTAAAATGATAACATGCTAGCATGATTTACTCGCACCAACTCGTCTCCCCCATATCTAATCCCAAAGAATATCTCAAAATCAAAAGTGCATCAGTCAAATTAGAAGTTCCACTGCAATCCACATCCCCTGTCGTCGCCCCAGCTTGCCAAGCCGTGCCGTTCATGGAAAGGCCGGAGGAACAATACTTATTTAAGTTTTAAAGCCCAATACCAAACAGGCATCACTGTAATTTTTTTTCCAGCTTCTTCCAATTCTTCATATTCATCTTCAGTTAAAATTACACCCTCTCTAAGGTTATATTTTCCCAGTGCTTCCAAAAGTCCTTTAATCTCCCGCTGTCTAGTATCATAATTTTTGAGGCTTTTTGTGACTTGGAAAGCTGATACGATTTTTTTTCCTTCTTTGAGCAAGAAATCACACTCTAATGTACCGCGAAAATAAAAAATAGTCTTACTTGCTTTTAGAAATTCCAAAAAAACCAAGTTTTCCAAAAGCCGGCCATAATCATCAGAAAAAGAAAAACGAATCGCATTGAGCAACCCGGTATCAATAGCGTATATTTTTTTAAGATGCCTCATCTGTTCTTTTAATTTGTAGTCATAAACAGACAATTCAAACAAAAGAAATACACTCTTGGCATAAGAAAGATATTTTGACAAAGTTGTCTTGCTGGCACGCCTGCCCATTAAAGCTAAGACTTTTTCCATTTTGGAAATAGAGGCCATCGCGGAAAAATTATTAATTTCCATTTTGAGGAAATCTTCGAGCAAGGCCACATTTTTAACATCATAACGCTCAACAATATCGTTATAAAACATGGTATTGTAATAATCCTGCAAAACTCGTTGGTGCATCGGCTCAGATAAAACTTCTGGGAAGCCCCCTTGTTTTAGGAAATCATTAAAGGCTCTTTTTATTTGAGAACGTTTTTTGCCGTATAAAATTGTTTTTAAATCAACCTGTATGTTTTTAAAATTCAAAAATTCCTTAAAGGAAAATGGGTACACTAAAAATGATAATGAACGTCCTCTCAGTTCAGTAGCTATTTCTCGGCTAAGCAGTCGCGAAGATGATCCGGTTAAAATTAATTTTATCTCCGGATGTTTTTCATTTATGCGTCTGACCCATTTTGACCAGAATTGAATATTTTGCACTTCATCCAAAAAGAAATATATTTTTTTATTCTTTTTCGGCATGATGAGTTCCAAATAGCTGTCCAAAAGCAATGTCAACTCATCTCCTACTAGCGGGTAAAGTCTTTCATCTTCAAAATTTATATACAGGATATTTTCTTTGGGAATATCCTTCAAAAAATCCCTGATAATTTGAAAACAATAATATGTTTTTCCGCTTCGGCGGGGTCCGATAATGGCCAAGATTTTCTTTCCTGCCAATAGCCGCTCATCAAACTGGCGAGCTAATATATCCTTGGGCAACCGAAACTCCATCCACTCGATAATTAATTGTTTCAAATTTTCTTTAGTATTCATAATGGTTATCTATTTATTTGTCCATTTAAATGGACAAATATTAAGTAATTTGTACACTACGCTATCCATAATATATCAAGATTTTTATATTCTGTCCAGTAATTTTACTGCTTTATTTTTTTTGTTTTACTCACACCAACTCGTCTCTCCCATACTTAGTCCCAAAGAATATCGAAGAATCAAAAGTGCATCGATCGAATTGGAACTTCGTCACAATTAACGTCGTCAGTCCATCATAACGTTTAATTTGCCTTAGTTACCACTTCCCATCCAAAAACCCTTCCTTCAAACGGCTGGCCTTTAAGCAAACTATTCGGGTCACTAAATCCTATTTTTTCCAAATCAATTTTATATTTCCTGGCTGCCACCACTTCTTTTTGTACTTCAGGATTCTTCTCTTCTTTCATCATTTTCTTTTGTTCTTCGGAAAGAGTTTTTTTGTCAATTTCTTTTTCTACCGGCTCCACTATTTTCTGCGCTTCTTTTTCATTCAGTTTAATTTTTAAAATCAGATAACTGAATTTTTCTGTGTCAGACCACTCGTGACTTTCGCCGTAAACTCCGATGACATAACCTTTTTTCATCGAACTTTTTTTATCTTCTATCGGATTGGAATTTTTTTCATCATAGACCGCCACCAAAATTTGGTAAGTCTTGGTTTCCCCAGAGCCCCATTTGCCCTTGAGAATAAATTTATTCACTGACCAACCAATTGCATAAATCAAACCTGCCACGACCAACACAAAGAGTATCAACCGCCAATATTTTATAAGCATAAATTTGCATTTTAATTTTTAAAGTACTTTTATTATAACATTTTATTGAAAAAAAATTAAATGTTACTAAACTGCTAAAAAGATGCTTTTGAGATTTGTACCGAAGCATCCGTGGAAAGGGCGTCAAAGCTTTTTCGCTCCTTATCTTATCGAAACATCCACATGCGCAGTAGTTGTATTTCCTGCTTTATCATAAGATTTAACAGACATGGCGTGAATTCCGCTGGCAATGTCTGCCGGAATATTAAAGATTGTTTTTATTTCTTCGTCACTTCCATTCTTTGAAGCATTGATCGTGTATATCTTGCCATTAAAAGTAACCTTGAATTTTTTGATTTCTACATTGTCTTTGGCTTTCCACCAGATAGAGCCACCCTTTGATTTATGTAACTTAGCAGGAAGATCGGTAAACTCAGAATTTTTAGAGTCTATTTTGACTTTATATTTTTTAGATTCTATTTGAACACCGGAAGCATTGTAGTATTTAATCTTATATTCATAAGTCTTGTTATCATCTTCATCCACATCAAGTTTCCATTTTCCATCAGCACCTATTACATCATCATCTTTTTCATCAGATCCTTCGAATAATTTTACAGTTCCTCCCGCCAAAGACACATCTTCGCCTTTAAAAGAAAACTCTTTTTTCTTGGAATAAAGTGTTTTGCCGTTCTTTATTTTTTCCTTTATGAAATTAGCAATCTTTGCGTAAGGAGAAGAAATTGTTGAAGCCAAAGTATCTACGTCAACACTGTCATCGTCATCTTGATCTTGAACACTTTCACTTGCTACGCTAAAACTGATTGTGTAATCGTTAGCATTTGTGTTATTTAGGCCATCGCGACATTTCACATAATAAATATAGTCCGCTCCATTCGTAAGCCCGGATATATCTTGGCTTTGAGAAGTTCCGCCAGTAGTAGTAAAAGTGTTAGCCATAGAAGCATATGCCGCTCCGCTAGTAGTATCGTATTTGCAAATCGCCGCTTCATCAGTAGTAAGAGTCAGAGTGGTATTAGCAGTTCCAACAACCAGGATTCCCGAAGGTTCGCCGGCAGAAAGAACAGGCCCGCTAACATCAGCCACATTAAGTTGTCCTACTAATTGATAGCTGGCGTTATTGGCATTATCCTCAGCTTGGGCGCAAAGATAATCAGCATGCGCAGTTGTAATATGGAAGTCTGCGCTATTAGTAAAAGCAGTACCATAAGTATCGCTTCCATTGCATATGTTGTCAGTACTAAATCCATATCGCAAACTCGAAGTATCTAGATTGGTGTCGCTGGCTGTGAGGTTTATCGTATCGTCCCCTGTTGGACCGGCATCCGTACTCTCATTGACTGTGATGACAGGAGAAGTCGTATCAATAACCAAAGCCTTATTGGCAGCTAGATTAGTGGTTGGCACAAAATTCACAATAGCGTTAGCCGAAGCATCATTGATAGCCCCTGCTACAGTTATCTCTTTTACTGTCAAATCGCTAGACACATCTCCACTTTGGACTGTGTAATTGCAAGTTCCTGCGCTAGCTCCGGCCACTGTAAAGGTGCAACTCCTATCAGTCGTCCCAGTTTCGAGAGTAACAGTTATGTCCCCCGTAGAAGTTACATTTTCTGAAAAAGTTACGTCAATGTCAATCACTTCCCCGGTAGTATATGCACCATTGGCCTTGCTTGAAGAAACAGAAGTAATAGTCGGCACAGTAGCGTCTACTGTAAAGCTTGTGACAGCTAATGCATTGGAAGCATTACTATTAGCATCAGTTACCACTATCGTACAATTGTTGTGTACTCCATCAGATAGTTCGTTAAAAGTTATAGTATTATTATCCACGCTCGCAGAGGTGTCCGCACTGCTACAATCACCTCCATAAGTGATAGTTCCGACTTCAGTGGAACTGAAAACATAATCAGGCGTATTATCAATAGTCGGAGTTGCAACCGGGGTCACTTGGGCGACTACCGGCGCGGTGTCGTCAAGATTATTAACTGTCACAGTAAAATTCTTATCAAATGTTCCGCTGTGATTATCAGTAGTTCTTATACAAATAGCGTAGGATGATTTAGTTTCATAATCAAAAACTGCACTTGATCTAAGGTTGGCACTGGAAATATTGAACGAGGCATCGTCCGCTCCAGGAGTAGCGCAAGCCAAAGAATATGTAAACGTGTCTCCCGAGTCCGGATCGGTCGTAGTCAATGCGCCGACAGTTGTATTGATTGCTATGCCCTCATTTATAGAAGCATTTGCTAAAGTTATGTTAGTCGGAGGACTATCGGTATCAAAACTAATAAGATAATCACTAGTATTTACATGACTGCCCGCGTCACTACATCTTACATAAAAATTATAATCTGTCCCATTAACTAATCCTGTTAAATCTTCACTTTGCGATGTTCCTCCAGTAGTAGTAAAAGTGTTAGCCATAGAAGCATATGCCACTCCGCTGGTAGTATCGTATTTACAAGTTGCGGCTTCACTCGTAGTGAGAGAAATAGTCGCCGTAGTGGTTCCAGCATTTAATGTGCCGGTTGGGGCGCCAGAAGAAAGAATTGGAGGGGTGGTGTCGCCTGCAAGATAAGTTATTGTCGCTCCAGTAATAGTTCCTGTCGCAAAAGCCACTCCAAGTTCATTGGACATTTCATTGACTCGTAACGTCATATTGGACGTGCCCGAAGTAAAGGCAGCAGTTGAGACAGCGTGAATCGTAACTAAATGAGCATTAGCATTATTAGCTCCGCCACTAGCTGCAATTCCTGCAAATCTGAAATGACCATTGGCAATATCGCCAGGGTTAGCCATGACATTGTAGTTTGTGGCATCAGCCCCTTTGTCCATTCCATCCGTCCCCAGGGCAGTATCCACTGTAAGATTAGCAGCAGTAAAATCAAAATACATATTAAAAGCGCCCAGAGTTTTTCCTCCGGTATCAACATGCACTTCAATATCAAAATGCTGGCTAGTTTCCACATTTTGATTAGTAGGAGTTATCCACACGTCACCTTCTGCGGCTAAAGCTTTTTGAGAAAAAGCCATAACTGCCAAGAAACTAATTGCTAAAAACATGACTAGTTTTTGTTTCATATTTTTTATCCCATGAACAAATTTAATTTGGCCATTTGGGATCATATTAAATTATTTTTTATTTTATTGTAATTACTCCGTTATTTTTTTTAAAAGCAATCGCTTTGCCAAGCTCGTTAGCCAACTCCTTTACTTCAAGCTGGCTGACTATGTCGGAAAAATTAAAATCAGCCTTGGCTTTTGCATGAATAACCGCTATATTTTTCTGATTTCCATTGGCACAATTTTGGGCGCAAATACCGGAAAAACGAAAATGCTCGGAAGTGATATCGTTGGGATTTGACATTATTATGAAATTTTCACTATCTATTCCTTTGCTTATTCCGTCTTCTCCACTTTCGATATCAACAGTTAAATCTTTTTTATCAAAATTGAAATTCAAAGCAAAAACGCCCAAATTATTTCCTTTAGTATTTATATACACATCAATATCAAAATCTTCTCCAGACTTAATCTTTTCTTTTGCGCAGGAAAACCAAATATCACCATTTATCGATTGGTTTTTATTAATATTTTTTTTATTTTGGCTTAAACCATTGCGCGTAAATCTATCGCCGCCAGCAATAAGCACTGCTAGCAGTATGCCCGCCACTCCCAGAACGATAAAAATTATTGTAGATGGCAAAATTCTTTGCTTATTTTTATTCATTTTTATACAGAATATTTTATTGATTTAATTATACTAAATTACTTTTATTCATGCAATACATTCCAATAAAAAACATCCGCACAAGGCAGATGTTTTTGAGAATAAATAAAAAGATTGCTATCTTTTCGCCCACTGTGGCGCGCGTCTAGCTTTTTTGAGTCCTGGTTTCTTTCTTTCCACTTTTCGAGAATCACGAGTTAAAAATCCATTGGCTTTTAAAATTGGCCGCAAGGTCTCATCAAACTTAATCAAAGCGCGAGCAATTCCCAATCTCACCGCTTCCACCTGGCTACTTACTCCACCGCCTCTGACGATAACAGAAACTTTAAATTTATCCACTAACCCAGTTTCTTTAAAAGGAGAAACAAAAGTAGCTTGCATGATTGTACCTGAAAAATATTCTTTCATATCCCTGGCATTTACCGTGCAATCTTCTTCAGTAACACTACTGCTGGGATAAATTCGCACTTGCGCCACAGAAGTCTTTCTCCTTCCAACAGCATAAAAATATTTTTCATCCTTTGAAACTTTGGCACTTTTTTTCTCAGTTGCTTTTTTTACTTTAACCTCTTTTTTTACTGGAGCTTTTTTTACGGGAGCTTCTTTTTTTGTTGCAACCTTCTTTACAATTGTCTTTTCTTTATTCATATAAATAGCAGGTATTATACACCTTAATATTTGGCTTAATTCAAGTACTGATTAAATTTCTAATTTATAATTATATTTTTTACCACAAATCCACAAATCCGCTACAAATTTACAAATATGGGAACAACTTATTTACTGCAAGATTTGTAGATTCGTAAAAGATTTGTAGATTCGCGGGAATCCAGATCTAAATTTTAAAATCTATAGTATGATCATGTTCTTCATTCTTATATACCAACAATCGAGTAAGCATCGCACTGCTTAGCTTATTCTTAGGAAGCATTCCTTTCACTGCCATAGCAATCAGCTTTCTGGAATCTTTCTCCAATTGTTTTTCAAAACTAATCTCCTTAATTCCACCTGGATAGCCAGAAAATCTGTAATATTTCTTATCTTTAGCTTTATTGCCAGTTACTATTACGCCATCGGAATTAGTTACTACCACAAAGTCTCCCCCATCGACATTGGGCATATAACTAACTTTATTTTTCCCACTCAAAAACTTCGCTATCTCAGTAGCGAGTCTTCCCAAAACTTTTCCCTGGGCATCAATTTGATAATATTTTCTTTCTTCCATATTTTTATAGTTATTTAGGTTATTAGGTAGTAGTTTCTTGGATTTCGTCTCTGCGAATCTTTCCGTCTTCGCGAGAAAATATTGTACCCAATATTTTCGTGGCGATCCAGGAGTAATATTTTAGACACAATTCTGGATTGCTTCGTCGGGAGTACCCTCCTCGCAAAGACATGCAAAACTGTGAACTGTGGACCAGAAACTGTGAACTAGCCTATACAAATTCAATCACTGCCATCTTAGCACTATCACTTTTTCTATCAGTCAATTTAATTATTCGAGTGTAACCGCTATTGCGTCCATCGAATTTTTTAAAAAAATCTCCAGAAAGCTTCGTTACACAATCAACATTCAAATCTTTTCTCAAATCCCTAACGACAGATATTTTCTTCTGCTTGTCATCCTTGGCCTTCTTAATCTTAGTAATAATCTTATCCATCACCGGCTTAATTTCTTTAGCTTTAGCTTCAGTTGTAACAATTTTCTCGCTCAATACTAAATTAGCAATCAGTCCGTGAATCAGGGCTTCTCGCTGGGCCTTTTCTCTCCCCAATGTTCTTCCTTTTACTAAATGTCTCATATTGCTTTATAATTATAATCCGCTTACGTTTAATTAATTGTTTTTTAGGATTAATCCCAAAATTCCAATTGCTTTCTTTATTTCCTTCACGCCTTTTTCTCCCATTCCGTTTAGATCTCCCAACTCTTTGGTAGTCAATTTGATTATCCCCTTAACTTTTGTTATTTTATTATCCTTAAGGGCGTTTAAAGTTCGAGTTGAAAGGCCTTTTAATTCGTCCACATTCAAGTTTTCATTTACATTAGCTTCTTTTTCAACATCTTCTTTTTCTTCTTTATCCAGAACGGCCGCATAACTTTCCGGTTTTCCGGCATTTTCAATTTTTTTCTTTTGACTTGAAGTAGTTTGATCTACGCCTTCAGATAAAACTGAAAATTGATTCACTAATATCTGGACAGCGCTATTGAAAGCTTCTGTCGGAGTTACGGATCCATCAGTGAAAATTTCCAAAACAATTCTCTCAAAATCAGTTCTTTTTCCTACGCGCATATTTTCCACAGTATAATTAACTCTCTTTATCGGAGTATAAATAGCATCCACAGAGATCCAATCGATTTCGTCTCTTTTCTCTTGTAATTCGACAGGGATGTAGCCGATTCCCTTGGATACTTCTATCTCCATTTCCAACGCAGTTTTTGGAGTTGTTGAGTTAGCAATAACCTGGTCAGCATTTATCACTTCCACTTCAGTAGTTTTTTTAATGTCTTTGCCAGTAATTATTCCTTTACCGCTATATTTCAAAACCAATCGCACTGGTTCATCACTAAAAGATCTGAATCGAAGTTTTTTTACATTTAAAATTATCTGAACTACATCTTCCAACACGCCTTCGATAGTAGAAAATTCATGAGAAACCCCCTTGATCTTAATCGCAGTCGCAGCAGCTCCATTTAATGAAGATAGGAGTACGCGACGCAAAGAATTCCCCAATGTAGTACCATATCCGGGATAACAATCTTCAATAATAAATTTTCCACTGTTTTCTCCAGTTTCAATAAATTTTGATTTGTTTGGCAATGTTATTGATTGCATATTTTTTTTAATAAAGATGGATTAATTTACTTATGATTTATACGTTTTATTAATATTTTAGCTTGCTTCAGACACCAATTTAGTTTTTGGTCACAACCCGAGCTCTTCTCCCGCAAATCTACAAATCGACTACCAATCTACAAATACGAGAGCTGCGTTTATTCTTGCAATATTTGTAAATTTGTAAAAGATTTGTAGATTCGTGGTAATTTTCAGATTCACAACCGAAAGAATAGTTCATTGATTGATTAAACTGATATTGTATACGAGCTACTGTTGCTACGTTAATTATCGGGAATAATATTCAACTACCAATTGAGGATCAGCGTTTATTCCGATGCTGGCTATATCCGGCTTAGAAACTATCTTTCCCTCCAAGTTAGCCACATCCATGCTTATCCAAGATGGAACATCTTTTTTATTCTTTAGTGCGCCCGCAATATCTTTGAAATATTTTTTCTCCTTTTTAGTTTCACTAACTTTGATGCTGTCTCCGATTTTTACCAAAGCCGAAGGGACATCTAGGCTTTTTCCATTAACTTTCAGCAATCCATGATTAACCAATTGGCGGGCGGCATTTCGAGAGCTTGCCAGTCCCATGCGATAAACCACATTATCCAATCGCATCTCCAATCTTATCATCAGTAAATTTCCAGCGATTCCTTCTTTACCGCTAATATCTTCAAAATGCTTGCGAAATTGTTTTTCCAAAACTCCATAAATTCTTTTTATTCTTTGTTTCATAGCAAGTTGCTTGCCATATTCACTTAGTCCCCTCCCCATTCTCTTGCCATGTACGCCGGGAGCATAAGGCTTTCTTATCATTGCACACTTAACCGAGGCGCAGCGTTCACCTTTGAGAAAAAGTTTTTCGCCCGCTCTCCGGCATTTTTTACATCTTGAATTTAAATCTCTTGCCATAAGTTTAGTTATTAGTTATTAGTTCACGGCCTGCCTGCCGGTAGGCAGGTTCACAGTACCCGCAAATAAAATTATCTATTATTTAAAAATTCTAATTTATAACTTAAAAATTTTGAATTTCTAATTTTGAATTTTGAATCAAGTCTTAATTTTCTAATTTTGAAATTAATACATTTGAAATTTATTCGAAATTTTAAATTCTAAATTTAAATTTACTATGTTTTCTCGACAGTTCTTCTACCGCTTCCGGTTGTTTTTCTCACATTTCCACGAATCGTTCTATTGTTGGTCTTAGTTCTCTGTCCTCGACTTGGAAGACCCTTTTGGTGTCTAGCTCCGCGGTAACAACCGATTTCTTTCAGTCTTCGAATATTCATCCTTATTTCATGTTTTAATTCTCCTTCAATCTTGAAATTTTCTTCAATATAATTCTTTAAAGTATTTATCTGATCAGAAGTAAGATCCTTGGCTCTAATATTTTTATCAATTTTTAATCCGTCCAAAATAACTCCGCTAACGGATTTCCCGATGCCAAAAATATAAGTTAGAGCGATCTCTATTCTTTTATTGTCCGGTATATTTACGCCTGCTATTCTTGCCATAATTTTAGTTATTAGTTGTTAGTTGTCAGTTCACAGTCTACAATATCCGTAAACTAAACGATATATTATTTAAAAATTCTAATTTATCCGCTCTGTCTTCGCGAGTAAATTATGTACTCATAATTTGCGTGGCGATCCAGTAGTGATATTTGAATGTATTTCTGGATTGCTTCGAGAGTACCCTCGCAAAGACCTTAAAAAATATTATTTGTTAATTTCGTCATTTGAAATTGGGATTTTGAAATTAAAATTATACTCTTCTCGGTTTTCTTCGTCTGCAACCATTATGCGGAGCTGGGGTAATATCTTTGATAGAAATCACATCAAATCCTGCACCGGAGAGGCCTCTTACGGCCGATTCGCGTCCGCCACCTACGCCTTTTATAAAAATCATTAATTCTCTTAGTCCAAATTTTTTAACTTTTTCGGAAACATCAGCCGCCACTTTGGTAGCTGCAAAAGGAGTGGATTTTTTAGCCCCTTTAAATCCAAGCATTCCCGAGCTAGACCATCCCAAAGTCGAACCATTCATATCAGAAATAGTTACAATTGTATTATTGTAAGTGCATTGAATATGCGCCTGCCCCTTAAAAACCGTTCGCTTTCCTTTCTTGGCTTGAGCTGGCTCATTTTCAACTTTAACAGCCTCTGCGACAACAGGGGTTTTAATTTTTTCATCTTGGATTTTCTTTTCTTCCATATTTTTTAGCTTTTAGTTAGTAGGTTATTGGCTTTTAGGGAATAAGCTCGTAATTAATATTTCAATCTGTCTTCGCGAGAAAATATTGTACTCAATATTTTTGTGGCGATCCAGAAATTTTTAACATTTTGAAATTTATTGCCTATCCTTGTCTTTGCTTGTGCTTTGGATTAGTGCAAATTACATAAACTTTCCCGCGACGTCTCACAACTTTGCAGTTGGCGCATATTTTTTTAGCTGATGCTCGTACTTTCATAATATTTTTATAAATTTTGTCCGCCAGCTGGCGGATTGAATTTTAAATCAAATTTTAATTCTCCAATTTTGAAATTAATACATTTGAAATTCATTCGAAATTTGAAATTCTAAATTTAAAATTAATTTTCTAGAGTCTCTTCGTTATCCTGCCTCTAGTCAAATCATATGGGCTCATTTCTAGAATTACTTTATCTCCCGGAAGCAATTTGATGTAGTTAACCCTCATCCTACCTGAAATATGGGCCAAAATTTCGTGTCCGTTTTCCAGCTTAACTTTAAAAGTTGTACTCGGAAGAGTTTCCATCACCATCCCCTCAACTGTGATCAATTCTTTTTTTTGAGTCATAATTTGATTAATTTGTACCAACACAAAAATAGAGGAGTTAATTTTATAATTAATATTTCATTCCTAATGCTTGAATAAAGGGAAAAATGAAAGCCTCTGATACATTTTCTATTTAATTTTAACTCATGCTATGTGTCAATATCCATATTAGCAGATACTAAATTTCTGTCAATAGCAATTTGGGTAACTATTCAGCTCTCTCCAAAACCAATCTTTGATTAGACGAAGAAAGTAACTCTCTAAGTGAAGAAATTAAAGATTGCTTTTCAAGAGTCAGTGTTTTAACGATGCTTAAATTGACCGCGTGAGT